>Ga0247825_10000110_pt1 | contig 45614 bp, 44 predicted proteins | sample 13C_Vanillin_Day_FD_194413 | JGI IMG/M metagenome (GOLD analysis project Ga0247825, IMG submission 194413) | Soil microbial communities from agricultural site in Penn Yan, New York, United States - 13C_Vanillin_Day48 | ecosystem: Environmental > Terrestrial > Soil > Agricultural land | place...
TTCCACCCGCCCTCACGCGGTCGGCCGCTGGCGGTGTGAGACCGGCACGCGAACGACGCAAGCAGGTGTCCGACTTTCTCTACGAAGGACTCGTCTCCGGCTCCCAGTCGTTCTGGGAGCACGTCTATCCGATGTTCATCAATCGAGACATCACGCGCGCCGACCTGATGGCGCTGGTCCGTCAGTGTCTGTTCGAGACCAGTGGCAACTATCGGGCCGTTCTGCGGCTGCTGCGCATGGAGCCGGGCGACTATAAACGGTTTCTCAATTTTCTCTCCACGCACGACTGCACGGTCGACTTTCGGGAATTCCGGTCCGGACAGAAACAGCGCGAGCGATTGATTGCACCACCATTGACGATTCCGGCGGGCGCTTCGGGGCGGGAGCGCGACGTGGCGCCGGCGGAGCGCAGGACGGCATGAGCCACTTTCTGCGCCCGTTACTCGCACGGCATCCCGTTGCGCAGGTACTCATCAACGAGCGTACCGGCGCAGTCGTGGCCGACACACTCGAGGCCGCGTTCGACTCGGGCGCGCGGCGCCGAGGGCTGCTCGGGCGCGACGATCTCGCGGCGGGCGCGGCGCTGGTGCTGGCGCCCTGCAACGCGGTCCACACGTGCAGGATGCGATTTCCGATCGACGTCATGTTCGTCACTCGGGACGGGCGCATCACGAAGATCGTGCGACGGCTCGCTGCGTGGCGCGCGGCCGCATCGTTCCAGGCGTTCGCCACCATCGAGCTTCGCGGCGGTGCTATCGAGGGCACGGATCTCACCATTGGCGATCACCTCGTTGTGGTATCGCGAGAGGTGCGCAATCTTCACTCAGGTCGTGAACATCGTCTGGTTCCAGGCAGACACGACGGCGTGACGAAGTCCGTGCCAGGGACAAATACCTAGCGGACACCACGCCAATCACAGAAACAACTGGCGCTGTTCATCTACGCAACTGCGGCACTGACGTTGCTCTCTAACGCAGTCGATGATCGGCCGTCGACGTTTTACGAGATATGTCCTCGCCTCGCCAATCGAAGGGCAGGCACGCACGGTTTCAGACTGTGTCGTCGAGAGCTGGGACGGTCAGTCTGCCGTCGTGGTGACTAGCCAAGCTGCTCGCTGCAACGACAGGCTCGTGCTGCAGTTCAACTCGTCAAGCGAGGGAACCAGGTTGTACCCAGTGCGCGTCCTGTCGTGCGACATCGACCCACGTCATGGGCCAATACGATTCAGATTGCACGTTCAAGCGATCTGACACGAGACGCGTCAGCAGACGCGTCTCGCTCTTATCCAACGAGGCCCCCGTCACGCGATGACCAATGCAGTCTTGCTCAGGAACCTACCGCTTACGGTTCGGGACGTCAGCAGCAGCGGCTGTCTGATCGAATCAACCGCACCATTGCAGGTGGGCACCGTCGGGTGGCTCGAAGTGGAGTTCGAGGGCGAGCGCCGCTTCGAGTGGTTTCGGATCGCGCGCGTTCACACGCGCGGCGAGAGTGCATTTCTGGCCGGCGTCGAGTTCCTGCCGCTGGCAGCTGCAGGAGCCGACTCTTTGCGCAGCGCCATTGGCCGGTTGCGGCGAACGACGCCGGAGCTGGGAAGCACGGAGGCGGCTGGACGATCGTCTGTGGATACCGGGAACAGTGCACGCGAGGTCGGCGAGGCGCGAGCCGAATCACCCTCGCAGATCGCAGATTCTGCCAGGAAAATCGTGGATTTCTTTCGAAGGCGCTCGCCGGCGAATTCTGGCAGCGCCGTTGCTCATAGAGGGGCAGCGGCGCACGAGGGTGTGCGCGAATCGCATAAGGAGAGAACGAGATGACAAAGTTGATTGCCCACCTCGTGTGGGATGACCAGGGACAGGACCTCATTGAGTACGTGCTGATCGGTTCGTTCGTGTCGATCGGTGCATTGGCCGGCGCGAGCCTGCTCGGCACCAACCTCAATCTTTGGTACAACGCGGTCGCTGGTTGGGTTACGACCGCGTCTGGCTCGGTCACTGCCGCTAGCTAGTTCGATCGATTGGCCTTTGGGGGGAGCACGACGAGACGGCAGCGTAGGTGCGACCCCCTGCTTTTTGTTCATTCACAGACATGACTTCACTGATGTATCGCTTGCTCGCCGACGAGTCGGGGCAGGACCTCATCGAGTACACGCTGCTGACGGCAGCGCTCGCGCTCGCCAGCGTGGCGGCGTTCGCGGTGATTAGCACAGCGATGAATACGGTTTATTTGAGCTGGGACTCGTCCACGCAAGCGATATGGGAGCCTCAGGCTCCGGCGGGCAGCTAATGCAATCTCAAATATTCATTCCGATCGCAGCCGTTCTCACTGCATTGGTCGCGTGCGCGTTCGACCTTCGCACGCGCCGGATTCCCAACGCGCTGACCTTCGGCGCCGCACTCGCCGGCCTGGTGTTCCACCGTCTGACGGGAGGGACCGATGGCGCGATGGTGGCTGCCGGAGGATGGGTGGTCGGCCTGCTGCTGTTCCTGCCGTTCTTTGCCCTGCGTGGAATGGGCGGTGGCGACGTGAAGCTCCTCGCCGCACTGGGCGCATGGATTGGCCCCGAGCAAGTCGTGTGGCTCGCCATTTATACCGGCATCGCTGGCGGCGTGCTTGGCCTCTGCACGGCGGCTGCGCACGGTTACCTGAAGACCGCGATGCGCAACATCCTCGGTGCGGTGACGTATTGGGGCACCGTCGGCTTCAAGCCCGTGCCCGGATTGACGCTCGAGTCGGGCGACGCGCCACGGTTGGCGTACGCGATTCCGATTCTCGCGGGAACGGTGGTGACGATATGGCTATGACAACCGCTCGCGCACGCTGGCGATGTGAAAAGGGATCGGAGCTGATCGAGTTTGCGCTCGTGGCGCCGGTGCTCATCCTGCTGCTGGCCGGGATCTTCGATTTCGGAATGATGTTCCGCACTTTCGAGGCGGTGACCAATTCGGCTCGCGAGGGCGCCCGTGTCGGCGTGCTGCCAGGCTACGCCGACGTAGACGTCCGGACGCGCGTCAACGCCTATCTGACGGTCTCGGGGTTGGCGGGCCCTCGCACGATCAACGTCACCAGCCTTCCGCAAGCCACCGGCGCCGGCACGTTCACTGCCCGGTCGGTAGAAGTCATTTACAGCTACCAATTCGTCGTTCTTGGTCCAATCGGCTCGGCATTCGGCGGCAGCTTCGGCACGATTCCGCTTCGCGCGGTGTCAGTGATGCGAACCGAAGCGGCGGCTGCCCCTTAAGGGAGAGGTCATGAAGAAGCAACATCGCACGCTGGTCGTGGTGGTCGTGGCAATTCTGACGGCATCGGTCGCCAGCTTTGTCATGTATCGGGCGATCCAACGACTTGGTGTCCGCGAGGTCGAGGTGGCGCACACCCAGGTGGTGGTTGCCGCACAAACGATCACGATGGGCACCCGCCTTACCGAAAACCATCTTCGCGTCGTCGACTGGCCGTCCCGCAATCCGGTGCAAGGAGCCTTCGCCGATCCGAAAAAGCTCATCGATCGCGGCGTCATTGTCCCGATTGCCGAGAACGAGCCAATCACAGAGAACAAGGTGGCCTCGCTGGAAGCGGGTGCTGGACTTCCGCCGGTGATTCCCGAGGGCATGCGCGCCATCTCGGTGAAAGTAAACGAAGTGATTGGCGTCGCTGGATTCGTCGTGCCGGGTTCGCTCGTTGACGTCCTCGTAACGGTCCGCACGAGCAACGAGGAGCCAATGACGCGCACCGTCGTCAGCAAGGTCGCAGTGCTGACTGCCGGCACGAGATTCGACCAGGAGAAGTCGAAAGACGGCGAGCCGATTCCGACCTCTGTGGTGACACTGGCGGTGTTGCCTGACGACGGCGAGCGCATTGCCCTCGCCGGCAACGAGGGAAAGATCACCCTCGCGCTGCGCAACCCGCTCGACGTCGTCTCGACAGAGACGAAGGGCATCCGTCTGGCCGGCCTGATGCGAGGCACCGGCCCCGAGCCGATCATCGACCCCATCAAACACCGCGTGGTCGCGCGCAAGCCGTCGCCGACTCCGCCTCCTCCCCCCGTTTACACGGTTGAAGCTATTCGCGCGGCCAAACGAAGTTCGGAGGTGGTCAAGTGACGCGTAGGGTGTTGGCTCTCTCGATGTTGATGCTGCTGGCGGTTGCGGGACTCGGCGCGCAGCAGCCGCAGCCAAGTCAGGTACCGCAAGTCTCGATCACGGCCGGACGCTCGACCATCGTGTCGACCGATTTCGACGTCACCAGGATCGCGGTCACCAATCCAGAAGTCGCGGATGCGACCGTGGTCCGGCCGCGCGAGATCCTCGTCGACGGCAAGGCGGCGGGGACCATCAGCCTGATCCTGTGGGGTGACAACACGCGTCTGCAGTACGACATCGTCGTAGAGCAGCCGATCACCGCGCTCGAGCAGCAGCTCCACCGGCTGTTTCCTGACGAGACCATCGAAGTTACGTCGAATGCGGACGGCATCGTGCTGTCCGGTCGTGCCTCGAGCACGCAGGTGATGCTGCGAATCGCGGAAGTCGTGCGTGCCGCGTCCCCGAAGGCGAACGTCATCAACATGCTCCAGGTGCCAGGAGGCAGCGACGCTCAGCAGGTGATGCTGCAGGTGCGTATCGCGGAAGTGAACCGCCGGGCGCTGATGGAGTTCGGCACATCGTTCTTCACGGGAGCCACCGGCGTCGGCGACTGGATCGGACGAGGTACGACGGGGCAGTTCCCATCCGTCGAGTTCAGCGAGCTGAGCCGGTCCGTGACCACCGGCCCCGGCGGTGCACGGGCGACGTCGCTCGACGGACAGATGGAGTTCAGTGATTTCCTGAACATCTTCCTGTTCAACACGAGCTGGAACGCGGGAACGCTGATCCGAGCGCTCAAGCAGACCGGCTATTTCCAGAGCCTCGCGGAGCCGAATCTCATCGCCTACAACAACAAGGAGGCGAGCTTCCTGGCTGGCGGCGAGTTTCCGATTCCGATCGTCAATGGCGTGGGACAGGTCTCGATCGAATTCAAGGAGTTCGGGGTGCGCTTGAACTTCACCCCCACGATCGCCGGCGACCTGATTCGCTTGAGGGTACGCCCGGAAGTCAGCGAGCTCGACTTCAACAATGGCATCACGCTCGAGGGTTTCCGCGTTCCAGCGCTGACAGTTCGTCGAGCCGAAACAGAAGTGGAACTCCGTGATGGGCAGTCGTTCGCCGTCGCTGGCTTGATTAACAACATAGCGCAGACCGACAAGGCCGCGATTCCGTTGCTCAGCCAGGTCCCGATCATCGGCCATCTCTTCGCGTCGAAAGCCGAGCGGCAAGAGCGCACGGAGCTCCTGGTGCTGATTACGCCGCGCTTGGTCCGACCACTCAACCCTGATGAAGTGCCGGCGCTGCCGACGCTGCCAGGACGATTCCTGCCGCCCGGCGACGACGTGGGTGGCCGGCTCGAAGGCGGCGGCGGAACGGTTGATGCCCCGCCGGCTCGGTAGTGCTCATTGCTCGACGAATAGGTGACGACATGGCTCGAACTTCATTACGGTCGAACCGCGGCGCGATTCTGCTCAATGTGGCCACTGGGCTGATGGTCTTCATCGGGGTGACTGCGTTTGTCGTGGATTACGGCGTCATGTGGGTCGGGCGTGGCCAGGCGCAGAACGCCGCTGATGCCGGTGCACTAGCCGGCGCGGTCGCGATGGCGTTCGACACCAACGGCTGGACCGATCGAACTCCGACCGGCCCAGCCCGTGCGTCTGCGTTGCGGATGACGCAGGTTCACTCGATCTGGGGCCAGCCACCGAACGTGAACGTGAACACAGATGTGTTCTTCACGGGCCTTCCGGCAGCGATGTGTCCTGCGGATGCCAACGGGCTGACGCCATGCATTCGTGTGGACGTCTACCGCAACCAGGCGCGAAGTAATCCGCTGCCGGCGATCTTCGGCCTCGCCGTTGGGCTCGTCAACCAAGGCGTGCGCGCGACCGCGACCGCGCGTGTGGCGGTGGCCAACGCGAGCGACTGCATGAAGCCGTGGGCGATTCCCGACAAATGGACCGACAACGTGGACACCCCCCAGGACAACACCTGGACGCTGGATGACACCTTCGAGACGGGTGTAACGCAGGGTAATACCTGGACCCCGTACAACCCGCCCGACGTCTACCAGGCACCGTCGGCCACCAGCACCGGCACTGGCTTCACGGTGGCCGAGCATTACGGCACCGAGGTGAGACTCAAGGCAGGCGGCCCCCAGGATTCGATTTCGCCGGGTGTGTACTACCCCGTTAGGCTCCCGATCTATGGGGGAGTCAACCAGGGTGGCGACGACTACCGCTACAGCATTTCGCATTGCAACGGTCTCGCGATTCCCATCGGCACCGTGCTCCAGAGCGAGAACGGAAACATGGTGGGACCCACTTCACAGGGCGTGGCCGACCTGATCGCGCTGGATCCAACGGCTGACTGGAATCCGACTAACAAGACGATCATCAACAGCTGCGCGCAGGCCGCGACTCCCTGCGCCCCAAAGAGCCCACGCATCGTCGCCATTCCGCTGTTCGACGTGGCGCTGTACGAAAGCACGAAGCGTCAAGGTCTCCCGGAGTTCAAGATCGTGAACATCCTCGGGTTCTTTCTCGACGATATCCAGGGCGGTGAGGTCCGCGGATTCCTGGTCGAGGCACCAGGGCTGACGGTGGGGAGTGGACCGACCATCGATCCGCGCTCCTCGTTTCTCAACCAAATCCAACTCATTCAGTGAAGGTGACCTCCGTGATTCAAGTGGCAGTCCTCAGCAACGATTTTCAGCTCGAAGAGGCCCTTCGGTCCGCCGGACTGAAGTCGGGACGCGTCGGCCTCGACATTCTGTTGGAGGGGACGCGCGGGGGATCCGCGCCGGCCGCGCTCGTGGTCGATATCCGCGGCGAGCGCCAGTTGCCGGCCGGTCTGGCGGCCTTTCGCAAGCAGAACAGCGGCACGGGCATCGTATTGATCGCTTCGTCGCTCGATCCCCACATGATGCTCGAGGCGATGCGTGCCGGTGTTACCGAGTGCCTCCAGGAGCCGATCACACCACAGTCGCTCGATCAGGCAGTGCGGCGGGTGCTCGTTGACGCCATCCCCGAACAGTTGGGCCGCGTCGTGGCTTTCATCGGCGCCAAGGGCGGGGTCGGGACGACGACGCTTGCGGTGAACACGGCCACCTCGCTCTCGCGATCTGCCGGCGGCGACGTGCTGCTAATCGATCTTCATACAGGATCCGGAGATGCGGCGCTGTTTGTCGGCGCCGAGCCTCGCTTCACCGTTGTCGATGTGCTCGAAAACGTGCACCGCCTGGACGATGCGTTCTTCCGCGGCATCGTCGAAAAAACCAAGGCGGGGGCCGAGTTCCTGGGATCGTCGGATCGGGTGTCACCGGCTGCAGCTGACCCGCAGCGGATTCGAGCCCTGCTCGATTTCGCCATGCGCAAGTACCGCGTCACGGTGCTCGATGTGTCAGGGTCTGACGTCGCGGCACTCGACTCGCTCGAGATCGCCTCGTCGATCGTCGTGGTGACCAGCCAGGAGCTCCCGTCGCTCCGCAGTACCGCGCGACTGACGCAAGCGTTGCGCACACGCTACGGTGGAGCGCGGGTGAAGGTCGTCATCAATCGATTCGACCGCAGCGCGGAAATCGCGAAGGAAGACGTAGAGCGGTTGGTCGGCGGGACAGTCGAACACACCATTCCGAGCCACTATCGCGAAGCCGTGGAGGCGCTCAACGTCGGCCGCCCCGTCGTGCTGGGCAAGGGGCAACTCGCCGACTCGCTCCGCCGGCTGGCAGGCGACATCGGCGGCGTGCCAAAGCAGGCGGCCGCGCAGCGTTCATCAGGTGTGCTCGGCCGCTTGGCATTCAGGCGAGCCTAACGGAGGACCGACATGAGTTTCAGTATGGTGTCAGCGGTTGCGAACCCTCCCCGGCCGGAGCCGACGGAAAACCGGTCCGCCCGCTTCCAGGAGTTGAAGGGTCGCGTCCACCAGGAGCTTCTCAACCGGCTGAACCTCGATCGCCTGACGAAGGTGTCGAGACTGGACGCCGAACCCGAGATTCGCAACGTCATTGGAACGATCCTCGACCGTGAGGCAAAGACGACGCCTCTGAGCTTGTTCGAACGCGAAACGATGACGTCGGACGTGCTCGATGAGCTCTTCGGTCTTGGACCGCTCGAGCTGCTTCTCAAGGATCCAGAGATCTCCGACATTCTCGTGAACAAGGCCAGCCAGGTGTTCATCGAGAAAAACGGCCGGATCGAAGAGACGAACATCATCTTTCGCGACGACAAGCACCTGATGCAGATCATCGAACGCATCGTCAGTGCGGTCGGTCGTCGCATCGACGAGTCGAGCCCGATGGTGGATGCGCGCCTGCAGGACGGCTCGCGCGTCAACGTCATCATTCCGCCGCTGGCGCTCGACGGTCCCTGCATGTCTATCCGGCGCTTCCGAACGGACCGCCTCGGAGCTGACGACCTCGTGGAGCGCACGTCGCTTACTGCGCCCATGCTTGGCTTTCTCAAAGGCGCCATCGCTGCACGTCTCAACGGCCTCGTTTCTGGTGGCACCGGCGCGGGAAAGACCACCTTGCTGAACGTGCTCTCGAGCTTCATCGCCAATCACGAGCGCGTCGTCACGATTGAAGACGCCGCGGAGCTGACGCTGCGACAGCGCCACGTGGTGCGTCTGGAGACGCGCCCGCCAAACATCGAAGGGAAGGGCGCCGTGCGGCAGCGACAGCTCGTGATCAACGCGCTGCGTATGCGGCCGGACCGCATCATCGTCGGCGAGGTCCGTGGTGAGGAGGCGCTCGACATGCTGCAGGCGATGAACACCGGGCATGACGGAAGCCTCACGACTATCCACGCGAACAGCCCACGCGACGCGCTGTACCGACTTGACACGATGATCGCCATGGCGAACCTGAATATTCCGGACAAAGCAGTCCGGCAACAGGTGGCCTCGGCCATCAACCTCGTCGTTCAGGTGACGCGTCTGGCTGACGGCACGCGCCGGGTGACCTCGATCTCGGAGATCACCGGTATGGAACAGGACGTCATCGCGATGCAGGAAATCTTCGCGTTCCAGCAGACCGGGATCAACAAGGAGGGCAAAGTCGTCGGCCAGTTCCGTGCGACCGGCGTTCGCCCGAAATGTGCCGACAAGATCGCGGCCGCCGGCATGCCCCTCCCGATGGACATGTTCTCGCACACGCACCCGGTCAATCAGATGCAGCCGATGCAGCCGGAGCGGAGGTTCTAATGGTTCCGGTCATTCTCACGTTCGTGCTCACGCTGACGCTGGTCGTCGGCGCGTACTGGCTCGTCGTCGTTCGGCCCGAGGAGCAGGTCCAGGACGTGATCTGGCGGCGGCTGAAGACGAAGGGCCCGGCACAGGCGCGGGTCGAACTGCTCAAGCGCGCGCAGGAGCTGAGCAACGTGCCGGCGTTCAACGCGCTTCTCAACCGAAGTAAGGGGGGATTGCGCCCGCTGGAAACACTGATCACGCAATCTGGGACCGAGATCAGGCTCGGCACATTCCTGCTCGTCTCCGCGCTGTGCGGCGCGATCGCTGCTTTCATCGTGTTGCGACTGACCGGCATGGTCCTGGCCGCGGCGCCCGCCGGCGCGTTCGCCTCGACGCTGCCGACGTCAGTTCTGCGCCTGAAGCGGACCAGGCGGATTCTGCGATTCGAAGAGCAATTTCCTGAAGCACTGTCGCTCATCTCACGCGCACTGAAAGCAGGTCACACGTTCACCACGGGCTTGTCGATGGTTTCGGAAGAAATGCCGGCGCCCATCGGTCCCGAATTCAAGCTGCTCTACGACCAGCAGAACTATGGTATGCCGCTCCCGGACGCACTCAAGGAGTTTGCCGAGCGCGTACCCCTGCTGGACGCCCGGTTCTTCGTCACCGCGGTCCTCATCCAACGTGAATCCGGAGGAAACCTCTCCGAGGTGCTCGACAACATTGCTACGGTCATTCGAGACCGTTTTCGTGTGAAGCGACAGATTCGAGTGATATCGGCGCACGCGCGCATGACCGGGTTCGTCCTCGTGTGCGTACCACCCGGGCTGGCGGCGATCCTGTTCGTCATCAACCCTGACCACTGGAAGACTCTGATCGGATCGCCCCTGGGGATCAAGTTGATCATCGCCGCCGTCGTTTTGCAGATCACCGGCACGCTGATCATTCGGAAGATGATTCGCATCGAGTACTGAGTGAGCCGACTTATGTCCGAACTAATCGTCCCGTTCATCGCGCTCTTCGCCTCCATCGCACTGCTGGTCGCGGTCAGCGCGTCGTCGCTGCTCTCGCGCATGGCGCCCGGCCGGCGCCGGCTACTCGGACTCGAGCATGGTGTCGCGGCTGATGGTGTCCTTGGCCAGGCGCAGGTCCTGAATGACGTCACAACGCCGCAGCAACAGAAACTGGCGGCTTACGTACCAAAGTCACCAAAAGAGATGGGTCGGCTCCGAAAGCGACTCGCGACCGCCGGGTATCACGGCTTTACGCCGGTCCTCCTGTACTCGCTCTCTGAGGTCGGCCTCGCGCTACTGGGATTCGTGGGTGTGTATTTCTTCATCCCCACGCCAGCGCGTTTGCTGTTTGCCATCGGTGCGGCAGTGACGGGTTACATGATCCCGAGTTTCGTCGTCTATCGCCGCATCCATTTACGGCGCAAGCAGATTCAGAACGGCCTGCCAGATGCCCTCGACCTGCTGATCGTGAGCATCGAGGCGGGGTTGGCCCTTGACCAGGCGATTCTCAAGTGCTCCGAGGAGCTCGCGTTGCCGTACCCCGCGCTCGCCCATGAACTACAGATGGTGAATATCGAAACGCGCGCCGGCAAGCCTCGCCTTGAGGCGTTCAAGAACTTCGCGCAGCGGACCCAGGTCGACGACGTCCGCGCGCTGGTGGCGATGCTCATTCAGACCGATCGATTCGGGACGAGTGTCGCGCAGGCACTCCGCGCACACGCCGAGGAGGCACGCATCAAACGCCGTCAGCGGGCGGAGGAGAAGGCGGCCAAGCTCTCGGTGAAGCTGATTTTCCCCCTGGTGTTCTGTCTCCTCCCGGCATTCTTCGTCGTCGCCGTAGGCCCGGCGATCATCAAGTTCGTCGAGTTCTTTTCGAACATGACATTTCCAGGAGCATAACGATGGCATCAATGATTCTCGGCAGTCTCGCGGCGATTTTCTTCATGGTCTTTCTGGTACGTCGACGCGCACGGTTGCGTGCGGAGGAAGAGAACTTCTAGGCGCGCGCCTGGGGGCCGGTGCGAACCGGCCCTGCTTTCTACAGTGTTTTGTCCTGCTTCGGCGGAACCGTGTTTGAGGAGACATATGTTCAGGACAGCGATCTGCATCGCGGCAATCTGTGCGACGACCGGTTGTGCGTCACGAAGCGGCAGTGCGTCCGTCAAGCCTACGGGCCCAAAGGGACAGGCCCAGCGCACAGCGCAGGCAGATTCGCTCGAGGAGTTCATGAGCAAGGTGCGGGCACGGTCGGCTATGGCTCGCCCGCTCACCGGCCGAGCGTTGACCGTGGAGGGCCAGGACGCTGCGATCACGGCAGCGTTGATAACGGTGAAGGCCCGTCCAACCGCCGCCAACCATCGGGCAGTCGCCGCACAGTATTTACGGCACGGCATCAAGGACGTGGCGCACGAGCATTTCAGCGCTGCCGTCAAGCTCGATGCAAAGGACGCGGCATCGTGGGATGGTCTCGCCCGTATCTGGCGCGATTGGGGATTCCCAAACCTGGCGCTACCCGACGCTTCACGTGCCGTGTACTTCGCCCCGGATTCACCTGTCGTGCACAACACGCTCGGCACGGTTCTGCAGGCACTCGGCCGTCGCGCCGAGGCGCGTGCGCAGTACGAGAAGGCGTTAGCGATTAACGCCACGGCCACGTACGCGTTGACGAACCTGTGTTACGGCTGGGCGCTCGAGGGGAATGCCGACAAAGCCACGACTGCCTGCCGTCAGGCGTTGCGCCTCGAGCCGGAAATGGAAGCTGCCCGTAACAACCTGGCGGTCGCATACGAGGTGAGCGGCGATTCGACAGCAGCGCTCGATGTGCTGGCGGAATCCGGGGACGCCGCGCGAACCCAGTACAACGCTGGGATCCTTCATCTGGCCGCTCGCCGCTTTCCCGAGGCTCTGCAAGCGTTCGACAAGGCGCTGGCGCTCCGGCCGCCATTTGCGGCTGCCGAGCTCATGGCTCGTCAGACGCGCCAGCAACTACGAGAAGGGACTGCGCGATGACGACGCACGTGCTGACTGACGATACGCGAGATACCGGTAATCGCACCGCGACGCTCCATCCGCGGGCGCCGATGACGCTCGAAGCGTCCGGGCTCACCCTTGATCTCGTCATTCAACTGCTGTTGAAACTGCTGCACTACTCCGGTGAGCTCTCGGGGATCGAAATCGCGCAGCGCCTGGGCCTGGAGTTCCCGGCCGTGGAGCCGGCCATCGATTTCATCAAGCGCCTGCACCAGTGCGAGATCGTCGGTGGCGCCGGCATCGGCGGGCCGTCGTATCGCTATCGCATCACAGACGCCGGCCGCCAGCGCGCTATGTTGTTCATGGAGAGCAGCCAGTACGTGGGTGTGGCCCCGGTCCCGCTCAAGCAATACGTCGCGTATCTGGAGGCCTACCGTGCGGCGATGCCGCGGGCAATCACACGCAGCCGCGTGCGCGAAGCGTTCTCTCACCTCGTGCTCAGCGAGCGCGTGCTCGATCAAGTGGGACCCGCCATCGGTGCGGCGCACTCGATGTTCGTCTATGGGCCCCCGGGCAACGGGAAGACGGTCATCGCCCAGGCCATTCGCAATTTGCTCGAGGGAGAACTGGCGGTTCCGCATGCCCTCGAAGTCGAGGGCAACATCATCCGCCTGTTCGATCCGGTCAACCACGAGCCGCTCGCGACCGAAGACAGCAGTGGCAATCTGTCGCTGTTCGATCGCCCGGACGCCCGCTGGGTCCGGTGTCGGCGACCGCTGGTGATGGTCGGCGGCGAGTTGACGCTGGAATCACTGGAGCTCTCGTACTCCAAGACAACCGGCTTCTACAACGCACCGATCCAGGCGGTCGCGAACGGCGGCGTGCTGGTCATCGACGACTTCGGTCGGCAGCGATGCTCGGCGCGCGATCTGCTGAACCGCTGGATTGTGCCGCTCGAAAGCCGGGTGGACTTCCTGACCCTGAACACGGGCCAGAAGTTCGAGCTGCCGTTCCTGCTGCTCGTGGTGTTTGCCACCAATATCCGGCCGCAGGAACTGGTCGACGAAGCATTTCTCCGGCGCATTCACTACAAAGTGTTCTGCGAGAGCCCGACGATCGCAGACTTCAAACATATTTTTCAGATGTGCTGCGCCGCTCGCGGCGTCACGTACGACGAGACCGTCGTCGATAACCTGCTGAACCACCATTACCGTCCCCGAAAGATCGCGCTGCGCGGCTGCCATCCGCGCGACCTCATCGAGCAAGCGCTGGCCCAGGCAGCGTATCTGGGGGACGACCGACGGCTGACCGATGACCTGATGGAAGCGGCGTGCGCCAGCTACTTCGTTGACGACACGGAGCCGGCGCCGGTGTTTGCATGATCAGGCGCGTTCTCGTCGCGGCGGCCGTGATGGCGTCGGTTGTTTCCGGCGCCACCCCTCGCGCCGACGGCGTCGAGCCCACCCTGCGGATCACGTCTCCGCTCGGTCGCACCGGACTGCCCGGCACGATTCGCATCGTGGCGCGGCTCGATGGACTCGTTGAACCGAAACTAACAGAGCCCAAGCCGCCTCGTCTGCGCTTCTTTGTCGATAACGTGTTGCTGTCCAGCGACGAGGACGGCCCGCCGTATGACGCGTTATGGGTCGATGAGAACCCATTCGAGCCTCGTGAGCTGAGCGTGGAGGCAGAGCTGCCCGCTGGCGGATCGCTCAGAACCTCGATCACGCTGAATCCGCTCGAGATTACTGAGACCGCAGACATCAGCAGTGTCGCAGTCGACGCGACCGTCGTCGATCCCAAAGGCCGATTCGTCAACAACCTCACGGCACCCGATTTCGCATTACTCGAGGATGGCGATCCCCAGGCGCTCGACCTGGTGTCACAAAGCCGTGAACCGGCGCTGTTCACGCTGCTGGTCGACAGCAGTCAGAGCATGAAGATCCGCTCGTCAGCCGTTCGCGCTACCGCCGTGCGCCTGCTGGCGGCGATTGCCGCTGATGATCAGGTCGTCGTGGCGCCATTCTCGCGATCGGTCACAACGGTAACAGGTCCGACCACGGATCGTGCCACCGTACTCGACGCCATTGCCGCCATTCGTCATCAGGGTGGAACGGCGATCCTCGATGCGGTCGGCGAAACGGCCACCCTGCTCGCGAACACGACTCGTCGGCGGGCTGTCGTGCTCATTACCGACGGATACGACGAGAACAGTGAATCCAATTTCGATGTCGCCATCGAGAAATTGAAGGCGAGCGGCGTCACGCTGTACGTGATCGGCGTGGGCGGCATCGCGGGGGTCTCGTACAACGGAGAGACGCTGCTGAAGCGCCTGTGTGAGGAGACCGGCGGACGCGCGTGGTTCCCGCGCGACGATCAACAGCTGGGACGCGCGTACGATGCGATCGCTGGCGAGGTGCACCAGAAATACCTGCTGACGTATACCCCGCGGAATCAGCTTCGAGACGGCAACTGGCGATCGATCGACGTCAAGATCCCAGGCACTGACTATCGAGTTCGCGCCCGCAAGGGCTATACCGCTCCCGTCCCGCCTCCAGTGCGCGCCTCGCTCGAGTTCTCGGGAGTGGGTCCCGGACAGGTACCGCTGTCGCTCACCCGCGAGGATCTGACGATTCTCGAGAATGGCACGCCGCAGTCGATCGATGTCTTCCAGGAGGCTGTGCTGCCAGTGACCTTCATGCTCGCGCTGGATTCGAGCGGCAGCATGAAGCGCAGTGCCGAACAGGCGCGCGAGGCCGCCCGGGAATTCATCGCCGCGATGCGTCCAGAGGATCAAGTCGGGATGATTCTCTTCTCGGACAAGTCCAACCTCGTTCACGTGCCGACCGAGAAGCGCGAGTACTCGCTCAAGGCCATCGACGGGTATGTCGCCGAGGGTGGCACCGCCTTGTATGACGGGCTGTACGACTCGCTGGCACAACTGACCACTGTACAGGGGCGGCGAGTGGTGGTCGTCGTGACCGATGGCCGCGATGAAAACGCCACATCAACCGGACCGGGCAGCTTGCAGAAATGGGACGAGGTGCTGCAGAAGCTGGAGCAGACGGAAGCGACCGTTTACGCGGTTGGCGTCGGCAACAACGTCGATCGCGCGCGGCTGCAGCAACTCGCGCGCAAATCCGGCGGCGCCGCGTACTTTCCGACCACCGCCTCCAGCCTGGCGGCTGACTACCACAAGATTCTCGACGAGCTCCGACGCAGATACATCATCGGTTACGAATCGACGAACCACACCCGTGATGGCCGGTGGCGAGCGGTGGAGATTCGCACACGTGAGAAGGGTGTCGAAATCAGGAGCCGTGGCGGGTACTACGCTCCGCCGCAGTAACGACTATGACTGATGAACAGCTGGACCAGTTCGCGCGGGAAGATCGCATGACTAGCGTGGCCTCACCGTTCTCTCTGCACGACGTCGGGGAGCGCGGCGTCTCCGTCCACTGGGACGAAGCGGTCGCCATCCTCGAGGAACTCTGCGAGGTGGCGATTGCCGCGTCCGGTGACGCGGCACCGGTGCCGGCACTGGAAGACGTGCTCATAGGCAGCGACGGGAGCGTCACGCTTCGTCGCACGAAAGGCGACAAGAATCCCAGTGCTGCCGGCAGAGTCTTGCACACGCTCCTGGGGAACGGCGACGCACCGATGCCGCTGCGGTTGTTCGTCACGCAGTCGATTGTGCAGGGCACCCACAGCTCACTTCGCGAGTTTGCCCGCGGCCTTGGCTATTTCGGCAAACCGTCTCGCCAGCAGCTCATTCGGGACGTGTACGCACGCTGTGCGCAAGCAGGGCAGCGCGCCGCCAATGCGCCACCGGTGCAACCGCCCCCACCGCTCCCGAAGAGTGAGAGTGAGCCTGCGCGGAAGACCGGCGTCCCCAAGGGATCGACACGCAAACGTGTGATGGGCCTGACACTTGTCGCGGCAACGGTTGGCCTCGCGGTCGGTGCCGCATGGACCTGGAGGAGTGGACGTTTCGATCAGAATGCCCGGGGAAGTGCCGAGCGCATGATCTCCGATGCGGCGGCCGTTCTGGCCGATCTCGGGAAGCAGGTTCGCGACACGATCAGCCCGACCGCGGCGCCGGCCCCATCCGTCGCCGAACCAGGAGCCAACAGTGGGAGCACAGGGCGGAGAAGACGCGCGTCTTCGGCTTCCGTCGCAGGCCGCTTACCAGAACCCGCCCCCCTACGCAGTCGACGGGTGTCGATGCCGAAGTCGGGCGGTGCTTTGCAGCTCGCCATGACCATGCCGAACGCCGTGGCCTCGGCGCCAGCCGCGGTATACGAACAGCCCAAGGACATCGCGCCCGAGTCGTCTCCCGTGTATTCGAGCGCGGATAGCAGCGTCGATCCACCGGTCCTGTCGTTTCCGCAGTTGATCCCGCAAGTGGTCGGTCCCGGCGCGTCCAGTTCCATCCTGAATCGGATGGTGGTCATCGTGTCTGCTGAAGGCACCGTTGAACGGGTCCAACTTGTCGAGGGACCGGCCCGCATGCCCGACATGATGATGTTGAGTGGTGTGAAAACGTGGCGATTCACACCGGCCTTCAAGGACGGCGAACCGGTGCGCTATCGCACCGTCATCAGTTGGGCCGCACTGCCATGACGGGGAGCGATGTGGCGGTCGTTCCAGACCGAGTTCCTGGTTGCTCCAGACTTCCGCGCGGCGGATATGGCCTTTTGCTCGTGTGTGCTGGTGCACGGTTCTTGCACCAGCAGGGAATCGCATTCAACGCCACATGGTGTGGGGTTGATTCAACGAACGATGTCGGAGTGCTCAATGAAGTTATCTAGCGCAATTCGGGCTCTGGTGCTCATCGGCGCGATCGCAACCGTCGGATGTAATCAGGACCGTCCGGTATCGCCGTCCGCCCCATCGTTGTTCATTCCGAATCTCGCGGGAGTATGGAGCGGCCCGATGACATTGCAATCGACGAGTGGCGGCGAATGCGCCGGCCAGGTCGTCGGCACGTTCCTCCCCACTAACGATCGCGGGACGATCTCGATCACACAGACCGACGCCGACACGTCGGCGACGCTGACGATGGAGAGTTCCGGGTTGGCGTGTCGCTACACCGGAACCTCGTCTCTGACCAGCCTCGCGATGAACGCTGTCTCGTGCGATCGCACGGGCCTCGTGGTGTCGTGTTTGAACGGACAGAATCGAGAGTTGAGCCTGGTAGGGTCGAGCATCGTCGGCACGTGGGTGGGCGATCAGGTCACCGGGCAGATCTCGAGCACCTATAACGTGCTCACAACAGGGGCCCAGCCAGTGGGCGTGGGCTCGTTGATTACCACACACAACTTCTCTGCGACGCGTCGGTAGACGGCACGACGAGCCAAAGTGATAGGAGCCACGTTCATGAATGCGATCAAATCGTTCGGGCTGGTGCCGTGTATCGTCGTTCTCAGCGCCACGGTGGCGTTCGGCCAGGCGCAAGAGGACCCTCGGTTTCAGCACGGCTACATGACGGCAGTTGCAGGGACATCGTTCGGCGACCAGCAGAAGGCCCTCTTTGGTGCCGAGGTCGGCGAAAACCTCACTGGACACGTTCAGGCGTACGCGAACTTCACCTACTTCGACAATCTGATCACCGATAGCGCCCAGAGCTACCTCGCGAATCTCTCCGCGACGCTGACCCGCCTGACCGCCACCTCGTGGAACCTGACTGGCTACGACCGTGGCCTCGCGTTCAGCGGGGGTGCCAAATACCTGATGTTGCCCGGCTCGGCGATACGGCCCTACGTGGGAGCGGGCCCCGGATTGATCAATATCCGACGGACCATTTACGAGACCGATCTGGGTGAGATCAGCAACGACGTGCTGGCGGTGTTTGGCGCGCCGGATGGTGGGATCAACCCGGAGAAGGAAGGCAGCTTCAAGCCGATGGTCGAATTTGCGGCTGGTGCGGGCATCGCGGCTGGCCGCACATTTGTCGACGTCGGTTATCGCTTCAACAAGGTCTACAAGACCGCCGAACCGCTATCGTTCTCGCAGTTCAAGGTTGGCGTTGGAATGCGGTTCTAACGCACGAAATCCTGAGCCCGCCCGGCCTGAGTCGAAGGCCGCCATCATCCGCTGGGCTACGAGGGGCGCTACCTCTCCTCGTGGCCCGGCGGATATCACGTTGAGTCGGTTCCAACTCCGAAGTGGGATTGGTCAAAGTACGGCTCGGATAGAGCAAGGATGCTCTTGCGCCGATACAGCCAGTGACGCATGTGCGGATGGATTCGCGTGACGGATAGCGAAAGCGTCCCGGTAACGAACCGGCGCTATGTCTTCAGCGCTGCACTCGTTCTCGGTGGCGTGTTATTGGTGTGGGCATACGCCCTCTGCATATTTCTCCCTTCGGCCGGCGCCTTTCATGACGACGGAATTTATGTCGTAACCGCACGCGCACTGGCCGAAGGACAGGGCTACCGCATCATCAGCCTGCCAGAGTCACCTCCGCAAACGAAGTATCCAATCCTGTTTCCGTGGCTCTTGTCCTTGATATGGCGAATCGCACCGGCATTTCCCGACAACCTTCCCTTGCTGCGCATAGTTCCCGTGGCCGCGACCGTAGTGTGGCTCTGGCTGTCATGGCAATTGCTCCTCAAATGCCGGACGCCTCGCCCAGCGGTTATCGCGGTGGTCGCGCTGACAGCGGCGTCGCCGTGGGTCGTGTATCTGGGCACCTCGTTGCTATCCGAGACACTGTTCGCGGCACTGTTGACAGGGTCTCTGCTCCTCTTGACGAAGCTCCACGAGGAATCGCCTCCGGTCGGCCGGGTTTGTGCGCTCGCCGGGTTGCTGGCGGGGGCCTGCTTTCTCACGCGCACAGCCGGGATAGCCGTGGTCGCAGCCGGGTTCGCGTGGCTCCTGATGAACGAACGCCGCGTCGGTGCGGTGATTTTCGGGGCGGCAGCCGCAAGCCTGGTCGGCCCGTGGGCGCTCTGGGTCCTGTCTCATACCGGTGCCAACGCGGAGTCGTCCTATTACTCGGCGTCGAATTACGGATCGTGGAACGTCGTCTTCCATTATGCGTGGCCCGAGAAGTTTGCAGTCGTCGCGATGAACACCATGCAATCGATTCTCGCGCCACTGGCGGTCTGGAGCCTCGGCGCCGCGCCGTGGCTAGCCGTCCCGGCTGTCTTGCTAGGCGCATGCATGTTGCGCGGAATGTGGCTTACGCGAATGCACCCCGTCACCTGGTGCGTTATAGCTTACGCGGGCCTCATCATGCTGTGGGTGTGGCCTCCTGTACGGTTTCTCGTTCCGATGTTGCCTTTATTCCTATGGCATGTGTCCATCGCGATTCGCCGGGTACCCGTAGTGCCGGTGGCGCTTGTGGTCACGGCCGTTATCGCCACGTCATCCGCGGCACTCTTTCACAATGTGTCTCACGCTCGCACGCGGGGCGTCATGTGGTGGCGAGCCGAGTCCGCAGAGGACTGGCATCGACTCTCGTCCTTATTCGATTGGATTCGTCGAGAGACGCCCCCGGACGCGGTGCTCACCGGAAACCTCGACCCGACGTACTTTCTCTATACCGGTAGGAAAGCGGTGCGTGCGTTTAATGACGAACCCTATACTCTGTTCTATTCCGCCAATCGCATTGCATCAGAACCGCTGGGATCGGTCAGGGAGTTCCGACGCCGCTTGCTTGCAGTCGGAGCCGACTACTGTGTGTGGAGTCCGGCTCAGGGCTTCGGACAGACGCCTCATTTCCGTCGTCTGCTCGACGAAATCTCTCGTGAAGTTCCAGGTAGCCTCACGGTTGCGACAGGAGATACGGCAACCGGGTACGTCGTCTACCGCATCGATCGTGCAAAGCTGGCTGACGCTGAGCGGTCTGAGGGGGCATGACCGCACTGAGATCTCTGGTCCACTGGGTGGCTCTGTTTCGACGTTCGCCTCCGCGTGAAGCGCGCGAGGCCTCCACGTCGCCCGCGCCACGGACACTATCTGAAGGCCGACCTCACGCCAGGTATCTACGCGGTGGTCGAGGACAACGGCCGCAAGAGCCTCCGCAAAGCCCTCGAGGCGATCTGGGATTCGTGAGGCACGTTGGTGTACGTACTGGGCGCGTCGGCACCTCGCACTCACGCAAGCGCGAGGCAGAACTCAAAGCCCAGTTTCCTCACGCAACGCGGCCGAGTTCGTGCAGAAGTACTTCAACGAGATCGGCAGCGCGGGCGGACATCGTCCGATGGCCAAGATCGTAGCGATCACAACAAGTCGCAGAGCGGAGGCTTTAGAGTTCTCGAGCCTGCCGTTATCTGAAGCAAGCGAGTGCCGGCGGATTTCGCGAGAGAGAATCGTGAGTCGCGCCGATCATTGGCCTTCAAGCGTTTCTTTCGTAGCCGGACGAACGCCTGGTCTCTTTGCCAGCGTCTGTTCCCTCACGGAAATCGTCTGCGCGGGGCCAGACAAGAGATCCCTGCCATCGTTAATCGGCCGAAATGGTCAGCCAATCGCGTCGAATCGCGAATTGATTGGCTTGCACAAGTTTTGCATAACGGCTGACCTGCGCCCTGACGCGCAGCGATGCCCGAGCCACGAGGCGTTGGTGAGCAGCGGTCGTAGATGTGCACGGGCAGGAGTGAGCCCGCATGCCATCGGCGTCTGCGAGCATTCAGCGGTTTCGGATTGCGGTCGATCCCGAAGTTCTCGATCGGATCCCCTGTTTTGAACGAAGGCGACACACACGCGACGTGCATTCGCAAGCGAACGCGGCACTGGACGGGTCCGCGATTCACGGAGACGTGGTCCTGCCCAATACCCAGAACGCGGTCGTCCCACGCCGCTTGAAGAATGGTCAAACGATGCTTTTCCTCGAGGATGAGATCGTAAGATTGCGAATCCGCAGATCGCCGGGTCCATTCTTGGAGAAACTGGCGGCGCTCGAGTAGTCTCGGCTGAACGCCCGGACGCTGGCCAGCTTCTCGGTGTCCGCACAGCGTGTAGAAGACCGTCTGCTCGATGAGCTCTCACGCGAAGTCCAGGGAGCCTGACGGTAGCATCAGGAGACGTAGCGGCAGGGTACGTGGTCTACCGTGTGGACCGCGTCAAGCTGGCTGACGCTGAACGACGTCAGGCGTCATGAGCGCGGCTAACGCCGTCCAACCAAGCTTTCTACTGCGGCGCTCTCAGTTCCTTTGCTCACGAACACTGTGTACTCCGGATCCGTATATGCGACGTGCATCGACGAGTCGGTCAGGAGCCCGTCGTGCATCAAGGACGTTGTCGTGACCAGCGCACAGTTGAAGTTGAACTCCCGGAACAGGCCTTGATAGTCGCCAAACAGGTCAGCTCTTCGACTACGCGCAAGCAGATCCGTCGGGTACGCATCGATTCTGCTGTCGACAAAGATGCGACGCTCGGGCAGAGACCACATGAGAGGGCCGCCCGCTTCCATCGGATTGAAGATTGGGTCGCCACAGTCGCTCACAGCCTGGAGCACACCGGACGAAAGTGGTCGCCAGCCGAGTTGCACTCCTCCATCCCGCCACCGCCAATTGACCGCCAGTATTGCGCCGGCAATTGCTGCCCCAACCATTGCGTATGCAGGCCAGGCCGCGGCACGACGCCGACGCTCCGAGGTGCGTTGACGCTGCGGGATCAGCGTGGCGAGCGCCGGCGCTGCCACAAGTGAAAAGAAGGCAATGTTGCGGGCGGCGCCGAGGCAAGCCAGCGCCAGGGCGCCAGACGATAGCAGCAGAATTCGATTGTTTCGAGACAAGGCATTCAGCGAGTGCCTGCGAAGAAATACCGCGACGCAGATGGCCACGACCATCACCCAGAACGGCAGATCGACGAGCTCGAACGGCGGTCGATATTCTTGCAGGTCGAGCTCTCGCGAGATTCCGACTGCACTGATAATTCGCGGCCAGTAGTGCAACCCTAGCGGTGACACCATTGGCGCCAGGGCACAGCCCACCAGGACCACTGCATCACGCACCAGCTTTGCTCTGGACCACACCAACGCTTCCAGCGCCACGACACCCACCACTATCAGGCCGAGCACCACAACCGCGTGAGCGTTTGCCCAGACGAGACACACGACCGGGAGCCACACCATTCGATCGCGAACGATGAGATGCAGCATGACTGCGAAGAGAGCCATGCTGATCACCTGCGGTCGGACAGCCCATTCGGGCGCCGTCGCGATCATGAGAAAGAGCAGCAGGATGATTCGGGTCTCGAAGGTTCCGCGAACCAGTCGCCACGCTCCACACACGGCCCCGAACGCAAATGATCCGCAGAGAACCGTCAGAAGGGCTGTGCCCCCTACCACGAAGGCGACATAAAAGATGATCTGACTGAGCCACCAATGAATCTGGATCTCGGTCCCGAACGAGGAGTGCGAAAAACGCTCGGTGGTCAGGAAAGACCGGGTTTCCAGAATCTCCCGCCCAGACCGCAAATGCCACCAGGTGTCGTTCTGCGCAGGCGTCATCCAGACGAGAGCCGCCATGGCCACCAGAAGCAGGGCGATTGGCAGATTGTCCTCGCTGAGACGAAAGCGCGTTGTGCCCGGCGATCCAGACGGAATGAGGTGACGGTTCACATAATGGATATCGGAACAGCCTGGTGTTCTCATTGCTGGGCGCATGAAAGCATCACGGACGGATGACGCCGGCAGAGCGCGGTACTCGGCAGGAGCCAGAACGCGCAAAGTGACGCAATGCTAAACGGATCGCTGCTGCTCTTCCGGCGAGCCGCCGATAGCACTCGAAATAGACATGGCGACGAACCGGCCGGTCGGCGGGCGGGATCCACTCACGACTCGGGTTGATGGTTCGCGTATCCGCTCAGATCTTCAATCGGCGCTCCTTGCTGCCCGTAATCGAGATGGCGGTTGGGGCTATGCACCCGGGCGGCACAGCAGGATCGAGCCGACCTGCTGGGCCGAACTCGCGTTTGGACATTCCAAAGGGCACCCCCCAGACGTTGACTTGATTCGCGCCTGGAAGCGTCACGATGACTGGATGGTGGATGTCCCGGGGGCGCCGCCGAACATTGCGTTCAACGCGCTCGCGGCGTTGACGTTCCTTCAAGAGCGTTCCACGGTCCCACTTGCCCAGCCACTCATCAGCCGCGTGATCCAGGCAAAGGGTCTTCGTTACCGGCAGAGCGCAGCACTCGGACAAGACAACAGCATTCAAGCCTGGTCGTGGGTCGATGGGACGGCAAGCTGGGTCGAGCCCACGGCCTGGTGCCTGCTCCTTCTGAAGAAGGTTCGGGCCCAATCACCCAGGCCGGAAGCGGCCGAACGGATTCGAGTCGGGGAGCAGTTCCTGTTCGATCGCGTCTGCCGCGACGGAGGATGGAACTATGGCAACCCGGAGGTCTACGGCCAGAAGTTGTGGCCATATGTGCCGACGACAGCCCTGGCGCTCCTCGCCATGCAGGACCATCGCAGCCACCCGGTGGTCATACAGAGTCTGCGACAGTTGCAGAACGACGTAGCGAGCGAGCGCTCTGTCGTCGCCGTTGCGCTGACTATTGTGTGCCTTCGAACGTATGGTGTAGTGACGGCTGCACTCGAACAGACGGCGATCGAGTTGTCGGCTGAGGCCGATCCCGGGAATCTCCTTGGGACGGCGATGATGCTCTATGCGCTTACCGATACCCGCGAACACGCGGCATTCAGATTCTAGAAGCCATGTCTGGTGACACCGCGCGCGCCGGCCTCTCGCGTCGTGATTTCATCACGACGGTGTCGTTCTCGCTCCTCGCTGGTGCGTGTGGGCGGCGATTCGACCCACAGCGCTTTCACGTCCCCCAATCTTCGGTAGTCGGTTTGTTCCCCGCGAGCAGCTATGCCATCGATTTCGCCGATCTGATCTTTCGAGGGTTCCAGGAGCTCGGCACCACGCTCACCGGAAGACGTGTGTTTCTCAAGCCGAACATGGTGGAATACGAGCTCGACACGGTGATCAACACGCACCCTCACGTGGTGGCGGGCGCGGCGATCGCGTGCCGGCGAGCGGGCGCGTCCGAGGTGGTCGTCGGCGAGGGGCCTGGCCACCGGCGCGACATGGAGTACCTTCTGGCGTCGACGGGATTGAACGATCAGCTGCGGGAGCAGCGAATACGGTTCGTGGACCTCAATCACGATGACGTCGCTGTCGTACCGCTGCAAAGCTGGTTTACCGGTCTTCAAGAGATCGCGCTTCCTGTCACGTTGCTGGACTCCGATTTCGTGATCTCGCTGCCGAAGCTCAAGACACATCATTGGGCCGGCATGACCTGCAGCATGAAGAACCTGTTTGGCACGGTCCCCGGAGCCGTCTACGGTTGGCCCAAGAATCCGTTGCACGTGCATGGCATCGCCAACTCGATTCTGGATCTGACAGCGACGATCCGGCCGCATTTCGCCATTGTGGACGCCGTGATCGCCATGGAGGGAGACGGTCCGATTATGGGGCGTCCCCGTCCCCTCGGATTCGTCGCGATGGGGTCGGATCCGGTGGCGGTCGATGCCACGTGTGCTCGAGTCATCGGATTAGATCCGGACAAGATCGAATACTTGCAACCCGCCGCTGAGTTCCTCGGCGTCGTCGACGCCTCTCGAATCGAACATCGAGGCGAATCGCCTGATCGATATGTCACTCGATTTGACGTCGTTCCCGCACTCGAGCACCTGCGTCTATCCCGCTAGAAAGGCGAAACGTCGACTGGCACGAGCGGTATCACTGAGGCGGTCGGTTCTGTCTCGCACCAGACTCTTGTCTGGGGCAGGCACAACCGCGGAGAAGAGGTCGCCCGTTTGAGTCGTGCAGGGTGCAGAACTGTAACGGGCCAATCGCAGAAGAGCCTGCGCATGGAAGACGTGGCAGGTCGCGACCGGCCGCAGTGCACATGATTGCGCCAGCGCATGAGTCTTGCACCCACTAAAGATCATGGCGTCACTCAGATGACGAAGACATCCCTGTCAGTGCTCGTTCCGGTCTACAACGAGGAGCATCTCGTTTACACCTCGCTCGAGAGACTCGCCATCCTCGACACCAGCGATCTTCTCGAACGCATCGAAGTGATCGTGGTCGACGACTGTTCGACGGATCGCTCTCGCGACGTACTGGACCGTTTCAGAATCGAGCGAACTGGTGACGAGCACTCGAAAATCCATTGGACGTTCCTGCACCACCCGATCAACGCAGGGAAAGGCCAGGCCATCCGGACCGCTCTTGCTCACGCCACGTGTGACATCAGCGTGATTCACGACGCGGATCTCGAGTACCACCCGAAAGATCTGCTGCGCATCGTCGAAGTGTTCCAGCAGGAGCACGCCGACGCGGTTTACGGTTCGCGCTTTGCCGGTGGAGCCGTCCGCCGGGTTTTGATGTTCCGGCACGAGCTCGGCAACAAGTTCCTCACGCTTCTCTCGAACCTCGTCACGAACTTGAACTTGAGCGACATGGAGACCTGTTACAAGGCGGTGCGGACGGATCTGCTCAAGTCGATTCCCCTGGTGTCGAACGATTTTCGTATCGAGCCGGAGTTGACGATCAAGCTCGCCAAGCGTCAGGCGAGGATCTTCGAGGTTCCCATCAGCTACTCGGGCAGGAGCTACAGCGAGGGCAAGAAGATCAACTGGCGTGACGGCCTGCGGGCGCTTCTGGCGATTGCCAGGTTTGCCCTCTCTGATCTGATTTATCAGCGCGACGAGTATGGAAGTCAGATTCTGGTGAGACTCGCGCGCGCCCCGCGTTTCAATGCGTGGATGGCGGACACGATCCGTGGCCACTGCGGGCAGAGATTGTTGGAAATCGGGAGCGGCGTTGGAAACCTGACGCGAAGACTTGTTCCCCGAACTCAGTATGTAGCGAGCGACATCAATCCGTTGTACCTCGATGCGCTTGCCGCGTTGTCGATCGAGCGCCCGTATCTGAAGGCGAGTTACTGCGACGTCACGGACGTCGAGTCGTTCCCACGCTTCGAGACCGGCTTCGACACAGTGGTGTGTCTCAATGTCATCGAGCATCTTGAATCAGATCGCCACGCGCTTTCCAACATGCGTAGTGTTCTCGCTGAGGGGGGTACTGCGGTCATTCTCGTTCCGCACAACGAATGGAACTTCGGTACGCTCGACGTGGTGCTGGGCCACTGCCGTCGTTACAACAAGGAATCACTGCGTCAGGCCGCCGAAGACGCTGGCTTCGTCGTCAAAGACATCTTTGAGTTCAACCGAATCGGCACGCCGGCCTGGTTCCTCAATGGCAAGATCCTTCGCCGCCACACTTTCGGTCTCTTTCAGATTTGGATGCTCGACCTGCTCACGCCGCTGTTCCGCCGCGTCGATTGGTTACTGCCATTCCCTGGCCTCAGCCTGATCGCGGTGTTAGAACGCAGTGATGCCACTCAGGAGGAGGCGCTACCGGCATTCGGCAACTGCCTACCCGCAAGATAGAGCGACAGGGGTAGTGATTCCACTCCGCAAGACCGACGACCACCGGCATTGCCGTTGCAACGCGTAGAACAATCGGAATTGTTTGGTCGCTTCATGGATGTCTACACTGCCGCAGCCACAGAGTCCCTGAGCCGCCCAGAATCGCGTGGACTAGCCGCTCGTCCAGGATCGGCAGTTCGCACCGCTCTTGCGGCAGCGTGCGGCGAGCATCGTCTGCTTGTGCCTGGCGCTCTCGGGTACATAGCAAGCGGCGGCCTGATGTTGACGGCACTACAGGTGACCAACCGATCGTTTGCGCTCGCTTGGATTTCCATCAGCGCGGTGTGGCTCGGCTGGCAGTACTTCCGCAGCCCCAGGCAGTTCCGCCAGGCAGTCATGGGGCCACGCCTCATCGGCGCGATCCTCGTTGCCGCTCTCGTCGTCCCGACACAGATTCCTTTCAGGCACTCAAGCAGTCGATGGGGCCGGTCATTGGGTTCGGCGCCGACCCTCTTCTTCATCGGATTGACGTGCTGCTTCATGGTGGGATGGCGTGGACCTGGTTCGAGCCGCTGCTGATGAACCCGTCATGGGTACGTGTCGTCGACCTGCTCTACATGGCCTGGTTCGGACTCATGTTCGTGTTCTTCTTCTGGGCGTCATGGAGCAACGCGCGAGTGCTTCGCCAGCGTGCGCTCATTGCATTCTTCTCGTGTGGATCGGCGCGGGCACCATGACAGCCTGGGTGGCATCGAGCGGTCCCTGCTACTACGGGCACGTCGTTGCCGGCGTGGACCCGTATGAACCACTTTTAGCCCGCCTCGACGCGATCGGATCGGAACAGGGAGAATTGAAGGCCCGTTTCAATCAGAAAGGATTGTGGCAGCTTAGTAGTGCCGACGAGTGGGGTATTTTGCTGGAATTTCCGCTATGCCAGGCCTTCATGTCGGCGTCGCCGTTCTGAGCTGCCGCTGTGGAAACAGAACGGTGACGGTATTCAGACCGGCGATATGCATGGACTCGAGGTGTTTGCGCTGGTCGCGGCACAGCGATCCCGATTGCTCGGATTCCTCCTGGCGCTATATGCAACGGTAATCAGGTTGGCTCTGTCATCCTGGGCTGGCATTACGCTGTTGACGGCTACGCAGGCGCATGTTCGCTGTGCTGTGTTGGAACGCAGCGGGAGCACTCGTTCGGGAGCCAACACTGGCTGCAACTCCGTCCCAGAGCGTTGAACAGTTGCGTTGCGAACGCCGTACTTCTTCACCGGCACGTCCACTTAGACGTTCCTGATTCCGCCTCTGGGCGTTATCGACACCGCTCGAATCGAACACCGCGGTGAGCTGCCCGCGCGGTTGTACCTCTTTTGCCAATCGCAGAGGAGCTGCCATCGGCGGCCAGCACTCTGACACGTCGGGTCGCCCACGGCATACCGTTGTCACCCGGTCGCTCTCCGCCTCACCGGTTGGCCTTGTGATCTGGGGTAGAAACATGGATTCAAAGTTGCGTTCGCAATGGAGCGATGGGGCCCACCGTGTGTAATCGACCATCGATCAGCTCTAGAGTCGCAGCGAGCTGGATGCCTGTCTCCGACCAGAGATGCTTCTGTGCGGGACAGATGCTGTCAGATCCGAGAGGCCAGGCTTGTCTGGCTACAGAAGAAACGCATGGATTCAGTGAGTGTCGTCGGTCTGCAGCATTGCCAAGAAATGAAGGGTCCTCTCGAACACCTATCTGGCCGGTCGGAGATACAGATTCAAGTCCTGCTTCCACATTGTCGTCTTCAAACCGAAGGCGGCCGGCGCACGCTGCCACTGGCGCAACGTCCAGTAATGCAGCGGAGCGTCGCGGCTTGATAATCGCGCCGCAGCACGTTGAGCGACGTTAAAGAATCTTTTCCGCCTCCCGATAACTTGGGCGTGCGCCACGCAGTTACGTGGCGTGCGCCACCCCACCTCTTCTGATGGGCAGGTCATCCTGCGTGATCCAGAAGTAGCTACGACGATTTTCGCTCTCTAGTGCAAGCAGTGCGGTACCAACTTCCAGGTGGATGCGGACGTGACAATTGAGTGGCGATCTGTGTTCAGAGGGTGGCGTCATGGACACATTGGCCTGTTCCTCGCGATAGTTGTGACAGGCGCGGTCCTTCGCGGCGTGGATCTCGAGCGCGAACCGCTCTCTTTCGATGAGGCGGCGAGCGTGTACATCGCGGAGATGTCCCTCGCCTCTGTCATTGAACGAAACGGATCCTTCAACAGCTCGCCGCCTGCGATGCTGGTGCTCCTGCACTACGTTCTCAAAGTCGGTCAATCAGAAGCGTTCGTCCGCATCATCTCGGTACTCTCCGGTATCGCTACCATCGCAGTCGTGGTTCAGATCGCGCGGCATCTGGACCCGACGGGCTACGTGGCCCCGCTGGCTGCGTTGTTCTTTGCACTGTCTTCCCAACAGATCGAGTTGAGTCGACAGTTTCGCGTTTATACGCTGGGAGAGTTCTTCGGGTCGCTGGGGTTCCTGGCTTCCCTCTCGTTCGCGCGACACCCGAACTGGCTCACTGCCTCCCTTGTCGCCGGCCTCTTCTTCATAGGCATGCAGATCCAGTACGCATTGACGCCGTTTTTCGCGGCAGTCGGCCTGGCGCTGGCATGTGGATCCGTGACCAGCCTTCCAGTCTTCCGATCGAGGTTGAAGTATCTCGCGTTGATTGCAGGCGTTGCGGCGCTCGGTCTCGTGGTCGTCTATCAGACCGCTTTGAAGTTCCAACTGTATGCCGGGAGAGGCACCAGCTATTCACCGACCCTCTCGTCGACTTCATCCTGGCTCGACATGGTCGTGACGTTTCTTCTCGCATCCTGGAACCTGATCCAATTTGGACTCGGCCTGGAAGCGGTTCCCTGGTCGGGACCGGTGCTCACCCTGTTCTTTGCCATCGGCTGCTGGAGCCTGTTCGCCCGTCGTCAGCCGGGTCCATATCTCCTGTCGATTGTCTTCGTTTTCGTGGGCTTCGGGGTCCTGTCCGCGGCAAACTACTACCCGTACGGGCCGATCCGCCAGTGTGCTCTCCTTCTGCTTCCTCTTTACGGCGTCGCCGCGCTCGGTGTGATCAACGCCGTGTCCAAGGGCTCAGAACTTAGGCGCGTCGGCGGGTTTCTGCTCCTGCTACTCCCCCTGGTTGGGTTCATTGTCTCGATAGCTACCCGGGATCGCGCGAGCGCAACGAGTGTCAGTTCACCCGACGTGCGTCAAGGCATCCGCCTGCTGCAGCAGAACTGGCAGCCGGGAGATGTCATATTCATACCTCCCGGAACGTTTCCCATCTACGTGTACTATGCCGGCCGCGGCGGAACGAAGCCTTGGACGGCGGGCGTGGGTTCGAACGAATGGATGCAGGATGAACGGGCGTGGCGAGAGATGGTGAAGGATGAGCCACCTTATGCCGATCAGCTTGAGGGACTGCTGCACGCAAACCGACGCGTGTGGATGCTGTACTCCCATTACCACCCGGGCGAGATGACGTTTGAGGCGTTGGCCCAGCGCCGCGGCTGGAGTGTAAGCGTCGACACGCTTGCGAAGGCCCGAAAACAGGATGGAGAAGGCAACGAACTGTACCTATCACGTCGCTAGCCAGGATCGTGACCAACAGGCGGTGAGCCATACTGAGGTGCCGGAGTGAGCCAGAGTCGAGCAGAACTGTCCATCATCGTGCCGGCGTTCCGGGAGGGCCGAGGCCTCGTTCAGGCGATTGGACAGATTCGTGCCAGTGCGCTCCAGGCCACGGACAACATCGAGGTCATCGTCGTGGATGATAGTTCCGACGATGACACCTGGACTCATTCGTGACGCTATCTGTTGTGAACCCGGCGTTCAATGAACGGCGTACGATTCGCGAGATCGTCACGCGCGTTCGTTCCGTTCATCTGCCTGGATGTTGAAATCGTCATCGTTGACGATTTCTCGACCGATGGGAGACGCTTCGATTCTTGAGGAGCTCGGAACGTTGCCGGGCGTGCGAATAGTTCTTCACGAACAGAATCGCGGGAAAGGCGCGGCGCTCCGCGCTGGGTTCCACCTTGCCACTGGCGACGTGATTCTCATACGGGACGCCGATCTGGAATACGACCCGGCCGAGTATCCTAGGCTGCTTCAGCCGATTCTCGACCGAAGAGCCGATGCCGTGTACGGCTCCCGCTTCATTGGCGGTGATTGCCATCGTGTCCTGTACTTCTGGCATTCCCTTGGGAACCTAGGTACTCACGATCCTGTCGAGCATGTTCACCAACCTGAACCTGACCGACATGGAAACCTGTTACGGTGGTCCGCCGCGAGGTGATTCAGTCACTGGATCTTCAGGAGGACCGGTTCGGATTTGAACCGGAGATTACGGCCCGACTTGCCGCGCTCCGCTACCGGATATATGAAGTGGGCATTTCGTACTCGGGACGGACGTACGAAGAAGGCAAGAAGATCGGCTGGCGTGACAGCAGGGGTAGTGATTCCACTCCCCAAGACCAACGAGCAGGTCCGGGTCGGCCAGATACCCGCTCCGCGAAAGATCTATTCCAAGTGCATGATCGTCTCTTCGAGCAGCGCTCGAACGCGCCGCCGATCGGGCGAAGGGCCCTCGTACTGAAGACAACCACAGGCGGCTGGCGTCTGACACACGCACGATGGCCGGCACTCAGACCACGGGTCGCCCACGGCATGCCGTTGCCGCACGGCCGCTTTCCGCCGTGGACTCACAAGTTGTCCTCAGGATCTGTGGTAGAAACATGTATTCAAAGTTGCGTTCGCTCGGGCCGACATCAGGAGGAACTATGAAGTTGTGCCTCGTTCTTGTCGTGGTGGCAGGATTGGCCACCGCGTGTGCTCCAACTGAACAACAGCAAGCGACCGACACCCAGCAGCCGGCATCCGCACCGCCAGCGTCCGCACCACCGGCGTCGGCACCAGCAGCGTCCGTCCCGGCGCCCGCACCCGAACGCGCCGAGGCACCGCCGACGCCCAAACCAGCCACGCCTCCGGCGCCGCAATTCCGCGACGTCACGATTCCGGCTGGCACGAAGCTCAACGTGACGGTCCTGAGCACGTTGGCCTCGAACACGAGCAAAATCGAAGATCCCGTCCGGGGATCGCTGGCCGAGGCCGTGGTAGTGTCGGGCCAGACCGTGTTGCCCAAAGGCGCCGAGCTCAGTGGATCGGTCACCGATGTGAAACAGTCTGGACGCGTCAAGGGAAAGGCGGCGCTCGCTTTCCATTTCGACCGCCTCTCCGCACGCAAAGAGACGCACCGGATCCAAACGGCGCCGGTGACGATCGAAGCTGAAGGGAGCACGAAGAAAGACGTCAAGAAGGGCGGCATCGGCGCGGGTGTGGGAGCTATCGTGGGTGGGATCGCCGGCGGAGGCAGCGGCGCGGCGATAGGCGCAGTGGTCGGCGGCGCCGGGACGGTGCTCGCGACCAAAGGCGACGAAGTCCAGGTGGCGCCCGGCACGCTCGTCCCGGTGCTGGTCCAGGAGGGGCTGACGGTCCGCGTCCCGATCAATTAGGAGACGAGACTCCTCAGCACAGAAGCGCATCGCCCGAGCGGAGCGAGGGCAAAAATATAGAGAGCCAAAACCGAAAGCATCAAACGGTTTTGGCTCACTGCCTCGAAGGCTTTGCCGCGATGAGGTACAACCGGCGCGCGGTGGCGAGATACAGAGCATCGCCGATCAACGCCGGACGCGAATAGAGCGCCGCATCCATCTCGATCTGTGCCAGCACTTCCTTTCGCCGCCCGGCGCGAAGAACAGTCATATTGCCGTCAACGGACCCAACGTACAGTCGATCGCCAGCCAGCAGCAGGCTACCCCAGACCTCCTCGTTCGTCTCGTGCCTCCAGACGTGGGCGCCAGTTGCCGCGTCCAGACAATGAACCGTCCCGCCCAGGTCGGCGACGTAGAGCAAACCATCCTTCACGATGGGTGTCCCCACCACGCGGCCGACCTCGCGAGACGTCCAGAGGAGCCTGCTCCCGGTGACGTCTCCCTGGCCGTTGGGACTGATCGCATACATCGACGATGGTCCGTTGCCGTGCCCTGGACTTTGGCCCATGGCAATGAAGACGCGGCCGTCGGCGAAGACCGGTGACGCAATGATGGAGCTGCGCGAACGGACGCCCGGGCGCGGAAGCCAGCGGGCGTCTTTGGGATTGCCGTCAAATCGCCAGACTTCGTGACCGGACGCTGCGTCGTAGGCGCGCAGCCAGCCATCTCCTCCACCGAAGAGCACGAGCATTCGCCCGTTGACGTTGGCCGCGACAGGGCTGGACCACTGGCCATGTAGCACCTGCGCGCCAGCGCCGATGGCACGCCAGATCACTTCACCCGAGTGTTTGTTGACCGCGATCAGGCTTGGGGCGCGCGGGGATGGCACGCGCAGATGGCCTTCATTCTGGCCGTTGGACGTACTGACCATCAGCAGATCACCGACAGGCACCACGTCGCTGTTGGAGGCTTCATGCGGAAAGACCCCCAGGCGGGAGCACATGTCGAGCTCCCAGACGCGAGCCCCCTGCGTGTCGAGGGAACGGAGTTGGCACTCGGCGGTGACATAGAACAATCGGTCCCCTTCGACATAGGCCGCACTTGTCGTCGAAGGCAGCACGAACTCGCGCAGGCCGCGATCCACTCTCGCGGCCACGTCCTGCCAAAGGAACGCGCCATCCGTCGCCCGAAAGGCCATGAGCACGCCGCTCTCTTCCAGAAAGTCGGGGTTCATGCGCCTGGCGTTGTCGGTGCCCACGTAGACTGCATCGCCCGCAACCACGGGACGGCCGTACGTGGGGTTACCCAGATCAACGCTCCAGACGATATTCCGCCCGGTGGAAATGTCCCAGTCGACCGGAGGATTGCCGGTTTGAGCAACCGTCTTCTCCGATTGGGGCGCGACGGAAGGCACGGGCACAACGGGTGAGCCGACCGGCTCTCGAGATTCGACGCCAGCGATTCGATTCAACGCCCACTCAGCTTCATCACGCAGTGCGGGATCGCTCGCGGCTTCTCTCAGCGCTTCACGGGCCGCCTGTGCCTTCGGCCCGAGGCTTCCCAGCGCTCCGGCCGCGCAGATGCGCACATAGAGAAATTCGTCCTGCAGCGCTTCGATCAACTGAGGCACAGCGGCCTGCGCGGCCGGGCCGATGCTTGCCAGAGCCTCACCCGCCGCCCATCGGACACCGGGGATGGGATCCCCCAAGGCTGCGGCGAGGTTCTCGGTCGCGACGCCCGCCTTCGGCCCAACGGACGCCAGGGCTTCCGCCGCGTAGACGCGAACGTAAGGATCCTCGTGCGAAAGCGTCGTGACGAGGGCGCGTACCGAAGGACTTGCCTTCGGGCCCAAAGCGCCCAGGGCACGTGCGGCATCGCCCGCGACCATCACGTCCTCGTCACTCAGTGCCCGTCTCAAGGCCGGCTGAATCCACTCTGTATCGGGCGCCAGGTCAATCAAGGAATCGGCGGCGTTGCGCCGGAAGGAGACTTGCTCATGACGAAGCAGTTCAACGAGCAGCGGAATGGCGGGCGGCCCAATCCGCCGGATGATCTCGAAAGTCCTCAGATCCAGATCTTCATCGCCACGGCTCAGGAGTCGTTTCAGCAAAGGCAGCGAGCGCCCCGCTCCTTTGACCAGGGCGGCTTCGGCCATTGCCCGGACCTTCGGGTCTTTGGCCGTCAGGCGATTTGCCCACTCAGGCGTGGTTTGAGCCAGTGCTGGTATGGACAGAACACAGAGTAGCGTGCAGATGAACAGGTGTCGCATGGTAGCGGGCGTGACCCTCTTATACACCTGACCGATCGATGGAGGCGCGGCCAACTCGAAGGTGCGAACGACATCTGCCACTTCAGCGCAAATTCCGTCAGATCGTGTCCCGACTCGGAACAGACGTCCGCGTGTAAGGGTCGCTCGACCATCCAGTAACACGTTGACGAGATGCGAGTTGTGACTCGAAATCCGAACTGGCATCCCCGCTGCACAGGTCAGGGGCGTGATGTCCCGGCAGCACGGCTACTCGCTCCTCGAACTCATGGTGGCCCTGGCAATCATCGGCGTAGTCACTGCCACGGTGATCCCAATTACCGACACCTCGTTGAAGGCCAACCGGCTCAAGGGCGATGCCGACGCCGTGCGCAATCTCGTGGGGCTGGCCAAGATGCGCGCCTCATCTCGGTTCACCAGGGCAAGAGTCCGCGTCGACCTGGGCGCCAACTCCTATGTCCTGCAGGTCTGGGACAAGACCGCAGGTGCGTGGGTGAACGACGATGCTCCGACACGCACGTCCACCGGGGTGCGCTTCGGGTTTGGCGCGCTGGCGACTCCGCCGCCGAACACCCAGGTCGATATCGCGCTCTCGCCACCCTGCACCACGGGTCTGACGGCGGCAGGGGCGATCCCCAAGACATCCTGCATCAACTTCAACTCGCGAGGATTGCCGGTCGATGCCGCCGGGTTGCTCTATCCACGGCACGCGTTCTACTTGCGCAACGAGATTGGGGTTTTCGCGACCACCGTGACGTCGACACCCCTCATCCGGTTCTGGTCGTCGCCAAATGGCACTGCGACCTGGAGAGCACGGTGAGGGCAACATGAACCGATTGAAAAGCCTCGCATCGCGAAGTTCGAAAGAAGCCGGCTTCAGCCTTCTGGAAACGATGGTGGCTTTGATGATCGTGTTCGTCGCGGCCGCGGGCCTGTTGCCCCTCGGCATCGTGGCGTTCTCGACCAGCGAGAACCAGGGCCACCTATCGGCACGCGCCGCTGAGTACGCGCAGGACAAGCTGGAACAGTTGATGGCGCTCTCGTACGGAGACACAACATCGGACACGAGGGTCTTCCCCGCGCTCGATCTCGGCGGCAGTGGCCTCACCATCGGTGGCAGCGTCAATCTTGCTGCCCCGGTTCCGACGTACGTTGACTACCTGGATATCGATGGAGCGCTGATTCCATCTCCCAACGGCGCCCCGCCCAACGGCTGGTACTACCAGCGCGTCTGGCAAGTGGCGAGCCCGCAAGCCAATCTCAAGCGGATCACAGTGACGGCGACAGTGGCGCGATCGGCCGGCGCCTGGGCGCTCAGGCCCCGTGCCACGGTCGCTGCGCTCAAGACGTTTCCGTTCTGAAGGGTGGATGTGTGCCTGACATGTGGAACACGCGGCAGCTTCAGGTGATGAAGCAGGAAGCTGGCTTCACGCTGGTGGAGCTGATGCTTTCGACGTCCATCCTCCTAGTCGTCTCCGGCATCGTTGTCGGCGCAACGATAGATCTGACTCGACTGAGCACGACGATGACGAACCGGTCGGACATGCACTCCGGCGTCCGCAACGCAACGGCGCTCCTCCAGCAGGAGGTCGGTCAAGCCGGGCGCATCTCACTGCCCGCCCCATCCTCGCTCTCGGCAGCCGTCGGCATTGGCGTCGCGACCGTCGACGTCACCTCGACTGCCGGCATGTTCGTCGGTGAGCGCCTTGTCGTCGGAACGGGAGCGGAGGCGGAAACAGTCACGCTGACGGCGGTCGCCGCCAACCAGATTACGGCCAACTTCATGCTCCCGCACGTCGCGGGGGCACCCCTGGCAACGACAGGCGGGTTCTCGGCTGGCGTCATTCCTACGACGATGGCGAATGGCTCGACCGGGAACGTGCTCAAGATCCTGGGTGACATCAACGGCGACGGCAACATGGTGTACGTGGAGTACACGTGCGACCTCGCCGGCGGACGATTGTTGCGCAACGTGATGCCGTTCGAAGCCGCTGTGAAGCCCATGCCGACGGTCGAGCAGATTCTGCTCGACAACCTGCTCCCGAACCCTCCGAACCCTGGTGGCGGGGTTCCGCCGTGTTTCATCTATCAAGAGCAAACCTTCGCCGGCACCACCTACGTCATCGGCGTCGCGATCATGACGACAGTGCGGACGCAGCAGCGCGACTCGATCACCAATGACTTTCAAACGGTAACCAAGGCACTCCTGAACGTGTCTCCGCGCAATGTCGTCAACGTCTGGCAACTAGCAAGCCTCCACTACTTAAACCGCGTGCAACCGGTGCCCCCGAGCGTCGTGGCACTGCTTCCCTAGGCGCGTAGAGCGGAAATCACTATATGGCCCGGAGACTCTGCATGGCACGATCCGACGAACGAGGCGTGGCGCTGGTCATGGCGCTCCTCATGGTGCTCGCGGTCTCAATCATTACGTCGTCGCTCTTAGCCGTAGCGAGGACCGAAGCGTTCTCGAGTTTGAGTTACACCTCCATGTCGCAGGTCCGCTATGGTGCAGAGTCGGGCATTCACGCGGCCGCGAATCACCTGCTGTACGGCTACGCGCCGCCCACTGTTGCCAGCGCGACCGATCCGATCGCCAACTACGACATGACGGTGTCGCCCGTGACCTACAACGGCACTACGGTGATGCTGTCGAGCGATCCCGCGGTCGCGTCCAATTACCCCTCCGCGGCTGCTCGGGCGGCCTTCATCGCGGCGTCACAGGGGGCGCTGAACGTCAACACGGCATCGGTTGGATACACCGCGCGGGCAACGCTCATGTCGATGCGAGTCCTGACGGACTACTACACCGGGCTGCCGGTGACGCTGCAGACGTGGGAAATCATTGGGGTGGGGCGCGTGACAGGATCGGGCGCCTCCCAGGTCGAGGTCTCCTCGATCCTCGAACGTCAGGCAGTGCCCGTGTTCAGCTACGCGGCGTTTGCCACGTACAGCGGTTGCAATGCGCTGTCGTTTGCGGGTGGCGCAACCACCGAGAGCTACGACTCGGCCGCTCCGCTCGTGGGAGGCGCGCCCGTCATCTCTCAATCAGACGGCAACGTCGGTACGAACGGCAACCTTAACGGAATCGGTGACCCGACCACGCTCTACGGCACGCTCTCAACGCCACGTGGAGGCGTCGGCAACTGCACAACGAACAACGTGACCGCTTCAACAATCTCCGGTTGGGGCACCGTGGAGGAGGGTCTCGTCACGCTCCCGCAACCGATCATTCCTCCAACGCCTCCGCCGATCAGCCCGCCACCGCCGACCACCAACGTCATGTTCAACGCCGGCGGGTGCCCGACAGGCTCTTCGTTCTGCTCGGGTGGCGGCGGTAACTACACGATTACGCCGACTTCGTCGAGCACGATCGTGTCGATGGGAAACGTCTCTCTCAGCGGCGGCACCACCGTTCATCTCAATGCCGGCATTTATGAGATCAACAGCCTGACCTTAACGGGTGCCGCCCACATCGTGATCGATTCCGGTCCCGTGATTATCAAAGTCGCGGGGCAGGGCCAGACGACGCCGATCGATCTGTCGGGCGGCGGGGTCTCGAACCCGTCGCTCGACCCGACAATGCTGCAGTTCATCTACGGCGGCACCGGCGATGTCAAGATTACGGGCGGATCCCAAACGGCGGCCCTCGTCTACACGCCCAACGCCACGACCACGCTGGGCGGCTCGAGCGTGGAGTTCTATGGCTCCATCCTGACCGGCAAGGTGGCGGCGACCGGCGGCTTCAACATCAACTACGACCGGCGTTTGCAGAACTCCGTGTTGACCGCAGGCAACCCGACGATGACGAGCTTCAACTGGCGAACGTTCTAGTAGCGCACGGAAGCCGACCGGCCTGAAAAGAAGGCAGCAAAGAATCACGCGGGGGCGGTGCACGTACCCGAAGCCACGGCCTGCCGACGATCGCCTGACGCGGTCGCGGAAGGCCGTAACTTCAGGAGATCATCTGCAACTCAGGGCGCAATCGTCCGGCGTCCCGTGATCAGATGCACCACGAACAAGACGAGTGCAACGACGAATAGCACATAGGCGATGTTGGTTGCGACAGCGGCAACGCCAGACACGCCGAGCACCGCCGCAATCACCGCCACAACGAGAAACACTAACGCGTAATGGAGCACGATCCCCTCCTTGCTCGAGCACCGCTGCTGAGCGGGCTTCTCAGCCAGATATCCAGCAGAAACTGTGCCGCATTGATTTGCTGAGCATTCGCGTCATCTGGAGTGCCGCGTGGCAGATTCTTCAATCGCGATGGCCGTAAGTCCTCGCCTTGGAGCTTCAGTCGAGGTTGTTGCCTGCTGAATCAGACAGGCGTTTGTCCTGTGAAGTCCGTCATAATGACCGGCATGAAGATCCTGCGCCACATCGTCATCGTCCTTGCTCTGGCAGCCGTTGCCCTCGCGACCAGTGCGTGTCCGGAAAAGGGCCCGGCAGAGAAGGCTGGAGAGAAGATCGACAAGGCCATCGACAAGACAGAGGACGCGGCAAAAGACGCGACGAAGTAAGCAGAAGCATCGATTCTTACAAAGCGCTTGGTCGACTCTGTTTCGTTATAGCCCAGCAGTTAATTCCAATTCGTTCACTGCGGTTAAAGAGGGCGGGAAAACGCTGATCGTCGGGGTGCGGCAACGGTCTCCAGTGAGAACGGCGCGATTGATGCACTACCCTGATCGTGGGTATTCGTCATCACGTCGCCAGGTCGTCGCTGCTGTTGGTCGCAGTGGCTGTCGATCCAAGTCTTCAGGCGAAGGCACCCAACGCAGCCGACCATTCGATCCAGCGGTTTCTTGCCCAGGATGATACGCAGCCTCCCTATCGAGCCGTCCGTCGTCTCGAAGCAGAGAATGGCTCCCGTGCGGGTTGGCTCGAGGCCACAACCGAGTACGCCCCTGAAACAGGATTTCGATACGAAGTCACGGCAGAGGGCGGTTCGGAATATATCCGCACGAACGTGTTGCGTGCCGTACTCGAAGGCGAACAAGAGGCCGTTGCGCGAGGTGAGATCGGACGTTCGTCGCTCGGCCAGGAAAACTACACGTTTCAAGCCGCCGGTGTGGACGATGACGGACTCGCGAACGTTCTGTTGTCGCCGCGCCGCAAGGAACGGATCCTGGTATCGGGCAAGATGTTCCTGCAGCCGGACGACGGCAGCCTCGTGCGACTCCAGGGAGTGCTCGCCAAGAGCCCCTCGTTCTGGATCAAGAACGTGGAGATCGTCCGCTCCTACGCGCGGATCGAGGGTGCCGTGGTGCCTGTGTCTTTGGAATCGAACGCGCACGTGCGTTTCCTCGGGCCCGCCACGCTCCGCATCACCTATGTCTATTCCCACATCGGCGGCCGTGACGTCGGCGCGTCGATGTCGACACCTTAGCGCTCGCATCGCCTTATCGCACAGATCGCAGTAATAATGACCGACATGCAGTCCAGCGTCGCGAGGCGCATTCAACACCCATGGCGGGTAGCCGCACTCGTGGTCGCTCTGGTCGTCGTGGCGCTGGTGATCGCCCTGGCCTCCGTCCTGCCGTTCTCGTCAGAAACGGCGCGCAGGAAAGTGATCGAGGTGCTCTCGGCACGATTGGACGCGGAAGTGGAGTTGTCCGAGCTTCGTTTCCGTGTGCTGCCACAATTTCACGCAGAAGGCGTTGGCCTGACGATTCGTCATAGAGGCCGGCGCGACGTGCCGCCGTTAATCTCCATCAAGCAGTTCTCCGCGGAAGGCAATGTTTTCAGCCTGCTTCGGAGACACATCACCAGACTCACAGTCGATGAGCTCGATATAGAAATTCCGCCGGATCGCAATCGTGATCCGCTCTCGGACCGGGACTCACCGGCCTCCGAACCACCCGAAGGTGACGCAGGCATCGCGCGCGCGTTTGTGATCGACGAGCTGCTCGCCAAAGACGCGCGCTTTGTGATCATTCCGCGGGACACGGACAAACTCCCAAAGGTGTGGAGCATCCACGATCTTCGGATGCAATCCGTCTCCCTCGATCGGCCAATGCCTTTTACCGCGTCGCTCGAGAACGCCGTTCCACCAGGTGCCATCGAGACGTCGGGCTCGTTCGGTCCATGGGGGCGTAAGGAACCTGGCCAGACACCTCTCGAAGGCAAGTTCACGTTCGAGCGTGCTGACCTGGGTGTGTTCAAGGGCATCTCGGGCATCCTCGCGGCCAAGGGCACATTCGAGGGCACGCTCGAGCGGATTGAGGTTCATGGGGTGACCGACATCCCGAATTTCACTGTCATGGCGGGTGGTCATCCCATGCCGCTTCATGCGACGTATCACGCCATCGTCGATGGCACGAACGGTGACACGCTTCTCGAGAAGGTAGACGCTTCCTTTTTGAACACGTCATTGACGGCCCGAGGTGGTGTGGTGAAACGGCCTGGCAAAGGTGGTCGTACCGTCGAACTCGACGTCGTCATAGACGATGGACGACTCGAGGATGTGCTGCTGATGGCGGTCAAGACGCCGACCCCGCCGATGTCTGGCGCCCTGAAGATGACCACGCGGTTCGAGCTGCCGCCGGGCGATCGTGATGTCGTGGAAAAGCTGCAGTTGGACGGGGTCTTTACAATCGCGAACGCCAGCTTCGCGAGCCCCCTCGTGCAGAGCAAGATCAACGAATTGAGTCGGAGAACACAGGCGCAGGGCGCATCGCAAGCGACGAAAGCCGTGTCGCAATTTGCTGGGAGGTTCACCCTCCGCGCGGGCGAGCTCGCGCTGCCGCATGTCACGTTCGACGTACCTGGGTCGGCGATTCGTCTCAGCGGACGATACGGGCTCGTCTCGGAACGGATCGACTTCGCAGGCATGATATTCACCGACGCGGCCATTTCGGAAATGATGACCGGTTACAAAAGCCTGCTGTTGAAACCCGTGGATCTCGTCTTCAAGCGGGACGGGGGCGGCAGCGCCATTCCGATCAAAATCACCGGGACGCGACGGGAGCCGGCGTTCGGACTCGATAAGGGTCGTGTCTTTAACCGGACCCCGTCAGGTGACCCTCCACGACGGGCGCCGGCGCGCTGAAACAGACGGGTTGTCATGCTCGTCTCTTTGTCACGGCGAATGGGAATGGACGCTCGCGAGCTCCAGACGGCACTGTTGCTCGGCGCGGCGCTACTGACCGTCACCAGTTCCTACACACTCGTCAAGACGGTTCGTGATTCGCTCTTCCTGTCGATGTTGCCTGCGACATGGCTGCCGTGGGTCTACATAATGGTCGGCATCGCGACACTGGCCGTGTCCGTGCTCTTCGGGCAGCTGACGCAGTGGCTATCGCCTCGACAATCCCTCGTCGGCTCCGTTCTCGCGGCCGCAACCGGGTTGGTTCTCTCCATCTTCGTCGTGTGGGACTCCTACACGTGGATGCCGGCGATTTTCTATCTTTACGTCAACGCCTATGGGTTGATCGTCGTCTCGCAGTTCTGGCTGTACACGAATAGCAGGTCCGACCCACGCGCGATGAAGAGAATGGGTGGTGTGGTTGGTGCCGGCGCCATCCTCGGGGGCATCGTCGGTGGGGTGCTCGCGTCGACGCTCGGCGGATGGGTTCCACTCAGATGGTTGACTGCAATGGGTGCGGGACTGCTGGTGCTCAGTCTTCCGATGCTTTCACTTGCCATGCGGGAACGCGACGGTCATCGCACCGACGAACAAGTGACGCCAACGGCGGAAGCGTCCGTGCCGCTGGTGCGCGTGCCATACGTGAGATGGCTTGCCGTCGCGACGCTGTGTTCCGTAATCGTCACTGGCCTTCTCGACTATCAGTTCAAGATTGCGGTCCAGCAGCTCTATCCGGATGCGGCTCAACTGGCGTCATTCTTCGGGCGCTTCTATATCGGAATCAATGTATTCGCCCTTCTGCTCCAACTGCTCGGTACTCGGTGGTTGCTGCAGCGGCTCGGTGCCGGTTCGGCGGCAGCCGTTCTCCCAATCGGTCTGGCCGTCGGTGCCGGCGCGACACTCGCAGTCCCTGGCTTCGCCACGGTCGTTGGTGCGAAAGCCTGGGATCAGACTTTCCGATTCTCGCTGCACAAGGCGGCGGTCGAGCTCCTGTTCTTCCCGCTCCAGCCAGGCATCAAGCGTCGAGCCAAGGCGGTCATCGAAGCGGGCATCGAGCGCGTTGGCGATGCGCTTGCCGGCATTCTGCTTCTGGGCGCCGGGCTGACCTTCGGTACTACTGGCTCCGCCCTCGCAGCCTTGATACTGACGCTGGTCGGCGTCTGGCTGATCGCATGCGTTCGTCTGCGGAATGGCTATGTCCGTGAACTCGGTCGCACCCTGGGGCGGTTGACGCTTCAGCCGGAGCGGGAGCGTGTGTCCCTCCGCGAGCTTGGCATCTTGAAAGAGACGGTGCGGATGCTGGAGAGCCCGTACGAGCGAGTGGTCCTCCAGGCCATCGACCTGCTGGAGGAGAACGCCCCGCGCCTGCTCGACCCCCGGATGTCGAAGCTGCTTGCCCACGCTTCGCCCCGGGTCCGCGCGCGGGCACTCAAATACGCGGCCTCGAATCCGTCACTGGCTGACCAACTCCACATCACGGAGTTGGTGAACGATCCCGACCCGGTCGTGCGCCTGACCGCGCTGCGGGTCCGCTGTGCGTCGGGCGGCAGCCGGCCGCTGGCTGCTCTGGGCGAGTATCTTGACTCCGAAAATCTTGAACTGCGTGCCGCCGCGCTCGCCTGCCTGGTGGAGCAGGTACGCGAGGACGAGTTACCACGGATTCGCGCGTTGATTGAGCGAATGCTGTCACAGGGCACTGATGCAGATCGTGAAAGCATTGCCGAGATTCTTGGGACACGCCCGGTCGCGACGAACCTCGATCAATTGCTGGTGCCTCTCCTGGAGGATGACGACATCAAAGTGCGTTGCGCTGCCCTTCGCAGCGCGGGCCACGCGGGGCTTCTCGAGCATGTGCCGGCGTTGATTCGTGCGCTCGGTGCCACCGAGACTGAAGCGGCAGCACGGGCTGGACTCATCGCCCTGGGCGATCGCGCGCTCGATAAACTGAGCGACTCGCTGGTCGATGAACAGGTTCCGATCGAGGTGCGACGCGCCATTCCCCGGGTGTTAGGTGATCTCCCGACGCAGCGGGTTGTCGCGGCGCTCTTCCGTGTTCGCGAGCGTGACGACATCATGCTGTCGTACCGCATTCTCAAAGCGGCGAACCATGTCCGCTCGGCAAACCAGGACCTCGTCTTTCCTGCAGATCTGATCGAAGACGATTTGCGCTATGACGTTGGTGAGTTCCTCGAAGCCGAGTTGCACGCCGACAGTCAGGCGCAACGGGCGGATTCGGAGCGACGGACTGACGACGGCGATCGTGCGGAGCAATTTCTTGCACTGGTCCTGCGCGAACGAATGGCCCAGGCGTTCAATCGAGTATTCCGCCGTCTCGGGCTCGTCTATGCTCCGCGCCCGATGTTTTCAGCGTATCTGGCGACTCTGTCAGACAGCACCCGTGTCCGCGCCAATGCCGCCGAATACATCGAGCGGGCGCTGTCGCCGTCGCTTCGCGAGCTCGTGTTGCCGCTTTTGCCGGGAGCCCCGCGTGGAGAACGGCTCGAGTTGGCCAACAAGTGTTACGGGCTGCGACAGATGAGCGCGCACGAGTCACTTGCATTCCTGATTGACAGCGACGACCTCTGGCTGCGGACTTGTGCGCTGTATGTAGTGGGCACTCGCCGCCAGCGCTCCTTGTTGTCACGGGTCGAAGCGAATCTCGAATCCGCGGATACGCGTGTCAGTGAGACGGCAGCCTGGGCCAGGCTCGCCTTGGCGACGAATTGACCATGGCCGACACGCTGACCCTCATCGAGAAGACCGTCCACATGAAGGCATCCGATGTCTTCAGCGCCATTCCAACGGAGCCGCTGGCGCAACTGGCGGCACGCGCCAATGAGGTGATGCTCGATCGCGGCGAGACCCTCTTCCGCGAAGGCGATGATGACCAGGGTGTCTTCATTGTCATCGAAGGGGTTGTCGAGTTGCGTAAGGGCAACGCTGTGGTGCGCGTCCTTCAGAGCGGAACGGTCCACGGCGAATTGTTTCTGCAGGAGAGTGGATCACACCAGTACACGGCGGTCGCTCGCGAGGACGCGCGTGTGCTCAACCTGGGGCGTAACGATGTGTTCGACGCGTTCCTTGAATACCCGGAATTCGGGATCGCAATGGTTCAGGACCTCGCGCGTCGGCACCATACGCTCACTGAGCGGGTGAGCGAACTCGAAAAGCAGTCGGCGTTACCAGGCGCCCCAACGGGCCAACGGACCAGTGAAGAGATCATCGAACGCCCAGCACACGCTCCACAGCTGCCCAAACGTCGAGGCTGGTGGCGCCTGGCCGCACGTCTGGGTGCGAAAACGACGTCGTCCGATCCTTGATGCGCATCGTTCCCATACCACCTCGTCTGCGAGTTGGCTTTACGGCCGTGGGCTACAGAGACGACTCACCTCAAGTTGTGCAATCTACAAACATCCCTCCTGAGTAGCGCCCATTGGGGGGACCTTTATCTAGAGACGTCACGGACACGCGGACGCAGGCGGCGAGTCTCGGAGCATCCACGGCTCTGAGGCGGATAAGAAATCGAGCTGACTTTGGTACGCAAGATGCTCTTCTCACCAATTGCTACCTGCGGTAAGCACCAATTCAACGCGCACCGAATCGGCCACGCAGTCAGCAGTAGAACGGAACCAAGAAGGAGCAGACGATGGCAAGCAGGAATACACCAGTAGGCAACCGATTAGCAGACAAGACCGCGTCGTTTGGCAATGAGCTGGCTGACCGGGCGACCGAGGCCAAAGAGTCGATGTCCGACATGGCAGCAACAGCCACGAAGAAGGTCGACGACGGTCGATCGATGGTGGCGGATCGCCTGGACAGTGCCGTGTCGGCGGTCCGGGAACGGGTAGGAGAACTCCCAGGGGGGCAGCGAGTGAAGGAATTGGCGTCTGCGGCAACAGACCGTTTGAGCACGACCGCCGACTACATGCGCACCCATGACGCCAAACGCATGATGGCCGACGTAGAGACCGTCGTGAAAAACAATCCTGGGCCCGCACTGCTCGTCGCCGCAGCGTTCGGATTCGTGCTCGGCCGGGCGCTCACCCGCGACTGACATCGACTCGCAAGGAGGAGGTAGGCGGTGGCAGCGG
>Ga0247825_10000111_pt1 | contig 45423 bp, 44 predicted proteins | sample 13C_Vanillin_Day_FD_194413 | JGI IMG/M metagenome (GOLD analysis project Ga0247825, IMG submission 194413) | Soil microbial communities from agricultural site in Penn Yan, New York, United States - 13C_Vanillin_Day48 | ecosystem: Environmental > Terrestrial > Soil > Agricultural land | place...
CGGATATTGCGCGCCGCACGGCCCGCCACGAAGTCCTTGCCGGTATTGGGATCGACGAGCCCGCGCAGCACCTGCTGGACCTGCGCTTCACTGAGAGACATGATTGAAGTGTAAGCTAAAATTCCGTCCTTTCCCTGGCCTTACATGCCCCGCAAGCTCTTCGTTACGACGGCGCTGCCGTACGCCAATGGCTCGTTTCATATCGGGCACATCATGGAGTACATCCAGGCAGATATCTGGGTGCGCTTCCAGCGGATGCAAGGGCACGAGGTTCACTTCGTGGGCGCCGACGACGCTCACGGCGCGCCCATCATGCTGAAGGCGGAGGCCGAAGGCATCACACCCGAGGCCCTGGTCGCGCGGATCGCTGCCGAGCGCCCCCGCTACCTGCAGGGCTTCCATATCTCCTTCGACAACTGGCACTCGACGCACTCCCCGGAGAACGTGGCGCTGTCGCAGGACATCTACCGCAGGCTGAACGCCGCCGGGTTGATCTACACCAAGCGCATCGAGCAGTTCTACGACCCGGTGAAGGGCATGTTCCTTGCCGACCGCTACATCAAGGGCGAGTGCCCGAACTGCGGGGCCAAGGACCAGTACGGCGATGCCTGCGAGAACTGCAGCACCGTGTACTCGGCTACCGCTCTCATCAACCCCCGCTCCACGCTGTCGGGAGCCATCCCGCTGCTCAAGTCCTCGGAGCACCACTTCTTCAAGCTGTCGGATCCCGCCTGCAAACGATTCCTGAAAGACTGGCTTGAAGAGCCCGGGAGGCTGCAGCCGCAGGTGGTGAACAAGGCAAAGGAGTGGCTGGAGGGCACCGGCGACAGGGCGCTGTCGGACTGGGATATCTCGCGTGACCCACCGTATTTCGGCATCCGCATCCCGGACATCCCTGAAGAGAAGTACCTGTACGTGTGGCTGGACGCGCCGATCGGTTACCTCGCCTCCCTCAAGAACTACTGCGAGCGGAAACAGCTCGATTTCGAGGCCTTCCTGCAGGACCCAACGACCGAGCAGATCCACTTCATCGGCAAGGACATCATCTACTTCCACACGCTGTTCTGGCCGGCGATGCTGAAGTTCGCAGGCGCGCCATACAAGGTGCCGGATCGTGTCTACGTGCACGGATTCATCACCGTGTCGGGCGACAAGATGTCGAAGTCCCGCGGCACGGGGATCAGCCCGCTACGCTACCTCGAGCTCGGCATGAATCCCGAATGGCTGCGCTACTACATCGCCGCCAAGCTGAATGCGAATGTCGAGGACCTGGACTTCAACCCGGACGACTTTCTCGCGCGGGTGAACAGCGACCTCGTCGGCAAGTACGTCAACATCGCAAGCCGTTGCGCCGTTTTCCTCAACCGGAAGTTCGGGGGCGAGGTAGGGCGCTGCGAGCATCGTCTTCTCGAGCGCTTCCGGGCAAGCTCGGACGGCATCGCCCAACTGTACGAGGGGCGCGAGTTCGGCAAGGCGCTGCGCGAGATCATGGCGCTTGCGGATGAGGCGAACCAGTTCGTGGACGAGCAAAAACCCTGGGAGCTTTCCAAGCAGGCGGGCAGTGAGCAGCGGCTGCAGGAGGTGTGCTCGCTCGCCATCAATCTCTTCCGCATCCTCACCGTGTATCTCAAACCGGTTTTGCCGCGGCTCGCTGAGCAGGCGGAAAAGTTCCTCGGCGTGCCGCCGCTGGCCTGGCCGCACGCGATGCAGGCGCTGCCGGCGGGCCATCGCATCGGCGAGTACCGGCACCTGCTTGCCCGAGTCGAAGAAAAGCAGCTCGACCGGTTGTTTGATGTTGCATCCGTGCCACAGGCCACGGCGCCGCAGCGGCACGCGGAAAAGCAGCAGCACCAGGCGAAGGAGCAGGCAGTGAGCGACACCATTACCATCGATGATTTTGCAAAGCTTGACCTTCGCATCGCCAAGGTCGCGCGCGCCGAAGCGGTCGAGGGCGCCGACAAGCTCGTCAAGCTCACGCTGGAGCTCGGCGGCTCGACGCGAACCGTCTTTGCGGGCATCAAGTCCGCGTACGCGCCGGGCGATCTGGAAGGCAGGCTGGTGGTGGTGGTGGCCAACCTCGCACCGCGCAAGATGAAGTTCGGCGTCTCCGAGGGCATGATCCTCGCGGCCTCCTGGGAGAAATCCGAAAAGGCGGGCGAGGAAGGATTGGGAATTTTTGTCGTTTCACCGGACTCCGGAGCGCTCGCCGGCATGCGCGTAAAATAGGCCGCATCGCGGCCGGGCGCCGCACGCGGGGGAGGCTGTCGTGGAAAGCTCCAGCCGCACGCTGGTCTGCAGCGTGCTTTTCCTCGACATCATCGAGTACTCGAAGAAGCCGGTGGCGGAGCAGCTGCAGCTCAAGCAGGCATTCAACCGCTCGCTCGCCACTGCCCTGGAGCAGGTGCCGCAGCGCGACCGCATCATCCTCGATACCGGCGACGGCGCCGCGGTGACCTTCATGGGCGACCCCGAGGACGCGCTGTTCGCCGCGCTTACCGTGCGCAACATGGCGAGCGAGGTACCGGTGCGCCTTGGCGTCAACCTCGGCCCGGTGCGCCTGGTAAAGGACTTGAACGGCCAGATGAACATCATCGGGGACGGCATCAACGTGGCGCAGCGCGTGATGAGCTTCGCGCGCCCAGGGCAGCTGCTGGTGTCGCGCTCGTTCTACGAAGTGGTCTCGTGCCTGTCGCGCGACTACCTCAACCTTTTTCGCCATGAAGGCTCGCGCACCGACAAGCATGTGCGCGAGCACGAGGTTTATTCCGTGGTGGGCGGTACGCCGACCACGCGGCGGCTCGCGCACACGGAGTCGCAGATGCACGCCCGCGACGGCGGCTGGCTGGCCGGCTCGGGGCCCTTCGGCTTTCGGCGCTCGGCGCTGGTGGCCGCGCCGCTCGCATTCCTGCTGCTGGTCGGCGGCGGCGTGGCGGCACGGTCCCTGGTGGACCCGGCGCCGCTGACCTCCGCCCGGCCTAAAGCCAAGACCGCCGCAGTGGAGAAAGTTGCCGTCGCACAAAAGCCCCCGCCGCCGACGGCGTCGAATGCCCGCGTGGAGCTTGCCGTGCTGCCATGGGGCGAGGTGCTGATCGACGGCAAGAGCCGCGGCGTCAGCCCCCCGCTGCGCACGCTTGAAATCCCGCCCGGCTCGCATACCATAGAGTTGCGTAACTCCACTTTTCCGAGCCACGTGCAGAAGGTAGACGTTAAATCGGGCGAGGCCGTCAGGATCCGGCACAGGTTCGGCAAGAAGAAATGACGCGAATGCTCATCGTCCTGGCCGCGGCAGGGGCGCTCGTAGGCTGCGGCACGGAGCCGATGCGCGAGCTGGAAACGCTACTCAAGCCGAACAGGGGCGAGGCGGCGCTTGCCACCGGCCTCAAGCAGTACGAGGACGGGCGCTATCCCGAGTCCCTTAAGAGCCTGCAGAGCGCCATCGACCAGGGCCTTTCCGAGCGCGACCGCGTCAATGCGCACAAGCATGTGGCGTTCATCCACTGCGTGTCGAACCGCGAGCGCGCCTGCCGTGATGAGTTTCGCAAGGCGCTACGGGTGGATCCCGGCATGGACCTCGCGCCGGCCGAAGCGGGACACCCCGTCTGGGGACCGATCTTCCGCTCGGTCAAAGCAGGCCGCTAGCCGGCTCGCCCCCCATGGAGGCAGCCAAGCTCGGCCGCTACGTTATCCAGTCCGAGCTCGGGCGGGGTGCGATGGGCGTGGTCTACAGGGCAAACGACACGGTGCTCGAGCGCACGGTTGCGGTGAAGACCGTCAACATGGCGCTGGAGCGCGAAGGCGCGGACAAGTACGAGGCGCGCTTCTACCAGGAAGCGCGCGCCGCCGGCAGCCTCAACCACCCGAACATCGTCACGGTCTACGACGTGGGCAAGGAAGGCGACGTGGCCTACATGGCGATGGAGTTCATCGAGGGTGTCGAGGTGCGCTCGATGATCGCCGAGGGGCGCGCGCTGCCGGTTACCCAGGCGGTGTCGATCGCCGCCCAGGTAGCCGAGGGGCTTGCCTATGCGCACCAGCATGGCGTGGTGCATCGCGACGTCAAGCCCGCCAACATCATGGTGGCCAGGGACGGGCTGGTGAAGATCACCGACTTCGGCATCGCCCGCATGCGGGCCACCACGGACGAGCTGACGCAGAGCGGCGTGATGCTCGGCTCGCCCAAGTACATGTCGCCCGAGCAGGTAATCGGCAAGCGCGCCGACCACCGCTCGGACCTGTTTTCCCTTGGCGTCATCCTGTACGAGCTGCTGACCGGCAACGCGCCGTTCAACGGCGAAAACGTTACCGCGCTCATGTACCAGATCGTCAACTTCGCGCCGCCGGCGCCGAGCGTGGTCAACCCCGCCGTTCCCGAGCTGCTCGATTACATAGCGGCAAAGATGCTCGCCAAGCCGCTGGAAGAGCGATACCAGAGCGCCGCCGACCTGGCGCAGGACCTGCGCGCCTGCGAGCGACAGGTCTCCACGCCCATTGCCGCGACGTTGCCGCCGCGTCCGCACGGGCTTGCTAGCGGCGCGGAGCCCGAACTCGCGGTTACCCAGGCGCAAGCAGTGGTAATGGCGCAGACGCTTAACCGCACCCGCCTCGCGGATGCGGCTGCCACGGACACCACCGCGCCCCCGGCCCGGGGCCTGGCGCACTCGTTCGACTCGGCGGAAGCCACGCAACGTCTCGCGGCCCTGACCGGCGCCGGCATCTCGGCTGAGTCGGTGTCGGCCACGCAGGCTTTGAGCTCGATGAAGCCGCCCGAAAAGCGCGGCTGGCGGCGGCGCGACTGGCTACTGGTGGGCGGAGCAACCCTCGCCGGCGCACTGGTCGCCGCGGCACTGGCGCGGCGCCGCTAGCGCTTCGGCCGCGGCGGCGTCCAGGGCTTGCCCGTGCGCCCCTCGATGTAGTCGCGAATGAGTCGGCGCACCACCTGCGACGGCGTCTGATCCTCCTGCGCGCACAGTTGCTCGAACAGCGCCTTCTTGCGCGGGTCGATGAGGATGGTCAGCCGGGCGGTGCGCTCTTCCATGAGCACCGAAGCATAACATCATTACAATGACATGATAATATGATTGCAATGTCGCCGATCGATGCCAGCCTGCTCGCCATCGGGGCCTGGATCGCCATCGGCGGCTGCGGCCTGATGGCGCCGCGCAGCGCCGCATTGGCTTGCCGGGCCCTCTACCCGGCGGGCGCGGCGGTCGGACTGCTGCTCGCGGCGGTCGCCCTCTACGCGCTGTTCCACGATCCGTCCGCGCGCGTCCTGGCTCTTGGCCTGCCCGACCTGCCGTTTCATGCCCGCCTTGATGCGCTGTCGGCCTTCTTCCTCCTGCTTCTCGGCGGTGTCGGTGCCGGCGTGTCGGTTTTCGCCGCCGGCTACCTGCGCGCCGACCAGGGCAGCCCGCCGGGTCTCATAGCCCTTTGCTATCACCTGTTCCTCGCCAGCATGGCGCTAGTCCTGGTGGCGGACGACGCGTACTTCTTCATGGTCGCGTGGGAAACGATGGCGCTTTCCTCGTTCTTCCTCGTCACCAGCGACCATCGGCACGCCGAGATCCGCCGTGCCGGCTACCTCTATCTCCTGATCGCGCATATCGGCGCGATTTCCATCCTGCTGTGTTTCGGCGCCCTGCAGGCCGGCACGGGGAACTACACCTTCGAAGGGATGCGTGCGCTCCAGCTTCCGCCCGGCTGGGCGACCGTTGCCTTTGTCCTCGCCCTCGCCGGCTTCGGCGCAAAGGCGGGCATCCTGCCCCTGCACGTTTGGCTCCCTGAGGCGCATCCCGCGGCGCCTTCACCCGTGTCCGCCCTCATGTCCGCCGTCATGCTGAAAACCGCGGTCTACGGCATGTCGCGCGTCACGCTTGACCTCATCGGCTTCCCGGTGTGGTGGTGGGGCGTCATCGCGCTCGCGGTCGGGCTCGCCAGCGCGCTTTTCGGCATCATTTTCGCGGCCGTGCAAACCGACATGAAGCGGTTGCTCGCGTACTCCTCCATCGAGAACATCGGCCTGATCGTCGCCGGCTTCGGGCTGACGCTGCTCTTTCGCGGCTTCGGCATGGGAACCCTCGCGGCGCTGGCCCTTACAGCAACGCTCTACCACTGCCTCAACCATGCGTTCTTCAAGAGCCTGCTGTTTCTTGCCACCGGCTCGGTGCTGCACGCGACCAGCGAGCGTAACCTCGGGCGCCTGGGCGGCCTGATCCACCGCATGCCGTGGGTTGCCTGGTGCGCGCTCATCGGCACGGTGGCGATTGCCGGCCTGCCGCCGCTCAACGGCTTCGTCTCGGAATGGCTGCTGCTGCAGGCGTTCCTTTTCACCCCCAGCCTGCCGCAGGGCTACGTCAACATGCTGGTACCGGTAGCCGCAGCCGCGGTTGCGCTCACCGCCGCGCTTTCCGGCTACGTCATGGTGAAGTTCTACGGCATCGTGTTCCTTGGCCGGCCACGCGACGAGGCGCTCGCCCAGGCGCACGACGCGGGCCCCTGGGAAAAGACCGGGCTGGCATGGCTCGTCGCCGTTTGCATAGCGCTCGGCCTATTGCCGCGGGCGGTCATTGGCCTGATCGAGCCCATCACGCGCCAGTTCACGGGTTATGTCATTTCGGATGAAGGCCGCAGCTGGCTGTTCCTCGCGCCAATCGAGCCGGAGCGCGCCAGCTACAGTCCGCTGCTGTTTTTCGCCGTTGCCAGCCTGGTCATTGTCGCAGCCTGGCTCGCCGTGCGCGCCTTCTACCACGGCCGCGCTCGGCGCACCGCGCCGTGGGACTGCGGCTTCCCCTGGCAGGACGCGCGCATGCAGGATACCGCCGAGGGCTTTGGGCAGCCGGTGAAGGTGGTGTTCCAGCCGGCCTTTCGCATCGAGGGCGAAGCACCCTCGCCGCGCGATCGCCGCCCGCGCTACCGCGAAATCGTCGAGGACCGCTTCTGGTACTGGTTCTACCTGCCGGTCGCCCGGCTGGTCGAGCGCCTGACCGCGCTGGTTACCGTGCTGCAGCGCGGCCGGATTTCCGTGTATCTCATGTACAGCTTCGCCACCCTGCTGGTGCTGCTGTTCTTCGTCCGATGAACCTCGCCGACGCCGCCGCCCAGTTCACCGAGCTGTTGCTTGCGCTGCTTCTCGCTCCGCTGCTCACCGGCTGGGTCAACCAGTGCCGCAGCTGGCTGCAGAACCGCAGCGCGCCAGGGCTCCTGCAGCCGTACCGGGTGCTGGCGAAGCTTTTCGAGAAGGAGGTGGTGCTGGCGCACAACGCCTCGCCGCTGTTTCGCGCGGCGCCCTACCTCATCTTCGGCTGCCTGGCCCTTTCGGCCGCCATCGTGCCGACGCTCGCCACCGGGCTGCCGCTGAACGCCGCAGCCGACGCCATCGCGCTCGTGGGCCTGCTCGCCGTGGCGCGCTTTTTCATCGCGCTCGCCGGCATGGACATCGGCACAGCGTTCGGTACGCTGGGCGCGCGGCGCGAGATGCTGGTGGGCTTCCTCGCTGAGCCGGCGCTGCTCATGGTGCTGTTCACCGCCTCGCTCATCTCCCAGTCGAGCTCGCTCTCCACCATCGTCGACGTCCTCGGCCACCGCGAGTTCGCCATCTATCCGAGCATGGCCTTCGCCGGCGTGGCGTTCACCATCGTGTCGCTCGCCGAGAACGCGCGCATCCCGGTGGACAATCCTGCCACGCACCTCGAGCTCACCATGATCCATGAGGCGATGATCCTCGAGTACTCGGGCCGGCACCTGGCAATGATGGAATGGGCGTCTAGCCTCAAGCTCTTCGTCTACTCGTGCATGGGCTTGGCACTGTTCTTTCCTTTCGGCATTGCGCGGGGAGGCGACTGGCTCGGCATCGTCCTTGCCCTGCCGGTGCTGGTGGCGAAGCTCGCCGTGGGCGGCGCAGCGCTTGCGCTGATCGAAATCCTCAGCGCCAAGATGCGCATTTTCCGCGCACCCGAGTTCCTCGGCACCGCGTTCTTGCTGGCGGTGCTCGCCATGCTGGTGCACGTGCTGCTGGAGGCCTGATGCTGCAGCACTACGGACCCCAACTCATCAACCTGCTCGCCGCTGTGCTGCTGCTCCTCGCCTTCGCCATGCTGTCCCAGCGGCGCATCCTGTCGCTCATCAACCTGTTCGCGGCCCAAGGCGCGGTGTTGTGTGTCGCCACCGTGCTGGTCGCCTCGGTCACCGGCCAGTCGCACCTGTACTGGTCGGCCGGCGTGACGCTCCTCCTGAAGGTGCTGCTGCTGCCGTGGATCCTGCATCGGCTCATCCGACGGCTCAACGTGAAGTGGGACGTGGAGACCCTGCTCAACATCCCGACTACCATGCTGGTGGGCATCGTGCTGGTCATATTGGCCTTCAATCTCGCCGCGCCCATCTCCCAGCTTGCCGGCACGGTGACGCGCTCGACGCTCGGCATAGCCATGGCGTCGGTGCTGCTCTCGTTCCTGATGATGATCACGCGCTCCAAGGCCGTACCCCAGGTGGTGGGGTTCCTTTCCATGGAAAACGGCCTCTTTTTCGCCGCGACCGCCGCCGTCTACGGCATGCCGATGGTGGTGGAGCTGGGCATCGCGCTCGACGTGCTGGTGGCCTCGCTGATCCTCGGTGTTTTCCTGTTCCAGATCCGCGAGCGGTTCGATTCCGTTGACACGCGCCACCTCGAGAAGCTGAAGGAGCATTGATGACAGCGGCGATGCTGCTGCTACTGCTTTCTCCCCTTGTCGGCGGCGCCGTGCTCGCTCTGGTCGGGCATCGGCGCTACGCCGCGGAGGTCAATGTCACCTTCTGCCTTCTCACTTTCGGCGCCTCGGCCGGACTGGTCGCCCGCGTGATTGCACAAGGGCCCGTGACTGCGCTGGGCGAGGAATTCTTCGTCGATTCGCTGAACGTTTTCCTCGTGGCGCTGACCGCGTTCGTCGCGATGACCACGTCGCTTTTTTCACGCCCCTACATGCGCATCGAGCGCTCGCACGGCCGCGTCTCGGACGCCGGCATGCGCCTGTATCACAGCATGTACCAGCTGTTCACATTCACCATGCTGCTCGTCCTGACGACCAATAACCTGGGCGTAATGTGGGTCGCGATGGAGGCTGCCACGCTCACCACGGTCCTGCTCGTGGCCTTGTACCGTACGCATGCGTCGCTCGAGGCCGCCTGGAAATACTTCATCCTGTGCGGGGTGGGCATCGCCCAGGCGCTCTTCGGCACGATCCTCGTTTACTTCGCCGCCGAGCGCATCCTTGGCGCCGGAATCGGCTCGCTGCTGTGGACTCACCTGGACGCGGTGAAGGGCGAGCTCGAGCCGACCGTAATGTCCATCGCCTTCGTGTTCCTGCTGGTCGGCTACGGCACCAAGGTCGGGCTGGTGCCGCTGCACAACTGGCTGCCCGACGCGCACGCCGAGGGCCCAACGCCCATCTCGGCGGTCCTCTCGGGGCTGCTGCTCAACGTCGCCCTGTACGCGCTTATCCGGTTCAAGGTGCTCACGGACGGCGCGCTGGAAAGACCCTTCGCCAGTGCGCTCCTGATGGGCTTCGGCCTGCTTTCGGTTGCAGTGGCGGCATTCTTCCTTTCGCGCCAGCGCGACATCAAGCGCATGTTCGCGTACTCGTCGATAGAGCACATGGGGCTGATCACATTCGCCTTCGGCATGGGGGGACCGGTGGCGAGCTTTGCAGGACTGCTGCACATGACGGTTCACTCTCTTACCAAAAGCGCCATCTTCTTCGCCGTCGGCCATGCGGCGCAGAAAAGCGGCACGCAGCTGATGGAAAACATTCGCGGGTTGGTCAAGGCGAGCCCGACGATCGGCTGGGGGCTCATGCTGGGAACGGCGGCCATCCTCGGCATGCCGCCGTTCGGCGTGTTCGCGAGCGAGTTCCTGATCCTCACTACCGCCATCGCCCAGCAGCCGTGGGCCGCCCCCATTCTGCTGGTTTCCCTGGGCGTGTCGTTTGCCGCCATTTTCGGCAAGGTGCAGTCGATGGTGTTCGGTGAGCCGACTACGGCACGGCTCCCGCACCGTCCGGCGCTGATGCCCGTGTTCACCCACCTTGCCCTGGTGCTGCTTCTTGGCCTCTACATTCCTCCCTACCTCGCCGACTGGTACCGGCGGGCGGCGCAACTGATCGGATGAGCTTTCCTCTAGAACGCACCCAAGTGGACGGCGACGGCTGGCGCAGGGCCTTCGAGCAGACGCTGGAAGCCGGTGGACGTCTTGGCGCGCTATGGGGGAGCGACGAGCGCGACCGGGCAGGCGGCTTCGCCGTGCATGCGCTGCTCGTGGTCCACGAGCGGCTGCGCTGGATAAGCCTTCCCGTCGCTGATTCGTATCCAGACGTCTCGCATGTCTTTCCCGCGGCCGGCCGAATGCAGCGCGCGATTGCGGATCTGCTCGGGCTGCGCGCCGGGGAAGATGGCCGCGGTTGGCTGCGGCACGGCGCCTGGCGGCCCGACAGCCATCCTCTACGGAAAGACGTGGCCTCCGAGGCAGACCTGCCCGAAGGTGACCCACGGTACGACTTCGTCCGGGTGGAGGGCGAGGGGGTGCACGAGATCCCCGTCGGACCGGTTCACGCGGGCATCATCGAGCCGGGCCACTTCCGCTTCTCGGTGGTGGGCGAGCGGGTGCTGCGCCTCGAGCAGCGGCTGGGCTACACCCATAAAGGCATCGAGAAGCGGTTCGAGGCGCTGTCCGTTGAGGAAGGCGTGCGCCTCGCGGGGCGCATTTCAGGGGACAGCACGGTAGCCTTCGCCTGGGCGTACACCATGGCGTTGGAGCGCGCCTCAGGCGCCGAGCCTACTGCCCGCGGAGTCTGGCTGCGGGCGCTGCTTCTCGAGCGCGAGCGCATCGCCAATCACCTGGGAGACCTCGGGTCCCTGGGAAACGATGGCGGGCTTGCGTTCGGGCTCGCGCAGTTCTCGCGCCTGAAGGAAGACTTGCTCCGTACCAATCGTCGCCTCTTTGGTCACCGCTATCTTATGGACCGGGTAGTTCCAGGCGGGGTCGCGGCCGACCTCGACAAGGGAGGCGTCGATACGATCCTGCGCGAAGTCGCTCGCCTGGAAGAGGAGCTCGTCGCTCTGCGAGCGATCTACTACGACCATCCCGGGCTGCAGGACCGGTGTATCAACTGCGGGCGCCTGTCGGCTCAGCAGGCAGGCCAGCTCGGCGTCGTGGGCCTCGCCGCCCGCGCGAGCGGACACGCAATCGATGCCCGGGTGTTTCCGGGCCTGCCACCCTATGACGTCCTCCAGCCGAAGCTTTGCGCCCATCGCAATGGGGACGTGGCCTCGCGCATCGTCGTGCGCTACGAAGAGCTGTTCGAGTCGCTGGAGCTGCAGCGCAGGATCGTTCGCGACCTGCCGGCAGGTATGGTCCGCGCGCCGGTGCCTCAAGCCTCCGACGGCCGCTTTGGCATCGGCTGGGTGGAAGGATGGCGAGGCGAGGTGTTCGTCATGCTGGAGGCCGGGCCGGACGGTCGGATACGCCGCTGCCACCCGCATGACCCGTCGTGGCAGAACTGGCCGGCCCTGGAGTACGCGGTCCTCGGAAACATCGTCCCGGACTTCCCGCTCATCAACAAGTCCTTCAACCTCAGCTACTCCGGCGCGGACCTCTGATGCATAAGCTACTACGCCGCATTGTCCGCGTGGGCATCCCTACCGAGCGCCCGCCGAAGCCTGACCCGGCGCTGCGCACTGCCGCGCCGCGGTTCGGGGAGCGGATCCTGGAGTTGCTGGGCCGGGCACTGGCAATCCGCCATGTGGACGCGGGATCGTGCAACGGCTGCGAGCTTGAAATTCACGCCCTGAACAATCCCTACTACAACCTGGAAGGCCTCGGCATCAAGTTCGTCGCGAGCCCCCGCCACGCCGACCTGCTCCTGGTCACCGGCCCCGTGTCGCGCAATATGGAAGAGGCCCTGCGCCGCACGTACGAGGCTATGCCCGAGCCGAAGCTGGTAGTCGCGGTGGGCGACTGCGGCTGCACCGGGGGAATCTTCGGAGAAAGCTACGCGAGCCGTGGTGCAGTCGCGAACGTCATCCCGGTAGACGCCGCCGTTCCCGGCTGTCCGCCGGAGCCGGCGGCAATCATGCAGACAATCCTGACGGCCGTTACGAACGGCCGCCGCAGCTCGCCGGCATTGCGCTGACCGGGTAGCCTTTACATGTCCAGCCCGGCTGGCCGCCCTGCAGGGTCGGCATCAGGGTGATCTCGATGGCGTTCTGCTCGTTCCAGCCGCGAATGGCGCCATTCTGCGAAACCACCCATTTCATCTCGCCGTACTTCGGGTCGCTCTTCGCCGGAACTTTGACGCCGGCACCAGAGCCTTCCAGCCTGCCGGCCTTTGTCGCAGCTGAACCGACCTGCTGCTTCGCCGGCTCTGCGCCGGCAATCAAGGTTTGGGCGGCATCCTTCACCTGCGCTCCGGCCATCTGCGGTAGCACGACGGCAACCACGAGGAACGCGACCAGGGCGAGTCCGGCAACGGCTAACAGTGCTATGCGCATCTTCTTTATCCCCCAGAATGCAACTGCGGCGCCGAGCTTACCATGGAGCCCGCTCGCGCGCGTTTCCCGGGCCTCGATTCCTTAACGCTCTTTGACCATGGTCACTTGCAGGCTCACCATTCGCGGCACTGTCCAGGGCGTCGGCTATAGGTATGCCATGCGCCAGCAAGCTGCGCGGCTCGGCGTTGCCGGATGGGTTCGGAACCGTGCAGACGGCAGCGTTGAAGCGGTGATACAGGGCGGGCCGCAGGCAGTCGAGGCGCTGATCGCCTGGGCGCGGACCGGCCCGCCGGCGGCGTATGTACGCGAAGTCGAGTTCACGGCCGTCGCGTCGCAAGGCGAGCGTTACGCCGCCTTCGAGCTGCGTCCGACCGCGTAGCGAGTCCTGCGGTATCGGCGCCGGCTACTTTGCGCGGCGCCGTTGCCGATGGGTGCGCGTCGCTTCAAGAATCCCGACACGCCAGATCCGGGGAGCAACCATGAAAACCACGCAGCCGCTGCCGTCCTCCACCCTGCCGCTTTCGGCCCCAGAGCTCCAGGAATCGGTTCGCCAGCGCCGCCCGCCCGACATGTCGCGCCTCAACCGGATCCTTGGGGTGGATAGCCGGCGAGCCTTGGTGGAAGTGCAGGCAGGGGTGTCGTGGAGGGCGCTGGCGGACCACCTGCGCCCAGGAGACGCGCGGGCGCGCGCTTTGCGCACGACGTGCCTTACCGTGGGTGAAAGCATCGCCCGGAACGCCGCCGGCCCGGATGGTCGGCCGACGGTGGCGCACGTCGAGTCGCTAACCATGGTTACGCCCGACGGCCAGCTGCGGCGTATCGACCGGCTGGCCAACCCGGCGCTATTTTCCTTGGCGCTTGGCGGGCAGGGGGTGTTCGGCATTCTCTACAGCGCGACCCTGCGCGTGGAGTCCCTTGCCCGGGCGGTCAGTGAAGCTGAACCGGCCGCGATGGCCCCCGCGGCAGCCCTCGCAAACAGCCTGCAGCTCCTCGTGCCGCCTGAGCAGGCGGACGCGCTGGTGCAGGAAGCTCGCTCGTGCTGCAAGGACTGGCGCGTGCCGATGAAGGGGGTCGAGCTTCGACGCGTGCGCCACGAGGACGAAACGGTGTTGCGTTGGGGGGCCTGCGACTACGTGGAGGCGACGATCTGCCTGGGCGAGGCTGCAACCATCGGCAGCACCGTGCGGACCACGCAGCTTCGGCGCGAGCTTATCGAAGCGGCCATCGGGCGTGGCGGAGCCTTTCCCATTGCCTGCACGCCCGCGGCGAGCCGAGCCCAGACCGAAGCATGTTATCCACAGCTTGCGGGGTTCCTCGCGGAACAACGCAGGCTGGATCCGCGTGGCGCAATGGAAACCGCGTGGCTGCGCCACCAGCGACGCCTGCTCGGACGATCCACTTGCGAAGTGCGCTGGAACCGATAGGCAGAGTCCCGAAAATGTTCGAGCCCTTTCACGGCCTTTTGGACGATCCGTTCCGGCCAACTCCGGACCCCGTGTTCTTTTTCTACAGCCGAGCGCACCAGCGCGCCTGCGAAAGCCTTCGACAGGCCCTGGAGCGCCCGGGCATTGTGCTGCTTGCCGGCGAAGCTGGCATTGGCAAGACCACCACGGTGGAACCATTCCTGCGCGAGCTCGACGCGGCACGCGTCATCGGAAGGAAGCTCGATGGCAGGCGAGTGAACGCTCTCGGCACACTGCAGTGCTTCGGTGAGGCGTTCGGCCTCCTGGCGCTGGTTGCGGGCAAGCGGCGTCTGCTCCCGATCGTGGACGAGGCACAGGTGCTTACCCGCGAATCGCTGGAAGAGTTGTTGCCGCTACAACCGTTGCTGGTCGGCGGACCCGAGCTGAACGTATCCCTGAGCCAAGTGTGCCGCCTGGGTCCCCTCCAACCGGACGAGGTACGCGGCTACGTCGAGCAACGTCTCCGGCAGGTTGGCTGGGACGGTGCGCCGAGGTTCGACGATGAGGCGTTCCGGCTCATCCACGACCATACCGGTGGCATTCCGCAACGCATCAACCTGCTTTGCCGGCGCGCCTTCGCGGGATTCGTTGGAAAGAGCGGCGTGGTGGGCGCGTCAGCCCTAGCGCGCGCTATTCAAGCGGCGTAGAGCACCTGCACATTGTCGGGTGTCAGCCAGGCGGTGAGGTCCGCCAGCAGCTGGTGGTCGGGACGCACACGCCACGCATCCCCAAGCGCGACTTCGCAGGTGGCCGTTTCGTTTTCGTACTGAATGAGCACCCGGCAGCTGCCATCGCCGTTGGCGCGATACGGCGCGAGCACCTGCTTCAGGCGAACGGCGTCGGCCTGCCCGTTCATCGATAGCCGCAGCAGCGAGGCGAAGCGCGTGCGCAGCGCGGCAAGATCGAGCAGGTCCTCCGCCATGACCCTCAGGCCGCCCGAAAACTCGTCGTTTTGCACCTTGCCGGACACGACGAGCAGCGCATCCTCCTTCAGCTTGTCGCGGTGCCGCTCATAGAGCTCGTTGAACACCGAGATTTCAACCTGCGCCGTGCCGTCGTCGAGCATCACCACCATCATGCGCCCGCGACGCGTCATCTGCGTGCGCGCCGCCACGACAACACCCGCCATCCACACGCGCTCGCCGGAAGCGAGGCGCGCCAGGGGCACGCGCGGAAAACGCGCCAGCTCGCGCTCGTAGACGCTGAACAGATGCGCTGACAGGTAAAAGCCGAGCGCCGCCTTTTCCTCGAGCAGTTTCTGCTTCATGTCCCAAGCCGGCGCATCAACGTACACATGCGCACCGCCGCGCGGCGCCTCGGCTTCGCCGAAAAGGCTGACCTGCGCCGCCTGGCGCTCGGCTTGTTCGGCCGCCTCGAGGGCACGGGCCACCGAAGCGAGCAGACGCGCGCGGTTGCTCTCGAGGGAATCGAAGGCGCCGGCGCGCACTAGCGCCTCCACCACCCGCCGGTTGACGATGCGCTTGTCCACCCGGCTGCAAAAGTCGAACAGGTCCGCGAACGGCGCCTTGGCGCGCGCCTCGAGGATCGCGTTGATGGCGCTTTCGCCCGTACCCCGAACCGCCCCGAGGCCGTAGCGCACGGTCTTGAGGTCGACCGGGATAAAGCGGTATTCGGAGGCATTGATGTCCGGCGGCAGGATGGCGAGACCGTTGGCGATGCCATCCTCGTAGAACTGGCGCACCTTGTCGGTGTCGTCCATGACGGCCGACAGGTTGGCGGCGATGAACGCGGCCGCGTGATGCGCCTTCATGTATGCCGTCTGGTAAGCAAGCAGCGCATAGGCGGCAGCGTGCGACTTGTTGAAGCCGTAACCGGCGAACTTTTCCATCAGGTCGAAAAGCTGCGTGGCCTGCGACTTCGACAGCCCGTTCTTCTGCGCGCCGGCGACGAAAATCTCGCGCTGCTGCGCCATCTCCTCGGGCTTCTTCTTGCCCATCGCGCGCCGCAGCAGGTCGGCGCCGCCCAGCGAATAGCCGCCGATTACCTGCGCAATCTGCATCACCTGCTCCTGGTACACCATGATGCCGTAGGTCGGCCCGAGGATCGGCACCAGCCGCGGGTCGAGATACTCCACGCGCTTGCCGTGCTTGCGCTCTATGTATTCGGGGATCAGGTCCATCGGCCCCGGCCGGTACAGCGCGACGAGCGCGATCACGTCTTCGAAGCGATCGGGCCGCGCGCGCTTGATCAGATCTCGCATGCCACGCGATTCCAGCTGGAACACCGCGGTCGTATTGCCGGTGGAAAGCAGCTTGTACGCCTCCGGATCGTTGAGTGGAACTTTTTCCAGCGAGAATTCGGCATCTCCCAGCCGCCGCACGTAGCGCTCTGCCCGGTCGAGGATGGTGAGCGTAGTCAGGCCGAGGAAATCGAACTTCACCAGCCCCACGGCCTCGACGTCATCCTTGTCGAGCTGCGAGATGACGTTCGTCGTACCCTCAGCGGCATACAGCGGGCAGAAGTCTGTCAGGCGTCCCGGAGCGATCAGCACGCCGCCGGCGTGCATGCCGACATTGCGCACCAGCCCCTCCAGCTTGCCGCCGAGCTGGAGAAGCTCGCTCACTTCATCCTCTTTCCGCTCGCGCTCCGCGAGCAGCGGCTCCATCTCACGCGCCATCTCGAGCGTGATGGTCTTACCCGGCTGCACCGGAATCAGCTTGGCGATCTGGTCGCAGAAGTTGTAGCCCAGATCGAGCACGCGGCCGCAGTCGCGCACTACCGCGCGCGCCGCCAGGGTGCCGAACGTAGCGATCTGTGACACGCTTTCCTCTCCGTACTTCTTGCGCACGTAGTCGATAACCCGGTCGCGCCCGTCCTGGCAGAAATCGATGTCGAAGTCCGGCATCGATACGCGTTCCGGGTTGAGAAAGCGCTCGAACAGCAGGTCGTACTTGAGGGGATCGAGATCGGTGATGCCGAGCGAGTAAGCCACGAGCGACCCCGCACCAGAGCCGCGGCCAGGGCCCACCGGGACGCCGTTGCGCTTGGCCCAGTTGATGAAATCGGCGACGATCAGGAAATAGCCGGCAAAGCCCATCTGGATGATGGTGCGGATCTCGAAATCCAGCCGTTCCCGGTAGCGGGGCAGGTCCTGCGCTTTAAGGCGAAGCTTCCCGGCTCTTTGATTGAGGCCGGCCTCCGCCTGCTGACGCAGAAAATCGTCGATGCTCACGCCCGCCGGCGTCGGGAAGGCGGGCAGGCGGCTCTTGCCCAGCGGGATCTCCAGGTTGCAGCGCCGCCCAATCTCGACCGAGTTTTCCAGCGCCTGCGGGATGTCGCCGAAAAGCCGGACCATGTCCTCCTGGCGCTTGAAGTGCTGCTCGGCGGTAAATAGCCTGGGCCGGCGCTGATCGGCCAGCACATAGCCCTGCGCGATGCAGACGCGAGCCTCGTGCGCCTTGAAGTCGTCGGCATCGAGGAACTGGACGGGATGCGTCGCCACGACGGGCAGGCCGAGACGCGTGGCAAGCGCGACCGAGCGCGACACCAGCGCGTCGCCATTGGGGAAGCCGGCCCGCTGCAGCTCGATATAGTAGCGCCCCGGAAAGAGCGCCGACCAATCGCGTGCCAGGCGCTCCGCGGCCTCCGTATTGTCGGCAAGCAGCGCCTGGCCGACCTGGCCGAACGAAGCGCCCGAAAGGGCGATCAGCCCCTCGGCTCCGTCCTCCTCCAGCCAGCTGCGGGCGATTTCCGCGCGCCCGCGATGCTGGTTACGCAGCCACGCCCGCGACAGCAGGTCGCACAGGCGCAGGTAGCCCGGTCGCGATGCACATAACAGCAGGAGGCGGGAGGGCTTTTCGCGGTCGGCAGGGTTCTGGATCCAGCAATCGGCACCCACGACCGGCTTGACGCCCGCCGCGCGCGCCGCGCCGTAGAACTTCACCAGCCCGAAGAGGTTCGCGAGGTCGGTCAGAGCCAGCGCCGGCATGCCATCCGCCACCGCACGCTGGACGGCATCCTCCAGGCGGACGATGCCGTCGATCACCGAGTACTCGCTGTGCATCCTGAGGTGAACGAAGCGCGGAGCCGGCATGTCAAAAAAATTTTACCGGAAGCGATCCATGAAAGCCTTAGCCGTTGTTTTCTCCGTGCTGCTCACATCCACGGCAGCGGCGCAGGGCGGCCCAAAGGCGCTCGACAGGGCTTACGAGGAGGCGCGCGCCGCGTACTTGGCGCTAAGGGAAGCCGAGGCGCGCCGCGACGCCGGCGTGGCCGCGCAGGAGGGCGATCGCCAAGGCACCGCCTCCGGCGGCACGCGGCCTACCGAGCAATACCTTGGACGACAAGGGCTCCTCGAGCAGGAGGTGGAAATGGCGCGCCGGCGCTACGAAGCGACCCTGAAACGCTGGAACGACCTCAAGTAAAAGCCACTACCATGCGCGGGCTATGAATCCCGCGCTCGGCGCCCTTTTCCTCGGCGCCACCTGCATAGCGCTGTCCCCGATCTTCGTGCGGCTGTCTGAGGCCGGCCCAACCGCCACTGCGTTCTGGCGCGTGGCATTGGCCGTGCCGCCGCTATGGCTCCTGCTGCTACTTCGGGAAAAGACGCCGAAGAGCACGGCCTTGTGGCCGTTGTACCTTGCGGCCGGACTGGCTTTCGCCGGGGACCTCGTTTTCTGGCACAGCTCGATAAAGCTCACCTCGGTGGCAAACTCTACGCTGCTCGCCAACCTGGCTTCGCTCTTTGTCACCTTGGCGGCATGGGCTTTCCTGCGGCAGCGGCCTACGCGGCTGTTCCTGGCGGGACTTGGCGCCGCGCTGCTTGGCGTCGCCCTGCTTGTGCACACCAGCCTGCAGTTCTCACCGAGCGCACTGACGGGCGACGCGTTAGGCGTGGTGACGGCAATGTTCTATGCGGCCTATATCCTGGCAGTAAAGGGCTTGCGCGACCGGGGCGCTACAACCCTGCGGCTCATGGCCATTACGAGCACCATCACCGCAATCCTGCTGCTTCCCGTCGCGCTGGCGAGCGGCGAACAGTTTTTTCCCTCAACTCTTGCCGGTTGGACGATTCTTGCCGGCCTCGCCCTTGTTTCACATGCGGCCGGGCAAGGCTTTATCGCTTACGCCCTCGCCCACCTGCCCGCGAGTTTTTCCTCCGTGGGCCTACTGCTGCAGCCGGTAGTCGCCGCCCTTTTCGCCTGGCTCCTCCTTGCGGAGCCGCTGGTGGCGCTGCAGGTGGCCGGGGGCCTCATCGTGCTCGCGGGCATCTACCTCGCACGCCGTGGATCCTGAGAGCCGCGGACAGGACCGGCTAGGTTATGACGGCCTGCGCTTCGCCGGCGCCTTGCTCGACGATACCGATCTCGTAGGCCGTCTCGCCGGATTCCCGCAACGCTTTCAAGGCGCGCGCCGCGTCCGCGGGGGCGACGACCAGCACCATGCCGATGCCGCAGTTGAATACTCGGAACATCTCGTCCTCCTCCACCTTGCCGGCGCGCTGGAGCCACTGGAACACCGGCGGCCTGGGCCACGACTCTCTCCTGATGACTGCTTTGATCCCGTCAGGCAGTGCGCGTGGCACGTTTCCGGTAATCCCGCCGCCGGTAATGTGCGCGAGCCCTTTTACGGGTACGCTTTCGAGGAGCTTGAGGATCGGCCTGACATAGATGCGCGTCGGCTCGAGCAGGTCGAACTCCTTTTGCGGCGACTGCTCCAGGATCTTGCGAATGAGCGAATAGCCGTTGGAGTGCGGACCGCTGGACGACAGGCCAAGTATCGTGTCCCCCGGCTCGATGGAGCGGCCGTCGATGATGCGCTCTTTCTCGACCACGCCCACACAGAACCCGGCAAGGTCGTATTCGCCCTCGGGGTACATGCCGGGCATTTCGGCCGTCTCCCCGCCAAGCAGCGCGCAGCCGGCAAGCTCGCAGCCCCGCGCCACGCCCTTTATCACCTCGGCCGCCACCGACCGGTCGAGGCGGCCGCAGGCGAAATAATCCAGGAAGAACAGCGGCTCTGCCCCCTGCACGAGCACGTCATTCGCGCTCATCGCAACGAGGTCGATGCCCACCGTATCGTGGCGGCCCAGCGCGAAGGCGAGCTTGAGCTTGGTGCCGACGCCGTCGGTGCCGGAGACCAGCACCGGCTGGCGGAATTTCTTCGGGATCTCGCACAAGGCGCCGAAGCCACCGATGCCGGCCAGCACTTCCGGGCGCAGCGTACGCCGCGCAAACGGCTTGATGGCTTCGACGAGCGCGTCGCCTTCGTCGATATCGACGCCGGCGTCGCGGTAGGACAGTCTCTTCGACATGCTAGAGTCCCCGGGTTCTCGCCATTCTAATGCCGCGTCAGCTACCCCTCGATATTTCGCCGGCCCCGAAGCCTACTTTCGACAGCTTCATCGCCGGCGCAAACGCGGAGGCGCTGGAGCGCGTGCGCGCGCTCGCTGCAGGCGAGTTGCAAGAGGCGATCGTTTACCTGTGGGGCGAGCCGGGAAGCGGCCGCAGCCATCTGCTGCGGGCGGCTGCTCGCGAGAATCCCGCCCTAGTGGTGGCCGACGACGTCGAGAGGCTCGATGCACCAGACCAGCAGGCGCTCTTCCTGGCCATCAACGCGGCGCGCGATGGCCAGGCACCCGTCCTCGCCGCCGGAGTCGCTGCGCCCGCCGGTCTTGCGCTGCGCGAGGACCTTCGCACTCGCCTCGGCTGGGGCCTGGTCTACCAGCTCAAGCCGCTCACCGACCTCGAAAAGGCCATGCACCTGCGCGCCGAAGCGGGCCGCCGCGGCCTGAAGCTCACCGACGAGGTGGTCTGGTACCTGCTCCACCATCTTCCACGCGACCTCGCAAGCCTGAACGGAGTGCTGGAAGTGCTCGACCGGCATTCGCTTGCCGAGCAACGACCCGTGACGCTGCCGCTGATTCGTGAGGCCCTGTCAGAAAAAAACGACGGGTAAAAACAACAGTGGGGCAATCCTGCCTCGACAAGTCGCCGCCAGCGGCAGTAGATTGGAGCTGTCACTAACCTGGAGCTCGCGCAATGCACTCCCGGACGTTCCGCCACCTTGCCATCGCGGTCGCACTCTCTGCGCTTGCCGCCGCTGCTCCGGCGCTCGCCCAGTCCGGCCTGCGCCTGCCGGAGCGCGGCGAGCCGGGCCTGGACCCTTCGTTCGCACGCGGCTGGCTTGCGCCGGACTTCGACCGATTCGGGTTCGCGAGCACTCATTGGAAGGATGCCGCTGGCTTCGCACCGAGCCAGCGCATGAGCTGGTCCTATACCTTCAGCAACCGCCACAGTCTCGGCATGTCGCTCGGGGCAGTGCGCGAGTACGAATACGAGCGGCAGTTCTCGCTCTACGGGCGGTATTGGCTCGCCCCGGACTGGGCAGTGAGCGCGGAGGCTACGTCGCGTGAAGCGGCTTCAGGCCTCCGCGTGCAGGACCTGCGCATCGGAGTGCAGCGCCGCTTCTGATAGCGCCGGGCGGGCTGGGCTAAACTGCGGCGCTGCATGCGCCTCGCCCTGTTCGACCTCGACAATACGCTTCTCGCCGGAGACAGCGATTACGAGTGGGGCCAGTTCCTCGTGGACGAAGGGGTGCTGGAGCGCGAAAGCTACGAGGCGCAGAACCGCGCCTATTTCGAGCAGTACGTCGCCGGCACGCTGGATATCCACGAATACCTTGGCTTCGCGCTGCGGCCGTTGGCGCAGCATTCTGCCCAGGACCTGGCGCGGTGGCACGCGCGATTCATGGAGAGCCGCATCCTGCCGATGATCGGCGCCACGGCCCGTACGCTGGTGCGCCGGCACCTGGATCGGGGCGACCTCTGCGCCGTCATCACGGCAACGAACAGCTTCGTCACGGCGCCGATTGCCCGAGAATTCGGCGTTGCAAACCTCATCGCGACTGAACCCGAGTCACGCGACGGGCGCTTCACCGGCCGGGTCGCGGGGATCGCCTGTTTCCGCAAAGGCAAGGTTTGCCGCCTGGAGCAATGGCTTGCCGCCCGGGGACGCAAGGTGAACGATTTCTCGGAGAGCTCCTTCTATAGCGACTCGCACAACGACCTGCCCCTTCTCGAGCTTGTCACGCGTCCGGTCGCGGTGGACCCCGACGACGAGCTGCTGCATACCGCCCGGCAGCGCAATTGGGAAGTCATATCGCTGCGCGGGTAGAATCCCCGCCCTTAATGATCAAGAGGTTCATCCGGCGGGTTTTCGGGCTGCCTACCGAAGGCGCGCTGCGCGTACCGCGCGAAAAGCACGGCCTTGCGCAACACGCCATCAGTCCGGCCGCCGCCAAAGTATGCGCGGGGCTGCGCGAGGCAGGATTCTCCGCCCACGTCGTCGGCGGGGCCGTGCGCGATCTGCTGCTCGGCATAGTGCCCAAGGACTTCGACGTCGCCACCGACGCGCGCCCCGAACAGATCAAGCCGCTGTTTCGCCGCGCGCTGATCATCGGCCGGCGCTTTCGCCTCGTGCACGTCCTCATGGGTCCGGAGACCGTGGAGGTTTCCACGTTCCGCGGCGCCGATACCGAAACGGCGGAGAAGGACGAGCACGGGCGACTGCTGCGCGACAACGTCTTCGGCACGATGGAGCAAGACGCGCGACGCCGGGATTTCACCGTGAACGCGCTCTATTACGACCCTGCCACCGAGGAAGTGGTGGACTTCCACGGTGGCTTGGCCGACCTGAAGAAGCGCACCCTGCGCGTGATCGGCGACCCGGCGACACGTTATCGCGAGGACCCGGTCCGTATGCTGCGGGCAGTGCGTCTCGCCGCGAAGCTCGGACTGACGCTGGACCCGCAGACGCGGGCGCCCATCCGCGACATGGCGCCGCTGATGGAGCGGGTGCCGCCGGCAAGGCTGTTCGACGAGATGCTGAAGCTGCTGCTCTCCGGCCACGCCAGCGCCTGCCTGCGCCAGCTCCGCGACGTCGGGCTGCACAAGGGGCTCCTGCCCCTGCTGGACGTCATTCTCGAGCAGCCGCTCGGCGAGCGTTTCGTCACCCTCGCGCTGGCACAGACCGACGAGCGGGTTCTCACCGACCGGCCGGTGTCGCCCGCGTTCCTGTTCGCGGCGTTGCTGTGGCACGAAATCCTGGCCGCCTGGAAGGCGCGCCAGGCCCGCGGCGAGCGCCCGATGCTGGCGCTCGAGAATGCCATGGACGAGGTGCTGGACACACAATGCGCGAAGCTCGCCATCACCCGCAAGCTGACCGCCACCATGCGCGAAGTCTGGGCGATGCAGCCGCGCTTCGAGCAACGTTCCGGAAGCCGTCCCGTCCGGCTGCTGGAAGCGCCGCGTTTTCGCATGGCGTACGACTTCCTTGCGCTGCGCGCGGCGAGCGGCGAGGTGCCCGCCGACCTGGAAGAGTGGTGGCGCGCCTTCCAGGGGGCCGACCCGGAAGCGCGCAAGGCCATGCTGCTGCCGGAGACCGGGCCGCGCAAACGCCGGCGGCGGCGGCGCAAGAAGCCGCCGGCAGCTGCGCCGGCGCCTGAGGCGGCGTGACCGTCGCCTATGTCGGCCTCGGCGCTAACCTGGAGGAGCCGCGCCGACAAGTGGAAACCGCGCTGCAGGAGCTCGACGCCATCCCGCGCACCCGGGTGCTGAAGGTTTCGTCGCTCTACCGATCGGTGCCGATGGGCTACGCGACCCAGCCGGACTTCCTGAATGCCGTGGCGCAGGTCGACACGGGGTTGGACGCGCCGCACCTGCTCGCCGCGCTGCAGGCGATCGAGGCGCGCCACGGGCGCCGCCGCAGCTTCGCCAATGCGCCGCGCACGCTGGATCTCGACCTGCTTCTGTTCGGGGAATCGACTCTTGCAACGGACCAGCTCACCATACCGCATCCCCGGATGCACCAGCGCGCGTTCGTCCTCAAGCCCTTGCTCGAGCTCGCGCCGGAGGCATCTATTCCCGGCCGCGGGCCCGCAAGGATGCTGCTGGAGGCGTGTGCCGCCCAGGCTGTTGAAAGGATGGCCTGATGCAGCTCTCCCCGCTGGTGACGTCTGTAGTTCTGCTCTCGGCGTCCAACGTGTTCATGACGTTCGCTTGGTACGCGCACCTGAAGAACCTGTCCGCGAAGCCATGGTGGATTGCTGCGCTGGCGAGCTGGGGAATCGCCCTGTTCGAATACTTGCTGCAGGTTCCCGCCAACCGCATCGGCTACACGGCGTTGTCGCTGCCGCAACTCAAGATCATGCAGGAAGCCATTACGCTCGCGGTGTTCGTGCCATTTGCGCTGCTCTACATGAAGCAGCCGCTCAAGCTCGACTATCTCTGGGCATCCCTGTGCATCATGGGAGCGGTGTACTTCATCTTCCGTGGATAGGTTCCGCTACCTCGTGGTCGAGGGACCGATAGGGGCCGGCAAGACGAGCCTCGCCAAGCGCCTTGCCGCGCGCCTGTCGGCTGACCTGCTGCTGGAAGAGCCGGGGGAAAATCCGTTCATTGCGAAGTTCTACCAGGACATGGCACGTTACGCGCTGCCGACGCAGCTGTTCTTTCTGTTCCAGCGATCGCGCATGGTCGAGCCGCTGCGCCAGCCCGACATGTTCTCGCGACCCACGGTGGCGGATTTTCTGCTCGACAAGGACCTGCTGTTCGCGCGGGTTACGCTTTCCGGTGACGAATTTGCGCTTTACCAGAAAATCTACGACGCACTGCGGCCCCGGGCCCCGGCGCCCGACCTCGTGATCTACCTGCAGGCCCAACCCGCGGTGCTGGTCGAGCGGGTCAGGCGACGGGCCGCCGCATTCGAGCGGGCGGGCATCACCCAGGAATATCTCGCGGTGCTGTCCGAGAGCTATGCGCGCTTCTTCCATCACTATGACGCCGCCCCGGTGCTTGCCGTGAACTCCGAAAACCTCAACTTCGTCGAACGCGAGGCGGATTTCGAGCTTTTGGCGTCGCGCGTGCGCCGCATGAAAAGCCGGCGCGAGTTCTTCAACCTGGGATGAAGGTCGTGCGCGACACGGAATCGTTGCGCGCGGCCGTTTCCGGGCTGGAAAGCCTCGCGTTCGTCCCCACCATGGGAGGGTTGCACGAAGGACACCTCTCGCTGGTCCGCGCGGCGCGGAAAGGCGGGCGCCCGGTAGCAGTGAGCATCTTCGTCAACCGCCTGCAGTTCCAGCCAAGCGAGGACTTCGACCGCTACCCGCGCACCCTGGAGCGCGATTGCGCCTTGCTCGAAGCGGAGGGCGTCGAGCTCGTGTTCGCGCCGAGCGAGCAGGTGCTCTATCCCGAGCCGCAGACGGTAATCGTGCGCGCGGGGCCGCTCGCGGAAGAGCTCGAGGGTCGCTTCCGCCCCGGTTTCTTCGACGGCGTCGCAACCGTCGTGCTCAAGCTCTTCAACGCAGTGCGGCCTTCCGTCGCCGTTTTCGGCAAGAAGGACTACCAGCAGCTCATTGTGGTGCGCCACGTGGTGCAACAGCTCAACCTGCCGATCGATATCGTCGCCGGGGAGACTGCTCGAGAGCCCGACGGTCTCGCGCTTAGCTCGCGCAACGCCTATCTTTCGACCGCCGAGCGGGCCGAGGCTCCACGCCTTTACCGCGTGCTCAGGAAAGTGGCCGGGAATGCGGCGTCGGCAGCGCAAGCAATGACGGAGCTTGCCGACGCCGGCTGGAAGCCCGATTACGTGGAGGTGCGCCGCCGGGTCGACCTGGCTGTTTCACAAAACGACCAGGACCCGCGCGTCGTACTGGGCGCCGCGCGCATCGGCGGCACGCGGCTTATCGACAACCTCGAGTTCTAAAACTTAGGTTTTAGCCGACGCCGCTCAGCCCGGATAGGGCTCGAAGGTCATCGCTTCGACGGGAAAGCCCATGGCCTGTGCCAGCTTGTCCATTGCGTCATCGGTCAGCTGCACCGGCTGGAAATCCGCGTCTGCGCCCTTCGAGGAGATGAAGGCCTTGGCCGCAGCTTCCGTGTTCCAGGTGACCACGGGATCTGGCGTCACGCCGGGGACCTGCCGGCAGATCGGAAAACCATCGGACTTGTAGACGATTGCGTACATGGACCCCCCCGTTGCCCGGCTAAATTTACCCGATGTGGCGCTGCGGCAACAAGGTAAGGGGCTCGAAAGAGTGCCTCCCCTCAGGGACTCCCCGATTGCCACATCGGTCACGGCTCGTTCTAATTCTCGGCGGGAGGTACCGGGGCCGCCGCTCCCAAGGCACAAACGTCCCGGACCGAGGCAAGCCCCCGACCCGGGGGGCGATCTTTCTGGGGAAGGAGCAACACCATGAGCAATCTTCACGATGCAATTGGTTTGTGCATTCCGTATGGCAATCAGAACTCGCAATACCAGACCGAGTTTGAGCCGGCCACCGGCACCATCTGGGGCTACTTCAACCCGCGGCATTCCGCCTGCTTCAGCCTCGGCCTGCTGAACGACATCGCGGCGCACGACGAGGCGCTGGCGCGCAACTGCGGCCAGATCGAATGGGAAGGCGGCCTGTACCGGCCGAACCACTATGTGCTCGCCTCGCGCACGCCGCGCGTATTCAACATGGGCGGCGACCTCGCGCTGTTCGCCATGCTGATCAAGGCGAAGGACCGCCAGGCGATCGCGCACTACGCCAAGCTGTGCATCGACAACCTGCACCGGCGCATCGACAACTTCTGCAGCCCGACGCTCACCACCATTTCGCTGGTGCAGGGCGACGCGCTCGGCGGCGGCTTCGAGGCGGCGCTCACCTCCGACGTGATCGTCGCCGAGGAAAGCGCGCAGATGGGCCTGCCGGAGATCCTGTTCAACCTGTTCCCGGGCATGGGCGCCTGCAGCCTGCTTTCGCGCCGCATCGGCATGCGCGCCGCGGAGGAGCTGATCCTGTCGGGCAAGATCCTCACCGCGGCCGAGCTGCACAAGATGGGCGTGGTCGACGTGCTGGCGACCGATGGCCAGGGCGAGACTGCGGTGCGCAACTGGATCGCGAAGAACGCGAAGCGGCGCAACGGCATGCAGGCGGTGTTCCGCGCGCGTCAGTTCATCCATCCGGTGACGCGGACCGAGCTGGACGGCATCGTCGAGCTGTGGGTGGAGGCGGCGTTACGCCTGGGCGATCGAGACCTGAAGATGATGAACCGCCTGGTGCGCGCGCAGATGAAGCGCATAGAGTCGACCCAACCGGCCGACGAGGTGGCGTTGCCGCTGGCCGAGGTTGCGGCCTAGGCGAGATGCGAGAGCAGGCGAGGCCAGAGCACGGTGCCCGCATTGCGTCCGAAGAAACCGAAGTGGCCGATGCGCGGGACGCCTGCGTCGTGCGGGGTGAACTGGATGTGCTGTAGCGGGAACAGCCTCGGGTAATAGGAAAGCAGCCGCCGCGTGCCTTCGGCGGTGGCGAAGCCGTCGTCGGTGATGGACACCAGCGTCGCGGGCCGCTGCAGGGCGGCGCAGCGATCGAGCAGCAGCTGGTGGCGTTCGTAGCCGGGAGCTGTCCCGGCGGGCCGGAGCTCCGGGGAGCGGCGCCCGGCCCATTGCAGGGCGATCTTCGCCGGCAGGTCCTCGCCGAGCCCCAGCCGGCGAGCCGGGAAGTAGCCCAGCGCGAGCGTCAGGCCGGGCATAAGGCCGTGCCACAGCGCGGTCATGAGCACGCGATGGCGCTTGCGGTAGTCGCCGTAGTAGCCGGTATGCGCGCCCACCATCACCAGGCGCGCCTGCTCGCCCGCATTCGGCGCGCCGCCCACCAGCAGCGAGGCGATCGAATGGGCGACGCCTATCATTTCAGCCCGCGGGAACCTGTGCCTCAACCAGGCGATGGCGCCGCCGCCGTCGAACTCGGCCCAGTCCTCGAAGGACGCCCGGAAGCCGCGCAGCGTCGCCGGCCGTGAGTGGCCGATGCCGCGATAGTCGTAGGTGAGCACCGGGATGCCGCTGCCCGCCAGGTAGCGCGCGAAGCGCCGGTAGCGCACCGCCGCGATGCCCGCGCCGCAATGGAGCACGGCGCTGCGGCGCGCCGGCGCGGCGCTGCGCGGGGTAAACAGCACGCCGCCCAGCTGATAGCCGTCCAGCGCGCGCAGGCGCACTTGCGCGACATCGCACGGCTCGGCAACCAGGGGATTGCTCACCTACCCAGAATGGCTAACCGACCGATTTTCGCCTTTCCTGCACGTAGCTCTCGAGCTGGGCGCGCGCCGCGGCGAGCTCCTCGCCCAGCGCGCGCTGCAGCGCCGGCGCCTGCAGGCGCAGCTCGGCGTCGGAAAGGCTCCCCAGGCTGCTGCACAGGCGCGTCAGGCGGTCCGTGCCCATGCTGGCCGAAGACCCTTTCATGGCGTGCACCAGCGAGCGGAACTCGTGATAGTCGCGGCCTGCGAGCACGCGCTCGATGCGGTCCATGATCGCGGTGTTGTCGCTGACGAACACGCGGATGAGCTTCTCGACGAAGGCAAGCGAGGATCCCAGCTCTTCGAGGTGCCCGAGGGTTTCGGCATTTACGATGGCCGGCGCTGAAGGCGGCGCTGGCCGGTGCAGCGGGGTGGGCGCCTCCGCCTTACGTGCAGCCGCCGTCTCCCCCTTGCCGCCGGCGAGCGCGTGGATCTCGTCGAGCAGCCGCACGGTCTCGATCGGCTTCGAGAGGAAGGCGTCGGCGCCCGCCTCGAGCGCTTCCCGCTTCGCCTCGGGCGTCACATCCGCGGAAAGCATGATCACAGGCAGGCGTTCGCCTCCGCGCATCATCAGGCGCAGCGCCTGCAGCGCTTCCATGCCGCCCATCCCGGGCATGTTGCGGTCGAGGATCACCAGGTCGAAGCTCTCGCGCTCGACCGCGTCGAGCGCCTGCTCACCGTCGTTCACCAGCACCACGGCGTGGCCGGCGCGCTCCAGAATCTTGCCGACAACCTCACGGTTCGTGGGATTGTCGTCCGCCACCAGCACGCGCGCCCGGACCGCCGTGCTGCCGCGCCGGGCGTAATCCTGCAACCGGACCACGCCTTCGGTAACCTCCTCGCCCGCCGTAACCGAGTGCAGTACGTTGAACAGCCGCCGCTTGTCGAACGGCAGCTCCAGCACGGAGGCGAACCCGGAAGACAGCACCTCGAAGCGACGCACGTCCGCGTCGCGCGGCACGGCGAGCACGGTGGGCGGCGCGGGATTGGGAGCCGCGCGGCGGAAGCGCTGGGCAAGCGTCAGGTCCTCGCCGGAGGCGTACAGCAGCGCGCTGTGGTAGGGCCGCGCGAGGCTGATTTCCGCCACCAGGCGAGCCACTCCGTCGTCGACAGAGCCGACCGCAACTGGAAGTGCGCCCCAGCCTGAGAGGGCGTCTTCGAGCGCCGCGCGCTCCGGCGCCGGGAAACCAACCAGGAGCACTCGCGCCCCAGCGAACTTGCCGTCGCCGGCGCCGGCGCGCTCGGGCTGCTTCTCCAGGTCGACTTCCACCCAGAACGTGCTGCCCAGACCAATGGCGCTCTCGACGCCGATGCGCCCGCCCATGAGCTGGATCAGCTGCCTGGCGATCGTGGTGCCGAGGCCCGTGCCGCCGAAGCGGCGCGTGGTGGAATCGTCGGCCTGGGCAAAGCTCTCGAAGATCCTGGTCTGCGCCTCCGGCGAAATGCCTATGCCGGTATCGCGAATCGAGAACTTCAGGCGCACGATCGATTCGGTCTCGGCCTGCACGGTGACATGCACCGTGACACTGCCCTTCTCCGTGAATTTGACCGCGTTGCCCGCAAGGTTGATCAGGACCTGGCGCAGGTGATGCGGGTCGCCGCGCACCGCCGGCGGTACCTCCGGCATCATCGAAACCACGAAGTCGACGCCCTTCGCCGCGGCCTGCGCGGCGACGATGCGGCAGGTACTGTTGACCAGGGCGTGCAGGTCGAAGCCGGTCTTCTCCAGCACCACCTTGCCGGCCTCGATCTTGGAGAAATCGAGCACGTCCTCGATCAGTCCCAGCATCACGCGCGAGGAGCTTCGCAGCGTCTGCAGCATGTCCGCCTGCTCGCGCGTGAGCGACGTATCGCGCAGCAGGTCCGCCATGCCGATGATGGCGTTGAGCGGCGTGCGCATCTCGTGGCTCACCATCGAGATGAAGCGGCGCTTGGCCAGGTTGGCGGCCTCCGCTCGCGCCACCGCGTCGAACATGCGCCGCACCAGCGACAGCACGTAAATGCTCACCGCGATCATGCCGATGAGCAGGCCGATGCCGAGGGTGACGTGGGCGCGCCAGAACTCGTTCAGGTAGATCACCACCCCGAAGCCGACCACGCTCATCGCCAGCTCGGAGACCAGGTACTTCGGGCCGAAGCGGAAGCCGCTGCCCAGCGTCACCCAGATGTAGAGCAGGAACAGCGGCGCCGCCGACTCGCCGAAGAAGCCCATGTACCAGCTGATCGCCGCCACGTCGGCGAACTGCGCGAAGACGCGCCGCGCGGGCGAGACCTTGGTCGAGTAGGCGATGCGCAGGAAGATGATCAGCGCGAGCATGAAGCAGATGCTCATGGCGTACAGCGGCATGGCATCGCGGTGCGCGAGCGCGTCGGGCAGCAGGTACAGCGAGCCGAGCGCGGTGATGATGAGCCGCAGGACGCCCTGCTCGTGCTCCGTGTCGGGCCGCGCCTTGAGGCGTGCGCGCAGCCTGCCGAGCGGCCCGAGGAGGGCCCGCGCTTCCTCGGCGAGCGTCTGCCCGGCCATCAGCCGGCCGACCCGTTTTGCGGGTCGCGCCATTCCGTCTGGATCTCGAGAACTTCCTTGTGCAGGGCAGCGAACGCCTCGATCAGGCGCGGATCGAAATGCCGGCCGCGCTGGGAAGTGAGGTACTCGAACGCCTTCTCGCTCGCCCAGGCGGCCTTGTAGGGGCGGATGGAGGTAAGCGCGTCGTACACGTCCGCGACCGCGACGATGCGCGCGCACAACGGAATATGGTCGCCGACCAGGCCGTTGGGATAGCCCGAGCCGTCGTACTTCTCGTGGTGGCCGAGCGCGATGAGCGCGCCCATGCGCACGTACTTCGAGGCGCTTCCCTTGAGGATCTCGTGCCCGATGACCGGATGACGGCGCATGACCTCCCATTCGGTCTCATCGAGCTTCGAGGGTTTGAGCAGGATCTGATCGGGAATGCCGATCTTGCCGATATCGTGCAGCGGCGCGGCAAGCTCGATGGTCTCGGCTTCGTCGCGGTCCAGGCCTATGCCGCTCGCGATGAGCCGCGAGTAGCGCGACATGCGGATCAGGTGGTAACCGGTCTCCTCATCCCGAAATTCGCCTGCCCGCGCAAGCCTCAGCAGGGTTTCCTTCTCGCGCTCCCTGACTTCGCGGGTCGCGTCCTCCACCATGTGCTCGAGGAGGCGGCGGCGGTCTTCCAGGGCGAGCTGCTGCCGGCGCAAGGTCAGGAGGTTGCGGCAGCGCGCCAGGCACTCGCGCGCATCCACCGGCTTGGTGAGGAAATCGGTAATGCCGGCATCGAGCGCCGCGTAGCGCACCTTGCGGTCGTCGTGCACCGTCACCATGACGATCGGCACGTGCTCGTACCCGGGCAGCGCGCGCAGGCGCTTCACGAATTCGATGCCGTCCATGTCCGGCATCATGTAATCGACGAGGACGAGGTCGGAGACGTGCCGCGTGGCCCAGACCACCGCATCGACCGGGCGGGCGAAGCCCTCTACCGCGACGCGCTCGTCGAGGCTGCGCACGACCTGTTCGAGGATGGCCCGGCCGGTCGACTGGTCGTCTACCACCATGACCGTGTTGCGCGCCGAAGGCAGGACCCTCACCTGCGCCTTGGCCATCGTCCCCCCAAGAGCCATCTGAATGTTGCGGGGAGCCTACCCCCCGCCCCCCCTAGTGTCCAGTAAACGGCCGATTTGCATGACCCATTTTTTCACGAGTTGTGGGCTGGTGCCGGAAGAGAGACTCGAACTCTCATGGTGTTGCCACCGGCGGATTTTGAGTCCGCTGCGTCTACCGGTTCCGCCATTCCGGCTGGGTCTGGACGAAGAGGTAAAAATTATAATTGCGGCAGATGCTTGTTTCCGAGTTCGACTATGCGCTGCCGCCCGCGCTCATCGCCCAGCACCCCCCGCCGCAGCGCAGCGCGAGCCGCCTGCTGCGCCTTCTGCCCGACGGCGCGCTCGAAGATCTGGCCTTCGCCGGCCTTCCGGCGCTGGTCGATAGTCGGGACTGCCTGGTCCTTAACGACACCCGGGTCATCAAGGCGCGGCTCGTCGGCCGCAAGCAAAGCGGCGGCAGGATCGAGCTTTTTGTCGAGCGGCTTCTGGGCCCGCACGAAGCACTCGCCTTGATCCGTGCCAGCCATCCCCCGGCGATCGGCTCGCAGTTGCTGATCGGTGACCACGTCCCCGTCCAGGTCGAAGCCCGGGTCGACGACTTCTACCGGGTAAGGTCGCCCGAGAACCTCGAAGACATCCTCGAGCGCTTCGGCGCGGTGCCGCTACCCCCTTACATCACGCATGCACCCGAGCCGCTCGATGAGGAGCGCTACCAAACCGTCTACGCTGCCCGGCGCGGCGCGGTCGCCGCGCCCACCGCCGGCCTGCACTTCGACGAGGCCTTGCTCAAGGAAATCGAAGCACGCGGCGCCCGCATTGCGAGGCTGACGTTGCACGTGGGCGCCGGCACGTTCCAGCCGGTGCGTGCCGAGCGCGTGGAAGGGCACAGCATGCATAGCGAGCGGTTCTGGATTCCGCCGGAAACGCTCGATGCCCTAAACGACAGGCGCGTGCTGGCCGTGGGCACCACGTCGCTGCGGGCGCTCGAAGCGCACGCGCTCACGGGAAAACGCGAGGGCGAGACGGATCTTTTCATCTATCCCGGTTTCGAGTTCCGGGTGGTGAAGCGCCTGCTGACCAATTTTCACCTGCCGAAGTCCACGCTGCTCATGCTGGTCTGCGCCTTCGCCGGCAAGGACCGGGTGCTCGACGCCTACCACCACGCCATCCACGAGGGGTATCGCTTCTTCTCGTACGGCGACGCGATGCTGATCGAGACATGAGGTTTACGCTCATGCAGCGCGACGGCGATGCGCGCCGCGGCGAGCTCGAGCTGTCGCACGGCCGGGTGCAAACGCCGGCGTTTATGCCGGTGGGCACCTACGGGTCCGTGAAGGCCATGTCGCCCGATGAGCTCGTCGCCCTGGGCGCGGAGATCGTCCTCGGCAACACGTTTCACCTGTGGCTGCGGCCGGGGGTGGAGGTCATCGCCCGGCACGGAGGCCTGCACCGCTTCATGGGCTGGCAGCGCCCGATACTCACCGACTCGGGCGGATTCCAGGTCTTCAGCCTGGGGGCGCTCAGGAAATTGACCGAGGAAGGCGTGCAGTTCGCCTCGCCGATCAACGGCGACCGCCTCATGCTGACGCCGGAAGAATCCATGCGCATCCAGGCGGCGCTGAACTCGGATATCGCCATGGTGTTCGACGAGTGCACCGCCTACCCGGCGAGCGAGATGCAGGCCGCCGACTCCATGCGGCTTTCCATGCGCTGGGCCCGGCGCTCGCGCGACAGCTTTCAGAGCTCCAACGCGCTTTTCGGCATCGTCCAGGGCGGAATGTACGAAACGTTGCGGGAAGAGTCTCTGGAGAAACTGAAGGACACCGGCTTCGACGGCTACGCGGTGGGCGGACTGTCGGTCGGAGAGCCGAAGGACGAGCGCGAGCGCATCGTGGCGCACATCGTGCCGCGCATGCCCGCGCAGGCGCCGCGCTACCTCATGGGCATGGGCACGCCCGAGGACATCATCGGCGCCGTAGGCGCCGGGATCGACATGTTCGATTGCGTGCTGCCCACGCGCAACGCGCGCAACGGCTGGCTGTTCACCCGCTTCGGCGACGTGAAGATCCGCAACGCCCGCTATCGCGACGATACCGCGCCGCTCGACGAGAGCTGCGCCTGCTACACCTGCCGGCATTTCACGCGCGCCTATCTCTACCACCTGCAGAAGGCCAACGAGATCCTCGGCGCGCGGCTGAACACCGTGCACAACCTGCACTACTATCAGGACCTCATGCGCGAGCTGCGCGGCGCCATCGAGCGCGGCACGCTGGCGGCGGTTTCGCGGCGGCTGCTCGCCGACCGGCAGCGGTTATAATTTTCCGCTCACCTCCTTACGGGGCCCCGCTTTGATCATCTCTAACGCATACGCACAGGCTACCGGCGGCGGCGACGCCGGCATCATCGGCTTCCTGCCGATCATCCTGATGTTCGTGCTGCTGTACTTCCTCATGATCCGGCCGCAGATGAAACGCGCGAAGGAAACCAAGGCCATGATCGAGGCGCTGCAGAAAGGCGACGAGGTGATTACCGCCGGCGGCGTGCTGGGGCGCATCACGCGCATCACCGACGCCTACATCGGGCTGGAGATCGCGCCGAACACCGAGATCAACGTGCAGAAGGCCTCCGTGCAGGTGCTTCTGCCCAAGGGCACGCTGAAAAGCCTCCAGTAGTGAACCGCTTCCCCCCCTGGAAGTACATCCTCATCGGCCTGATCGTGCTTCTGGCCGCGCTGTACACCGTTCCGAACTTCTACGGCGAGTCGCCGGCCGTGCAGGTGTCGAGCGCCAAGGCGACGGTACAGGTCGATTCCGCGCTGATGAGCCAGGTGGAGGCAGTGCTCAACAAGGAGAGCATCCCCTACACCGGCGCCCAGGTCGACGCGACGGGCGTGCGCGTGCGCTTGCCGGACCCCGACACTCAGCTCAGGGCGCGCGACATCATCGAGCGAGCGCTCAATCCGGATCCGAACGATCGACCCTACACGGTAGCGCTCAACCTGCTGCCGGCTTCCCCCAACTGGCTTACCGCGATCCGCGCGCTGCCCATGTACCTGGGCCTCGACCTGCGCGGCGGCGTGCACTTCCTGCTGCAGATCGACATGCAGGCTGCGCTAGCGAAGCGTGTCGAGAACCTGGCGGCGGACGCGCGTACCCAGCTGCGCGAGAAGAACATCCGCCACGGGGGCGTAGTGCGCGAAGGCCAGGTGATCCGCATCCGTTTCCGCGACGACGCAACGCGCCAGGCGGCGCGCGGCGTGCTGCTCGCGCAGCTTCCGGACCTGGCGCTCGCCGAGCGCGACGACGGCCAGGGCCTGCTGCTCGTTGCCACGCTCAAGCCCGAGCTGCAGAAGAGCGTGGCCGAGCAGGCGGTGCAGCAGAACATCGGCACGCTGCACAAGCGGGTGAACGAGCTTGGCGTGGCCGAGCCGGTGATCCAGCAGCAGGGGGCCGATCGCATCGTCGTGCAGTTGCCGGGCGTGCAGGACATCGCGCGCGCCAAGGAGATCCTGGGCCGCACCGCCACCCTGGAAGTGCGCCTGGTCGACGAGGAAGCGATGCGCACCGGCAACACCGCCGGGACCGACGTGTTTCCCGAGCGCCGGCGCGACGGCACGGTGAACCAGGCGCCGGTGAAGAAGCAGGTCATCGTCACCGGCGACCAGTTCATCGGCGCGCAAGCCACTTTCGACCAGGACAACCGCCCGGCGGTGGCGGTGGAGCTCGACCAGGCCGGCGGGCGCGCGATGCGCCAGGCCACGCGCGAGAACCTGAAGCGCCTGATGGCCATCATCCTGTTCGAGAAGGGCAAGGGCGAGGCCATCTCGGTAGCCACCATCCAGGGCGAGTTCGGCAGCCGATTCCAGATCACCGGCTCGTTCACCCCCACGGAAACCAACAACCTTGCTTTGCTGATCCGCGCGGGGGCGCTCGCCGCGCCGATGGAGATCATCGAGGAACGCACCATCGGCCCCAGCCTCGGGCGCGACAACATCGAGAAAGGCTTCCACGCCACGCTGTGGGGCTTCCTCGCCATCGTCGTGTTCATGTCGATCTATTACGCCGTGTTCGGCGTGATCTCGTCGATCGCGCTCGGCGTCAACCTGCTCCTGCTCATCGCGCTGCTATCGCTGCTGCAGGCGACGCTCACCCTGCCCGGCATCGCCGCCATCGCGCTCACGCTCGGCATGGCGATCGACGCCAACGTGCTGATCAACGAGCGCATCCGGGAAGAGCTGCGAGGCGGCGCCACGCCACAGGCCGCGATCGCGGCCGGCTATGAGCGCGCCTGGGGCACGATCCTCGACTCGAACATCACCACGCTGATCGCCGGCCTTGCGCTGCTCATCTTCGGCCAGGGCCCGGTGCGCGGCTTCGCGGTGGTGCACTGCCTCGGCATCCTGACCTCGATGTTCTCGGCGGTCACCGTGTCGCGCGCCATCGTCAACCTGTACTACGGCCACCGTCGCCGGCTGCAGAAGCTGGCGATTGGCAACACCGCATGGAAGTGAGATAGATGGAGTTCTTCAAGATCCGGCGAACCATCCCGTTCATGCGGCATGCGCTCGCCTTCAACATCGTCTCGCTGGTGACCTTCCTGCTCGCGGTGTTCTTCCTCGCCACCAAGGGGCTCAACCTCTCGATCGAGTTCACCGGCGGCACGCTGATCGAGGTGAGCTACCAGCAGCCGGCGGACGTGGAAGGCATCCGCCAGGCCCTCGAGCGCGGCGGCTGGAAGGCGGAGGTGCAGAACTTCGGCTCGTCGCGCGACGTGCTGATCCGCATGCACATCGAGAAAAACCAGTCGAGCTCCGACCTGTCGCAGAAGGTGATGGGCGTGCTGAACGAGTCCGGCGCCAAGGCCGAGCTGCGCCGCGTGGAGTTCGTCGGGCCCCAGGTGGGCAGCGAGCTTGCCGAATACGGCGCGCTCGCGCTGCTCGTCACGGCAATCGGCATCGTCATTTACCTGGCGCTGCGCTTCGAGTGGAAGTTCGGCCTCGCGGCGATCATCGCCAACCTCCACGACGTGGTGATCATCGTGGGCTTCTTCGCCTTCTTCCAGTGGGAGTTTTCGCTGCCGGTGCTCGCCGCGGTGCTCGCCATCCTCGGCTACTCGGTGAACGAGTCGGTGGTGGTGTTCGACCGCATCCGGGAAAACTTCCGCAAGCTGCGCAAGGCCGACACGGTGGAAGTCATCAACGCCTCCATCACTGGCGTCATCTCGCGCACCATCATCACGCACGGCAGCACGCAGATCATGGCGACCACCATGCTGATCTTCGGCGGCCCGGCGCTGCACTACTTCGCGCTGGCGCTCACCATCGGCATCCTGTTCGGCATCTACTCCTCGGTGTTCGTCGCCGCCGCGCTGCTCATGTGGATGAAGGTCACGCGCTCGCACTTCATCAAGCCGCCGAAGAAGCGCGACGAGCACGAGGGCGCGGTCGTTTAGGACAATTCGGGGTCAGGGTCGTAATTAAGCATGCACGCCGTCAGGCTGCGTCTTAATTACGACCCTGACCCCGAATTGTCTGACCCCGAATTGTCACTTCAGGATCTGAATCAGGTTGCTGTAGTCGTCGGTCCAGGTGCGCCACGCGGGCTGGTCCTGCGGCGGCTGCGCGCCCGCATCGACGATCGCCGGCCGCTTGAGCGCCGCCGGATCGCGCGACACCAGCACCCAGTCGCTGCGCGAGCGGATGCTGTCTTCCTCGTCGTCCGGGTCGTCGTTCACCAGCACCGCATGCGCGCCGTGCTCCTGCGCCAGCCGGGCCACTACCGGGATCAGGTCGAGGAAGCGGTTGGATACGTGGAAGGCCACGATGCCGTCGGGCCGCACGTGCTTCAGGTAAACGCCGAGCGCCTCCCTGGTGATGAGGTGCACCGGGATCGCGTCGCTTGAGAAGGCATCCACCGCCAGCACGTCGAAGTTCTGCGGCGCCTCGCGCTCCAGCGTGAGCCGCGCATCGCCCAGCGCCAGCTCGATCTCGGCCTTGCTGTCGGCAAGATAAGTGAACTCGTTGCGCGCGATGTCCATAACGCGCGGATCGATGTCGTAGAACCGGTACACATCGCCCTTCCTGCCATAGGCGGCGATGGTGCCCGTTCCCAGGCCTATCACTCCCACGCGCAGCGGCCGGTTCCCGCGCGACTCGATGGCCGCGGCGATGCCGGAGGTTTCCGTGTAGTAGGTGGTCGCCAGCTCGCGCCGCGCATCGTCCATGTACTGCTCGCCGTGCATGATCGCGCCGTGCACCAGGCGGCGCAGGTGGCCAGGCTCGCCTGGCGAGCCGTACTCCTTGACGCGCAGCACCCCGTAGAAGCCGCGCTCCGACAGCCGCACGTCCTCGTGGTAGCGCAGGCCCTCGTAAGCCGCCGCGGCGCTGGCGCCGAGCAGCACGGCGAGGCTGACGGCGCCCGGTATGCGGCCAAGGGCGGCGAAGCGCAGGGCGGCGAGCAGCCCGACGACGACCAGCCCGATGCCGAGCTCGTAGTACGCGTTGAAAGCCAGCGGCGCAACGACGGCTACCAGCAGGCCGCCGAGCGCACCGCCGGCGGACACGACGAGGTAGAAGGCCGTCAAATGCCGCGGCGCGGGCCGCACCCTGTAGAGCTCGCCGTGGCAGAAAAGGCATGCAAAGAACAGCCCAGGCAGGAAGACGCCCAGCTGCACCGGAAGGTTGAAGTGATAATCGATGTCGGCGACCAGCCAGGCCATGGCGGCAAGTGAGAGGAGCACCAGCGGCCACAGCAGCTGCGGCCGGTACCAGTTGCGGCCGTCGAAGGCGATGATGAAGCTTGCGAGATAGAGCGTGAGGGGCAGCAGCCACAGCAGCGGCACGGCGGCCACGTTCTGGGTGAGGTGGTTCGTCACCGCGAGCAGGAGGACCGAGCCGGTGGCCGAGAGCGCCAGCCACAGGAACACGGTAAAGCGCTGCAGCTTCGCCGAATCCGGCTGCACGGACACCTCGCGGCTTCCGGGCGGCGTGCGCCACGCCACGGCCGCGCAAAGCAAGGCAAAGGCGGCGAAAAGCCATGACCAGGCGCGCACCTGCTCGCCGGCCGAAAGGAACGGCTCGACCACGAACGGGTAGCCGATGAGCGCCACCAGCGAAGCAAGGTTCGAAACCGCGAACAGCCGATAGGGATCCTCGCCGGGACGGGCGCGCGCAAACCATGCCTGCAGGAGCGGGCTGGTCGAAGCGACCAGGAAATACGGCAAGCCGACGGTGGCGGTCAGCAGCAGCAGGATGCGGCTCACGGGCTCGTCCTCGCCCGCGGGCTTCCATGCTTCGGACGGCGCGATGGGCAGGAGCGCTACGGCCGCGAGCAGCAAGAGAGTGTGCACTACGGGCCGCGCCTTCCCCGGCGGCGCTTTGCTCTCCAGGAGATGCGCGTAGCCGTAGCCGGCCAGCAGCAGCACCTGGAAGAACAGCATGCACGTTGTCCAGACAGCCGCGCTGCCGCCGAACCAGGGCAGGATCAGCCGGGCGATCAGCGGCTGGACGAGGAACAGCAGGAACGACGACAGGAAGATCGTGGCCGCGTAGATCATTTGTGGAACCGCCGTCAGGCGCGGCGGGCGAGCGCTTCGGCGATACCGGTGTAGCGGTCGGGCGTAAGGGCGAGTAGCCGCTTCTTCGCGTCCGCAGGAATCGGCAGGCCGCGGATGAAGGCTGCCAGCTGCGCACGCTCCAGGCGCTTTCCGCGGCTGATCTCTTTCAGCTTCTCGTAGGCCCCGGGCACGCCATGGCGCCGCATCACCTGCTGGACCGCCTCCGTGAGCACTTCCCAGTTCGTGTCCAGATCCTCGGCAAGGCGCGCACGGTCGGCTTCAAGCTTGGCCAGGCCGCGCAGGCAAGAGGCGTAGCCGAGCAAGGTATGGCCGAGGGCGTTACCCAGGTTTCGCTGCGCGGTGGAGTCCGACAGGTCGCGCTGCCAGCGCGATACCGGGAGCTTCTCGGCGAGGTGGCGCAGGAGCGCGTTGGCCACGCCGAGGTTGCCCTCGGAGTTCTCGAAGTCGATCGGGTTCACCTTGTGCGGCATGGTGGAGGACCCGACCTCGCCCTTCTTCAGCTTCTGCCGGAAGTAGCCGAGCGAGATGTAGCCCCACACGTCCCGATCCAGGCCGATGAGCACGCTGTTCGCGCGCGCGTAGGCGTCCAGGAGCTCGGCGAGCCAGTCGTGCGGCTCGATTTGCGTGGTGTAGGGGTTGAATTCCAGGCCCAGACGCTCCACGAAGCGGCGGCAGAAACGCTCCCAGGCGAACGTGGGATACGCCGCGGCGTGGGCGTTGTAGTTGCCTACCGCGCCGTTGAACTTGCCCAGCACCTGCACCGCGGCGATGCGCTCGCCCGCGCGCTCGAGCCGGTGGGCGAAGTTCGCCATTTCCTTGCCCAGGCTGGTGGGCGAAGCCGGCTGCCCGTGCGTGCGCGAAAGCATCGGCAGCGCGGCATGCCTATGCGCCAGCGCCTTCAGCGCGCCGGCGAGCTCGGCGAGGCGCGGCAGCATCACGGCGTCGCGAGACTCGCGCAACATGAGCGCGTAGGCCAGGTTGTTGATGTCTTCCGAGGTGCAGGCGAAATGGATGAACTCCAGCGAGCGCTGCGCCTCCGCGCTCTTTCCGAGCTTTGCCTTGAGCCAGTATTCGATGGCCTTCACATCGTGGTTGGTTTCGGCCTCGATGTTCTTGATGTGCTCGGCGTCTCGCTCCGAGAAGCCCTTGACCAGCTTGTCGAAGGCGGAAAGCGTATGGCGGGAAAACGGCCGCACTTCCTTGATGGCGCGCTCTGCGGCGAGCGCCTGCAGCCAGGCGAGCTCGATGCGCACGCGGTAGCGGATCAGCGCCTGCTCGCTGAAGTAGGCGCGCAGCGGATCCGCGGTCCTTGCGTATCGCCCGTCGAGCGGCGAGAGCGCGGCGAGCGGCGAGGGCATGGGGTTCTATTATAAGGGGATGCCCGCTTCGCTTTCCCGCGTGAGCCGCGAAGCCCGTGCCTGTACCCTGTGCAGGGAAGTTCTGCCGAACCGGCCGAAGCCGGTCTTCCTGGTCGGCCGCTCGGCGCGCCTGCTGATCGTCGGACAGGCGCCCGGGCGGCGCGTGCACGAGACGGGAATTCCATGGAACGACCCGTCGGGCGAAGTGCTGCGCGAGTGGCTCGCGCTGGAGCGCGAGGCCTTCTACGACACTTCGCGCATCGCCATCGTGCCGGTGGGACTGTGCTACCCGGGCACAGTCGACGGCGTCGATCTCCCGCCTTGCCGCGAGTGCGCACCCGCCTGGCAGCCGCGCTTTCGCGCGGCCCTGCCGGATATCCGGCTCACCCTTCTCGTCGGCAGCTACGCGCAGGCCTACTACCTCGGCAAGGCGAGGAAACCGTCGCTCGCGGATACCGTGCGCGCCTACCGCGATTATCTTCCGGGATTCTTCGTCCTGCCGCACCCGAGCTGGCGCAACAAGCTGTGGCTGCGCAAGAACCCCTGGTTCGCAGACGACGTCATCCCGGCGCTGCGCCGGCGCGTTAAGGCAGCCGTACGAACCGTATAATCAGCGCCCGCCATGAAACTGCTCGGCTCGCTCCTCAGCCCTTATACGCGCAAGGTGCGCGTCGCGCTCGCTGAGAAGCGCATCGAGTGCGAGCTTGAGATCGTCGACGTCGCGCCGGTGGATAACCCGGTCAACCGGCACAATCCCCTGGGCAAGATTCCCGCCCTGGTGCTGGACGACGGCACGCCGCTCTACGACTCGCGCGTCATCGTCGAATTCCTGGACAACGTGTCGCCTTTCAGCCGCCTGATCCCCGACGACAACCGCGACCGCGTCCAGGTGCGCCGCTGGGAGGCGCTCGCCGACGGCGTGCTCGACGCCGGCCTCCTGGTGCGCTACGAGTCGTTGCGCGAAGCGGGCGAGCAAAGCAAGCCCTGGAGCGAGAAGCAGCTCGCGCGCATGCACCGCGGCATGGTGCAGATGGCGAGCGACCTTAACGGCCGCACCTGGTGCCATGGCGACCGCTACTCCCTCGCGGACATCGCGCTGGGATGCTGCCTCGGCTGGCTGGATTTCCGGCGGCCGGGAGGACTCGACTGGCACGCCGAGTACCCGAGCCTGACGAAGCACTACGCCAAGCTGATGGAGCGTGCGTCGTTCGCCGAGACACCTCCGCCTAGGTGATCACGCCGCCCCCGAGGCACGCCTCTCCGTCGTAGATCACCGCCGATTGCCCGGGCGTCACCGCCCACTGCGGGTCGGCAAAGTCGATCTCCATCGTGCCGGCCATGACTTGCGACAGGGTGCACGGCGCATCGGCCTGCCGGTAACGCGTCTTTGCAGTATGAGCGGAGAGTGCCGCGGGATGCTGTCCCGAAATCCAGCTCATGTCCTGCGCCTTCAGCGATTTCTTCATCAGCAGCGGGTGGTCGTGGCCCTGGACCACCACCAGCTCGTTGGAGTCGAGCCGCTTGCCGGCCACGTACCACGGCTCGCCGTTCGTATGGCTCAGGCCGCCTATGCCGATGCCCTTGCGCTGGCCGATGGTGTAGAACGCAAGTCCGACGTGCTCCCCTACGGTCTTGCCCTCGGGAGTCTTGATCGGCCCCGGCTTCCTCGGCAGATAGCGGTTCAGGAACTCGCGGAACGGCCGCTCGCCAATGAAGCAGATGCCCGTAGAGTCCTTTTTCGCGTGGTTGGGCAGGCCGGCCTCGCGCGCGAGGCGCCGCACGTCGCTCTTCTTCATGCCGCCCAGCGGGAACAGCACGCGGCCGAGCTGCTCCTGCGTCAGGCGGTGCAGGAAGTAGCTCTGGTCCTTCGACTTGTCTTCCCCCCGGAGCAGCCGGAAAGCGCCGTCCTGGAAATCCACCTTTGCATAGTGCCCGGTGGCGATGTTCTCCGCGCCCAGGCGCATGGCATGGTCGAGGAAGGCCTTGAACTTGATCTCGGCGTTGCACAGGACGTCGGGATTGGGCGTGCGGCCGGCCGCGTACTCGCGCAGGAACTCCGCGAACACCCGGTCCTTGTACTCGGCGGAGAAGTTGACCGCCTCGAGCTCGATGCCGATGACGTCGGCCGCCGCCGCAGCGTCGACCAGGTCCTCGCGGGTCGAGCAGTACTCGTCGTCGTCATCGTCCTCCCAGTTCTTCATGAACAGGCCGACGACCTCGTGCCCCGCGCGCTTCAGCAGCAGCGCGCCCACCGAGGAATCCACCCCGCCCGACATGCCGACCACGACTTTCATGAGAACTCACCCGAGAGGATTTGCAGCGGAAAGTTCTGCCCCGCCAGAAAATCCTCGACGCACTTCTGCACCAGGGGCGAGCGGTGCTCGGCGCGGCGGACCCGCAGCTCCTCGGGCGTGAGCCAGTGCAGGCGCACGATCTCCTTGTCGAGCTTGGCGGACGGGTCGGCGGCGCCCACGCTGCCACGGAAGCAGAATCTCAGGAACGTGACGTCCTGCGGAGCGTAGTGCCAGCGGTAGATGCCGACCAGCCCGGTCGGCTCGAAGCGGTGCGCGGTCTCTTCCATCACCTCGCGCCGGCACGCGGCCGCCAGCGACTCGCCGGGATCGAGGTGCCCGGCCGGCTGGTTGAGCACCAGGCGCCCGTCGCTGTGCTCCTCGACGAAAAGAAAGCGGCCGCCGCGCTCCATGACGGCGGCGACGCTCACCGACGGCCGCCAGATCATGCTGCTTTCTTCGTATTCTTCCGGATGAAGTCGGCCATGCGCGCCACGCCTTTTTCAATGGCCTCCTTGGACGCGGCATACGAGAAGCGCACGTGCTGCCCCTCGCCGGGAACCCGCGTGCCGAAGTGGATGTCGGCGAGCAGCGCCACGCCGGCCTCGTTGAGCAGGCGCTTGCGGAACTCCTCTGAGTCCGCCGCGCCGATCATGCGGCACGCCTCGGTGACGTTCGGCCAGACGTAGAACGCGCCGCCCGGTTCCAGGCACTTCACGCCGGGTACTTCGTTCAGCAAGCTCACAATGAAATTTCTTCTCTGCAGAAAACTCGCCTTCATGGCCTCGGCCGCCTGCTGGGGGCCGTTGATCGCCTCCACCGCCGCCCACTGGCTGATCTGCGAGGCGCAGGAGTCGGTGTTGGTGATCCAGCGGGTAAAGACCGGCGCCAGCACCGGGTTCGACGTGAACCCGATGCGCCAGCCGGTCATGGCCCAGGTCTTCGAGGCGCCGTCCGAGATGATGGTGCGCTCGTACATGCCCGGCACCTGGGCGATGGAGAAGAACTCGCCGGTGTAGGCCAGCCTGGAATAGATCTCGTCCGCGTAGACCCAGACCTGCGGGTGCTTTTTCAGCACCTGCGCAATCGCCTCCAGCTCCTTGCGGCCCAACAGGCCCCCGGTCGGGTTGTGGGGGTAGTTGAGGATCAGCAGCTTTGTCCGGGGCGTAATGAGCTTCTCGAGCTCTTCGACCGAGAACGAAAAGGCGCAAGCCTCGTGCAGGTGGATGGGCACGGGCTTGGCGCCGTTCGCCGCAATCTGCGACTCGTAGATCGGGAAGCCGGGATTCGGATAGATCACTTCGTCGCCCGCGCCGTGGTCCGTGGTGGAAAGAATGGCGTAGGCGATGAACGGCTTCGCCCCGGCGCCGACCACCACATCCTGCGCCCGGATGGGCAGGCCCCCGCGCAGCTTCGCCATGTAGGCGGCCGCCGCCTCGCGCAGCTCGTCGATGCCGGCGGAGGGCGTGTAGCCGTGCTTGCCTCCTTTGATGGCGCGAATCGCCGCCTCCTGCACGTGCTCCGGCGCCGGGAAATCAGGCTGGCCGATGCAGAAGCTGATGATGTCGCGCCCCTGGCGCGCGAGCGCGTTCACCTCGGCGAGCACCACGAAGGCATTCTCGGTTCCCAGGCTCGAAGCGCGGCGGCTCACCGCGGGCATGACGTCGGGCATAGAAGGCTCTCGAAAAATCCTTATTATGCCGTCCCATGCTGGTGAACTGCGTTGCGTACGAGGACGGCCGCAAGCTTGGCGACATCGACACGGCCGCGATCAGCGAGTACCTGAAGCGCCCGGGGTGCTTCGTCTGGGTGGCGCTGCGCGACCCCACCCCCGAGGAGCTCGCGAGCATGCAGGAGGAGTTCGGGCTGCACGAGCTGGCGGTCGAGGACGCTCGCCACGGCCACCAGCGCCCCAAGATCGAGGAATACGGCGACTCGCTCTTCGTGGTCATGCACACCGTCGAGGTGGCCGGCGACGAGCTGAAGGCCGGCGAGATCGACGTGTTCGTCGGCCGCAACTACGTGCTCACGGTGCGCCAGCACACCGAGCGCGGCTTCGTCGACGTGCGCTCGCGCGCCGAGCGCGAGCCCGAGCTCCTCACGAACGGCGCCGGCTACGTGCTCTACGCGCTGATGGACGCGGTGGTGGACCGCTATTTCCCGGTGCTCGACGCGGTGGAGATGGAGCTCGAGAAGGTGGAAGAGCAGCTCTTCTCCGGGCGCAGCCCGCGCCAGAACCTCGAGGCGCTCTACTACGTGAAGCAGAAGCTCACCACGCTCAAGCACGCCACCGCGCCGATGCTGGAGAGCTCGGGCAAGCTGTTCGGCGGCCGCGTGCCGCAGCCCTGCGCCGGGCTCGGCGAGTACTTCCGCGACATCTTCGACCACCTGGTGCGCATCAACCAGTCCATCGACGCCGCGCGCGAGACGGTCAACACCGCCATCCAGGTGGCCCTCGCCATGGCTTCGGTGGCCGACAACGAGATCACCAAGCGCCTCGCCGCCTACGCCGCCCTGGTCGCCGTGCCCAC
>Ga0247825_10000112_pt1 | contig 45292 bp, 51 predicted proteins | sample 13C_Vanillin_Day_FD_194413 | JGI IMG/M metagenome (GOLD analysis project Ga0247825, IMG submission 194413) | Soil microbial communities from agricultural site in Penn Yan, New York, United States - 13C_Vanillin_Day48 | ecosystem: Environmental > Terrestrial > Soil > Agricultural land | place...
CTCGCTTCGTTCGCCGAGAACTACATGCCGCAGGTGCGCTCGCGCCTGGAGCACTACACCGGCGAGCGGCCGCTCTTTGATCTCCACAACGTGGAGACCGAGATCGAGAAGGCGCTGTCGCGGCGCGTGGACCTCAAGTCGGGCGGCTACCTGATCATCGACCAGACCGAGGCCATGACCACGGTGGACGTCAACACCGGCGGCTTCGTCGGCAGCCGCAATTTCGACGACACGATATTCAAGACCAACCTCGAGGCGGCCCAGGCCATCGCGCGGCAGCTGCGCCTGCGCAATCTCGGCGGCATCATCACCGTCGACTTCATCGACATGGCGAGCGCCGAGCATCGCGCGGCGGTCCTCGACGAGTTCCGGCGCGCCCTGGCACGCGATCGCACGCGTGTCACGGTGAGCGGCTTCACCGCGCTCGGGCTGGTGGAGATGACGCGCAAGCGCACACGCGAGTCGCTGGCGCACATCCTGTGCCAGCCGTGCCCCACCTGCGATGGCCGCGGCGCGATCAAGACGGCGCATACCGTGTGCTACGAAATCCTGCGCGAGATCCTGCGGGAGGCGCGCGCCTTCAACGCCCGTGAGTACCGCGTGCTCGCCTCGCAGCCGGTGATCGATCTTTTCCAGGAGGAGGAGTCGGCCTCCGTCGCCATGCTGTCGGATTTCATCGGCAAGCCGATCTCCATGCAGGTGGAGTCGGGCTACACGCAGGAACAGTTCGACATCGTGCTGATGTGAGGGAGCTCGCTTACTTTCCGGCGAAAAAGCTCGCCCGGCTCATTCACGCGCGGAAACTCTCGGTCACCGAGGTCATGCAAGCCTTCGTGGCGCAGATCGAGCGGGTCAACCCCAAGGTCAACGCCATCGTCACCTTCCTGCCCGAGCAGGCGCTGAAGGCGGGGAAGGCCATGGACCGCAGGAAGGCCAAGCCGCCGCTCGCCGGGCTGCCGATCGCCCACAAGGACCTCGTGCCGACGAAGGGCGTGCGCACTACGTTCGGCTCGCTGGTCTACGAGAATCACATCCCCGACCAAAACCATCTCATTGTCGAACGCCTATCGGCAGCGGGCGCCATTCTCATCGGCAAGACGAACACGCCGGAGTTCGGCTCGGGCAGCCAGACCTTCAACCGGGTGTTCGGAGCCACGCGCAATCCCTACGATCTGTCCAAGACGTGCGGCGGTTCCTCGGGCGGCGCGGCCGCTGCCGTGGCGTGCGGCTTGCTGCCTTTCGCCGACGGCTCGGACCTCGCCGCGAGCCTGCGCAATCCCGGCAACTACTGCAACGTGGTCGGCTTGCGGCCGACGCCGGGGCGCGTGCCGAACTGGCCGGCGGCGAACGCCTGGGACACGCTATCGGTGATGGGTCCGCTCGGGCGCACGGTGGAGGATTGCGCCTTCCTCCTGTCCGCCATGGCCGGCCCGGATCCGCGCGCACCGGTCTCGATTTCCGAGCCCGGATCGATCTTCAACCGGTCTCTCAAACGCGACTTCAGGAAGGTTCGCGTGGCATGGAGCCGCAGCCTCGGCGGATTGCCGATGGACCCGCGTGTGCCGGCCGTTCTCGACCCTCAAGTCAAGGTGTTCAAGGAGCTTGGCTGCGTGGTGGAGAACGCCGAGCCGGATTTTTCCGGCGCCACGGAGGCCTTCGAGACCCAGCGCGCGGTGAGCTACCTCGCGCGTTTCGGCGGCCTGCTCGAGAAGCACCGCGACAAGCTCAAGGACGACGTGGTCTGGAACATCGAGCAGGGGAAGCGCCTTCGCCCCGAGGACATCGCGCGCGCCGCGTCGATGCGCAGCGAGCTCTTCCACCGCATGCGGATGTTCCTCGAGAGGTACGACTACCTGCTCTGCCCGGTCAACCAGCTTCCGCCTTACCCGGTCGAGTGGGAATGGCCGCGCGAGATCGCCGGGGTGAAGATGGGCAACTACCTCGACTGGATGAAGAGCTGCTACTACGTCACCATCACCAGCCACCCGGCAATCTCGGTACCCGCCGGCTTTACGCCGGAGGGCCTGCCGGTCGGCCTGCAGATCGTCGGCCGCTACCGCGACGACTTCGGCGTGCTGCAGCTCGCGCAGGCCTTCGAAGGCGTGACCGGGGTCTGGCGCAGGCAGCCCCGTCTAGGTTGAGGCCGGTAGGGATGTGCCAGACGAACGTGGCACACCCTTTGCTCGGCCCATCTCGGTGTCTGGCGGCGTTGGTTTGGGCCTATGATAGCCAAGGCCTGCATTGATCCCACGCTCTTGAAGGCTCTTGAAGCTTGAAGGCTCTTGAAGGCTCTTGAAGGCCCCCGAAGGCGAGCATCGAAATGAACGCGTATGTACTGCTTGCGGTCTTCGCAGTAATCCTCGTCGCCATACTCGCCTTTGGAGTGCGCCTCATCACCAACGCGCTGCGTGGACGGCGCGAGGCATCCGCAGTCGCGCGTCGCACTGGCCCGGCCTCCGACTACTACGCACGCACGCTGCGGCAAGCCGCAGAGGTTGTGGGTGGAGAAGAGAACCTGGCAGCCGCACTCAAGATAGCGCCCGATGCGCTCCGCCCGTGGCTGCAGGGCGAAGAATCGCCACCCATCGAAGTCCACCTGGCGGCACTTGACCTGGTAACGCGCGGAACCCCGAAGCCGCCCGAGCAGAAAAACGCGCACACACGGTAAGTTGGCGCGCCCGGCGGGATTCGAACCCACGACCCTTGGCTTCGGAGGCCAATACTCTGATCCGCTGAGCTACGGGCGCCCGCGAGAGGACGCGCAGGATAGCCCGTTTTCCCTTCCGCGTCCACGCGTTACCGTCGGAAAAGCCAGAGCAGCAGCGAGATCACGATGGAGACGATGAGGCTCGTCGTGATGGGGAAATAAAAACCGAAGCCCTCGCGCTCGATGCGCAGGTCACCCGGCAGCCGGCCGAGGCCGAGCTTGGTGATGAGCGGCCACGCGAGGCCCAGCGCGACCAGCACCAGGCCGAAGATCACGAGCCAGCGCCCCATGGCGACTTTGAAGCTAAAATCATGCCTTTACCCTTCACCTAATTACAACTCCACTTCCCGTGAGCGAGCACGACCAGCATTCCTCATTCATCAAGACCCCGAAGCAGCTGATCACCGTCATCGTGCTCGCTTTCCTGGTGCCGGTGGTTGTCATCATCATGCTGGTGCAACTGGCCACCACCGGACCGAGCACCGATCCCAACGTTTTGAATCCCGATGCAGTAGCCGCGCGCATCCAGCCGGTCGGAAAGCTGGAGTTCGGCCCGCCGGGCGGCCAGGTGACGCAAGCACCTGCCGCGGCGCCGAAGCCGGGTGCGGCCCCCGCCGGGAAGCCGGCAGCGGCTGACGGCAAGGCGGTGTACAGCCAGACGTGCGTCGCCTGCCACCAGGTGTCGGTGGCCGGTTCGCCGCCGCTGGGCGACAAGGCAGCGTGGGCGCCGCGCATCAAGCAGGGCATGGACGTGCTGATGCAGTCGGTGCTGAAGGGCAAAGGCGCGATGCCGCCGAAGGGCGGCAACGCGGCGCTGACCGAAGCCCAGGTGCGCGCGGCGATCGAGTTCATGGTCTCGCAGAGCAAGTAAGCCGGGGCCTGCTCCTCATTGGTCCTGCTCTTCATCATCGATCCGCCTGAAGAGCTCAAGGCGTACAAGGACACCACGGTCGCGATGATGCGGGCCGCCCAGGCGCGCGGCCACGAGACCTGGTTCTGTTCGCAGGCCGCGCTGCACTGGTCGAAGAGCACGGTGGCCGCGGCCGCGACCCGCATCTCGCTTACCGGCGACGACCAAGACTGGTACCGGACGCACGAGAGCAGCGAGCGCAGCCTGCGCGACTTCGACGCGGTGCTGATGCGCAAGGACCCGCCCTTCGACATGGAATACGTGGCAAGCACCTGGATCCTCGAGGCGGCCGAGCGGCAGGGCGCCCGGGTATTCAACTCGCCGCGCGCCATCCGCGATCACAACGAGAAGTTCGCGATCGCCGAGTTTCCGCAGTTCACGGTGCCCTCGCTGGTCGCCCGCGCGATGGAGATCCTGCAGCGCTTCATCGACGAGCACGACAAGGTGGTGCTCAAGCGCCTCGACGGCATGGGCGGCGCCGGCATCTTCGTGGTGCGGCGTGACGACCCGAACCGCAACGTGATCGTCGAAACGATCTCCGACCTCGGCACGCGCAGCGTCATGGCGCAGCGCTTCATCCCCGAGATCGCGCACGGCGACAAGCGCGTCATCCTCATCGACGGCCGGATCGTGCCGCATTGCCTGGCGCGCATTCCGAAGCCGGGCGAGTCGCGCGGCAACCTGGCCGCCGGGGCGCGCGGCGAAGCGCAGCCGGTCAGCGCGCGCCACTGCGAAATCGCGGCCGCCGTGGGGCCGGTGCTCGCCGCGCGCGGCCTGCTCTTCGTCGGGCTGGACGTCATCGGCGACTGGCTCACCGAGCTGAACGTCACGAGCCCCACCGGCTTCCGCGAGATCCAGGACCAGACCGGCTACGACGTCGCCGGCACCTTCATCGACGCGCTGCTGTCCAAGGTCCAGTGATCGGCATCCTCATCGTCACGCACGGCGAGATCGGCACCTCGCTGCTCGACAGCGCCTCGCAGATCCTCGGGGCGCGGCCGCAGCAGATAGCGACGCTCAGCGTCTGGCGCCAGGACGATCCGGATGACCTGGTGCTGCGCGCGCGCGAGCTCATGGAACAGATCGACGCCGGCAAGGGCGTGCTGATCCTCACCGATCTCTTCGGCGCGACCCCGGGCAACGTGGTGTCGCGCCTGCTCGACGATGGGCGTGTGGAGGGCGTGTCAGGCGTGTCGCTGCCGATGCTGCTGCGCGTGCTCACGGGCCGCGACGGCGAGCTGGGCGCTGCCGTGCAGCGCGCGCTGTCCGGCGGCACGGAAGGCCTGGTGCACATGAACACCGACCGCTGCTGCGATGCTTAAGGCCGAGGCACGCATCGTGAACAAGCTGGGACTGCACGCGCGCGCCGCCGCCAAGCTGACCCACCTCGCGGGGAGCTTCAAGTCCGAGCTCTGGCTTTCGCGCAGCGGCCGGCGCGTCAACGCGAAAAGCATCATGGGCGTCATGATGCTGGCCGCCGGCATGGGCACCACGGTGCTGATCGAGGCGAGCGGCGACGACGCCGAGAACGCCGTACGGGCGCTGCTCAAGCTCATCGCGGACAAGTTCGGCGAAGGCGAATGAACTTTGTCCTGCACGGCCACGCCGTCTCGAGCGGCATCACCATCGGCTACGCGCACCTGGTCACCACCGCGCGGCTGGAGGTGGCGCACTACGAGGTAGCCGCGGACGCGGTGGAAGCCGAAGTCGCCCGCTTCGAGGCCGGCCTGCGCAAGGCGCGCGCGGAGCTCCAGGGGCTGACGGCCCACATCCCGGCGGGCTCGCCGCCGGAGTTCGAGGCGTTCCTCAACCTGCACGGCATGATCCTGGACGACTCGGCGCTCGCCGAAGCGCCGAAGAAGCTCATCCGCGAGCGGCACGCCAACGCCGAATGGGCGCTGGTGCAGCAGATGGAGAAGCTCACCGACCGGTTCGACGAGATCGACGACCCGTATCTGCGCGAGCGCAAGGCGGACGTGCAGCAGGCGGTCGAGCGCGTGCTGAAGGCCCTGATGGGGGCGCAGCCCGCCGAGCCGGACCTCGCCGAGGAGCAGGAGCTCGTCGTGGTGGCGCACGACCTCTCGCCCGCCGACATGCTGCTTTTCAAGCGCCACCAGTTCGGCGGTTTCGTGACCGACGTCGGCGGAGTCACCTCGCATACCGCCATCGTTGCGCGCAGCCTCGGCATCCCGGCGATCGTGGGGCTGCACCACGCCTTCCAGACGATCGCCGAGCGCGAGCTGCTGATCGTCGACGGCGAGCATGGCGTGCTGATCGTCAATCCGGACCGGCTGGTGCTGGCTGAATACCGGCAGCGCCAGTCGCAGCTCGGCCTGGAGCGCGAGCGCCTGAAGCGGCTGCGCTCCACGCCGGCTACCACCGTGGACGGCACGCCGGTGGAGCTGTTCGCGAACATCGAGCTGCCCGACGACATGCCCGAGGTGCTGGAAGTCGGCGCCCAGGGCGTAGGCCTGTTCCGCAGCGAGTTCATCTTCCTCAACCGCAGCGACCTGCCCGGCGAGGACGAGCAGTTCGAGGCCTACCGCAACGTCGCGCAGGCCATGGAAGGGCGGCCGGTGGTGCTGCGCACGCTCGACATCGGCGCCGACAAGGCGCTCAACGGCGCCAGCGGCACCATGCCGAACCCGGCCATGGGACTGCGCGCCATCCGCTTCTGCCTGGCCGAGCCGCAGATGTTCCTCACCCAGCTGCGCGCCATCCTGCGCGCGTCGCACTACGGCACGGTGAAAGTCTTGCTGCCCATGCTGGCGCACGTGCACGAGATCGAGCAGACGCTCGCGCTCATCCGCCAGGCGAAGCAGCAGCTCGATGAGCGGCGCGTCCCCTATGACCCCGGTATCCAGATCGGCGGCATGATCGAGATCCCGGCGGCCGCGCTCGCCCTGCCGATCTTCATGCGGCGCCTCGACTTCCTGTCGATCGGCACCAACGACCTCATCCAGTACACCCTGGCGATCGACCGCACCGACGACGCGGTGGCGCACCTGTACGATCCTTTGCACCCGGCAGTGCTGACGCTGGTGGCGGGCACCATCCAGGCCGCAACGCGCGGCGGCGTGCCGGTGGCGGTGTGCGGCGAGATGGCCGGCGACCTGCAGTTCACGCGCCTGCTGCTCGGGCTCGGGCTGCGCAACTTTTCGATGCACCCCTCGCAGCTGCTGCCCATCAAGGCGCGCATCCTGCGCACCAATCTCGCCGAAGTGCAGACGCTCGCCCAACGGGTGCTGCGCGCGAGCGACCCGGCGAAGACCAAAGAGCTGCTCGCCCAGCTGAACGCCTAGATGCCGGGGCCGCTTCAAGGGGTGCGCGTGCTGGACCTCACCACCGTGGTGATGGGCCCGTATGCCACCCAGATCCTCGCCGACTTCGGCGCCGAGGTGATCAAGGTCGAGCCGCCCGACGGCGACGTGATGCGCCATGCCTGGCCGTTCCGCAATCCGGGCATGGGACACATCTTTCTCAACGCGAACCGCAACAAGCGCTCCATCGTCCTGGACCTCAAGCAGCCGGCGGCGCGCGACGCCTGTCTTGCCCTGGCGAAGAACGCCGACGTGCTGGTCTACAACATCCGGCCCCAGGCCATGGCGCGCCTCAAGCTGTCCTATGAGGACGTGAAGCGGGTAAACGAAAAGATCATCTACGTCGGCTGCTTCGGCTACAGCCAGCGCGGGCCTTACGCCGCCAAGGCGGCCTACGACGACCTGATCCAGGGCGCAGCCGGCATCCCGTGGCTGCTGCAGCGCCAGGGCGCCGAGACGCCACGCTACGCGCCCATCATCGTCGCCGATCGCTCGGTGGGCCAGCAGGTGGCGAGCGCGGTGAGCGCGGCGCTCTACCGCCGGGAGAAAAGCGGCAAGGGCCAGCGCGTCGACGTGCCGATGTTCGAGCACCTGCTGCAGGTCGTGCTGGGCGAGCACCTGGGCGGCCATACCTTCGAGCCGCGGCACGGCGAAGCCGGCTACGCGCGCATGCTTGCACCCGACCGCCGGCCCTATCGCACGAAGGACGGCCATGTGTGCGTGCTGATCTACAACGACAAGCAGTGGCGCGCTTTCTTCGACGTCATAGGCCAGCCGGAGAAGTTCAAGGACCCGAGGTTTTCGAACCAGGAAGTTCGAAGCAAGCATTATCCGGAGGCTTACGCCTTCGTGGCCGACGAGCTCAGCAAGCGCACCACCGCCGAATGGCTCGAAGCGCTGGAGCGCGCCGACATCCCGGTGCAGCGCATGAACAGCATCGACGACATCGTCGCCGATCCGCATCTTGCCGCCACGGGCTACTTCATCACTCGGGAGCATCCTACGGAGGGCCGCATCCGTTCGATGGCGGTGCCCTCGGAGTGGTCCGAGTCGCAGCCCGAGTACCGGCGCCACGCGCCGCGCCTGGGCGAGCATACGCGCGAGGTGCTGGGCGAAGCGGGCTACTCGCCCGCCGAGGTGGATGCGCTGATTTCCAGCGGCGCCGCAAAGTGACGGCGTTTCGCGAGATCCGCGGTCTGCGGCAACCGGCCGCGCACGAGCAGCGCCGCTGGTTCCAGTCGCCGTTCTTCGACCATTCCGGCGCGCTGGTGCCCGACGGTTTGCTCCCATACCTGGAAGTGATCGAGAAGTTCGAGGGTGACGCCGAAGTGGCTCGCGCGCCTGCGCTTCCTTGACAGGGCGCAGAGCGACCGGTAACTTCGCGCGGCGTGGCGCCGATTTGATCATCAGCTTGCGGGCGCCTAACAAATGCCGCTAAAGAGACGATTCTGAACGCTCCCCACGATCCTTCCTCCGTCGGCCCGGTAACGGCGCAGAAGGCACATTTCGACGCGCCGATCCGGCTGCGCAGCGGCGCCGAGCTGCCCGCCTACGACATCGCCTACGAAACGTATGGCGAGCTCAATGCCGCGCGCAGCAATGCCGTGCTGGTTTGCCATGCGCTGAATGCCTCGCATCATGTTGCAGGGTTTTATCAAAACCAACCTGAAAATCTCGGGTGGTGGGACAACCTGGTGGGGCCAGGTAAGCCGCTCGATACACAGCGCTTCTTCGTAGTGGGCTCCAACTATCTCGGCAGCTGCTTCGGCTCGACCGGCCCGGCATCCATCAACCCCGCCAACGGCAAGCCCTGGGGTGCCGACTTTCCCGTAGTCACGGTCGAGGACTGGGTGGAAACGCAGGCGCGCCTCGCCGACCACCTGGGCATCGACACGTTCGCGGCGGTGATCGGCGGCTCGCTCGGCGCCATGCAGGCGCTGCAATGGACGCTTTCCTATCCGCAGCGCGTGCGCCATGCGCTCGTCATCGCCGCGGCGGCGAAGCTCTCGCCGCAGAACATCGCGTTCAACGAGGTCGCGCGCCAGGCGATCATGACCGATCCCGACTTCCACGGCGGCCACTATTACGACAAGGGCGTGGTGCCTACGCGCGGCCTGCGCATCGCGCGCATGATCGGCCATATCACCTATCTCTCGGGCGAAGCAATGGCCGAGAAGTTCGGCCGCCTGCTGCGGCGCAAGACACTCGGCTTCGACTTCGACATCGACTTCGAAGTCGAGTCCTACCTACGCTACCAGGGCGACAAGTTCTCGACCTACTTCGACGCCAACACCTACCTGCGCATCACCAAGGCGCTGGACTATTTCGACCCGGCAGGCGATTTCGACGGCAACCTGTCCGCAGCCCTGGCACGGGCGCAGGCGCAGTTCCTGGTGGTGTCGTTCAAGTCCGACTGGCGCTTCCCCCCGGCGCGCTCCCGCGAGGTGGTGCGCGCCCTGCTCGACAACCGGCGCATCGTGTCCTACCTCGAGATCGACGCGCCGGGCGGCCATGACGCCTTCCTGCTCGAGGACCCGCGCTACCACGCGGCCCTGCGCTCGTACTTCGCGACCATCGATCTGTGAGGGCGGACCTCGATGCCATCGTGCGCTGGGTGCCGGAGGGCGCCCGCGTGCTCGATCTGGGCTGCGGCGACGGCGCGCTGCTGCGCTCGCTCTGGCAGGAGCGCAAGGCGCCGGGCTACGGCGTGGAGATCGACGACGACAGCGTGATCGCGTGCGTCGCCAACGACGTGAACGTGCTGCAGGTGGACCTGGAAAGCGGCCTGGGCCTTTTCGCCGACGCGTCGTTCGACTGCGTGATCCTGTCGCTGACGCTGCAGGCCGTGCACCGCACCGAGGCGGTGCTGCGCGAGATGCTGCGCGTCGGGCGCGAGGCGATCGTCAGCTTTCCGAACTTCGGGCACTGGAGCGCGCGCCTGCAGGTCATGCTCGGGAAGATGCCGGTCTCCGCCGCCCTGCCCTACGAGTGGTACGAGACGCCCAACGTGCACCACTGCACCGTCACGGACTTCGAGGACCTGTGCCGGCGCCTCGGCATCCGCATCCGCGAGCGACTGGTGCTGCACGAGGGCAAGCCGGTCAGCCTGATGCCCAACCTGCTCGGCAGCCTCGCGGTCTACCGCTGCACGCAGTCCTGAAACATGGCCGCCTTCGCGCTGGTACCGGCGCTACAACTATGCACGCGCGCCGCGGCGGCCGCGGCGCTCTCCGTAGCGCTGGCGGCGCTGCTCGGGCTCGAGTTTCCCCTCTATGCCATGATCGCGGCGGTCATCGTCACTGACCTGACCGCCGCGGAAACGCGCAAGCTGGGCTGGCGCCGCCTCGCTGGAACCGTAGTCGGCTCGGTGCTCGGCGCGGCGCTTGCCCTGCTGCTGCCGCATGGCGCGCTCACGATCGGCATCGGCATTTTTCTCGCCATGTTGGCGAGCCAGCTGCTCCGCATCCCCGAGGCGGCCCGCGTCGCGGGCTACGTCTGCGCCATCGTGCTGCTCGAGCACGGCGCAAACCCCTGGGTCTACGCGTTCTGGCGATTTACGGAGACGGTGCTGGGCATTGCCGTGGCCATTGCGGTCAGCCTGGTGCCCAAGCTGCTTCGCGCCCCTGAGGCCTAACCCGCGTGCTCCTTGCCGGCCGACCCGATCGAGACGTCGGCGAGCCCGGAACGCATCATGAACCAAAACAGGATCACTCCGGGAAGCGCGACAAGCGTCGTGAGCAGGTAGAAGTTGACGTAGCCGATGGTGTCGATCAGCGCGCCGACCGTGGTACCGGTGAGCAGGCGGCCGGCGATGCTGGCGAGCGCCGAGAGCAGCGCATATTGGCTGGCGGTGAAGCGCAGGTTGCATAGCGCGGAGAGATAGGCCACCACCGTGACGCCGCCGATGCCGCTGGCGAAATTCTCGAAGGCGATGGCGGCTGCCATGCCGATGTTAGTATGGCCCGCCGCCGCCAGCGCGGCGAAGCTGAAGTTCGACACCGCCATCAGGATCAGGCTCACCAGGACCGAGCGTTTCATCCCCAGCCGCGTGTACAGCACGCCACCGACGAAGACGCCGATCAGCAGGGCGACGAAGCCGACGCCTACGTCGTAGAAGGCGACCTCGTCGTTGCTGAAGCCCAGGTCCTGGAACAGCAGCCTCAGCGTGAGGTTGGCGAGCGTGTCGCCGATCTTGTGAATCAGCACGAACGCGAGCACCACGGCCGCCCCCTGGCGCTGCAGGAACTCGATCAGCGGGCTGAAATACGCCACCACCGCTTCGGCCACGCCGTGCGGCCTGGCCGGCTCGCGGTGGCGCTTGGGCTCGCCCATCACGAGGCCGACCAGCATGGCGGGAAACGCGAAGGTCGCGCAGACAAAGTAGGCGGCGGTCCATCCGACCCGTGCCGCAAGCACCAGGGCGAGCGCGCCGGCCGCGGCGGCGCCGATGCGCCAGCCGTATTGCGACATGCCCGAGCCCACCCCGAGCTGGCGCGGCTCGAGCAGCTCGATGCGGTAGGCATCGATGATGATGTCGAAGGTCGCTCCGGCCACACCGACGGCGATGGCGGCGACGGCGACCATGTAGAGCGCCTGGCCCGGATCGGCGATGCCGAGAAAGGCGACCGCGGCCATCGACAGCAGGCCCGTCAGCCACAGCCAGCTGCGCCGCTGCCCGAACCGTCCGATCAGCGGAAGCCGCACGTTGTCCACGACCGGCGCCCACAGGAACTTGAAGTTGTAGGCGAGGAAGGTGAGCGCAAAGGCCGTGACGGCGCTCTTGCTGATGCCATGCTGCGCGAGGCGCGTGGTTAGCGTGGCGCCGATCATGGCGAAGGTGAAGCCCGAGGAGATGCCGAGGAACAGGGCCGCGAGCGGCGCCGGCTCGAGGTACGGGCGGATGCCGCTAGGCGAGCGGGTAGTCATAGTCGATCGTCAGGGGCGCGTGGTCGGAGAACCGCTTCGCCTTGTAGATCGACTCCTTCGCCGCGGTGGCGGCGATGCCGGGGGTGGCAATCTGGTAGTCGATGCGCCAGCCGACGTTCTTCTTCCACGCCTCGCCGCGGTTGGACCACCAGGTGTATTGCTCGGGCCGGGGGTTGAGGCGCCGGAACACGTCGACGTAGCCGAGCTCGTCGAACACCTTCGACAGCCATTGCCGCTCCTGCGGCAGGAAGCCGGAATTCTTCTGGTTGGAGCGCCAGTTCCTGAGGTCGATCTCCTTGTGCGCAATGTTCCAGTCGCCGCACAGGACGACCTCATTGCCTCTTTCCTTCAGCTTCCTCAGGTGTTCCAGGAAACGCTTCAGGAAGCGGAACTTCGACGCCTGGCGGTGCGGGCCGGCGGAGCCCGACGGCATGTAGACCGAGATCACCCAGAGCTTGCCGAAGCGCGCCTCCACGTAGCGGCCCTCGGCGTCGAACTCGCGGCTGGCAAATCCCTGCTTCACCTCGTCGGGCGTGCGACGCGAAAGCAGCGCCACTCCGCTGTAACCCTTCTTCTCGGCGAACGCGTAGCAGGAGGAAAAGGCCTTCAGGCCATGCAGCTTCGCGTCCAGGTCGGCTTCGTGGCACTTCATCTCCTGCAGGCACACCACGTCGGCGCGCTGCGCCGCCAGCCAACGGAACACGCCCTTGCTGGCGGCCGAGCGTATGCCGTTGACGTTCAGCGTGATGACACGCATCGCTTTCTTCAATCCTTCCTTGCGTGCGCCGCTGCTTCGACCGCATCGACGATGGCATCGTAACCCGTACAGCGCTCGCGGGACATCGCTATGCTCGATCCGGAAACGAGCCGATGCCGCCGTGGTCCAGCGACCAGCGCTGCGGGTTCTCCAGGAAACGCCGCACGTCTTCGGCCACCGGCGGCGCGAAGTAGCCGCTCGCGCCCGCCTCGGCGAGCACATCGCGCCAAGTCGCGAGGTGGTGCAGCTTGATGTTCAGTTCACCCAGCAGCCGGCGAGCCTCGGCGAACACGTCGTAGAAGAACATCACCAGCACGTGATCGGCGCGCGCCTCCATCGCGCGCAACGCGCGGCACAGCTCGACCTTGCTGCGGCCGTCGGTGCTGATGTCGTCGACCAGCAGCACGCGCGCCCCCGGCCGCAACGTGCCCTCGATCTGCGCCTCGCGGCCGAATCCGCGCGGCCGGCGCCTGACGTATTGCAGCGGCAACGACAGGCGTTCGGCGATCCAGGCGGCATAGGCGATACCCGAGGATTCGACGCCGGCGACGGTGTCGAACTGCTCGAAGCCGACATTCGCCAGCACCGTTTCCGAGGCAAGGTCCATCAGCGCGGCGCGAATGCGCGGAAAGGAGATCAGGCGCTGCACGTCGATGTACACCGGGCTCGCCCAGCCGGTAGACAGGAAGTATGGCTGCTCGGCGCTGTACTTGACCGCGCCCGCTTCGAGCAGCATGCGCGCCGTCATGGTAGCGATCACGCGGTGACCGCCTGGTACAGCACTTCGGCGCCCATCATGAAGTCGCCAAGGTCCATCTTCTCGTCCGGGTTGTGCGAACCGCTTTCGTTGCGGATGAAGATCATGCCGGCCGGCACGCCGGCGTTGGCGAAGGTGGCGGCGTCATGGCCGGCGCCGCTCGGGATGTCGATGTACGGGTATTGCAGCGCGCCGCAGATCCGCCGCAGCCGCTGCGCCCATTCCCGGTCGATCAGGGCGGGCTCGGACAGCACGCGCTCGCCGAGCTCGAATTTCACGCCGCGCGATTTTTCGATCCCCGCGGATTCGACCAGAACCAGCTGGTAGAAGGCTTCCAGCGTGTCGAGCGACTGGCTGCGGATCTCCAGGCTGAAGCCCACCTCGCCGGGGATGCGCGAGATCGAGTGCTGGCGCGGGTCGGTGCCGACGATGCCGCTGGTCACCACCAGGTCGACGCCGCGCGCGTTGAGCGCCTGCCAGTTCTCGTCGAGGCGCATCAGCAGCTCGGCGAGCGCGAACACGGCGTCCTTGCGCAGCCAGCGCGGCACCGCACCGGAGTGGCCGGCGACCCCGCGGCAGCGCGCGTTGAGGTGCCTCAGGTTGCCGCGGATGCCGGTCACCACGCCGACCGGCGCCTCGCGTGCGACCATGATCGGGCCTTGCTCGATGTGCAGCTCGAGCCACGCGCCGAGCGTTTGGGCCTCGACCAGGGACTCGCCGGCGGCGATGCGGCGCACGTCGGCGCCCGCCTTTTCCATGTATTCGCCCAGCGGCCGTCCGGTATCGCGGTGCTTGCGCTCCAGATCACGCTGCGAAAGCTTGCCGAACAGCGCATAGGAGCCCAGATACGGCTTGCCGAACCAGGCGCTCTCCTCGCCGCGCAGGCCGACCACTGCGAGCGGCCGCTGCAACGCCGCGCCGAGGCGCTTCGCCTTCGCCAGGCAGATCAGCCCGGCGATCACGCCGGCTAGGCCATCGTAGTTTCCGCCTTCCGGGACCGAGTCGAGGTGCGAGCCCATCCAGTACGCAGGCTTGTCGAGCGCCATCCCCGGCAGCTCGATCACCAGGTTGGCCGCGGCATCGAAGCGCGCGCTCAGGCCGCACTCGGCTGCCGCTCGGGCAACGACTTCCATCGCGGCGGTCTCGGTCTCGCTGTAGGAGGGCCGCGTCACGCCCAGGCGCGCGGCCGAGATCTTGCGCACCGACTCGAACAGGCCGGCGGCGAAGGCGCGGTCCGCAGCGTCGAATACCGGGTGCATCGGCTGGTCCGGGCCCACGGCTATCCGCTCTGCTGCGCCAGCCGCAGCCAGCGGTCGGTCAGCCCGGCGTCGATGCGCAGCGCGCCGGTAAGCTCGGCGATGCGGGCGATCCCGTGGCGCTCGCAGTAGGCGGCGAGACCGTCGATGATGCCGATCATCGCCGCCGGATCGAGGAAGGACGCGGTGCCGATCTGCACCGCGGCGGCGCCGGCAAGCAGGTGCTCGACCGCGTCCTCGGCGCGCAGAATGCCGCCGCAGCCGATGACCGGGATGCGCACCGCGCGCGCGCACTGGAACACCATACGCACGATCACCGGCCGGATCGCCGGTCCGGACAGGCCGCCCATGACGTTACCGAGCTTCGGTTTGCGCGTGTGCGGATCGATCGCCATGCCGAGCAGCGTGTTGGCCACCACCAGCGCGTCGGCGCCCGCGTCCTCGGCCGCGCGCGCGATTTCGGCGATGTCGGCCACGTTGGGGGTGAGCTTGGCCCAGATCGGCACGCGCGCGCAGCGCTTGATCTCGGCGATGGCGCGGTGCGTGTCTTTGGCGGACATGGCGAAGGCGCGGCCGTCGGCCTCGATGTTGGGGCAGGAGATGTTGGCCTCGATCGCCGCCACCCCCGGGATCGAGAGCGCCTCGCAGGCGGCGGCGAACTCCTCCGCGGTGTCCGCCGAGACGCTCGCCACCAGCGGCGCCGGCACGCCGGCGTACCGCGGAATGACCTTGTCGACGTAGTAAAGCAGGCCGTTGGACGGGATGCCGATCGAGTTCAGCATGCCGGCATCGGTTTCGGCGACCCTCGGCACCGGGTTGCCGATGCGGCGCTTCGGCGTGACGCTCTTGGTCACGAGCGCCCCCAGCCGGCCGAGGTCCATCGCGGCCGCGTACTCGTGCGCGAAGCAGCCCGAAGCCGGCATCACCGGGTTCTTGAGGAGCAGAGAACCGACGCTTACGCGCAGGTCAGCCAAATTGCACCTCCCCCGCCACGGCGCCAAGCGGGAACACCGGCCCCTCGCAGCATACGCGGCGGAACACCTTTTCCCCGCTTTCGTTGAACAGGCGCACGCAGGACAGGCACACGCCCATGGCGCAGGCCATCTGCTGCTCCAGCGCCACCTCGCCTTGCACGCCAAGGCCCTGCAGCAGCTCGAGCAGCCGGTTCGAGCCGCAGGTGTAGACCATGTCGGGGCGCTCGGCCTTCAGGAGCTTCGCGACCAGCGAACCGACCCGCTCCACCGCGGAGCTGCCGTCGGAGTCGAACACCGCGTGCACACGCGCCGGCGCGCCGCGCAGGAACTCCTGCTGCATCAGATCGCCCGGCGAGCGCGCCGACAGCAGCGCGGTGATGGCCACGCCGGCGCGCGCCGCGAGCGGCACCAGCGGCGCCATGGTGGCGAGGCCCACGCCCCGCGCGACCAGCAGCACGTGCTTCCAGCCCGGCGAGAAAGTGAATCCCGTACCCAGCGGGCCGGTGATGCCGAGCCGCTCGCCGGCGCGCAGGCGCTCGAGCGCGCGCGTGCCCAGCCCTTTCACGTGGTAGAGGAACTCGATGCGCTCGGGCTCGGGCCCGATGCCGTAGACGCTCATCGGCCGGTGCAGGAATGGCTGCTCGCTCTCGCTCACCGGGCAGGCGATCTGGAAGAACTGCCCGGCCGCGGTCAGCGGCGCGAGAGAGGCCGGGCAGGCCAGCCGCAGGTACTTGTAGCGCGCGTTGACCCAGCGGTGCTCCACGATCTCGCAGCCGTGCGTCGCCACCCTCATAGCAGCAGCCTGGGCAGCGCGGTCGATATCGAGGGCACATAGCTGATGAGCGCGAGCACGGCGATGTTTACCAGCACGAAGCGCCAGATCCCCGCGATCACGCTCTCCACCGGGCGGTTCAGCGTCCCCGCCGCAACGAACAAGTCGAGGCCGAACGGCGGCGTGATCATGCCAATGCAGATGTTGAGGGTCACCAGCAGGCCGAAATGCACCGGGTCGATGCCCAGCGCGGTGGCCACGGGGTAGAGCGTCGGCACGAACAGCAGCAGGATCGAGTTCGGATCGATGAACATGCCGGCGATCAACAGCAGCACATTCACGAACAGCAGGAAAGCCACCCAGTTCATGTCGAGCTGGCGCACGAAGTCGAGCGTGATGCGCGGCAGGTCGGCGAGCACCACGAAATGCGACAGCAGCGCGCCCATCGCCAGCAGCACGAAGATGGCCGACACCATCACCGCGCTCGACTCGGCGATGCGCACTACGTCGCGCCAGCCGATCGCGCGGTACACCACCATCTCCACGAACATGGCATAGACCACCGCCACCGCGGCGGCCTCGGTGGCGGTGAAGAATCCGGAGTAGATGCCGCCCAGGATCACGAGCGGCAGCCCGAGCGCCCAGGCGCCCGCGCCGAGCGCCGCCAGGCGCTCGCCGGGCTTGGGCGGCGCGCCGCGCCGCGCGCCCGTGCGCCAGGTCTCCCACTGCACCAGCGCCATGAACGCGACACCGAGAACGATGCCGACCACCAGGCCGCCGGCGAACAGGGCTGCGATCGAGGTGCCGGTGATCCAGCCGTAGATGATCATGGTGATGGACGGCGGGATCAGCAAAGCGCATTCCGCCGACGAAGCAATCAGGCCGAGGCTGAACTTTTCCGAGTAGCCGGCGCGCTGCAGCTCCGGGAAGCAAAGGCGGCCGAGCGCTGCCACCGTGGCGGGGGCCGAGCCGCACACCGCGCCGAACGCCATGCACGAGCCTACCGCGGTATGCCCGACGCCCCCGGGATAGTGCCCGACCAGCGTGCGTACCATTGCGGTCAGGCGCTGCGCGATCACCCCGTGCGCCATGAGCTCCGCGGCGAAGATGAAGTACGGAATCGCAAGCAGGGTGCCGACATTGACCCCGCCCATGATCTTCTGCGGGATGATCACGTCGGGCATGCCGCCGTGGAACGCCGCCTTGGCGAGCAGCGCCGGCGCGCCCATCACCAGCAGCATCTCGAAGCCGAGCGCCAGCATCGCGAAAGCAAGGATGCAGAGCAGCACGACGAGCATGGCGCTGCTCAGTGCTCGAGGGCCGAGGCCCGCGCGGCGAAGCGGCCTTCGCCGTCGCGCAGCTCGAGCGCGTAGCGCAGCGCGAGCAGCGCGAAGCCGACCGGCATGGCAGCGTACAACCAGGCCATCGAGACATCCAGGGTCGGGCTCGACTGGGCGCTGCGCATGACGAACAGCGTGATGTCGAGCGAGAGCTTCGCCACGTACAGGCTGAACAGCAGGCCGGTAAGGTCGATGACAAGCTTGGCGCCGCGCCGCAGCCCCGGCGTGAAGCGCGCGAGCAGGCTGGTCATGGCGATGTGCCGCCCGCGCTCGAGGGTTAGCCCCAGCCCCAAGAACACCACCCAGGCGAGCGAGAACAGGCAGGCCTCCTCGATCCAGGCGAAGCTCGCGGCCTGGCGCGGCGCGAGCTCACGCACGGCGACGTTGAAGGCATACGCCGCCGCCATCAGGATCATCAGCGCGGCAAGCAGGCCGCGCTCGAGCCGCCGCAGCAGCTCAGCGAAGCTTCTTGCGCTCCTGCTCATACAGCGCGATCAGCTTCTTGCCCTCGGCGCCCGCCCGTTCCAGGTAGGCGGCGCGCGCGCGCGGGTACATGGCCTCGCGCAGCCTGGCGCGCTCCTTCTCGTCAGCCACGCGCACGTTGGTCTTGCCCGACGCGCGGATGATCTCCAGCGCCTTGTCCTGCGCCGCGTCCTTGTTCTTCTCGAACTCCGGGCGCACCTCGTCGAACGCCTTGACGATCACCTCGCGATGCGCTGCCGGCAGCTTCTTCCACCAGCCGGGATTGAACAGCACCACGTCCTCCATCGCGCCGTGCTCGGTGACTACCAGGTTCTTCTGCACCTCGTGGAATTTCATGGTGGAGATGGTGTCGAGCGGATTCTCCTGGCCGTCGATCACCCCGGTCTGCAGCGCGGTGTAGAGCTCGCCGAACTGGATCGCCACCGCCGAGGCGTCCACCGCGGCGAACTGCTCGATCAGGATCTTCGAGTCCATGACGCGGAATTTCTGGCCCTTCATCGCCTCGAGCGAGTCCAGCGGCTTGTTCGAGGTGAGCGACTTGCGCCCATTTGGCCACAGCGCGATGGCAACGAAGCCGCGCGCCGAGAACGAGTCGAGCAGCGCCTTGCCGAAGGGCCCGGCGCGCAGCTTCTGCGCCGCCGCGCGGTCGGAGGGGAACACGTACGGGATGTCGAGGATCGAGATCGCCGGGTTGAACCCGCCGAGGAAAGCCGCCGGCATCACGGTGCCCTCGTTGGTGCCGAGCTGCGTGCCCTCGATCATCTGGCGCGCATTGCCGAGCTGCGACGAGGGGAAGAGCTGCAGCTCCACCTCGCCGTTGGTGCGGCTCTTCACCAGCGCGGCCACCTTGAGCAGGCCCTGGTGGCGCGGCTGCGCCGGCGACTCGAGGTGGCCGATCTTGGCGGTGTACTTCGCGTTCTGGGCATGCGCCGGGGCCGCCAGCGGCGCGGCCAAAGATGCGGCGGCGCAGGCGGCAATCAGGGTTCTGAGCATGGCGGGTCTCCGTTGGGGAACGGCGACTCTATCCAATTATTGAGACGAGTGTCAATGTTCTGCTACAGTGGCCGGCCGCCATGCCCGCACGCCACAAGCAGCTCGACCTGCGCGACATCGGCCGCCGCCTGCGCGCCTACCGCCTGGGTGCGGGCGCCAGCGCCGCCGCCCTGGCGCGCAAGCTCGGCGTGTCGCGCGCCGCGCTGTACCGCATCGAGGACGGCCAGATGATCAAGATCGAGGTGCTCGAGCGCCTGGCGCCGGTGCTGGGCACCTCGCTCGCCTCGCTGCTAGGCGCCGAGGTGGAATACCACCCCAGGGCGCTCAGCTATTTCACCCGCATGCAGCAGCTCGAGGCGGGCGCTGAGCGCATCGTCGCGCATTTCAATCCCGTGTCCTACCTGCTGACCTCCGACGCCTACTCGGCGGCCATGCGCGAGATGCTCGAGGAGGCGGTGCCCGACGACCCGCGCCTGCGCGCACGCGGGCTGGCCGAGGCGGGCTCGGTTTGGCGCATCCTCGAGGCGCGCAAGCGCGCCGCGCGCACGCGCCGGCCGGCGATCGTGAACCTGGTCGGGCTCCCCGAGATCGAGCGCCTCCTGCACATGGGGCTGGTAGGCCGCCTCGATCTGCCGGCGGCCGTGCGGGAGCAGCGCCACGCGCAGGCCCGGCGCGAGATCGAGCACCTTGCCGGTCTCATGCGGAACGAGCCCCTCGGAGTGCAGATCGGCCTGGTGGAGGACGTGATGCCGAACGTGACCTTCCAGCTGTTCTACGCCGGGGACGACGTGCGCCTGGCAGTGAGCCCGTTCCGGCTCGGCGAGCTGCCTAACGTGCGGATCGGCGTAGCGAGCGTCACCGCCGCGCGCGAAGCGGTGTCGCTGTACGAGTCCCTGGTCGGCGAGCTGTGGGCGCGCGCGCTGCGCGGTGCGGCAGGAGCGCGCCGCCTGGCGGACCTGCTGAACGCCCGGCCTACCGACCCGCGGCCAGCGCGTGCGCCAGATCGTTCAGCAGTGCGAGCTTCGCTTCCGGGCCGAGCCCCAGCGCCGGCGCGACCCGCTCGGCCTGCTCGATCAGGTGGGCTTTCGCCTCGTGCGCCGCGGCCGCGGTGAGCGGCCGGCCCTCGCTGCGCTCGGTGAAGGAGCGCGCCAGCAACCCCAGCATGACGTAGAAGCCTGCGTTGAGCGGGTCGCGGCGCGCGAGGGCGGCGCAGTCCTCGCCGAAGGCCTCGAAAGCGGCAGGCGCGGCGCTGCGGCTGCGAAACGCCGAGATGGCCGATTCGATGCTCAACTCTCTGGGAACGACGACACGCCGCCGTGCTCGGCCGACCAGGCCGCAGGCGCATTGAGGAAGCGCTCCACCTCGTCGATGACCCTCGATTCGAAGTAGGCGCCGCCTTTCACCACGCGCAGCACGTCCCACCATGTCGCGAGGTGGTGCAGGCGCACGTCGATCTCCTTCAGGATGCGCTTGGACTCCGGAAAGATGTCGTAGTAGAAAGTGACGAACACGTGGTCGACGACCGCGCCGGCATCGCGCAACGCCTTGCAGAAATTTACTTTGCTGCGGCCGTCGGTGGTGAGATCCTCCACCAGCAGGGTGCGCGCGCCCTCCTCGATGTGGCCCTCGATCTGCGCGCCGCGGCCGAAGCCCTTGGGCTTCTTGCGCACATACTGCATCGGCAGCGAGAGGCGGTCGGCGATCCACGCCGCGTAGGGGATGCCCGCAGTCTCGCCGCCGGCGACGGTGTCGAACTGCTCGAAGCCGACGTCGCGCACGATGGTGGCGGTGGCGAAATCGATCAGGGTGGAGCGCACGCGCGGATAGGAGATGAGCTTGCGGCAGTCGATGTACACAGGACTCGCCCAGCCCGATGTGAAGACGAACGGCTTGCCCTCGGAGAAATGCACTGCCTTCACCTCGAGCATCATCTTCGCCGTCATCTCGGCGATGAAATTCCGGTCCGCAAAAAGCATGCGGCGATTTTATCTTAGAATGCCCTGTTCGCAGCCGAAGGGGAATGGCTATGAAACCAAGAACGCTCGCCGCCGCCATCCTGCTGTTGTTGCCGCTTGCCGCAGGCGCGCAGTCTTACCGCTGCACCAGCAAGGACGGCAAGAAGTACTACGGCTCGGCCATGCCGACGCAATGCATCGGCCAGCCGGTCGAGGTACTCAACGCGCAGGGCAGAGTCATCCGGCGCATCGACCCGGAGGGCACGGAAAAGGAGCGCGCCGCAAAAGAAGCGCAGGAGGCGAAAAAGCGCGAGCAGCTCGCCGCACAGCGTGAGGCGGCGCGGCGCAACCGCGCGCTGCTCGCCACCTACACCAGCGTCAAGGATATCGACGACGCGCGCAAGCGCGCGCTCGTCACCAACCAGAAGGCGTTGCAGGAGCTAGAGGAGCGCATTACGCAGATCAGGAAGCGCCAGGCGGGCTACGACAAGGAGCTTGCGCTCTACAAAGGCAAGGGAGAGCCGCCGGCCCGCCTTGCCGACGAGGTGCGCAACGCCGAATCGGACCTGAAGTACCAGGAAGAGCTGCTCGCCGGGAAGCAGAAGGAGGTCGACCACATCAACGCGCGTTACGACGAAGACAAGAAGCGCTACGTCCAGCTGACCGGCCAGCGCTAGGCCAGCCGTTTCTTCAGGATGTCGTTTACCTGCGCCGGGTTCGCCTTGCCGCGCGTCGCCTTCATCACCTGCCCGACCAGGGAGTTGAACGCCTTTTCCTTGCCGGCGCGGTAATCCGCCACCTGGCGGGCGTTCGCGGCGAGCACCTCGTCTACGACCTTTTCGATGGCATACGCGTCGCTCACCTGGCGCAGGCCTTCGCGCTCGATGATGTCGTCGGCGCCGCCCCCCAGCTGCCACATCGCCTCGAAGACCTGCTTGGCCGCCTTGCCGCTTATGGTTCCATCGCTCACACGCCTTACAACGCCCGCCAGCATCCCAGGGGTGACTGGACTGGAGGCTATGTCGCGCTCGTCGCGGTTGAGCGCCGCGGCGAGCTCGCCCATCTGCCAGTTGGCGCAAAGTTTCGGCTCGGCGCCGGACCCCTTCACCAGCGCCTCGAAGTAATCCGCGGCGCCGCGCGAAGCGGTGAGCACGCCGGCGTCGTACGCCGGCAGGCGGTACTCGCGCATGAAGCGCTCGCGCCTGGCGTCCGGCAGCTCGGGCAACTCGTCCTTCAGCTCCCGGATCAGCTCTTCTTCCACTACCAGAGGCAGGAGATCCGGGTCCGGGAAGTAGCGATAGTCCTGCGCGTCCTCCTTGGTGCGCATAGAGCGCGTCTCGTCGCGCTCGGCATCGTACAGGCGCGTCTCCTGCTCGACGCTGCGGCCTTCCTCCAGCAGCTCGATCTGCCGCCGCGCCTCGTATTCGATGGCGCGCTCCATGAAGCGAAACGAATTCAGGTTCTTGATCTCGCAGCGCGTACCCAGCCCCGAGTCGCCCGCTCTCCTCACGGAGACGTTCGCGTCGCAGCGGAACGAGCCCTCCTGCATGTTGCCGTCGCAGATGCCGATCCAGGTGACGAGTGCGTGCAGCGCGCGCGCATAGGCTACCGCTTCCTTCGCGCCGCGCAGCTCGGGCTCGGAGACGATCTCGAGCAGCGGCGTGCCGGCGCGGTTGAGGTCGATCCCCGTCATGCCGTGAAAATCTTCATGCAGGGATTTGCCGGCGTCCTCTTCCAGGTGAGCCCGGGTGAGGCGGATGGATTTCTCCCGGTCATCCACCGGTATGCGAACTTCCCCTCCCTGGACGATGGGCAGCTCGTATTGGCTGATCTGGTAGCCCTTCGGCAGGTCGGGATAGAAGTAGTTCTTGCGCGCGAAGACGGAGCGCCGGTTGATGGTGGCCTTCACCGCGAGGCCGAAGCGCACGGCGTGCGCCACCGCCGCGCGGTTCGCCACGGGCAGCACGCCCGGAAGCGCGATGTCAATCGCGGAAGCGTTGCTGTTCGGGGCTGCGCCGAAGGCCGTCGCAGCACCGGAAAACATCTTGCTGCGCGTGGCGAGCTGCGCGTGGGTCTCGATGCCGACGACGACTTCCCAGGCCATGCCTAGCGCACCTCCGGCCGCAGCAGCCGACAGCTGCCACGGCGCTCGACGAGCACCGGCTCGAGGTAGGCCTCCGGTCCGCACTGCCCGCGGCAGCCTTCGGCCGCCACCTTGACTGCGTCGCCGAGATCGCGCAGCGTCACCTGACAGTCGCCCGAAACGAGGCGCAGGCCGCCCTTGAACGGCTGCTGCTGCAGGTTGGCGAGCTCGCACGAATGGCCCCCCGGCTGCACGCTGGAGCGCCATTCGAAGGTCTTGACGCTGCCGTTCTCGACCGCATAGCCGAGGCTGGAGGCGTAGCGTGGATCGGCTGCCGCCTGGCAGCGCACAGTGGCGCTGTAGCCCTCCATCGGGGGGAACTCCGCGGTGAACTCGAAGCGCTCGCGCTCCTGCCCGCCCGGACCGTAGCGCAGGCCCTTGAAGGCGGCACCGCGCCATGTGCCCCGCAGCTCGCCGGTGGGATAGTGGCCGAAAAGGATCGGCGTGGTGCCTTCCTTGAGCGCCGTCAAACCGAGCTGGGGGCTGCGCTCGCCCTCGAGGAAGCGCCTTTGCAGCGTCGGCAGGACGATGTACTCGCCAGTCACTCGGGCGCCGCCGTCGGGCTGCTCAAACGCATGCAGCGCGACGAGCGCCGTGCGGCTGCCGAGCTGCCCGACCATCTCCTCGGCCGACGAGGCGAGCGGCATGGCGGCCAGCACGGCGAGCAGCCATTTCACAGCGGCGTCTCCCTTGGCACGCGCCGGTGCCAGTCGGTCGCCTGCTGGTATCGGTGCGCGGCGCCGAGGAGCACGCCTTCCGCGAAGTGCCGGCCGGTGAGCTGCAGGCCGACCGGCAGTCCTGCGGCGTCAAAGCCGCAGGGCACGGACAGCGCCGGCAGCCCGGCGAGCGGCGCCGGGATGGTGAAGATGTCGTTCAGGTACATCTTCACGGGATCGTCGGTGTTGGCGCCGAGCTCGAATGCCGTGGTAGGAGAAGTCGGTCCCAGAATGACGTCGCAAGCCTCGAACGCCGCGGCGAAATCGCGCGCGATGAGGCGGCGCACCTTCTGCGCCTGCAGATAGTAGGCGTCGTAATAGCCATGCGAGAGGACGTAGGTGCCCACGAGGATGCGCTGCTTCACCTCAGCGCCGAAGCCCTCGGCGCGCGTGCGCGCGTACATCTCGACCAGGTCTGCGTACTCCTTCGCGCGATGGCCGTAGCGCACGCCGTCGAAGCGCGACAGGTTGGAGGAGGCCTCGGCCGGCGCGATCACGTAGTACACCGGTACGCCGAGCCGGGCGTTGGGAAGCTCGATGGGGACGGTCTTCGCTCCCTGGGAGACGAACCAGCGCAGGGCCTCTTCCACGGCCTTCAGCACCCCGGGCTCCACGCCTTCGCCGAAGTACTCCCTGGGAATGCCAAGCCGCAGGCCCTGCAGGTCGAGATTCAGCGAGCGCGAGTAATCCTCCCTGGGCCGCTCCACGCTCGTCGAGTCACGAGCATCGAAGCCCGCCATGGCATTCATCAGCAGCGCGAGGTCCGCGGCGCATTTCGCCATGGGACCAGCCTGGTCCAGCGACGAGGCGAATGCGACCAGCCCGAAGCGCGACACCGCCCCGTAAGTGGGCTTGAGGCCGCAAACGCCCGTCATGGCGGCCGGCTGGCGGATGGAACCACCGGTGTCGGTGCCGGTCGCCGCCGCGGCCATGCGCGCGGCAACGGCGGCTGCCGAGCCGCCGGAGGAGCCGCCGGGAACGCGAGTGCGATCCCAGGGATTGCGCGCCGGGCCGAAAAAGGAGCTCTCGTTGGACGAGCCCATGGCGAACTCGTCCATGTTGCACTTCCCAAGCACCACTGCGCCGCCGCGGTCGAGCTGCTCCACCACATGAGCGTCATAAGGGCTCGTGTAGCCGGCAAGCATTCGTGAGCCGCAGGTGGTGCGCAGCGCCCGGGTGCACAGGATGTCCTTGTGCGCCAGCGGGATGCCGGTGAGCGGTCCCGCATCGCCGCGGGCAAGCGCAGTATCGGCGGCCCGGGCGCGCGCCAGGCTGTAATCCTCGTCGACCGTGATGAAGGCGTTGATTGCGCCATTCAGCTTGCTTACGCGCTCGAGGAACGCCCGCGTCAGCTCCTCGGAGGAGACTTTCTTGGCAGCCAGGGCCCCGGACAGTTCGGTAACGGTCGCGTTGATCACTCGACGACCCTCGGAACTAGGTAGAGCCCGGCTTCCACCGCGGGCGCGACTGCCTGGTATTCCTTGCGCCGGTCGGCCTCGGTGACTTCGTCGGGCCGCAACCGCTGGACCAAGTCCAATGCGTGGGCCATCGGTTCGACGCCGCCGGTGTCTACGGCGCGCATTTCGTCCACCAGGGCGAGCACGCGGTTCAGCCGGGCAGCCACTTCGGCCGATTCACTCGGTCCGATCGCGATGCGGGCAAGGCGCGCTAGGCGCCGTATCTGGTCGTCGGAAAGCGACATGGAAGTGCCGGCCTTTGCACCCGCTTTTCGCTTGGCGCTTCGGGAGAATTTCCCTTAAATAGCTCAGCGTGCTTGGCGTATTATATCGGCCACTCGAACCGCTCATTTGCGGCGCACAAAGAACCAAGGAAACCAAGGAGAAAGCCTCCGCTTGCCTATGTTCGGATTCCTCCGCAGCTACTTTTCGAACGACCTGGCGATCGACCTTGGCACCGCGAACACCCTGATCTACGTGCGCGGCAAGGGCATCGTGCTGGACGAACCCTCGGTGGTCGCCATCCGCCAGGAAGCCGGCCCGAACGGCAAGAAAACCATCCAGGCGGTGGGCAAGGAGGCGAAGCAGATGCTCGGCAAGACGCCGGGCAACATCATCGCGATCCGCCCGATGAAGGACGGCGTCATCGCCGACTTCACTGTCACTGAGCAGATGCTCAAGCAGTTCATCAAGAAGGTGCACGACAACAAGCTCTTCTCCCCCAGCCCGCGCATCATCATCTGCGTCCCCTGCGGCTCGACCCAGGTGGAGCGCCGGGCTATCCGCGAGAGCGCCATCGGCGCGGGCGCGGGGCAGGTCTACCTCATCGAGGAGCCGATGGCGGCCGCCATCGGCGCGGACCTGCCGGTGGCCGATGCCACCGGCTCGATGGTGGTGGACATCGGCGGCGGCACCACCGAGGTGGGGGTCATCTCGCTCGGCGGCATGGTGTACTCAGGCTCGGTACGCGTGGGCGGCGACAAGTTCGACGAAGCCGTGATCAACTACATCCGCCGCAACTACGGCATGCTGATCGGCGAGACCACCGCAGAGCTCATCAAGAAGGAGATCGGCTCCGCCTTCCCGGGCAGCGAAGTGCGCGAGATGGAAGTGAAGGGCCGCAACCTCGCCGAAGGCATCCCGCGCAGCTTCACCATATCGTCCAACGAGATCCTCGAAGCGCTGACCGAACCCCTCAACCAGATCGTGTCGGCGGTGAAGTCCGCCCTCGAGCAGACGCCGCCCGAGCTCGGCGCCGACATCGCCGAGAAGGGCATGGTGCTCACGGGCGGAGGCGCGCTGCTGCGCGACCTGGACCGGCTTCTGATGGAGGAGACCGGCCTGCCGGTCATCGTCGCCGACGATCCGCTCACCTGCGTGGTGCGCGGCTCGGGCAAGGCACTGGAGAAGATGGAGCACTTCGGCCCGATCTTCACCAACGATTGAGCGTAACGGGGGATGGAACACAGCCCCCCGCCCTTCTTCAAACGGGGACCGGCGCCGCTTGTCAGGCTGTTTTTTTTCGCTTCCATGTCGCTCGCGCTGCTGGTGCTCGACGCCCGCTTCCGCTATGCCGAGGGACTGAGAAGCGGCCTGGCGCTGGTCGCTTACCCGCTGCAGCGCGCGGCAACCGCGCCGATCGATCTCCTGGCCGCCGTGGGCGCCTACTTCTCCACGCAGGCCCAGCTCGTCGAGGACAACACCGGGCTGCGTGCCAGGGCGCTGACGCTGGCGCAGGATGCGCAGCGCGCCTCCGCCATGGAAGCCGAGCTGGCGCAGCTGCGGCGCCTGATGGGCGCGGGCGAGAAGCTGCCCGTAAAAAGCACGCCGGCGGAAGTGCTCTATGTCAGCCGCGATCCGTATTCGCACAAGATCTTCATCAACGGCGGTGCCCAGCAGGGCATCGCGCCCGGTAGTCCGGTCGCTGACGAGTCCGGGCTGTTGGGGCAGGTGACGCGCGTCCATGCGCTGCTATCCGAGGTCACGCTGATTACCGACCAGGACCAGGCGATTCCCGTGCAGGTGGTGCGCAGCGGACTGCGCGCGATTGCGTTCGGCGCCGGACCCTCCGGCCTGCTCGAGCTGCGCTTCATGGCCTCCAACGCCGAGATCCAGACCGGCGACGATCTCGTGACCTCCGGCATCGATGGCACCTATCCCTCCGGCATTCCGGTCGCGAAGGTGGTGCGCATAGAGCGCGACGCCGAGCTCTCCTTCACGCGGGTCGTATGCAAGCCGACAGCCGGCGTCGACCGCGGGCGCTATGTCCTCGTGCTCTCCGACGCGACGGTACGTCCGCCGCGCCCGGACAACGCCAAGAAGGACCGGCGCGCCGAGAAGGCAGCCCGGCGCGCGAAGGGAAAGGACAAGGATGGCGATGGCGCTCGGTAGAACGACCGAGGACATCCTGCGACCGGCCAAGGTCAGCACCATTGCCGCGTCGCTCGCCGTCGCGCTCCTGCTGAATTTCCTGCCGTGGAAGGACTTGCGCGTGGCGCCCGATTTCGTCGCGCTGGTGCTCACGTTCTGGTGCGTGCGCCAGCCGCGGCTCGTGGGCCTCGGGGTAGCCTGGACGATCGGTCTGCTGGTCGATGCCGGCAATGGCGTGCTGCTCGGCCAGCACGCGCTCGCTTATTCGCTTCTCGCTTTCGTGTCGATCTGGCTGTCGCGCCGGATACTGTGGTTCGGCCCGCTACTGCAGTCCTTGCATGTCGCCCTGATTCTCTCGCTGGCACAGGGCGCGGCGCTGCTGGTGCGGCTCGTGGCCGGCGACCCTTTCCCGGGTTGGGGGCTGTTCGCCGGCCCGGCGCTCGGGGCCCTGCTCTGGCCGGGGGTCAGTTGGATCCTGCTCGCGCCGCAACGGCGTCTCGAGCGGGAGCACACAATCTAGCCATGGCCGAGCTCAGGAACCGCGAACGCGAGCTGCAGCAGTTCCAGCTGCGCCTGGGCTTCGCCGGGGCCGCTGTGCTGGTGTGCTTCACGCTGCTCGCGGGGCGCTTCTTCTTCCTGCAGGTGGTGCAGCACGACCACTATGCCTCGCGCGCGGAAGACAACCGCATCTCGGTGGTGCCGATTCCGCCCAGCCGAGGCCTGATCCTCGACCGCAGCGGAACGGTGCTGGCGCGCAATTTTTCCGGCTACACGCTGGAGATCTTTCCACGGCGGGTGCGCAATATCGAGCGCACGATAGACCAGGTGGCCCAGCTCGTGGAGGTTACGCCCCGCGATCGCGCGCGCTTCAAGAAGCTGCTGTCGGAGTCGCGCAATGCCGAGAGCCTGCCCATCCGCACCCGCCTCACCGACGAGGAAGCCGCGCGATTTGCCGCCAACCGTTTCCGCTACGAGGGCGTCGAGATCAGGGCGCGCCTTTTCCGCCACTACCCGTCCGGCGAAGTAGGCGCGCACGTGCTCGGCTACATGGGCCGCATCAACCAGGAGGACCAGGCCCGGCTCGAGGAGGAAGGCGTCAGCGCCAATTACCGCGGCACCGACTTCATCGGCAAGGCCGGCATCGAGGCAAGCTACCAGCACGAATTGCACGGCACGACCGGGTTCGAGCAGGTCGAGATCGACGCCGCCGGCCGCCCCATCCGCACGCTGTCGCGCACGCCGTCCCAGCCCGGAAACAACGTCACTCTCACCCTCGACCTGCGGCTGCAGCAGGTGGTCGAGGCGGCGCTCGGCGACCGGCGCGGGGCGGTGGTGGCGCTCGATCCGTCCAACGGCGCGGTGCTCGCCTTCGTGTCCAAGCCCGGGTTCGATCCCAACCAGTTCGTCGACGGCATCGACCCGCAGTACTGGGCGGAGCTCAACAATTCGCCCGACCGACCGCTCTACAACCGCGTCATCGCCGGCACCTATCCGCCCGGCTCGACGTTCAAGCCCTTCATGGCGCTCGCCGCCCTGCACCTGGGCAAGCGTACGCCTCGCAGCACTATCGAGGACCAGGGGTACTTCTACTTCGGCGGCCGGCGCTTCCGCGACTCCAAGCCCGGCGGCCATGGCGTGGTGGATCTGCACAAGTCCATCGTGGTGTCCTCGGACACGTACTACTACATGCTCGCGAATGACCTGGGGATCGACGCCATCGCGGACTTCATGCGCCATCTCGGGCTCGGCGCGCGCACCGGCATCGACCTGCAGGGCGAGGTCACCGGGGTGCTGCCTTCGCCCGAGTGGAAGATGAAGCGCTTCCGGCGCCCCGAGCTGCAGCGCTGGTACCCGGGCGAGACCATCTCCATCGGCATCGGGCAGGGATACAACTCCTATACCCCCATCCAGCTCGCGCAGGCGGTCGCCACGCTGGCAAACGGCGGCACGGTGTACAAACCGCACCTGGTGTCTCATATCGATGATCCGCGCACGCGGCAGCGCCGCACGCTCGAGCCGCAGGTAGTGCACCGCGTTCCGGCGAAGCCTGAGCACATAGAGTTCGTCAAGCGGGCGATGGCCGGAGTGAACAAGGAGGGCACCGGCGCGCGCGCCTTCGCCGGCGCGACGTATACGAGCGGCGGCAAGACCGGCACCGCCCAGGTCATCGCCATCAAGCAGAACGAGAAGTACGACGAAAAGAAGGTGGCCGAGCGGCACCGCGACCACTCGTGGTTCATCGTTTTCGCGCCGGTCGAAAAGCCGCGGATTGCCGCGGCGATCATCGTCGAGAACGGCGGCTTCGGCGCGCGCGCCGCCGCACCGATCGCCCGCACCATGCTGGACTACTACCTGCTCGGCAAGTTGCCTGAGGGCCTCGACATGGGCACCCCCGAGGATGAGGTGCTCGAGCAAGACCGGGAGAGCGACTGATGGAGCTCGCGCGCCTGCCTGCCCGCCGCATCGCCCTGCGCATCGTCGATGGTATAGACGCACCGCTCCTCATGATTGTCCTCACGCTCGCCATGCTGGGGATGGCGGCGCTGTTTTCGGCGAGCTACGACAATCCCGGGCGTGTCGCCAGCCAGACCGGCAACCTGGCGCTGGCGCTGACCGCGATGTGGATGGTGGCGCAGGTGCCGCCGCAGACCATGATGCGCTTTGCACTGCCCGCCTTCGCGGTCGGCCTGGCGCTGCTGGTGGCGGTTGCGCTTTTCGGCGATGTGGTCAACGGCGCGCGCCGCTGGCTGCACGTCGGGGTTACCCGCTTTCAGCCTTCCGAAGTGATGAAGCTGGCGCTGCCCATGATGCTGGCCTGGTACTTCCACAAGAACGAGTCGACGCTCCGGCTGCGGGATTTCGCCGTGGCGGCCGTAATCCTCGCCGTGCCGCTCGGCCTGATCCTGCGCCAGCCGGACCTCGGCACGGCCGGCCTGGTGGGCACCGCGGGATTTTTCGTCATCTTCTTCGCGGGCGTGAGCTGGAAGCTTCTTGGCGCCATCGTCGCCGCCGGCGCCGCAGCGCTACCCCTGCTATGGGGCTTCATGCACGACTACCAGCGCCGCCGCGTGCTCACCCTTCTCGACCCGACGCAGGATCCGCTCGGCGCCGGCTACCACATTATCCAGTCGACCATCGCGGTCGGCTCGGGGGGCCTTTCCGGCAAGGGATGGCTGAACGGCACGCAGGCGCACCTGGAGTTCATTCCCGAGCGGCACACCGACTTCATCTTCGCCGTGTTCTCCGAGGAATTCGGGCTGATCGGCAACCTGGTGCTGCTGGTGCTGTACTCGCTGCTGGTGGCGCGTGGCCTGGTTATCGCCCGGGACGCCGCCACGCTGTTCGGCCGGCTGCTCGCCGGGTCCATCGCGCTGCAGTTCTTCGTCTATGCCTTCGTCAACATGGGCATGGTGTCGGGCATCCTGCCGGTGGTCGGCGTGCCGCTTCCCTTCCTTTCATACGGCGGCACGGCGCTGCTTACCTTGTTCATCGGGGTGGGCATGCTGATGAGCATCCAGCGCCACCGGACGCTCGTCCAGACCTAAATCCCGCACCGCAACAGACGCTTCGCCGACGATGGCCATGTTCCCTGCAACCTTCTGTTAGGAAACGTTGTTTCAGATCAATATATAGCCCACACGGCATGTTGCTCTGCGTCATAAGCGCTCGTAGAATGGTTCGGGTTACCGACCAAAACTGGAGGAGGAGCGCGTGGACGAAATCGCCGCAATCGAGAAGGACTGGGCGGAAAACCCCCGCTGGAGAGGCGTCAACCGGCCCTACGGCGCGAATGACGTACTGCGTCTGCGCGGCAGCCTGACGATCGAGCACACGCTCGCGCGCCGCGGTGCCGAGAAGCTCTGGCGCCTGCTGCACGAGCGGCCGTTCGTGCACTCGCTCGGCGCCATGACCGGCAACCAGGCGGTGCAGCAGGTAAAGGCCGGCGTGCCGGCGATATACCTTTCCGGCTGGCAGGTCGCCGCCGACGCCAACGACTCGCTGCAGATGTACCCGGATCAGTCGCTTTATGCGGTGTCCTCGGTGCCAACGGTCGTGCGGCGCATCAACAACGCGCTCGCGCGCGCCGACCAGATCCAGTGGATGGAGGGCTCGCGGGAGGTCGACTATTTCGCGCCGATCGTAGCGGATGCCGAGGCCGGCTTCGGCGGCGTGCTCAACGCCTACGAGCTCATGCGCGCCATGGTCGAAGCGGGCGCCGCCGGCGTGCACTTCGAGGACCAGCTCGCCGCGGTGAAGAAATGCGGCCACATGGGCGGCAAGGTGCTCGTGCCTACGCAGGAGGCAGTGCAGAAGCTGGTAGCGGCGCGGCTGGCAGCCGATGTCGCGGGCGTGCCGACGGTTCTGCTCGCGCGCACCGATGCAGAGGCGGCCAGCCTGCTCACCTCGGACATCGACGCCAACGACCGGCCGTTCCTGACCGGTGAGCGCACCGCCGAAGGCTTCTACCGGGTGCGCAACGGCCTCGAGCAGGCGGTGGCACGAGGAGTCGCTTACGCCGAGTATGCCGACATGGTGTGGTGCGAGACAGGCACCCCGGACCTCGGCTTCGCGAAGAAATTCGCCGAAGCCATCCGGACCAAGTATCCGGACAAGATGCTCGCCTACAACTGCTCGCCGTCGTTCAACTGGAAGCGCAACCTGGATGACGCGACGATCGCGGCGTTCCAGCGCGAGCTGGGCGCCATGGGCTACAAGTTCCAGTTCATCACGCTGGCGGGTTTTCACGCGCTCAACTACTCGATGTTCGAGCTTGCCCACGGCTACGCGCGCAGCGGCATGAGCGCCTTCGTCGAGCTGCAGCAGAAGGAGTTCGCCGCGGCCGAGAAGGGGTTCACCGCCGTGAAGCACCAGCGCGAAGTGGGGACAGGCTACTTCGACGAGATCACCCAGGTGGTCACCGGCCGGGCCGCCTCGACCACGGCGCTGCACGGGTCAACGGAGGACGAGCAATTCTTGGACTCGCAGAAAAAGGCGAGGCTCGCCGCGGCGTAGACCGCGCGGCCGAGGTCGCGCGGACGATCCTCGCCGGCTTCGATCGCCACTACCGGCTGTTCCGCGAGGCGGCGCGCCGCGCCAAGGCGCTTTATCAGCGCGCCGCCTGGAGCGAGATGCGCAGCCTTGCCCGCGAGCGCATCCTCATGTACGACCGCCGCGTCCAGGAAGCGGTCGACCAGCTCCTCGCCAGCTTTCCGGAAGCCGAGCGCGACGAGACGCTGTGGCCCGAGATCAAGCTCGCCTACATTGCCCTGCTCCACGAGCATCGCCAGCCCGAATGCGCCGAGACGTTCTACAACTCCGTCGCCTGCCAGGTGCTTCACCGGCGCTACTACCATAACGACTTCATCTTCTGGCGTCCGGCCGTCGCCACCGAGCACCTGGAGGGCGAGTCGCCTACCTTCAGTTGCTACTACCCACTAAGGGGCGGGCTCAGGAGAACCCTCAGGGCGATCGCTTCGAGCTTCGGCCTGGAGAATCCCTGGGAGAATCCGCAACGCGACGTGCGCAACGTCGTGCGGGCGCTGCGCAGGCTGTTCCCGCGCCCTGCGCGCGCACAGCCGGACCTGCAGCTCCAGGTGCTGAGCTCGCTGTTCTTCAGGAACAAGGGTGCCTACATCGTCGGCCGCCTGATCAACGGCAACGCCGAGGTGCCTTTCGCGCTCCCCGTCCTGCAGAACGAGCGCGGCGAGCTCTACATCGACACGCTTCTCGCAGGCGAGGATCAGCTGCTGGTACTGTTCTCCTTCGCGCGGGCCTACTTCTTCGTCGACATGGAGGTGCCCGCGGCGTATGTGTCGTTCCTGCGCTGGCTCATGCCGCGCAAGCCGCGCGCCGAGCTGTACATGGCGGTCGGCCTCGCCAAGCAGGGCAAGACCCTTTTTTACCGGGACCTGCATTACCACCTGAAGCACTCCACCGACCGCTTCGTCGTGGCCCCGGGCATCAAGGGCATGGTGATGCTCGTGTTCACGCTTCCGTCCTTCCCCTACGTGTTCAAGCTGATCCGCGACCGTTTTGCTCCGCCCAAGGACATCGACCACCAGACGGTGAAGGACAAGTACTTGATGGTAAAACTGCACGACCGCGTCGGGCGCATGGCCGACACGCTGGAATACTCGCTCGTGGCCGTGCCCCTCGCGCGCTTCGATCCCGCGCTGCTGGCGGAACTGGAGCGCGAATGCGGCTCGCTCGTCGAATTCGACGGCGACGCGCTGGTGATAGGCCACGTGTACATCGAGCGGCGTATGCAGCCGCTCAACCTGCACATCGAAGAGCTGCGGCGCGCAGGCGACGAGGCGCACCTGCGGCTCGCGCTGCGCGAGTACGGCAACGCCATCAAGGAGCTGGCCGGCGCGGGCATCTTCCCCGGCGACATGCTGCTCAAGAACTTCGGCGTCACGCGGCACGAGCGCGTCGTCTTCTACGACTACGACGAGATACAACCGATGGGCGACGTCGAGTTTCGCGCCATCCCGCCGGCGCGCAGCTACGACGAGGAGCTGGCTGCCGAGCCGTACTGGCGCGTAGGCGACACCGACGTATTCCCCGAGCAGTTCCACCATTTCCTGGTGTCCGATCCGCGCGCGCGGCAGATCTTCTACGAGTATCACCGGGACCTCCTGGACCCCCGGTTCTGGCAGGGCATGCAGGCCCGCCTTGCCGCGGGCCTCCAGGAAGACGTGTTCCCCTACCCGGAAGAGGCGCGCTTCCCTAGGTAACGGGGAGCGCCTTGCGGTCGTTCAGGTATAGCCAGCCCTTGACCACACGGTAAATGGCCCAGATCCAGGCCGCGAACCAGACCAGGTAGCCGAGGCCGAACACGACCAGTAGCAGCGTGCCGACCACCACCCACAGCAGGCCGAACCAGAAGGTGCGGATCTGCCAGCGGAAGTGGGATTCCAGCCAGCTTCCGGCGACCTCGCGCTTCTTCACGTAGTTGACGATCACGCCGACGACCCAGGTGAGGCCGAACAGGAAGCCCAGGGCCTGCATGACATACACGAACATCGTCACCGCCTTGAGGTTCTCCTCGTCACTCATCGATCTCCACGCGCTTCTGGCGCGACTTGAGGCCCCCTACGATACGCACGCTGCGCTTCGGAACGTTGTAGTGGGCAGCGAGGAATTCGATCAGCGCTTCGTTCGCCTTTCCGTCCACGGCGCGCGCGGCGAGGCGCACTTTCATGCGGTCGCCATGCATGCCCGCGAACCCGGTGCGCGAAGCCCCCGGCTGGACATGCAGCTCGAGGATCACAGCGAGGCCACCGCCGGGCGCAGGTTCCACACCACGATGAGTACCACCTGCACGACCACGATCAGCACCAGCGGCGTAAGGTCGAAGTTCCCGACGGGCGGAACGTAGCGTCGCAGCGGCCGCAGGAACGGCCGGGTAAGTGCGTCGAGCACCGGCGCGACGGGCGTGTATGGGTTGATCCAGGAGAACACCACCTGGATGATCACCGCGCCGATGAGGATATACAGGCTGTAGCGCAGCAGGTCGACTGCGGCCACAAGGGTGAGCCCGAGCAAGCCTGGGCTTACGCCGCCGATCGAGAGCAGCAGCCACTCGCCGAGCGCCTGGATCACCCAGGCGAGCGCCAGCGTGGCGAGATCGAGCCCGCGGAAGCCCGGGATGAGACGACGCGCCGGCATCACGATCCAGCTCGTGGTGAGGAGCACGAACTCGCCGACCTGGTTGCGAAACGGCACGCGCAGCCACTGAAAATGGAACCGCAGGAGCAGCAGGAATACGAAGAAGGTGACGACGGTGTCGATGAGGAAGCTGGCGATCTGCCCGAGCACGCGTCAGTCTCCGTCGAGCTCGTCGCCGAGCTGTGAGCCGCGGCGGCTCGCCGCCTCGACGGCGCGCCCGAGCCGCTCCGCCATGCGTTCTTCCTCGAAAATCTTGAGCGCCGCCTCGGTAGTTCCGCCTTTGGACGTCACGTTCTTTCGCAGGCGCTCGGGGGGCTCGTCGCTCGCCGCCGCCAGCCGCCCCGCGCCCAGGACCGTGTGCAGGGCGAGCTTCAGGGCAATGTCTTTCCTCAGGCCCAGCGCTTCCGCGGAAGCGGCGAGCTGCTCGATGAACCAGAATACGTACGCAGGCCCGCTTGCGGATACGGCGGTCACCGGGTCGAGCAGGCGCTCGTCGTCCACCCACACAACTTCGCCGACCGCGCGCAGGATGGCTTCGGCGCTTGCCCTTTCGCCGGCATCGACCGCCGCCGGCGCATAGAGAGCCGTGATACCCGCGCCGATGAGCGCCGGCGTATTGGGCATGCAGCGAACGATCTTCTGGTGGCCCTGCAGCCAGCGCGAAAGCGTCGCGATGCGCACGCCGGCCGCGATGCTGACGAGCAGCTTGCCGCGTGCGCTGCCCGCAAGCGAGCCGAGCGCGGCCTTCATGTCCTGCGGCTTTACCGCGAGCACGAGCATGCTCGCCTGCAGCGTGGCTGCATCCGGCGCGCTCGTCGCGCGCACGGCGTGCTGCGCGGCGAGCTTTTCCCGCGCGCCCGGGCTGACCTCGATCACCGAAATGTCGCGCGCGGCGTAACCCTTCGCGATGAGGCCGCCGATCAGTGCGCCGGCCATGTTGCCGCCGCCCAGGAATGCGATCTTCATGCCGCGCTCTTCACCTTGCCGCGCTCGCCAAAGACGGCGGTGCCGACGCGCACCATGCTCGAGCCGGCGGCGATTGCCGCTTCGAAATCATCGGACATTCCCATGGATAGCGTATCCATGCGGAATTGTCGCTTGAGCCGGTCGAACAGCGCCTTCATCCTCGAAAACACCGCCGTATCCCCCGCTGGCGGAATTGCCATCAGGCCGCGCAGCCGCAGCCGCGGCATGACGGCGACGGCCGCTGCCAGCCGCTCGGCTTCTTCCGGCAGCACACCGCTCTTGCTGCCCTCTCCGGAAACATTAACCTGTATGAGCACGTTGAGCGCCGGCCGATGAACGGGCCGCTGGTCCGACAGACGGCGCGCAATCTTTTCCCGGTCCAAGGTCTGCACCCAGTCGAAATGCTCCGCCGCGAGGCGTGTCTTGTTGCTCTGGAGCGGGCCGATGAGGTGCCATTCGAGCTGCAGATCGCGCAGGGCGTCGATCTTCGGCAGCGCGTCCTGCACGTAATTCTCGCCGAACGCCTTTTGCCCCGCAGCGGCTGCTTCCCTGATGCGCTGCACGCCGTGGCCCTTGGAAACTGCCAACAAAGTCACTGTACAGGCGCCGCCGGCGCGCTCGCGCGCTTCCCTTACGCGCGCTTTCACACCTTGCAGGTTTCCTGAAATTGTTGCCATAATTCCCTGATCAAGCGAAGAAAAAATTCGCGGCGCACCCGGGAGGGATTGTAATGGATCTGACTGAGTTGCTCGCCTTCGTCGTCAAGAACAAGGCGTCCGACCTGCATCTTTCGTCCGGCCTGCCGCCGATGATCCGAGTGCACGGCGACGTCCGGCGCATCAACGTGCCGGCGATGGAGCACAAGGAAGTACACGCCATGATCTACGACATCATGAACGACGGCCAGCGCAAGTACTACGAGGAGAACCTCGAGTGCGATTTCTCGTTCGCCGTGCCCAACCTGGCGCGCTTCCGGGTCAACGCCTTTGTGCAGCAGCGCGGCGCCGCGGCCGTGATGCGTACCATCCCCTCCAAGATTTTGTCCCTCGAGGACCTCAAGGCGCCCAAGATCTTCGCCGACATCGCCGACCAGCCGCGCGGCATCGTGCTGGTCACGGGCCCGACCGGCTCGGGCAAGTCCACCACGCTCGCGGCGATGGTGAACCACATCAACGACAACGAGCACGGCCACATCCTCACCATTGAGGACCCAATCGAGTTCGTGCACGAGTCGAAGAAGTGCCTGATCAACCAGCGCGAGGTCGGGCCGCACACGCTGTCGTTCGCCAACGCGTTGCGCAGCGCGCTGCGCGAGGACCCGGACGTGATCCTGGTGGGCGAGATGCGCGACCTCGAGACCATACGCCTGGCGCTGTCGGGCGCGGAGACCGGCCACCTGGTGTTCGGCACGCTGCATACCTCCTCGGCGGCCAAGACCATCGACCGCATCGTCGACGTGTTCCCGGCGGCGGAAAAGGAGATGGTGCGGGCGATGCTCTCGGAGTCGCTGCGCGCCGTGATCTCGCAGACGCTGCTCAAGACCAAGGACGGCTCGGGACGAGTGGCGGCGCACGAGATCATGATCGGCACCCCCGCCATCCGCAACCTGATCCGCGAGAACAAGATCGCGCAGATGTACTCGGCGATCCAGACGGGCCGCCAGATCGGCATGCAGACGCTCGACCAGAACCTCCAGGAGCTGGTCCAGCGCAACATCGTATCCACGGCCGAGGCGCGCGGCAGCGCGGCCAACAAGGACAACTTCGCGGGCTAGACGGGAGGCATGGCGATGGAACGGGAACAGGCAACCAAGTTCATCTACGACCTGCTGCGCGCGCTGGTGGCGCGCAAAGGCTCCGACCTCTTCCTCACTGCGGGATTTCCGCCGGCGATGAAGGTCGACAGCAAGATGACGCCCGTATCCCAGCAGCCACTCACCCAGCAGCACACGGCAATGCTGGTGCGCTCCATTATGAACGACCGCCAGGCGGCCGAGTTCGAGGCGACCAAGGAGTGCAACTTCGCCATCCATCCCGCGGGCATCGGCCGCTTCCGCGTCAACTGCTTCGTGCAGCAGGGCTACGTGGGGGCGGTGCTGCGGGTAATCACTACCACCATCCCGAACTTCGAGGAGCTCAAGCTGCCCCCGGTGCTGAAGGACGTCGCCATGACCAAGCGCGGCCTGGTGCTGTTCGTCGGCGGCACCGGCTCGGGAAAATCAACCTCGCTCGCGGCGATGATCGGCTATCGCAACGAGAACTCGCACGGTCACATCATCACGATCGAGGACCCGGTGGAGTTCGTCCATCCGCACAAGAACTGCATGATCACGCAGCGCGAGGTCGGCGTGGACACCGACTCGTGGGAAGCCGCGCTCAAGAACACGCTGCGCCAGGCGCCCGACGTGATCCTGATCGGCGAGATCCGCGACCGCGAGGTGATGGAGCACGCCATCGCCTTCGCCGAGACCGGCCACCTGTGCCTCGGCACGCTGCACGCCAACAACTCCAACCAGGCGATGGACCGCATCATCAACTTCTTCCCGGAGGAGCGCCGCCAGCAGCTGCTCATGGACCTGTCGCTCAACCTGAAGGCCGTGATATCCCAGCGCCTGATTCCGCTGCGGGAAGGCAAGGGCCGGGCCGCTGCCGTCGAGATCATGCTCAACTCGCCGCTCATCTCGGACCTGATCTTCAAAGGCGAGGTGCACGAGATCAAGGAGATCATGAAGAAGTCGCGGGAACTGGGCATGCAGACCTTCGACCAGTCGCTGTTCGACCTCTACGAAGCGGGCCGCATCAGCTACGAGGACGCGCTGCGCTTCGCCGACTCCACCAACGAGGTGCGCCTGGCGATCAAGCTGCAGGGCAAAGAAGCGAAAGGCAAGGACCTCACCAAGGGCATCGAGCACCTGGACATCGTCTAACGGCTCTTCCCGTCGAAGGGCACGACCTTGAGCGAAGTGCGGTCGAGATCGGGCAGGCAGCGGAGATTGACCGCCGCGGTGGGGTTCCCCTTAGGGTCGGTGCCGAGGCCGAACGGCGCGCACCCGCACACCGGGCAGAAGTGGTGGCGAATCACGTGCTTGTTGAAAAGGTAGCTGCTCATCGCCGACTCAGGCGTCTTGAGTCTAAGCTGGCTGCGCGGTACGAACGCTAGCAGTTAGCCCTTGCGGCTGCAGTGCGAGCAGTTGCACTCGATCGCCTGGGTGAACTTTCCGTCTACCTCGAAGGCTATGCGGCCGCAGTGGCAGCTTCCCTGGTGTGTCATCGTTGGGTCTCCTTTCCGTCCGGTGCAACGAACTCGACCGACAGTTCGCCGACGCTAAGCTCGACCGTGCCGCCCTCCTGGCCGGGCAGCAGCTCGTCGTCGACATGCAGCTCGAAGCCGGTCCATTGCATGCGCAGGTGTTTGCCGCGGCGCGTCGGCAGCACGGACAGGCGCTCGCGGTTCTCCTGCCAGGTGCCGAGGTAGTTCAGCAGCCGGTCGCGCTCCGTTTCCCTGACCACTACCACATCGAAGGTGCCGTCGCCGGGTTGGCTGTCCGGCGCCAGGAACAGGCTCGGCCCGACATACATGAGATTCACGGCCTCGAACAGCAGGTAGCGTCCGGAGAAATCCGCGCCGTCGATGGCGCCCGCGATTTCGATGGCGCTGCAATCGGCTGCCTGCCTTTTCAGGATCTGCAGGGCGAGCGCGACGCGCTCATTCGGCTGCTTCGCCCGCGCCAGCTTGCGCGCCGGATCCGCGCTGCCGAGCAGGCAGGCGAACAGTCCGGCACCCACGCCCTCGAGGAAGTACTGCTCGCCCCAGGGCCCGCGTGCGATACCCACGTCCAGCTTGACCCGCCGCGCGTCGGGCCACCCGCGCATCAACTCTTCCCAAGGGCGGTCGATCAGGCCCAGGGTTCGCGCGATGTTGTTCGCGGTCCCGGCGGGAAGCGGCGCGACCGGAATGCCGCGTCCGACAACGGCTTTCGCAACCCTCGCCACCGTGCCGTCGCCGCCTGCAACCGCGACCAGGTCCACGGGTGCCTCCAGCGCCCGCCTCCAGTCCCTGTCGTCGGCGGAGGCAACGCGCACGACGTGGCCCTCGCCTTCCAGCAGCCGAACCAGCTTGGCTGGCCCATCGCCTTGCTGGCGGCCCGCGCCGGGGTTGTGGATCAGCGTGACGCGCACGCTAATTGCTGGTTGAAGTCATCATGCGCATCCTCATCACCAACGACGACGGCGTCTATAGCCCCGGCATAGCCGCTTTGGCGCAAGTAGCTTCCCGCTTCGGCGAGGTCCGCATCGTGGCGCCCGACGTGGAGATGTCCTCCGCGAGCGGCTCGATCACGGCGGCCCGCCCGGTGAGCTTCAAGCGCACCTCGCTGCCGGACCCGCAGCTGGAGGCCTACCGCGTGAATGGCACGCCCGGCGATTGCGTCATGCTGGGCAAAACGCTGTGGGAGAAAGTCGAGCTGGTGCTCTCCGGCATCAACATCGGCACCAACCTCGGCAATGCCCTGTGGCATTCGGGCACGCTGGCCGGCGCCAAGCAGGCCGCGCTGCTGGGGCTGCGCGGCATCGCGTTCAGCGCGCCGGCCACCGACCAGGAGCATCCGGATTTCGAGATGCTGAAGCCATGGGTCGCGAAAGTGCTCGAGATGCTGCTCGACGTACCGGGCCAGCGGCTGGTGAACGTCAACCTTCCCGCGAGGTCGCCGCGCGGCACGGTGTGGACCTGCCAGTCGGTAAGGCACTACGACGGCAAGGTAGTTCCCGGCAAGGACCCGATGGGTCGTACGCATTACTGGTTCACCACCATCCCGGTGGAGGCTACCGAGGAAGGCACCGATCGCTGGGCCATCGAGCAGGGCTTCGTTTCCATGACGCCCATCACGCTGGACCTTACGGACCGCGAGGCGCTGCAGCGGGTGCGCAAGCTCGAATCCTGGAAACAGCTCAAGTTCGCGTAGCGGTTGTCCATGGTTCGAATAGGGATCTCCGGCTGGCGCTACGAGCCCTGGCGCGGCGTCTTTTACCCCCAGGACCTCGCGCAGCGTCGCGAGCTCGAGTACTGCGGGCTGCATTTTCCCACCGTCGAGATCAACGGCTCGTTCTATTCGCTGCAGCGGCCGGAGTACTACGAGGCATGGTACGAAGCGACGCCGCCGGGATTCGTATTCGCGGTGAAGGGCTCGCGCTACATCACGCACATGCTGCGGCTCACGAAGATAGAGAAGCCGCTCGCCAACTTCTTCGCATCGGGCGTGCTCGCGCTGAATGACAAGCTCGGTCCGTTCCTGTGGCAGTTTCCAGAGATGTTCCACTTCAAGCCGGACCGTCTGGAAGCGTTCTTCAGGCTCCTGCCGCGCAGCACGAAAGACGCGCTGGCGCTCGCGAGGAAACGCGATTCCCGCATGACCGGGCGCGCGCGGCTGGCGATCGACGCCGACCGGCCGCTGCGCCACGCGATCGAGATCCGCCATCGCAGCTTCATGAACGAACAGTTCATCGACCTGCTGCGGCGCCGGGACATCGGGCTGGTGGTGGCCGATACCGCGGGTAGGTGGCCGAAGCTGTTCCACGTTACCGCCGACTTCGTCTATGTGCGACTGCACGGCGACGTGCAGCTCTACACCAGCGGCTACTCCAGCCGCGCGTTGGCGAGCTGGGCGCGCCGCATCCGCCAATGGGACGAGGACGGGCGCGACGTGTACGTCTATTTCGACAACGACGCGAAGGTGAAGGCGCCCGGCGACGCGCTGGCGCTCATGCGGAAGCTGGGTCTTTCCTGGCGCGCCGGCGCTGCCCCGCTACCATCTCAAACTCGTACAGGCGGCACTCGAGTGCCCCGTTCCAAAGTGGCGTACGGGCCGAGGGTTCGAGGCGGATCAGCCTGGGCAGGCGCAAATCGGCGGTGAAGAAATAGCAGCGCCAGCCGGCGAAGCGTCGCTTCAGCGCGTCGCCCAGCCTGGGGTAGAAGCGCGCCAGCTCCTCGACGCTGCCCATGCGCTCCCCGTATGGGGGGTTCGCCACCATCACTCCGCCGTGCGCCGGCGCCGCCCGCTCCAGGACGTCGCTGCGCTCGAGCTGCACCCAGCGCTCGACGCCTGCTTCGGCCAGGTTGCGGCGTGCAGCGTTCAGCGCCTTCGGGTCGGTGTCGCTGCCGAAAAGCCGCAGCTGTGCCTTTTCCATGGGGCGCGCCTCCTTCTTCACCTTGTCCCAGACGGCCGGATCAAAGGGCTTGAGCTTCTGAAAACCAAATGCCCGGCGCTCTCCCGGGGCGCGCCCGCGCGCCATGGTCGCGGCTTCGACAAGCAGCGTCGCGCCGCCGCACATCGGGTCGAGCAGCGGCTCCCCGGGCTTCCAGCCGGTCAGCATGATGATTCCCGCGGCCAGGTTCTCGCGCAACGGAGCATCCGCGGCGCCCTGGCGCCAACCGCGCTTGAACAGCGGCTCGCCCGAGGTGTCGAGATACAGCGTCGCGTCCGTTCCCTCGAGGTAGGCGTGCACCCGGACGTCGGGCGCCGCGCGGTCGATGTCCGGGCGCCGGCCGAGACGGTCGCGGAAGCGGTCGCATACCGCGTCCTTGATGCGCAGGGTGGCGAACTCCAGGCTCTTCAGCGGGCTCTTCTGCGCGGTGACGTTCACCCGCAGCGTGCGACCCACCTCGAAGTAGGCAGGCCAATCGATGCTTCTGACCGCCGCGTAGACGTCCTGCTCGTTCCCGTAGCTGAAGGAGGCGATGCGCCACAGCACGCGCGAGGCGATGCGCGACCACAGATTGACGCGATAGCACGTGGCCCAGTCGCCGGCAAAGAGCACCCCCCCGGGGACGGCGGCGGCCTCTTCGCCCTGCAGGGCGCTGATTTCCCGGAGAAGCAAACCCTCCAGGCCGCGCGGCGCGCTGGCGAAAAAGGCTTCAGAACGGCTTGAGGACAACCAGCAGCACCGTAGCGAGGAGGATCACGACCGGGACTTCGTTGAACCAGCGCAGCCAGACATGGCTCCTGCGGTTGCGCTCGGCGGCGAAGTCATGCAGCAGCGCGCCGCACCACAGATGGTAGGCGACCAGGAGAGCCACCAAGCCGATCTTGACATGCAGCCAGCCCGAGGCGCCGCGAAACCAGACGAGCCACAGCCACAGCCCGAAGGCGATGGTAAGGACCGCGCCCGGGGTCATGATGCCCCAGTAGAGCTTGCGCTCCATGACCTTGAAGCGCTCGATGGAGGGACGGTCCTGCGCCGTCGCGTGGTACACGAAAAGGCGCGGCAGGTAGAACAGGCCCGCGAACCACGTGACCATGAAGACGATGTGCAGCGCCTTGACCCAGAGCATGGTGCCTACTCGGCGAACCTCTTGCGTGCAAAGCGGATGGCGATGAAATAGCCGGCCGCAGCATAGCCCAGCAGCACCGCCACGTGCAGCGCGAGGGCCTCGGGCAAGCGTCCCGCGATCAGCGGGCGGACTATCTCGACGCCGTGGTAGAGGGGCAGCGCCTGCGCGATCGCGAGGAGCCAGCCCGGCAACCGCTCCGCGGGAAAGAATACGCCGGAAATCATCATCATCGGCGTCATGACGAGCGTCATGTAGAAGCTGAAGAAATCCCAGCCGCGCGCGAGCACCGTCATGATCAGGCCGACGGCCGAGAATGCCAGCCCGACCAGGAAGGCGGCCGGAAGCGCAGCGAGCGCGAGGAGCGGCGACTCCGCCAGGCCGAATACCAGCGCCACGCCGAGGATGGTGGAGCCGGTGAGCCATGCCTTGCTCGCGGCCCACACGATTTCGCCCGCCACGATGTCATCGATGACCAGCGGCGCATAGAGGATCGCATCCCAGGTCTTCTGCCCGTGCATGCGCGAGAACCCGGAGAACATCGACTCGAAAGACGCCGTGAACATGGTGGCCGTGCACAGCTGGCCGGCAGCGAAGAACGCGATGTACGACATGCCGCCGAGCGACGGCATGAGCGCGCCCAGGCCGTACCCCAGGCCGAACAGCATGATGAGCGGATCGGCCAGGTTGGTAAGCACCGAGGCGGCCAGGAGCTTGCGCCACACCAGCATGTTCCGGCGCCACACGGAGACCCAGCGCATGTCAGTCCCTGAGGTCCCGGCCGGTAAGCTTCAGGAACACGTCCTCGAGGCTCGCCTGACGGTGCAGGTAGGCGAGATCTTTCTCGTCGGACAGCGCTGCCAGCACGGGCGCGGCGTCCTGCGCGTACACGAACACGGTGTCCCCGGCGTGCTCCACGCGCGGCGCGAGAATCCGGGCGCGCTCCATCCAGGCTGCATAGCCCGCGCCATGCACCTCGACCACGTGCGGCTCGATATGCTCGGCGATCAGCACGCGCGGAGAGCCCTGCGCGATGACGCGGCCATGGTCCATGATGGCGAGGCGCTGACACAGGCGCTCGGCTTCCTCCATGAAGTGCGTCGTGAGGACGAGCGTCTTGCCTTCCTGCGTCAGCCGCCGCAGCCGCTCCCAGATGAGATGCCGTGCTTGCGGGTCCAGACCCGTGGTGGGCTCGTCCATGAACACGATCTGCGGATCGTTCACCAGGGCGCGGGCCAGCGTGAGGCGACGCTTCATGCCGCCGGAAAGCGTGTTGATCTTGGCGTCGCCGCGGCCGGCAAGGCCGGCGAACTCCAGCAACCCGGGAATGCGCTTCTCCACCTCGGCGGCCCGCATGCCGAAATAGCGTCCGAACACGTGCAGGTTCTCGGCGACGGTGAAATCCGGATCGAGGTTGTCGAACTGCGGCACGACGCCGACGCGGGCACGCGCCTCGCGCGCGCGTCGCGGCACCGGCTCGCCGAGCAGCTCGATCT
>Ga0247825_10000113_pt1 | contig 44695 bp, 39 predicted proteins | sample 13C_Vanillin_Day_FD_194413 | JGI IMG/M metagenome (GOLD analysis project Ga0247825, IMG submission 194413) | Soil microbial communities from agricultural site in Penn Yan, New York, United States - 13C_Vanillin_Day48 | ecosystem: Environmental > Terrestrial > Soil > Agricultural land | place...
AGCAGCACCTTGCTCTTGGGCACCTTGGCCCGCTGCGCCGCCCCAATGGCCACCGGCAGGAACGCCGCCGTCGTCACCGTGTTGGAGATGATGGACGAGAACGCCGCCACCGCCCCCATCATCGCCAGCACGAACACCTGGTGCCCGTACCGCGCGAAGAAGGCGAGCCGCTGCCCGATGAGCTGCACCACCCCCGTGGAGGCGAGCCCCTGCGTCATCGCCAGCAGGGTGAAGATGAAGATGACTGTGTCGTTGCTGAACCCCTCGAACGCCTGCTCCGGCGTGAGCACTCGGGTGATGGCCAGCACGCACACCACGGCAAGGGAGCTCACCTCGATGGGGATCGTATCCAGGGAGAAGAGCACCAGTGCGATCAGGACGGTGCCCAACACGATGGCGATGGTCATCCCCCCCAACGTGGGGGCAGGTACGCACAAAGGCGAGCCTTACGACGCACTGCATCGTCAGCTAATAGAAGCGGATCGTCTGATAAGTGAAATTAGTGGAGCCTTGTTCACCCGGCAGGTTCACTGCCGGACGGGTGTTGCATTCAGAGGGTCCCTTCCTGAAGTTTGCGGCCTCTAAAGTCTGCGTCCCCCCTTCGAGAGACGCGAGGAGATTTCCATGGCTTCGACACAGATGGCGGCCGCGAGCAACGCGCCGACGAAGAACCAGGCGCTGCTGCAATGGGTGAACCGGTGCGCACGGATGACGCAGCCGGACCGCATCGTCTGGTGCGATGGCTCCGAGGAAGAGAAGAAGCGGATGACGGAGCAGGCGGTGAAGGAGGGCATCCTCATCCCGCTCAACCAGGAGAAGCGGCCCGGGTGCTACCTGCACCGCTCCAACGCCAATGACGTGGCGCGCGTGGAGCACCTCACCTTCATCTGCACGCCCAACAAGACGGACGCCGGGCCCACCAACAACTGGATGGACCCCGAGGAGGCGTACACCAAGCTGGGCCAGCTCTTCGACGGCTGCATGAAGGGCCGCACGATGTACGTGGTGCCCTACGTCATGGGCCCGCTGGGCAGCCCCTACGCGAAGATCGGCGTGGAGCTCACCGACAGCATCTACGTGGCGCTCAACATGCGGATCATGACCCGCATGGGGAAGCCGGCCCTGGACATGCTGGGTGACTCGGATGACTTCAACCGCGGCCTGCACAGCACCGGCGACGTCAACCCGGACCGCCGCTACATCTGCCACTTCCCCCAGGACAACACCATCTGGAGCTTCGGCTCGGGCTACGGCGGCAACGTGCTGCTGGGCAAGAAGTGCCTGGCGCTGCGCATCGGCAGCTACCTGGGCCGCGAGGAGGGCTGGCTCGCCGAGCACATGCTCATCCTCGGCGTGACGGACCCCAAGGGGCAGACCACCTACGTGGCCGCCGCGTTCCCCTCCGCCTGCGGCAAGACGAACTTCGCGATGATGATCCCGCCCGGCGAGTACAAGGGCTGGAAGGTGGAGACGGTGGGCGACGACATCGCCTGGATGCGCGTGGGCCCGGACGGGCGCCTGTACGCCATCAACCCGGAGGCGGGCTACTTCGGCGTGGTGCCCGGCACCAACAACAAGACCAACCCCAACGCGATGGCCACCATCGCCAAGGACACCATCTTCACCAACGTGGCCATGACGCCGGACGGGGACGTGTGGTGGGAGGGCAAGGACGGCGAGGTGCCGGCCGAGCTCACCGACTGGCAGGGCCGCCCCTGGAAGCCGGGCAACGGTGAGAAGGCGGCGCACCCCAACAGCCGCTTCACCGCGCCGATGACGAACAACCCGGCGCTCAGCCCCAAGGCGGGCGATCCGCAGGGCGTGCCCATCAGCGCCATCATCTTCGGTGGGCGCCGCTCCAACACCGTCCCGCTGGTGCTCCAGGCGTTCAACTGGACGCACGGCGTGTTCCTGGGCGCCACCATGGGCAGCGAGACGACGGCCGCCGCCACCGGCAAGGTGGGCGTGGTGCGCCGCGACCCCATGGCCATGCTGCCCTTCTGCGGCTACCACATGGGCGACTACCTCCAGCACTGGCTGGACATGCAGAAGTCCATTGTCCACCTGCCGAAGATCTTCCAGGTGAACTGGTTCCGGCAGGACAAGAACGGCAAGTACCTGTGGCCGGGCTACGGCGAGAACATGCGCGTGCTGGAGTGGGTGGTGAACCGCGTCCACGGCCGCGTGCCCACCCAGGAGACGCTGCTGGGCTGGGTGCCGCGCCAGGGCGACATCAACACCCAGGGCCTGGACATCTCCCCCGACAGCATGGCGGAGGCCACCTCCATCAAGGCCGACGAGTGGAAGACCGAGCTCAAGAGCCAGGAGGTCTTCTTCGAGCAGCTGGGCACCAAGGCGCCCGAGGCGCTCATGCTCCAGCGCAAGCTCCTGATCTCGCGGCTGGGCCACTAGCCTCCCTGCTCTTCGGGTGAAGGGCTCTCCGGGGCCGTCCCGCCCTCTGGGCGCGGGGCGGCCCCTGGCGTTTCCAGGGCGCGAGTTCAGCGGTAGGCTGGGCAGCATGAGACTGGCTTTCCTGTTATCCCTGGCGCTGGTGGTGAGCGCTCCGTCCCCGGCGTGGGCCCAGAAGGGAGCGAAGAGCGCGGCCGCGCTCGTGAAAGAGGGTGAGCGGCTGTACAACTCGGGCAAGTACCGTGAAGCCGCCGAGGCGCTGAAGAAGGCCCAGGACCTCCAGCCCAACCCCAAGCTCATCTACAACATCGCCCGCGCCTACGAGCGCTCGGGAGATCTGCGCGAGGCGCTCAGCTGGTACCAGCAGTACGTGGGCCTCAGGGCCGAGGAGGCGGACCCCTCGCTCCTCAAGAAGTCCGCGATCGCCATGGATCAGATCCGCGTGCTCCTCGAGAAGGAGGAGAAGGCCGCCGCCGAGGCCGAGGCCCAGCGCCAGCGCCTGCAGCAGGAGGCGGAGGCAGCCCGGCGCAAGGCCGAGGAGGAGAAGGCCGCCGCCCTGCGCGCCGAGGAGGCCGTCCGGCAGCAGCGCAAGGCCGAGCAGGAGCGAGCCATGGCGGACTATCGCCGCTCGAGGGTGATCGCCTTCAGCCTGGGAGGCCTGGCCGCCGCCAGTGTGGGCGCCGGCGCCTTCTTCGGGCTACAGGCGCGGGATGCGCGCTCGCGGTTCGACACGGCCACCAACCCCGACACGAAGCAGACCACGGCGGACGAGACCCGCAACAAGTCACTCATGGCGGACGTCGGCTTCGGCGTGGGACTGGCTGCCGCCATCGGCGCCATTGTCGTCTACCCCAAAGGGGGGCCTCCCGAGGAAGGGGAGGTGCGAATGACCCTCGCTCCCAGCGGCCTTGGGGCGGGCATGGAGGTGAGCTTCTGATGCGTACCGTTGGGATTGTGGCGCTGTCCACCGCCCTGCTCGCGGGCTGCAGCTTCACCACCGCGAGCGGGCTCACGGAGTGCGATGTCAGCTCCGACTGCCAGGAGAACCAGGTCTGCACGAACAACTTCTGCCTGCCCCTGCCCGCAGGCTGCGGGCAGCGCTACCCCGCCACCGGCACCACGCCCGAAGATGTGCAGATCGGCGCGGTGCTCCCCCTGAGCCTCTCGGCGACGGACCCCACGGCCGGCAAGGACGAGTCCGAGGTGCAGGGGCTCAACGCCATCCTGCTCGCGCTGGACGAGATCAACCAGCGCGGCGTGCTGGGCAGGAAGATCACCCTGCACGTGTGTGACACCGCCTTCGACGCCCAACGGACGGCCGTGCAGACGCAGTGGCTGGTCAACGAGAAGAAGATCGTCGCGCTGCTGACAGCCGGCAGCAGCCAGACGCTGGCAGCGGCGAAAGAGACGTTGAAGAACAACGTGCTCACGATGAGCACCAGTGGAACCTCACCCGAGTTGGCCACGGAGCCGGACAAGAACGGCGGCACTGTGGGCCTGCTATGGCGCACCGCGCCCTCGGACGTCATCCAGGGCAAGGTCATCGGCGACCTGCTCCGCAATGACTCTCGCTTCAATACCGCAGCGAAGATCGGCGTCATCTACCTGAACGACCTATACGGGCAGGGCCTCTTCAACGTCATCAACAGCAGGCTCGAGGGGTGGATAACCGAGGAAAACTTTAAGCAGGCCTACTACTCAAGAAAGTCAGAGTCCTCGATCCTCACCGCAGTGACGCAGATGGACGCATTCAACCCGGACCTCACAGTGCTCGTGGGCTTCGAGGATGACGCGACGTCCATCATCAAGTTCGCGGCGAGCTCTAACAACCTCAAGGCCTCAGCGGGGCACCGGTGGTTCTTCACGGACAGCGTCAAAGACGAGGCGCTGCTGGATGACGCGACCGTCCTCGCCCAGATCCAGTACTCCTTTGGCACAGCGCCAGCGACGAACGTCGGCCAAGCCTTCTCCATCTTCCGATCACGCTTCAGCGCCCAGTACCCCGGCGTGGACCCAACGAAGTACTCCTTCACCTCGCATAGCTACGACGCAATGTACCTGCTCGGGCTGGCGATGGCCTACAGCCAGGGCACCTCGAACGAGGTAACAGGGCCGAAGATGGCGGAGGGGCTCACCAAGATGTCGAGCGGGCCTCGGCCGATTCAGCTCACCCTGGTCAACTTCACTGAGGCGGCGAACGAGCTAGCCAACGGCCGCAGCATCGACGTAGAGGGCGCCAGCGGCAGCCTTCAGTTCGATGACACGGGCGAGGCGCCCTCTCCCATCGAGCTGTGGCAGGTGGGCACCACCACCTTCAACTTCGTGGAGTACATCCCGCCGCCGCAGTAGCGGCGGGCGCTCACCCCCCGAGCACCCGGACGAGCGGGGGCAGCGCGGTCTCGAAGAGCGCCGGGGGCTGGAGCAGCGACAGCACCAGGAAGGCGCCGCCCTCGAAGTCGTAGAAGAAGCCCGGCTGCACCGCCACGCCCTCCTCCAGGAGCGCCAGGCACGTGGCCTCCTCGCCGGGCTCCTGGGGGATGCGCAGCACGGCGCTCCACCCTCCGTGCGCGGGCACCACATCCCACGTGGCCCCCTCGGGCCGCGCCGCGATCAACATCCGCCGGTTCTCCTTCACCCGCTCCAGGAGCGCCTCCTGGAAGCGCGGCGCGTGCGCCAGGAGCGCGGGGAGCGCCTGCTGCACCGGGGTGGACACCGAGAGGAAGGTGTCCGCCACCAGCTCCAGCCGCGCCAGCGCCTCGTCCCTCGCTGCCGCGGGGCCGCCCACGTGGATCCACCCCAGCTTGAGCCCCGGTAGCCCCGCCACCTTGGAGAGCCCGGAGAGGGAGAACGTCAGCATGGGCTGCCAGCGTCCCGCCAACGAGACGACCCGGTCCGGCTCATTGCCCCAGTCGAAGCCGGAGAAGACCTCGTCGCAGATGAGCGCCATGTCCGTGTCCACGCACAGCTCCGCCAGGGAGACGAGCTCGCCCTCGTGGAGGCTGTGGCCGGTGGGATTGCCCGGGTTGACGACGAGCACCGCGCGGCTGCGCAGATCCCGGGCGCTGTTCACCGCTTCGATGTCCAGGCCGAAGCCGTGGACGTTGGGCAGGCGGTAGGGCCACAGCTCCACCCCCTCCAGGCGCGTGAGGTACGAGAAGAGCGGGTAGCTGGGTGCCGGGACGAGCACATTGTCTCCCGGATCACACAGCAGCTTGAAGATCCAGGAGTAGGCCTCGCTGGTGCTCGCCGTGAGGATCAGGTGCTCCGGGGAGACCTTCACGCCGCTGCGCGCGGAGAGGTGCGCCGCCACGGCCTCACGCGCCGACTGCAGGCCCAGGGGCTCCGGCGTGTAGGAGTAGGCGTCCACCGTGGCCAGCAGCCCCGGATCAGGCTGAGGGAGCCCCACGCGGGTGGGGTTGGACTCGGTGAGATCCAGCAGAGGCGCCCCTCGGGCCTGACGCTCCGCCAGGGCCTTGGCCAGGCGGTTGATGGTCCGGGGGAAGTTCGTACGGGAGGAGAATCCGCTCACAACCCCGTTTGTAGCATGGCGCTGGCCACTCTGCGGATCAGTTCCCGCCGGATCTCCGTGCGGCAGTGCTCCACCGCCTGCTCAGGAGGCCGGGAGAGCTTCCCCTTGCGCGAGCGCAGCGCCGTCCGAATGACGAGCTCGATCTTCGCGGGCTCGATCTGAAAGAGCCGATGCCCTTCCTTCTTGAGGAAGTAGTTCAGCCCGCGCGTATCGAGGAGCTTCTGGAAGTAGCGCCTGGAGTCCGCCAGGAGCGTGAGGTCGATGATGTCCGCCATTCGCGATCGGGGTTCTCGCGCAGATCAAAACACGCGTCCATTTCGCGGCCGGAACACCTAAAAATTTGCGCGACCTGTAGCACTTCGAACGCGGCGGAGGCCGATTTATCGGCCCTGGGCGCGAGGTGGGACAAGCGGACGTAGGGCTTCGCGGAACGCGGCGCGGCGGCGGCGCGGATCCCGCTGGAAAGAAACTGGACCGAGCACTCGAACCCCATGTCGCTCTTCCAGCAGCAGGCGGTTGTCGCGCTCAGAGGGGTCGCGGGTGGGAGTGCTCCGGCTCAGCAGGATGGCGCGCACGGGGATGTCCCGCTCGGCCAGGGCTCGCAGCGATAGGGCCGTGTGGTTGAGGGTGCCCAGGCCCGCCCGCGCTACCAGCAGCACGGGGAGCCGGAGCGCCTGGATCAGGTCGATCACGTCACGCCGCGAGTCGATGGGGACGAAGAGGCCACCGGCGCCCTCGACCACCACCGGGCCGGGCCGCAGGCGCTCCCAGGCGGCGAGGGTGGTGGCCCAGTCGGGCTCCTGGCCGAGCCTGCGGGCGGCCACCCCGGGAGCCAGCGGTGCGCGGAAGCGGTGGGGGCAGAGGGCGTCCACGGGCAGCTCACTCCGGGCCGCTCCGCGCATCGCGAGCGTGTCGGCTGGCGTGGCGAGCGTTGGGCAGCCGCTCTCGTAAGGCTTGAAGCCCTGGGGCCGCAGCCCGGCGTCCACGAGCAGGGAGAGCAGCGCGCACGAGGCCTCTGTCTTCCCTACGCTAGTGTCCGTGCCGGTGATGAAGATCTGGAACGGCTCCGCAGGGCTATCTGTCACGGCGTACTCCGAGCTGGCGCAGCACCTCCAGCGCGAGATCAATGTGGCCCTCGGTGTGGGCCGCCGAGAGGCAGAAGCGCAGGCGGCTCGTGCCCTCGGGAACGGTGGGCGGGCGGATGGCCTTCACGAGCAGGCCCTGCTCCCGGCAGCGGCGCGCGGCCTCGAGGGCGCGCTCCGGCTCACCGAGGATGACGGGGAAGATGGCGCTGCGAGGCTCGGCGGGGAGCCCCAGGAGGCGCAGGCCCTTGGCGAAGCGGTGGATGTTGCGCCACAGCCGCGCTCGCAGCGCGTCGTCCCCCTGCACCACCTCCAGGGCGGCCTCGGCGGCGGCACAGAGGGCCGCGGGCAGCGAGGTGGAGAAGACAAACGGGCGGGCGCGGTTGAGCAGCAGGTCCGCCACCGCGCGAGAGGTGGCGACGTAGCCTCCCAGGCACCCGAGCGCCTTGCTCAGCGTGCCCATGCGCAGATCCACCTCCGCCTCGAGCCCCAGCTCCTCGCACAGCCCGGCGCCACGGACCCCGAGCACGCCGGTGGCATGGGCCTCGTCCACCATCAGCGCGGCGCCATGCTCGCGGCACGCGGAGAGGAGCTCGCGCAGCGGGGCCATGTCTCCGTCCATGGAGAACACGGTGTCCGTGACGACGAGCTTGCGGCGCGCGGGCGTCTCCGCCAGGGCCCGGCCAAGCGCCTCGGCGTCGGCGTGGGGGTAGATGACGACACGCGCACGGGACAGGCGGCACCCGTCCACGAGGGAAGCATGGTTGAGGGCATCGGAGAACACGGCATCCCCAGAGCCGACGAGGGCGGGGATGGTGCCGGTGTTGGCGGCAAAGCCCGTGTTGAACAGCAGGACGGCCTCGGCGCGCTCGAAGGCGGCCAGCCGGGCCTCCAGGCGCTGGTGCGCGGTGGTGTCTCCCACCACGACGCGGCTGGCCCCCGTGCCCACACCCTGGCGCTCCAGGGCCGCCATGGCCGCGGCCCGCAGCGTGGGTGAGGAGGCCAGGCCCAGGTAGTCATTGGAGGAGAAGTTGATCAGCGTCTCTCCGCCGATGCGCACCACGGGCCCCTGAGCGGACTCCAGGGGCTCCAGGAAGCGGCGCAGGCCCCGCGCGGCCAGGGACTCCAGGTCCTCTCGGGCCCACGCCGAGGCGATCCCCGCCCCCTGTGGAGCAACCCCCGGGCGCTCTGCCTCCTCGCTCATACGTCCCTAGCGCGACAGGTCCGGCTCGAGCGGCCGGATGCCGGCCTTCTCCAGCAGGGCCATGTCCTGGGTGTACTCGGGGTTGCCGGTGGTCAGCAGCTTCTCACCGAAGAAGAGCGAGTTGGCGCCCGCGAGCATGCACAAGAGCTGCGCCTCCTCGTTCATCTGCATGCGGCCGGCGGACAGGCGCACCATGGACAGGGGCATGAGCAGGCGCGCGGTGGCGATCGTCCGCACCATCTCCACCGTCTCCACGCGCTTCTGGTCCGCCAGCGGCGTGCCCTCCACCGCGACGAGCGCGTTGATGGGCACGGACTCGGGGTGGACCTCCTGGTTGGCAAGCGTCAACAGCAGCTTGCAGCGATCCTCCACGGACTCGCCCATGCCGATGATGCCGCCCGAGCACACGGAGATGCCGGCCTGGCGCACACGCTCCAGGGTGCGGAGCCGATCGTCAAAAGTGCGCGTGGAGATGATCTCGCCGTAGTGCTCGGCGGAGGTATCCAGGTTGTGGTTGTAGGCGGACAGGCCCGCCTCCCGGAGCCGCCGGGCCTGGCTCTCGGTGAGCATGCCCAGCGTGGCGCAGGCCTCCATGCCCAGCCGCCGCACGCCCTTGACCATCTCCAGGACGCTGTCGAACTGGGGCCCGTCCTTCACCTCGCGCCAGGCGGCGCCCATGCAGAAGCGGGTGGCTCCGGCGGCGCGGGCCTTGGCGGCGGCCTCCAGCACCTCGTCGACGGCCATCAGCCTCTCGGCCTTGACGCCCGTCTTGTAGCGCGCGGCCTGCGGGCAGTACGCGCAGTCCTCGGGGCAGCCGCCCGTCTTGATGGACAGCAGCGAGCACAGCTGCACCTTGTTTTCCTGGAACACCGCCCGGTGCACCGTCTGCGCCTTGTGGATCAGCTCCAGCAGCGGCAGCTCGTACAGCGCGTGCACCTCGGGCAGCGCCCAGTCATGGCGGACCGTGACGCCTGGGGGAGGGGCTGCGAAGTGGGCGTGGCCATGGAAGGACTCGGCGGTGTCGGACATGGGCTCCTCGATGAACGAGGTGCGCAAACTGCGCGGACCCCCTGGCCTTGTCAACGCTCAGCAACAGTCAGGTTGACGAGTGTCGGCATATGTACGACACAGAACGCGCCCCCTCCCAAAACAAAGGCCGGTGCCCTGAGCTCCAGGACACCGGCCCCTGTCACCCCTCCCGGCAGTTCACATCCGTCAGACGCGGATGCGCCTGCTGCGTCCGGCCATGCCTACCAGCAAGAGCACCAGCATCGAGCCAATGACCGAGAAGAGGAGCCCCGAGGGATGCAGATCCCACACGCGGCCATCGCTGCGGAAGAGCGAGCCGACGAAGCCACCCACGAACGAGCCGGCGATGCCGAGCAGCGTGGTGGCCAGGAGCCCCATGGACTGATTGCCCGGCAGCAGCGCGCGAGCAATCAGGCCCGCGATCAGACCAATGACCAGAAACGCGATGATACTCATGACTGCCTCCTCGATAGGACCGCACCGCAGTGTGCGGCGCTTGCTGGGGAGAAACGTGGGGTGCTTGCTCGCCGTGGACAAGTTGACGGCGAGCCCTTGCGCGGCGAGCGCTCCCCTGCCCGCTCGCCCCTCGAACGGTTGGCTGCCCGGGGTTGGGCCTCTCGCGTCGAAAAGAGGGGGAAACGTCAGGGGGACGGGCTAGAGAACCCTACCCATGGCGAAGGCAAAGACGCACTACACCTGCCAGGCGTGCGGGTACCAGACGGCGAAGTGGCTGGGGAAGTGCCCGGACTGTGGCGCCTGGAGCTCGCTGCTGGAGGAGACGCAGGCGAAGGTGGACGAGAAGCGCCCGGCCTGGGGCGCCTCGGGAGGAGCCTCCAGGCCGGTGCTGCTCAAGGACGTGAGCGGCGAGGTGGAGGCGCGGCGGCGCACGGGCATCGCCGAGTTCGATCGCGTGCTCGGGGGCGGGGTGGTGGATGGCTCGCTGGTGCTGCTCGGGGGGGATCCGGGCATTGGCAAGTCCACGCTGCTGCTGGCGGCGTTGGACAGGCTGTCTCGGCACGGGCCGGTGCTCTATGTGTCCGGCGAGGAGAGCCTGCGGCAGACGAAGATGCGCGCCGAGCGGCTGCGCGTGGAGAGCCAGTCCCTTCACCTCTTCGCGGAGACGGACGCGGACCGGGTGCTCAGCGCGGCCGAGGCGCTCAAGCCCACGGCGCTGGTGGTGGACTCGATCCAGACGATGTACCTGCCGGAGCTGGGGAATGCGCCGGGCAGCATCACGCAGGTGCGCGAGGTGGCTGGGCGGCTGATGGCGTACGCCAAGCGCTCGGGGGTACCCACGTTCCTGGTGGGACATGTGACGAAGGAGGGCTCCATCGCCGGCCCGCGAGTGCTGGAGCACATGGTGGACACGGTCCTCTACTTCGAGGGCGAGCGGGGCCATCCGTTCCGCATCCTTCGCGCGCACAAGAACCGCTTCGGCTCCACGAACGAGATCGGCGTGTTCGAGATGAAGGGGCTGGGGCTGGTGGAGGTGGCGGACCCATCGGCGCTCTTCCTGGCGGAGCGGCCCGTGGGCAAGTCCGGCAGCGTGGTGACGTCCACGCTCAACGGCACGAGGCCGCTGCTGGTGGAGGTGCAAGCGCTGGTGGCTCCTACCGGCTACGGCACGGCGCGGCGCACGGCGATCGGCGTGGATGGGAACCGCGTGGCGCTGCTGGCGGCGGTGCTGGAGAAGAAGGAGGACATCCCACTGGTGGGGTGTGATCTCTTCGTGAACGTCGCGGGCGGCATGCAGCTGTCCGAGCCCGCGTGCGATCTGTCCGTCTGCGCGGCGCTGGTGTCCAGCCTGCAGAACCGCCCCATGGATCCGCACACGCTGGTGCTGGGCGAGGTGGGCCTGGCCGGCGAGGTGCGCGCGGTAGGTCAGGTGGAGCCCCGGCTCGCCGAGGCGGTGAAGATGGGCTTCCAACGCGTGGTGCTGCCCAGCGGCAGCGCGCGGCGTATGGAGGAGACGAAGCTGCAGGTAGTCGGCGTCGAGACGCTCAGCGAAGCCCTGCGCGCCATGTTCGACTGAGCCTGGTTGCGAGCTGCCCGCCCTCCTCACGTCCCTGGCGCTTCGCTGCCTCCCGTTGCTGGTACCTCCGGGGGGACCAAGGTCAGCAGCCCCTTCGCGGCCTCAACGGCGGCATGTGTCCCAGCCAGAGCGAGCACGTCTCCGGCCCTGAGCACCTCCCCCGCCGTGGGCACGGAGACATCCCCCCCTCCACGGTGGATGGCAAGGACCGTCGCCCCCGTCAGCCCCCGGAGGTTCAGCTGCGCGAGTGTCTTTCCCACGGCGGGGCTCGTCTCTTCCAACAGGACAGGCGTGGGCGTGCCGAGGCCCGGGAGCAGCACCTGCACCTGATCCAGCGCTTGGGGCTCCGGATGGTGGCCCGGGGTCTTCGCGTGGGACTGAGCCGCGAGTGCCTCCACGATGACTTGCGCGCCCGCGCGCACGTGTCCCTGCAGATTCGTGGCGCTGCGCCAGAACGCGACGCCCAGCACCCCCAAAAGCCCCAACACGATCAGCGGTCCAGTGAAGCCACGGAGGAACGGCTGCGTGATGGCGATGATCGGCACGCCCACGAGCAGGACGATGATCAGCTGCAAGGTGACCAGGAGCACCCGCCGAGGCGCTGCAGCCAGGTCGGTCTTCCCTACTGCCCGGTGCGGCAATGCCACAGCCGCCAGCTCCCCCGCGAGGCGCCGCGCGACCCGGACGATCCCAACAAGGAACGGCAGCGCCAGGACGACGGCCCCCACGATGACGAGCTTCTCGGCCAGCGACTGGTCGAGTCCCGCCTTCTCCTCGAGGAACAAGGAGCCTTTCCTGAGCGCGAGGGAGGTGCCAATCACCAGCGCCACGAGCAGCGCCGCATCCATGAGCAGCAGGCCGATGAGCCTCCGGATGTTGGCACCGAAGGTCTGGCGCCGAGGGGCCTCGCGGATCTGCTCGACCCAGCTCCCATACAGGGCCACGAAGGTCTGGAGTGGCTTGGGCAGCTTCCGGTCGACAAAGGTCGCCGCGGGATCCGAGGCCCGGATGAACAAGGGCGTCGTCAGCGTGGTGATGGCCGAGACCGCCACCGCGATCGGGTAGATGAAGTCCCCCGTCGCCTTCAGCGACAGCCCCAGGCTGGCGATGATGAACGAGAACTCGCCAATCTGCGCCAGGCTCATTCCAGCCTGGACAGAGGTGCGAGTGCCATTCCCCGTGAGGAAAGCCCCCATGGCCACGCTGACGATCTTCCCAACGATCACGACCACCGTAAACACCACGATGGCGAACCAGTAGCGGGCGATGATCGCGGGGTCGATGAGCATCCCGACCGAGACGAAGAAGATGGCCGCGAACACGTCCTTCACCGGTTGGACGAGGTGCTCCACCTCCATCTCCTTGCCAGACTCCGCCACCAGGGAGCCGGCCAGGAAGGCGCCCAGCGCCACCGAGTAGCCAAACGACTGGGCCAGCAGCGCGATCGCGAAGCAGATGCCGACGCTCGCCACGAGCGTCGTCTCCGGACGATTGAGCCCGACCACCGCGCGAATGACCCGGGGGACGACGAGCAGTCCGATCGCGACGAGCCCGGTCAGGAACGCCACCAGACGGCCAGTGGTGAGCGCCAGCTCCCAGGCGGACAGGCCGCTCCCCGTCGAGACCGCGGTGAGCATGGCCATGAGGAGGATCGCGATGAGATCCTCGACGATGAGCACGCCCACGACGAGCTCGCGCAGCCTCCCGCGGATTCCCTGCTCGTCGAACGCCTTCGCGATGATCGTCGTGCTGGAGATGGCGATGAGCGCCCCCGCGAAGATGCTCTCGAGGGTCGTCCACCCGAAGGCACGTCCCACCACGAAGCCCAGCCACACCATGATGCTGCACTGGATGACGGCCGTGAGACCCGCCGTGGGCCCCACCGCGAACAGCTTGCGCAGGCTGAACTCCAGCCCGAGTGAGAACATGAGGAGGATGACGCCCAGCTCCGACAGTGTCTGGACGATGCCCGGATCCGCGACGAGCGGAACCGGGAGGTAGGGGCCGACAATGAGGCCGGCGAGGATGTAGCCCAGCACGACGGGCTGGCGCAGGCGCTGAAACAACACAGTGGTCACCGCGGCGACACACAGAACCACCGCGATGGCCTTCAAAACATCGTGGGCGCCATGCATGGGCGCACCTCCAGAGATCAAGATGGGAGTGAGCAGAAGTCCGTGAGATCAGGATCCAAGCAGACCCGACGCCTGAGCGTCCTCAGCGACAGGACTCGGCAGGAAGCGCGGCAGCCCCAGGGTCTCGCGCCTCAGGAGCACTTCAACCCCGAGCGGGCGGCCCGCGCAGTGGCTGCGTGACGAGCAGCGGACGATCCGCGGTGTGGCTGGCCGCGCCAGGCTCTGACGCGTCCCGCATCCTGCGGGTCAACGCCGTGATGATGGCGTCCTGACGCTCGCGGAGCAGGCGAAACACCGTCTGGGTGTCCGGCTGAAACCTCGTGCGCCCGCGCCCTAGCACCCCCGGGTGGTGCAGCTGAACGCTGGGCGCTGCCCCGGCGATGGCTGCCCACTCGTGAGCGGTGAGCCCTCGGAGTTGCATGGATGGCTGCCGCCACTCGTTGAACTCTCGCCCGGATGCGGCCTGTACCGAGGAGGGCCCCGAGAGTCCGGCGATGGCCGCGGCCAGGGCAAGCGCCAGGACAGCCGCGCTCGAGACGAACTTCCACCGGAGCATCTCTCGTCCATGAGCAGGTGGCTGGGCTGTGAGAACTCCGGAGCGCATGAAAGTCAGGTACTACGCGCATCCACGCCAGTAAAGGGTTTCAGCTCCCCTACTCGTCTTCCCTCTGGCCGAACATGAGGCGCAGGAAGGGCAGATCCTCCGTGCGGGAGAACACGTAGACGTGATCCCCTGGCTGAAGGACCGTGTCGCCCTTGGGCGCCAGCAGCTCCACGCCTCGCACGATGAGCATCGCGGCGGACCCCGGCGGAAAGGGCAGCTCCGAGATGCGCGCGCCCGCAGAGGCCGAGGCCACGTCGATGTAGAAGGCGCCCAGCTCGCCATCCAGCAACTGCGTGGAGGCGATCTCCAGCACCGCGGGCGGCGGCTCGGGCACGTTCGCTGACAGCCCCAGCTTGCGCGTCACCCACGGCACCGTCATCCCGGGGATGAAGCCGTTCACCACGACGATGAAGAAGACGATGTTGAAGATATCGTTGGCCCCAGGCGCTCCCGCCAGCACCGGGTAGGTGGCGAGGATGATGGGCACCGCGCCGCGCAGCCCCACCCAGCCGGTGTAGACAACCTCCCGGGCCGGGAAGCGGAACGGCAGCAGGCACAGCAGCACCGCCAGGGGACGCGCGACCAAGGCCAGAAACAGGCTCAGGCCCAACCCAACCCCCGCCACGGCGAGCAGCTCCGCAGGGAAGACGAGCAGCCCCAGCACCAGGAACATGACCACCTGCGAGAGCCATGCGAGCGCGTCGTGCACCCGCAACAAGCCTGTGCGGTAGCGCAGGGTCTCGTTCCCCAGCAGGACCCCCACCACATAGACGGCGAGGAAGCCACTGCCGCGGAAGAGCGTAGGCAGTCCAAAGGCAAGGAAGGCCAGCGCCAGCGTCAGCACCGGGTAGAGCCCCGCCACCTGGAGGCGCACGCGCTTGATGAGCAACCGGCCCGCCCAGCCGATCCCCAGGCCCAGGCCTCCTCCCACGACCATCTGCACGACGACCTCGAGCAGCAGCCCCCAGCCCAGCTCCTCGCCTCGTGAGAGGTTCTGCGTGAGGGCGACCGTGAGGATGACGGCCATGGGGTCATTGAGCCCGGACTCCAGCTCGAGCGTCGTCCCCACGCGGCGCTTGAGGTGCAGCCCGCTGCCGCGCAGCACCGCGAAGACGGCCGCCGCGTCCGTGGAGGAGACAATGGCTCCCAGCAGCAGCGCCACGGGCCAGTCAAAGCCGAACACCAGGTGTGCGGCGAGCCCCAAGAAGCCCGCCGTGGCCACCACGCCCACCGTGGCCAGAACCGATGCTGGGCGGATCGCGGCCCGGACGGCGGCCAGCGGGGTGTTCAGTCCTCCGTCGAACAGGATGAGGACGAGCGCCACCGTGCCCATACGGAAGGCCGAGCCATAGTCATTGAACTCGATGCCGCCCGGCCCGTCCGAGCCCGCGGCCATGCCGATGCCCAGGAAGAGCATCGCCACGGGTAGCCCCGAGAGTCCCGAGGCGCGGCTCAGCAGGACGCTGATCAACATCAGCACGCCCGCGATGACGAGCAGGAAAGCGGTGGGCAGGGGTTCCATGGAGTCGTTACCACTCTACCCACATTGGCCTTGCCCGATTGTCCAAAGACTGGCGCCTGTGCAATGAGAAGGACATGTCCCTACTCCAGCAGGCCCTGGTTTTCCTGGCCGCAGCCGTGGTGGCCGTGCCCCTCTTCAAGCGCCTAGGGCTGGGCTCCGTCCTGGGCTACCTCGCCGCGGGCATGGTGATCGGGCCCTGGGGCATCCGCGCCATCTCGGACGTGGAGAGCACCCTCCACTTCTCCGAGTTCGGCGTGGTGCTCCTGCTCTTCCTCATCGGCCTGGAGCTGCAGCCCGCCCGGCTCTGGGAGCTGCGCAAGTCCGTGTTCGGCCTGGGTGGACTTCAGGTCATCGGCTCTGGGGCGCTGCTCGCCGGCGCGGGCATGGCCCTGGGGCTGCAGCCTTCCACTGCCATCATCGCTGGCCTGGGCCTGTCCCTGTCCTCCACGGCCTTCGCCCTCCAGCTCCTCGCCGAGAAGAACGAGCTGACCACCGACTATGGCCGGGCATCCTTCAGCATCCTCTTGTTCCAGGACCTCGCCGTCATCCCGCTGCTGGCCCTGCTGCCCGTCCTGGGGACCTCGGCGACTGTGTCCACCGAGCCCGCGTGGATGTCCGCCCTCAAGGCCGCCGGAGTCCTGCTCGGGGTCGTCCTGGCGGGCCGCTACGTGCTGCGCCCCGTGTTCAAGGTGGTCGCCTCGACGCACAGCCAGGAGCTCTTCACCGCCACCGCGCTGCTGCTCGTCATGGGCACCGCGGCGCTGGTGAGCGCGGTGGGGCTCTCCATGGCGCTGGGCGCCTTCCTCGCCGGCGTGCTCCTGGCGGACTCGGAGTTCCGCCATGAGCTGGAGGCCGACATCGAGCCCTTCAAGGGCCTGCTGCTGGGCCTGTTCTTCATCGCCGTGGGCATGTCCGTGAACATCGGCCTGGTCACCACCCGTCCCTTCCTCGTCGTGGGGCTGGTGCTGGGGCTGGTGGCGCTCAAAATGGCGGCGCTCTTCGCCATCGGCCGGTGGGCGTTCCGCAGCACCGAGCAGGCTCTGAGCATGGCCATCGTCATCTCCCAGGGCGGCGAGTTCGCCTTCGTGCTCTTCCAGCTCGCGGTGGGCTTCCAGGTGATGGACGCCGCGCTGGCGGACCTGCTGGTGGTGGTGGTGAGCCTCTCCATGGTCACCACGCCGCTGCTGTTCACCGCCTACGCGCGGTGGGTCCGCCCCCGCTTCCACAAGAAGGTCGACCGCGAGTTCGAGGTGGCACCCGAGCATGACACCCCCATCATCATCGCCGGCATGGGGCGCGTCGGACAGGTGGTGGGCCGCCTGCTGCGCGCCAAGCGCATCGGCTTCACGGCCCTGGACATCAACCCCGAACACATCGACTTCCTCAAGCGGTTCGGCAACAAGATCCACTACGGGGATGCCTCCCGGCTGGACCTGCTGCGGGCCGCGCGCGCGGACAAGGCGAAGATCTTCGTGCTCGCCATCGATGACGTGGAGTCCTCGGTGCGGACCGCCGAGACGGTGCTCCAGCACTTCCCCCACCTCACCATCTTCGCGCGGGCCCGCAACCGCCAGCACGCCTACCGCCTGCTCAACCTGGGCATCAAGCACGTCACGCGCGAGACGTGGGGCTCCAGCCTGGAGATGACCGGAGAGATCCTCGAGGAGCTGGGGCTGACGTACTCGGAGGCCCGGCAGACCCTCGAGCGGTTCCGCCAGCACGACGAGGCGCTCCTCCGTGCCACCTTCCCGTACCACAAGGACGAGAAGAAGCTCACCGAGATGGCTGCCAAGGCCCGCGCCGAGCTGGAGAGCCTCTTCATCCAGGACGCCGCCGAGCAGAAGAAGGCGAGCTGAGCCGCGCGCATGAGTGGCCTCCCTCCTCCCGCCGCCGGCCTGCGTGGCGCACTGGGCTCGCTCTCGGCGCGGCTGCTGCTCGCGTTCCTGCTCCCCACGCTCGCCCTCTTCGGGCTCACCGGGGCTGCGGGCTACACTCTGGCGCGCTCCATCCTCGAGGAGGAGCTGGGGCAGAGCCTGTCCGCCATCGCCGCCGCCACCGCCAGCCAGGTGAGCGGAGAGCGCATGCTCACCATCGAGCCCGGGGATGACGTGCAGGGCACGCGCACCTGGCGCAACCTCACCCGGCTGCTGGGAGAGATGCAGCAGGCCAGCGGCGTGCGCCGTGTGTTCCTCGTGGACGTGCAGGGCCGCGTGCGCGCGGACGTGGGTGGAGGCCTCCCCGTGGGCGCGGAGGCCCCCGAGCTGGCCAGGGACAGGCTGGAGCTGACGCGGGTATTCTCCGGCGAGCGCGCGGCCAGTCAGGTGCTGTTCACCGGCTCGGATGGGCTGCTCTACAAGACGGGCTACGCGCCCGTGAGGCAGGCCGACACGGTGGTGGGCGCGGTGGCCGTGGAGGGCAGCGCGGCCTTCTTCGGCCCGCTGGCGCGGCTGTCCCGCACCTTCACGGTGGCTACCGGCGTGGCGTTGGCGGTGCTGGCGGCGGTGGCGGTGCTCACGGCCCGGGGGCTCGCCCGTCCGCTGCGCCGGCTGATGGACTCGGCGCTGCGCATCGGCCGAGGAGATCTGACGACGCCCGTGCCGCCGGAGCCCACCCAGGAGATCGGCGTGCTCGCCCGCGAGCTAGAGGTGATGCGTGGGGCGCTGGAGAGCCGGGACAGACAGCTCAAGCTGATGCTCGCCGGGGTGGCGCATGAGGTCCGCAACCCGCTGGGCGGCATCGAGCTCTTCTCGGGCCTGCTCGCCGAGGACCTCAAGGCCGGCAGCACCACTGACGCCACCGAGCACGTGGCGCGCATCCAGCAGGAGGTGGCGTACCTCCAGCGCATCGTCGAGGACTTCCTCGCCTTCGCCCGCGAGCAGCCGCTGGCCCGTGCGCCCATCGAAGCTCCCGTGCTGGTGGCGGGCGCGTGTGAGCTGCTGGCCGCCGAGGCCCAGGCCAAGGGCGTGAAGGTGGAGGTGGATGCAGCCCCCGCTCAGCTGGAGGCGGATGGGAGCCTGCTCACGGCCGCGCTGGTGAACCTGGTGAAGAACGCCGTGCAGGCCTCGCCTGCGGGAGAGCGCATCACCGTCACGGGCCGGGCCGAGGCGGAGCGCTACACCATCCAGGTGCGCGACGCCGGGCCGGGCATCCCCGAGGCCGAGCGTGAGCGCATCTTCGAGCCCTTCTTCACCACCCGGGAGAAGGGCACGGGCCTGGGGCTGCCGCTGGCGAGGAAGATCGTCCGGGCGCACGGCGGGGAGCTGGCGTTCACCTCCACGCCGGGCTCCACGACGTTCACCCTCACGCTGCCTTCACGCTGACGACGCAGCAGCTCAGCTCAGCTCACCGTGAACTGCCGGGCCATCTCGCTGACCTCGCTGGACACGGCCTCCAGCGTGCCGGTGGCCTGCTGCGTGGACTCGAGCCGCTTGAGCGTCGAGTCCATGATCTGCGACAGGTCCGCGATGGCGCTGAAGATCTGCGAGATGCCAGCGTTCTGCTGACCGACGGCCGCGACGATCTGCCGCATCGCCGACGAGTTCTCCTGCGACAGCCGGGACAGCTCGCGCAGGCTGTTACTGGAGGCGCGCATGCGCTCCAGGCCGCCCTGGATGTCCCGCGAGCCCTGCTCCACCATGGTGGCCGCGGCCCGGATGGCGCCGATCACCTCGCCCAGGATGGCGCGGATGCGCGTGGTGCTCTTGACGGACTGGTCCGCCAACGCGCGGATCTCGCGGGCCAGCACGGCGAAGCCCTTGCCATTGTCGCCCGCTCGCGCCGCCTCGATGGCGGCGTTGACGGCCAGCAGGTTCGACTGGTCCGCCATGTCCTTCACGGCCTCGGTGATCTCGCCGATCTGCGTGGCGCTCTCCGCCAGGCGGTTGAGCTTCACCTGCATGGCGTCCACGAAGCCCTGAATCGCGGAGAGGCCCTGCATGGACTGCTCGATGGCGGCCTCGCCCTCGTGGCCCAGCTCCTCGGCGCGCTTGGCCACCCGGAGCATGGACTCGGCGCGCTCGTGCGTCATCTGCGAGGTGTGCTTGATCTCCTGAGAGGTGACCTGCGTCTCCTGGATGGCCGCCGCCTGCTGGTTGAGGCTCTGCTGCTGCTCGCTGTTGGCCTCGCTCAGCTCATTGCCGGCCGCCACCAGCCTCGACGCCGACGAGGCCAGCGTCTCAGGGATCTGCCGCAGCTTGGAGAGCACGGAGTTCAGCGCGAACGCCAGATCGCCCATCTCGTCCGTGGACACCCAGTCCGGTGAGGAGATGTGTCCCACCGCCAGCCCCTCGATGGCCTTGCCCACCGCCCCGGCGCCCTGCGCCTGCCGGCGCGCCAGCATCCACGCGGTGATGGTGGGCAGGATGAGCGCCAGAATCGCCACCCAGGGCAGCACGAACGCCAGATCCGAGAACATCGACCCGCTCAGATCCTGCAGCTTCTCCGCGGACTTCTGCGCCCCTTCGGCCAGCAGCTCCGCCTTGAGCGCTTCGCGCAGCCCCAGCAGCTTCACCACCACCACGCAGATGCACAGCATCAGCGTGGCGATGATGGAGGCAATGAAGGTGAAGGGCAGGAACCACGTCTGCCGAGGCCAGAACGGTCCCGCGCCCTGGATCACCAGCGACTGGTGCGCCTTGCGCTCCTCCATGGCATGCGGCAGCCCCAGCTTCTCCAGGCTGATGCCGAACGGGAAGGACACCACGATACCGAAGCAGAAGGCGATCAGCGTCCCCAGCAGCACGCGGATCCAGCCCTTGTCGTGCATCTGGCTGGCGATCACCGCGAAGCTGAAGCCTCCCGCCGTCCACGCCGCATAGGTGATGTAGACGCTGGCGCGCCAGGGCAGCTCGAGGATGCGGCGCAGGCGCACCCCGGGCTCGTCTCCTGGAATGCGCCGCAGGGCCTTGGAGGCCAGGCTCCGCAACGCCACATACGGGTAGGCGAAGCAGAAGACCGCGGTGAGCGGCAACATCACCACCACCACGGTGGTGACGGCCTCATCGCTCGGTATCCCCAGCGCCATGGCAATGAGGTACGCGCAGATGAGAATGGGGGCCAGGACCCACATCAGGAACAGCAGGCTTCCGCGCCTGGCGAAATCTCGAATGACTTGATCGTCGTTGGTCATGGCGACGGGCGCATTCAAGCCAAGAATTCAGCGGCTGTGAACTGCCCCTCCAAAATAAAAGTATCTCATGGGGGAGAATCCAGGGAGTTCTTAAAACCGCGAATTCACTGAGGGTGAGGGCCTCACGGCGATCCGAGCCTTCTCCAGCAACCGGCGAAGGGGTGCCTCGTCTGCTTGCTGTAGGGCCTCTGCCCAGCCCAGCCACTGGGCACCGAAGGACTCGTTGGGATCATGAACCAGCGCCTCGGGATCCTCCGCGACGATGAGGTAGCGCACGTCCAGGTGAAGGTGCTCGGGCTCGTCCTTGCGAGCGGGGATGCGGTGGATGTCAACGTCCAGCGGGCGGGGCGCGGTGGGGTGTAGCAGGACGCGGCAGCCTGTCTCCTCCCGGGCCTCGCGCAGCGCCGAGGCCTCCATCAGCCCCCCATCCGCCTCTTCCGCGTGCCCTCCAGGCTGCAGCCACCGCTTCAGCTTGCCGTGGAGGATGAGGACCACTCGCTCGCCTGCTGGGTCCACCACCACGGCACTCCCTGTGAAGTGGGCAGTGGCCTGCGAGCGCGAGAAGGGGCTCGGCAGCTCTGCCGCGAAGGCGCGCATGCGCTCCAGATCCTCACGCTCCTTGGCGTCCGCAGGGACGTGGCGCGAGAGCAGCTCCACCAGCGGGGCGTCCTTCATCAGGGGCATGACGGGGGATAAAGCGCAGATGGGCACGCGGCGCCAGTGTCTTCGTGAGCGGTAGTGACACCTGCCCCTCACCTGAGGGAGAAGACAGCCATGGCCCGAGTCCTCGTCATCGATGACCACGACACCCTCCGCGAGGGGATGACCGTCACCCTCACCCGCTCGGGGCACACCGTCGCCGCGGTGCGCTCGGGGGCGGATGGGTTGGCGGCATACAAGAAGTCCCCCTTCGATCTCGTCGTCACCGACCTGAAGATGGACGGGATGGACGGGATCGCCGTGACGCGCGCCCTCAAGGCGCTGGATCCCGCCTCGGTGGTCATGGTGGTGACGGCCTTTGGCACCATCGAGACGGCCGTGCAGGCCATGCAGGAGGGCGCGTACGACTTCATCACCAAGCCCTTCCCGCCGGACGTGCTGCGCGCCAAGGTGGAGAAGGGCCTGGAGCTGTCCGCCACGCGCCGGCAGGTGGAGCGGCTGAGCGCGCGCACCGCGGCACACGACGCCGATGCCGCCCTCAGCCATGGCAGCCTGGTGGGCGATAGCGAGCCCATGCAGCGGCTGCTGGGGCAGGTGCGCAAGGCCGCCGCCAGTGACGCCACCGTGCTGGTACGCGGCGAGAGCGGCACCGGCAAGGAGCTGGTGGCCCGGATGCTCCACCAGCACTCCCCTCGGAAGGAGGGCCCCTTCGTCGTCGTGCACTGCGCAGCCCTGGCGGAGACGCTGCTGGAGAGCGAGCTGTTCGGCCACGAGCGCGGCTCCTTCACCGGCGCCGTCAAGCGCAAGCTGGGCCGCTTCGAGCTGGCCGACGGCGGCACCCTCTTCCTGGACGAGATTGGAGAGATCCCCGCCTCGGTGCAGACCAAGCTCCTGCGCGTGCTCCAGGAGAAGGAGATCCAGCGCGTGGGCGGTGAGGAGACGGTCAAGGTAGACGTGCGCGTGGTGAGCGCCACCCACCGGGACTTGCAGGCCGAGGTGAAGGCGGGCCGCTTCCGCGAGGACCTCTACTACCGGCTGCACATCGTCCCGCTGGTGCTGCCTCCGCTGCGCGAGCGGCCCGAGGACATCGCCTCCCTGGCACGCCACTTCGTGACGAAGCATGCCCTACGGGTGAACCGCCGCGTGAAGGGCCTGGAGGACAGCGCCCTGAAGGCCCTGGCCCGGCACGCATGGCCCGGCAACGTGCGCGAGTTGGAGAACGTCATCGAGCAGTCGCTCGTCTTCGCCGAGGGCGAGATGCTCACCGAGGCGGACCTGCCCACGCACCTGAGCACCAGCGCGCCGCGGACGGACGCCAGCGGCCTGCCCATCCCTCATGGGGATCGTCCACTGCCGGACATCCTCGAGGACATCGAGCGCCAGCTCATCGCCCGGGCCTATGAGAAGGCCGGCGGGGTGAAGACGGAGACGGCGCGGCTGTTGGGCATCAAGACCTCCGCCCTGTACTACAAGCTGGAGAAGTACGGCTTCATCTCCAAGGGAGAGCACCCCGAGGAGGGGGGGTGATCCCTCGAAAATCCATGGCCCCTTGCGTCCCCCCGCGACTTTCCACCACTCTTCCCGGGGAGGGAGCCCCTCCCCCCGACTCCAAAGCCCCTGGAAACGTTGGCTTTCTGGAAGCTTCCAGGCTGGCATCCTCTTTGCTGTAGAATCTCCAGGAGATGAACCGCCCCCTGTCCACCCTGCTGCTGTGCCTGCTGCTCGGAGCGCCCGTGTGGGCCCTCACCGGGCTGGAGGCTGCGCGGGCCAAGGCCCAGGCGGCACGGACGGAGGTGCGCACCCAGCGTGAGCGCCAGCAGTCCCTGCGGGGGGAGCTGAACGGGCTGGCCGAGCGCATCGAGGCGCTCAAGGCGGCCCAGCAGGGCAAGCTCACCCCGAGCGCGGAGCTGGATCAGGCGCTGAAGCGCTCGCAGGAGCTGAGCGGCTCGCTGACGGGGCTGGCGCAGTCCGTGGCGAGCGCGGAGGGCGAGTCCGAGCGTGCCCACCTGGCGCTGCACGAGGCGCTGTCGGAGGAGCTGTCGCGGGTGCAGGGGGCGTGGGACTCCACGGAGAGCCGGCAGGATCGTGCCCGGCTCCTCTCGCGGATGCGCGAGCTGCGCGCCGAGCGGGAGGCGGTGCGTGCGGCGCTGCCTGCCTCGCAGGTGCCGGCGCTGGGCCGCGCGGACGCGAGCGACGATCCCGAGGATCTGCTGGAACAGGCGGACGCGCTGCGCGACTCCGAGGACAAGGTGAAGCAGCGGCTGAAGGTCCTCAAGGCCCGCATCACCGAGGTGCGCGAGGAGCGCGACCTGGAGCGCCGGATGAACGACTTCCTCGGCGAGGAGGCGATGTTCGACGAGCACGACCGGCGCTTGCGCCTGCGCGTGACCGATGACAAGGCCGTCGCGGTGGAGACGACGCCCGTCTCTCGCAACAACCCGTTCCCGAGAGACAACGCCGAACACGCCGACTACGCGCCACCTGCCCCCGTCATGGGTACCCCTCCCATGACCCCGTCCGAGAACCCGGGCGATCAGACCGGGGTGACGCCTCCGCCCCAGGTCCGCGCCAGCGATCGCCGGCCGCAGGTGAACCCCATCCGGGCTCAGCAGCTGGCCACGGGAGACTTTGACGATCTGGCCTCGCTGGAGGCCCAGGCGAAGCAGCTGGAGTCCCTGGCCAATGAGCTGGACTCCCGGGCCAAGGCGCTCGAGCGCCGGGTGCGCGAGCTGGAGTAGCCGCGCCTTGGCGGCTCAGAACACGTCCACCTGTACGCTGAACGAGACGACCGCCTGCACTCGCACCTCCTGCTCCGGCATGCGGCCCCTGCCTCGCACGATGATGCTCATGGAAGGGGCGGCGACGAAGGGCTGCAGCTCTTCGTCCTCCACCTCCAGCCTCAGCACGGGGTTGGGGGCCTGCAGGCCCAGCCGGGAGATGTCCTGCCTGCGCGCGAAGCGAGCCTCCTGGTCTCCGGCCTTGGCGTAGAACTCGAGCGTGTCCAGGAACCCGAAGTCCACATCGGCTGGGCCCAGCAGCCGCAGCTCGACGGACCGGGCGCGGACGGAGCTGACGTCGTCCTTGGTGATGCCCTGGTTCTTGAAGTCCTGGCTCTGATTGAAGTCGAGCCCCGCGAAGCTGGCGATGGCCGGGAAGGCATTGAGGACCGTGGAGCCACCGGGCGGGCCAGCCGGCACGGTGGTTTCCCCCTTGAGCTCCGTGTCAAAGGAGGCGGGGGCACAGGCGATCAGCCCCAGAGAGGCCCAGGCGAGGAAGAGCAAGGCGGCGTGCATGAGCGGGACTGTAACGGGGCCTCGGCGCTCCGTCACCGGCCGGGCTCACAGTCAGGCCTCTCGTGAACAAGGCATGCAGGCGGAGCCCAAGGTATGGTGACCGCGCGTGTCACGGCTCCTCTCCGCGCTCCTGCTCACCGCCCTCGCGCTCCCTGGTGGCGCCCACGCGGCCGACGTGAAGGGCTCCCTGCGCGTTACGGGCCGGGTGCTGGGGGATTCGAACGCGCCGCGCGACTTCCGGGATGCCCAGGGGCAACAGCCCCTTCCGGACATGGCCCTGAGCCTGCTGGCCTCGAGCGAAGGCAGCATCACCGGCGAGCGCCTCCAGCTCGTGGGCCGCTATGAGCTGGGGGGCCGCAAGTACGTGCGCTACGGCACCGAGGACGTGCTCATCCAGGGCGCGGCGGTGGAGGGCTCCATGGCGCTCGGCACCCAGCTGGGGGTAGGGGTGGAGGGGCGAGCCAAGGATCGACGGGGTGGCACCCGGGACTACTCGGATCTGGGCGCGGACGCCTTCCTCGAGTACGCGCCGGACGTGCGGGTGGCCCTCCGGGTGCGCGCCGGGCCGCACCGCTTCGTGTACCGGGCGGACTCCCGGGCGAGCTTCGGTGGCCCTGAGCTGGGCTTCCTGGGGCGCTACCGCTTCAATCGCCGCCACTCCCTGAGCGTCTTTGGCGAGTACGGCTCGCGCCGCTATGGCGTGGAGGCGGCGCCCCCCCCCCAGAGCGACGAACCCTCGCCAGGCCGGAGGAGGGATGGGGCGCTCCTGGCAGGGGCGGGCTACACGTACCGCGGGCCGCTGGCGTTGGGGCTCACGTACTCGTTCCAGGAGATCAGCTCCAACAGCTTCGGCGAGACGGTGCTGCGGCACCGGCTGAGCGGGAGCGCGGGGCTGCGGCTGCCCTGGAACGTGACGCTGCTGGCCCAGGGAGCGCTCGGGATCAGCCACTACCCGGACGGCATCTTCCTCTCGCCGGAGATCACCCTCGTGGAGGAGGACGAGGGGCAGAACTCGCTCTCGCTCAAGCTGGCCCGTCCCATGAGCGAGCACCTGGACGTGGAGGTGTCATACGGCGTGTACGGCACGAACCTGCCGACCCTCCGACTGTCCTATTTCCGCCAGGTGCTGGGCGTAGGCCTCACCTGGAGGTTGTAGGCACAAGAGGGCCGTAGGCCTCCCCTGCTCGCACATGGCCCCCGGGAATCGGCGGCCAGGATGTGCAACCATGGCGGCACCAGCGGCTGGAGCCCGAAGCTTCAGCCCGGGAGGAGACACCCTTGAACTGGTCCGCCTATGCCCACGAGCAGGGTCTCGGCCGTGAAGTGGGAGAGAACCTGGCGCGCGCGAAGGAGCTCTCGCGGAGTTCGCACCTGACAACAGGGGATCTGCTGCGTGCGCTGGTGCGGGATACCGGCCATGCGGGTGCCGCGTGCGCGGCGCTCGGGCTGACGCCGGAGCGGGTGGAGCCTCCGCTGGAGGAGCTGGCGGTGACGCCGGAGCCGCTGGTGCTCCAGGGACCGACGGAGATGTCGGGGCCGTTGGCCTCGGTGATCCTGCACGTACAGGACGAGGGCAACCTGCTGGGCTTGCAGACCTCAGGCTCGCTGCTGCTGGCGCTGCGGCCGGACCGGCTGGACATGCACCCGGGGCTGCCGGATCCGATGGAGACGCCGGGGCACGGCGAGCTGGCGCTGGAGATGCTGGGCGTGGAGCGGCTGCGCTTGCGTGCGGCGGTGCTGGAGGCCGTTGCCAGGAGCCACCCGGACACGCGGGATTGGGACACGCGAGCCGAGGGCTTCCTGAGCCTGAGCCGCTTCCACATGGCCTACCCCTACCCGGGGGAGACGGAGCCGCCCTCGGCGGCCACCGAGGCGATGGAGGAGGCGGCGCGCCTGCCGGCCATCGCTGCCCACTACATGCACGCCTCGCCCGAGGATCTGAAGTGGCTGGGGACGGCGCTCTATGACGAGCGGAAGAAGTGGTTCGTCGCGCGCCTGGTGAGGCTCACGGAGTCCGTGCCGAGGGAGCTGCTGGAGCCGCTGATCTGCGCGGCCATCTATGAGCAGGACCCGAGCCGCAACCGGCACTTTGTGGAGGCGGCGGTGCGGGGCGTGGGGCTGGAGCCCGTGCACGAGCGGCTGCTCTGGTACATGCGGCAGGGCGTGGACGCGGAGAAGGCTGGAGCGATGCGCGCGCTCTACTGGTGCCCTCCGCCGGATGCGGACTCAGTGAAGGAGACGGCTCGGGGGTTGCTGGATGCGTTCCAGCGCGAGAGCGATCTGGACGTGCGGCGCACGGCGCTCTCGAAGCTGGCGCTGATCGACTGGCGCGCCATGGACGCGGGGCTGCGGACGCGGCTGGCCGAGGTGATCCAGGCCGCATCGAGCCACTCGGACGTCTACATCCGCCACCGGGCCGACGCGATCCGGACGGAGCTGCGCGGCGTGCTCTCGTAGCTCCTGATCGCTACTCCTGAACGTTCAGGACCAGCCCCTCACTTCTGAGCAGTCAGAAGTGCCGCCCATGCCTGACCAGTCAGGCATGACCACTCGTCTCTGACTGGCGCCGCCTTCTAACCCCCTGAAAGGACTGGACTCCACTCCTGAACGTTCAGGACCAGCCCCTCACTCCTGAACGTTCAGGACCAGCCCTCACTCCTGGACCGTTGTGTACCCCGCAGTCACCCGCACCTCCGACAGCGGATCCCCGGGCCGGGCGACGGTGACATTGCGGCTCGGCACGGGCTGGGCTTCGGCGACCGTTACCGCCGCCAGCAGCAGCAGGACCTGGGCGGGCGTGACGGGTTGGAGCATTCAGGAGCACCCTCCTGGGTTACACTACCACGCGACGCGTACGGAGTGCGCGCTGCTCCTGGGCAGCGGCCTGTGCACCGGCCTCTCGCGTGAGCACCTGTCGGTGAGGGCGTGCCGTACAGAACCTGAAGCGTTATCGCCTCATCCCTGAGGCGCCCGTAGCATCCACACCTCTGCGTCGAAGGAGGCAGTGCATGAACCTGCGCGAGGTAGGAGCGCTCTTCCTGGTGTTGTTGACAGCCTGCTCTGGGGTGCCGCGCGTGGCACACCCGCAGGTGGACGCGGACCCGGAGGAGGCACAGCTTGCGGCGGCGCGCTACGAGCTGCGCGTGCTCACCCCGGAGGCTGGCCAGCCAGCACCCGTGGTGGTGTCCAAGCAGGATTTCCACCGCGCCATGCGGATGCTGGCCGCGGAGATTCCCCTCTCCGCGCAGCCCATGGAGACGGCGCGCTGGCTCATCGAGGGGGAGTTGCACGCGAACCTGCGAGCTGATGTGGAGGGCAGGCGCGTGGTGCGGTTGATGCCGCTGGAGGATGGCACGCCGCTGGAAGCCGCCTCCGCTGCGGAGATCGCGCGCCGCGCCCACCTGCTGTGCCAGGAGGACTTTGGCGGCGGAGACTGCCTGGGGCTCTTCAGCGATGGGCCCGTGTTGACACGCGGGGACCTGCGCACCCTGGCACTGGCTCTCTCCTTTCGGCACGCGCTCAAAGAGACCCAGGTGGCTCTCCGCGACATGGTGTCCCCCCGCGCGCTGGTGTCCATGGTGGTGTGGACCGGCTGCTTCTACCTGCTGCTCTGGCTGCTACCTGAGCCCGCGTCCAAGGCCCTGGCGGCCAGCTTGACGCTGGCGCTGCTGGCTTGGATTCCGGCCAAGATGCTGTGGAGCCTGATGGATGGGTGGGCCGCCCTGGTGCATGAGGTGGACCGGGCCACCTCCTACGAGCAGATTGAGCAAGCCGCCGAGCGCTTCCGCACGTTGATCGGAGAAAACACGGCGCACGTGCTGATCATGCTGGTGACAGCAGCGGTGGCAGGAGGCGCGGCGAAGTTCGCGGCGAAGCTGCCCAAGCTGCCGGGCTTCGGGCGCGCGGCGGAGTGGGCAGAGGCGCAGGGGCTGAAGCTGGGCCGAGCCGGCGAGGTGGAGGCGGTAGCGGCGGCAGAGAAGCAGACCTTCACCCTCATGGTGCGCAGCCCTGGCGGCAGAGCTGCCATAGCGGCTGAAGAGGTTGCTCAGGCGAGAGCGGGTATCACCACCATCATCCGCCATCGAGGAGGCAACCAGCAGGTCTTCATCGACAACGGCCAGCGCTGGCACATGCGCGCAGGCCAATCCATCAAGGAGATTCCCGCCAAGGACCCGGTGGGTGATCAAATGCAGGCAGCGGTCAGGCGCATTCGCAAAGACTGGGGTCCTGACAAGTTGACGCCAGCACAGTTCAAAGCCATCGCAACAGCGCACAGGCAGGGCAAGTCCCTTGACGCACACCTCATGGAACGGAGGTTCCGGGGACAATGGGTAGAGGAGCGCTTGAGAGACGAGTTCAAGCAGCTCCGGTGGAACCGCACAGGCGTGGATGCAGTTGACCCCTCCACGGGCCTTCGCTATGAGATCCTCTCAGGAACGGAGTCGAACTTCGCACTGCATGGACGTAGGATGGCAGAGGAGTTCTTCCGGATGATTGCGTTCTGAGCCGTCAGGGATATCCCAGAGGACTCATGATTCAATTCGGTGACCAGGAGATCTCAAATGAGCGGCTCATCCTGGATAGTGCGACGGAGCTATACTATCTCGGTCACAATCTCACATTACGCCACTGCACTCTTGTCATCAAGGTTCCCGCGCGAGCGCTGACCATAGCTCGTACACAGTTCATCGACTGCACCATTGAAGCCAAGCGGGAACTCAAGAACTTCCGCTGGCAGTCCGCCCACTTGAAGGGCTGCCGCTTCAAGGGGCGCTTCAGCGGCAACGACTTTGGGGAGTGGTCCTACTCCCCAGGCACAGGGAGCATCGCGGACTGTGACTTTTCAGAAGCACATCTCGACTGGTCCCGCTTCGTTGGTTGTGATGTCCGCACGATCCGCTTCCCACGCTGGCCGTGCATCACCATTTTGGATCCCCTCCGCCGTTGGCGAGAACTGCAAGGCCTGCCCTGGCCGCGCGACAGAGGGCCCATCCTTGGTGAAGTGCTCGCGGCGGGTCCACCCGCTACTGTGGCGATTACGCTTTCCGCGACAAATCTCGCAAAGTGGTGTGGAACCACTCCGGAAGCCATCAAGACGCTCGTGGGGAACCTTGAGGGTGTGTATTATTGATCCTTGAATTGCTATGCGTGGCCCTGCATGGGCGCGTGATGGCGGAAGACCTCTTCTGGCTGTTCGCCTTCTGAACCAAGCGGAGAGGCCTTGAGTCAGGTAAACCTTGAACGCATGGAGCTCAAAAATGACCGCCTTGGCCTCAATGTTGGGGCTCAAGTGGGCCGGCTGTAGTGAAGCGGAGATCCGTGCTGTGCTCTCGCAGTTGGACGGCGTGTACTACTGAAGGCCAGCGCGAGCGGGCCGGACTCCTACGCATCCCTCGCCAGGAGCGGCCCCACGAGCAGCCCCTCCGCCGCCTCGGGCTTTCCCAGTTGCTGGCTGCGGCCTTTGCCCGTGTATGGGTAGACGATGAACAGGCTTGTGAAGCGAGTCTCGATCTGGACGCCCAAGCCAGCCTGCTCGCCAGACACGAGCTCGGTTCCCAGTGCAATGACTCCCACGTCGGTGGAACGAATGCATTGCTCGAGATGGCTGACTGCGGCATCGACCAGCTCGCCCGGCTCAGCACGCGGCAGCTTGTCCGCGGGGAAATAGGTCCTCACATCGTCCCCCCGTGAATCAAGCGTCAGCGCGAACGGGAGCACGGTGCCGTGCTCCTTGAGCAGCAGCTTCGCTGACTCAGTCGCCACATACAGCGCCTTTCCCACCAGCTCTTCATTGTCCATCGTCGCTGTTCCCCCTGGGCGGAGCCCCGCCTGTGTGGCGCCTGCCTATGACAGGTCCGCCAGCCGCTCGTCGATCTCCTCAGCCAGGCCCGGGTGGCTCTGGGCCAGCGCTGCCTCCTTGGCACGCGTCAGCACCTCTCGCGCCTGCGCCACCTGCCCGGCCCCTGCGTAAGCGTCCCCCAGCGACACCATGGCCGCCGCGTACTGTGGGTCCAGCCGCACGGCCGCCTCCAGGCTCTTCACCGCCTCGGCATACTCCCGGCGCTCCAGGTGCGCCTTCCCGAGGGAGAACTGGGCCATGGCAGAGTCCGGGAACTCGGCCGCCATCTGCTTGAATTGCGCCAACCGGGCATCGCTCATGCACCTCTGATAGAGGAGAGCCATGACGGTTGCCAAGCAAGACGTGCGAACCCTCGCCGAGACGGCCCGGACCGCCTCCCGGGCGCTCTCCATCGCCCCCACTCGCCAGAAGGACGAGGCGCTGCGGAGCATGGCTCGCCACCTCCGGGCCGCCGCCACCTCCATCCTCGCCGCCAACGCCGAGGACGTGGCCGCCGCCCGCTCGGCCGGCAAGAACGCCTCCTTCGTGGACCGTCTCCTCCTGGATCCTCAGCGTCTGGAGTCCATGGCCCGCGCCGTGGAAGCCGTGGCGAACCTGGAGGATCCGGTGGGCGAGGTGACGGAGGACTGGAAGCGCCCCAACGGGCTGAAGATACGCAAGGTCCGCCTGCCGCTGGGCGTGGTGCTGATGATCTACGAGTCCCGTCCCAACGTGACGAGCGACGCCGCAGCGCTGTGCCTCAAGAGCGGCAACGCCGTGCTGCTGCGCGGCGGCAGCGAGTCCGCGCGCTCCAACCAAGCCATCGCCGAGGCACTCCGGCAGGGACTGGTGGAGGCGGGCCTCCCCGAGCACAGCATCCAGATGGTACCCGCTGGTGAGCGCGAGTCCCTGCTGGAGCTGCTCAAGCTGGAGGGGCTGATCGATCTCTGCATCCCCCGTGGCGGCGAGGGCCTCATCCGCTTCGTGGCGGAGAATGCCCGCATCCCCGTGGTGAAGCACTACAAGGGCGTGTGCCACGTCTACGTGCACGAGGCCGCCGACCTGGACATGGCCACGCGCATCACCGTCAACGCCAAGGCGAGCCGCCCCGGCGTCTGCAACGCCGCCGAGTGTCTGCTGGTGGACCGAGCCGTGGCGGAGCGCTTCCTGCCCATGGTGGGACGGGCCCTGGCGGACAAGAAGGTGGAGCTGCGCGGCTGCCCCACGACGGTGGCGTTACTCTCTCGCGCCGGAGTACCAGTGAAGCCTGCGGCGGAGGATGACTACGGGCAGGAGTTCCTGGACCTCATCCTGGCGGTGCGGGTGGTGAAGGATCTGGACGCGGCGCTGGCGCACGTGGGCAGGTACGGCAGTGAACACACCGAGGCCATCGTCACCGAGGACACGGAGGCAGCGTCCCGCTTCACCCGGGAGGTGACGGCCAGTGGGGTGATGTGGAATGCCTCCACCCGCTTCAATGACGGGGGCGAGCTGGGGCTGGGTGCCGAGATTGGAATCTCCACGAGCCGGCTGCACGCGTTCGGCCCCATGGGTTTACGAGAGTTGACCAGTCAGAAGTACGTCGTCCACGGCACCGGGCAGGTGCGCTAGGGTGGCTCCCCACACATGGCACTGAAGAAGAAGACGAGTTCCTCCAAGGCGAAGAGCAGCGCGAAGAAGGCTCCGGCGGCCCGCGGCAAGAAGGCTGCGGCGAAGAAGCCGGCGGCACGCAAGAGGCTGTCTCCCCCGAAGCAGCGCAAGAAGCTCCTCCCCGCAGCGCCGCCGGAGCTCCCCGCAGGCCCTCCCGAGAACCCTCAGGCCAAGGCGCTGGCGCACAAGGTCGCCAACCTCCTGTTGGACAAGAAGGCCTCGGATGTCCTGGTGCTCGACGTGCGCGGGATGTCGTCCTACGCGGACTACATCGTCCTGGCCTCGGCCGAGAGCGACCGCCAGGTGGGCGCCATGGCGGAGAACGTCCACCTCAAGCTCAAGGAGGAGGACGGGCTCTACCCCTCGGGCACCGAGGGCAAGGAGACGGGCCAGTGGGTGCTGCTGGACTACGGCGAGGTGGTGACGCACCTGTTCGTGAGCGAGGTGCGCGCCTTCTATGATCTCGAGGGCCTCTGGGCCGACGCGCCCCGGGAGAAGCTCTCCTGAAAGTTCGCCTGCTCTCGATCGGCAAGGACCGCTCGGGGCTGTTCGAGCCGGGAGTGCAGGAGTACGCCTCGCGCCTTGCGCACTACACGCGCTTCGAGTTGGTGGAGCTGCCCGAGGCCAGCGGCAAGAAGCTCAAGCCCGGGGATGCCAAGGCCGCCGAGGCGCAGGCCATCCTCGGCCGCCTCAAGCCCCAGGACTGGCTGGTGGCGCTGGATGAGCGCGGCAAGCTGCTGGACTCGGTGGAGCTCAGCCGCTACCTGGCCAAGGCCCAGAGCGGAGCGAAGGATCTGCTCTTCGTCATCGGCGGGGACGAGGGCCTGGACGAGACGGTCCGCCAGGCGGCCCACCTCACCCTCTCGCTGTCACGGATGACGCTGCCGCACCGGCTTGCTCGGCTGGTGCTCATTGAGCAAATCTACCGGGCCTTCACCATCCTCAAGGGTGAGCCGTACCACAAGTGACGCGGGGCGTCGCAGCGTCAGGAGGGTCGCGGCGCAGGCGTCCAGCGGGCCCATGATGACCTCTCCAACTCCGACCCCGAGTGCTCCCGTCCGAATCATCGCCTCCTCCCAGTCCTGGATGGAGGGGGAGGCCATCCGGCAGCTCGAAGCGGTGGCTCGATTTCCCGGCATGCGGCTCGCGGTGGGGTTGCCAGACCTTCACCCCGGCAAGGGAGCACCGGTGGGTGCGGCGCTCGCCTCCGAGGGCTTTCTCTATCCCTTCCTCGTAGGCAACGACATCGGCTGTGGGATGGGGCTGTGGGACGTGGAGCTGGCGGCGCGCAAGGCGAAGCCGGAGCGGTGGGCGGGGAAGCTGGACCTGGAGGGACCGTGGGAAGGGAACGCGGCGGCCTTCCTCGAGGAGCAAGGCGTCACGCCGTCGGGCTTCGAGGAGGCGCTGGGTACGGTGGGCGGAGGCAACCACTTCGCGGAGGTGCAGCGGGTGGACGCGGTGCATGACGCGAAGGAGTTCGCGTCGCTGGGGCTGAGAGAGGATCGGCTGCTGCTGCTCGTCCACTCTGGCTCGCGTGGGTTGGGCGAGGCGACGCTGAGAGCCCATGTGGATCGGCACGGAGCCGGCGGGCTACCAGAGGACTCTCCCGAGGCGCGAGAGTACCTGAGGCGGCATGACCATGCGGTGGCCTGGGGCCGGGCGAACCGCGCGCTCATCGCCCAGCGCATGTTGGACGGCATTGGCTCCACGGGGCGGCGTGTCCTGGATGTGTGCCACAACAACGTCGTCTCACAGCAGGTGGAGAACTGTCCCTGCTGGCTGCATCGTAAAGGCGCGGCACCTTGGGACCAGGGGCCCGTGGTCATCCCCGGCAGCCGTGGCGCGCTGAGCTACCTGGTCCTCCCTGTGGGTGACGGTTCCGTGAGCGCGTTCAGCCTGGCGCATGGCGCCGGCCGCAAGTGGAACCGCACCAACGCCCGTGAGCGGATGCGCGAGCGCTTCACTGCCGAGTCCCTCACCCGAACCTCCTTCAAGAGCCACGTCATCTGCGAGGACCGCGATCTCCTCTTCGAGGAGGCACCGCCCGCCTACAAAGCCATCGACCGAGTGGTGACGGATCTGGTGGAGGCGGGGCTCGTTCGAGTGGTGGCCACGCTGGCCCCCGTCCTCACGTACAAGACGCGGGGCCGCGCGAGTTCCTAACGACTCACCGGGGTAAAGCGTTCGAGCCGCTCGCTCTGGTTCTCGAACTTCCTCATCTCCCCCTCCGGCTCCTGAAGGACCACCTGGGAGCTCGTCACCGTCCGCTGGAGGTGCGGCACGAGTGTCTCCGGCTCGGCGATGAACTCGAGGGTGGTGTCGACCCGCAGCTTCATCACCGTCATCTCCGGGATGGACTGATCCGGAAGGCCCATGTTCGCCATCATGAAGGACTTCACCTTGCGCAACAGCCCGGCCATCGCCTGATCGAGCCCCGCTGGATCCAGCGAGGAGTCCAGCACCAGCCGCACACATCGCTTCTCGGCCGCGCCCTCGGTACAGGGGACGAGCTCCTTCAAGGACACGTTCTCCAGCGTGGCCGCGGTGCTCCCGAAGAGCGGCACCACCGTCTGGCTCTTCCGGCCGATCGTCTCACCCTGCTTCAGGGAGAGTCCATTCCACTTCCCCGCCAGCGCCTCCCAGCGTGACCGGGAGGCCTGCTCCAGCGCATCGCGCACCAGCGCCAGGATCTGCTCCTGTTGCTCCTTCGGCAGTCCCTGGCCTTCGGCCTGCCCGGCCATCTCCTGGACGATCGGGTCGAGCCCTTCGATGCGCCGCAGCTCTCCCTTCGGCCCCAGGACGAGCGTCGTCGCCGACTGCTGCCCCTGCTCGGGCGGCTCCTCGACCGATCCGGAGGGCTTCAACGGCTCGGAGATCAGCCTCCGCTCCTCACCCTTCCCTTCCAGGCGGAGCTGGTACGCGATCGCTGAACTCTCCGGTGGCTGCTCGTCCTGGGTCACCGTGCTGGCAGAGGCCACCTGCACGGTGAGCCCCTCCGGCCATGCGAAGCGGAGCTCCACGGATTCACCGGAGCCACTCGCTCCCGAGGTCGTCGCGCAATGCGTGAGCAGCCCGGCCAGCGCCAGGCTGAGGGCCGCCCGCGAGAGGCGGGACTTGAAGTTGCCAGTCAGTGGGCTCACCCGCCGAAGGCCTCGGCGAAGAAGTCGTTCATCGCCTTGTAGGCGCGCTTCGCCACCTTCGGGTTGTACTGGGCCTGGCCCGCCAGGTTGGCGTCCACGTCGGTGAAGCTGTGCACCGCGTTGCCGTACGCCACCAGCTGCCAGTCCGCCTTCGCCTTGCGCATCTCCTCCTCGAAGCCCGCCACCTCCTTGGCCGGGACGTACGGATCATCCGCGCCATGCAGCGCGAGCACCTTGGCGGTGATGCCCTTGCCCTCCGCCGGAAGGGGCGCATCCAGGCCGCCGTGGAAGGAGACCACCCCGGCCACATCCGCGCCGCTCCGAGCCAACTCCAGCACGCTGGTACCGCCGAAGCAGAATCCGATGGCCCCCAGCTTCTTCGCATCGAGGCCCACTGCCTTGCCCTCGGTGCGCAGCAGCTCCACCGCCTTGTTCACCCGCGCCCGCATGAGGGACCGATCGCCCTTCACTGCGCCAGCGGCCTTGCCCGCCTCGTCCGTCGTCTTGGGCCGCACGGACTCGCCGTACATGTCGGCGACGAAGATGATGTAGTCCTTGCCTGCGATCTCGGCCGCCTGCTTCAGGTTCGCCGCGTTGATCCCCATCCAGTTGGGAACCAGCACCAGGCCCGGACGCGGAGTCTTCACCGCGTCGTCATAGACCAGCACTCCCTCGAGCTTCGTCCCGCTCAGCTCGTACTTCACAGGCTTCTGCACGGGCTTGGCCACCGCCGTCATCGCCATCAGGCCTACCAGCACTCCCAGGGCTCGCATCGCTTCATGCCTCCTTATTTATTTGGAACGTCGAGAGCGGGTGCATGACTGCTCGGCGTACCAGCGAAGGTCAAGCCCAGATTCAGCAGCGTCAGCCGCCCCCTCCCGCTCTCCTCCTTCCCAAGAGCCACGGGGCCCTGCCGTCAGCCGGGTGACGGGCCGGCCAAGGGCACGCATTTTTCCCTCCACCCGAACGCTCAGGTGGTTAGCTTTCGGCCTATGACACCTGCGCACAAGGTCCTGCTCTGCATCCTCGATGGCTGGGGCATTCGCAAGGAGCGCGAGGACAACGCGATCCTCCTCGCCGGCACCCCCAACCTCGAGCGCATCTCCCACGGCTACCCCTTCACCGAGCTCCAGACCTCCGGCCTCGCCGTCGGCCTCCCCGAAGGCCAGATGGGCAACTCCGAGGTCGGCCACACCAACATCGGCGCCGGCCGGATCGTCTATCAGGATCTCGTCCGCATCAACCGCGCCGCCGCCTCAGGCGAGCTGGGCAACAACCCCGTCATCCGTGCCGCCATGGACAAGGCCAAGGCCGATGGCAAGGCCTTCCACCTGCTCGGCCTCGTCTCTCCTGGCGGCGTACACTCCTCCATGGATCACCTGTACGCCCTGCTCAAGGCCGCTCGGGACCGTGGACTCCCCCACGTCTATATCCATGCCTTCCTCGATGGGCGCGACACCCCTCCCCAGAGTGGCCTCGGCTACGTCGAAGAGCTGGAGCGGTTCCTCAAGGAGACTCAGGCGGCTCGCATCGCTACCGTGGGCGGGCGCTACTACGGCATGGACCGCGACAAGCGGTGGGACCGCGTCCACCTCGCCTATGACTCCATCGTCCGTGGCCAGGGCGAGAAAGCTCCCGATGCCATCGCCGCCATCCGCGCCTCCTACGCGGAGAAGATCACCGACGAGTTCGTCAAGCCCACCGTCATCATCCAAGGCGATGGCACTCCCGTCGGCCGCATCCGCGACGGGGATGTGGCCATGTTCTTCAACTTCCGCGCGGATCGCGCCCGCGAGATGACTCGCGCGCTGACGGACCCGAACTTCAAGGAGTTCGACCGCGGCGGGCTCGTGCTCGGGCGCTACGTCTGCATGACCCAGTACGACGAGACCTTCGATCTGCCCGTGGCCTATGCGCCCGAGCAGCCGCAGGAGATCTTCCCGGAGATCCTCTCGCGCCAGGGCCTCAAGCAGTTCCGCACCGCGGAGACCGAGAAGTACGCCCACGTCACTTTCTTCTTCAACGGCGGCCGCGAGGTCGTCTACCCCGGCGAGGAACGGCACCTGGTGCCCTCGCCCCGCGACGTGAAGACCTATGACTTGAAGCCGGAGATGTCCGCGCGCGAAGTCACCGCCGAGCTCGTCAAGCGCATCGACTCGGGCAAGTACGACTTCGCGCTCGTCAACTTCGCCAACCCGGACATGGTCGGCCACAGCGGCAACCTGGACGCCTCCATCAAGGCCGTGAAGGTCGTGGATGAGTGTCTCGGGCAGCTCGGTGCCGCGTGCCTGCGCAACAACTGGGCCATGGCCATCTCAGCCGACCACGGCAACTGCGAATTGATGAAGGACCCCACCACCGGTGAGCCCCACACCGCTCACACGCTCAACCCCGTGCCCTTCCATCTGATCCACCCGGACCTCCGCGGGCACAAGCTCCGTCCCGGCGTGCTGGCCGACATCGCCCCCACGCTCTGCAAAGTCATGGGCCTGCCTCAACCCCCGGAGATGAACCGCCAGGGCCTCCTCTGAGGCCTGCCCTCCTGGCTCCGAGGCCATGGCCCGGGAAGTGCATCTCCCGCGCGCCATGCGTCTCCATGTCTCTTCGCTCTCCCAGGGGCTCCTCGAGCTGCTGTACCCACCCGCGTGCCTGGCCTGTGCGCGGGTGCTCCCCGCACGCGCCTTCTTCTGCGAGGCGTGCGACACCGCCGTGGAGCGAGTGCCCCCCACCTGCTGCCGCACCTGCGCCGAGCCCGGCACCTTCCCCTCCAGCAAGTGCCCGCGGTGCCACCTCCATCGGCCGCCCTTCGCTCGGGCCTGGGCTCCCTTCGCCCACGAGGGGCCCGTGGCCCGCGTCATCCACCGCTTCAAGTATGAGGACCACCCCGAGCTCGCTCAGCCCCTGGGTGAGCTGCTCGCCCATGAGGCCCGCTCCTTCCTGCACCGGGCTCCAGAGCTGCTCGTGGCGCTCCCTCTCCACGCCCGCCGCTTCCGCGAGCGCCGGTATGACCAGACCCAGCTCCTGGCCGGCGCGCTCGCCAAGGCCACCGGCCGCCGCGCCCCCGTGGGCCTCCTCTCTCGCGCTCGCGAGACTCAGCGCCAGGTCGGCCTCTCCGAGGCAGAGCGCGCCCTCAACGTCGCCGAGGCCTTCACCGCTTCCCCCGCTGTGGCGGGACAGTCCCTCCTGCTGATCGACGACGTCCTCACCACCGGCGCCACCGCCCGCGCCGCCGCGACCGCCCTTCGGGACGCCGGCGCCCGCCAGGTGGAAGTGCTGACTGTCGCCCGCGCCTTCAGCCTCACAACCTGAGGCGTCCTCTCGCCTCCCGCCTCCAGGGACTACCTCCTCAGTCGAGAAAACTCACTCACAAGTCACCACTTTCGCCCACTTAGGGTATGGTGTCCTTCCTGGTGACTGGGCTCGCACAAGACGTGAACTTGCCTTGTTTCCCAGAATATTTAAGCGTATACACACTTTCACAGTTTCATTGTGTAAGGCCGGTCATCCTTCCCCCTCTATACTAAATCGAGGTGACCCTATGGCTCTGGCTCTAGTGCCAGGAGAGGCCGAGCGGTACTCCACCTTCGTCCTGGGCGGCGAGCACTACGCCATTCCCGAGAGCTGCGTCCGGGAAGTCCTCTCCAACGTGCCTGTCATCCACGTGCCCGCCGCGCCTCGCTTCATGCGTGGCGCCATTGGCGTGGGCGGCAAGCCCGTACCCGTGGTGGATCTGGGCTGCCGGGTCGGTCAGGCCTTCAGCTCAACCGCCGCTCGCACGATGGTCCTCGTCGTCGAGGTACAGCGAGAGGGAGAGAAGATGCTCCTCGGGCTGACGGCCGACACGGTGGGCGCTCCTATCCACCTGAGCCCTCGCGAGGTGGTAGCCGCGCCCTCCTTTGGCTCCACCCACAACATCGACTCCTTCATCGCGGGCATGGGCCGCCATGGCGATGGCCTCGTGCTCCTGCTGGACGTGGACCGTATGCTCTCCTCGTCCGAGCTGCTCGCCGCCGAGGAGTTCGCCGCCTGCGCGGAGCTGACGCCGGGCTCGCCCCCGGATCCACGGAACCTGCGGCCGCTCTAGCGCCCGCTCGCCCTGCCACCGGAGAGGCAGCCGCGCCTCTCCGCCCCTCACGCCCCGGCGGTGGCCCCTCCTCCTCGAGGAGGCCTACCCCGGGGCAACTTCTTTTTCACGCTCCGTGGCGTTTTCGGTTGCCTGACTGCCACCCGAGGCCGCATGCAGGGGAAGGCGCTACCCGTGGCGCATGTTGAGCCGGTCACCTCCAGCCAGGGGGCTCCCCATGGCCCACCCCATCGAAGGACGAGGGATACGACGGATGTCTCGCTTCACATGGCTCGCCGCAGTCTTCGTGCTCACCTGCCCGCTCCTGGTCCTCGCGAAGTCTCCGGACCCCAACGCCGAGGCGGCCCAGCGGCACGCGGAGAAGGCTCTGGAGCTCGCCTCCTCGCCGCGCGGCGCCGCCTACCTCATCCGCCTGCATGGGCTCCTCGACGAGCTGGAGGACCTCACTCCCCTGGTCAACACCTACGCCACCCTGGCCAGCAAGCGCAGCGCTGATCCCGGCACGCGCGCCACAGCGACCCTGCTGCTGATGGACCTGGAGCGCGCCCGCGGCCGCACGGTGCGCTCCGCCGAGGTGCAGCGCTCGCTGGGCTTCATCGGGGACTTCTATGTCGTGGGCGGCTTCGAGAACGAGGGCAAGAGCGGGTGTGACACCGACTTCGGCCCCGAGGCGGCCTCGCTGGACCTGAGCGCGAAGTTCGCGGGCGCCAAGGGCCGCGAGGTGTCCTGGCGCAAGCTCGCCGTCTCTCCCACGAACGGGTATGTGGATCTGTCCGCGGCGGTGCGCCCCAACCGCGAGGCGGTGGCCTACGCGCTGACCTGGCTGGAGTCGCCCGCGGAGACCCAGGTGGCGCTCGGCGTGGGCACCTCTGGAGCCTTCCGGCTGTGGGTGAACGGGCAGGTGGCCGCTCGCGAGGATCGCTACAACCTGCCTCGGCCGGATCAGAGCCGCGTGGCGGTGAAGCTGCGCAAGGGGCTCAACCGGGTGCTCCTCAAGGTGTGCCAGGAGACCGGGCCGCTGGGCTTCTACCTGCGCCAGGAGCCGATGAGCGGCCGCGGCACCGTGAAGGTGTCGCTGCCCGCCACCCCGCCGGCCCTGGAGCGCGGCACGGCTCCGGCGCCCCAGGTGCTGCCGACCCTCACCTCCTCGATGCGCGCCCTGGTGGAGAAGAAGCCAGAGGACGCGACCCTGCGCGGCGAGTACGCCACGGTGCTCTCCTTCTTCCGTGCCTATGACGAGCGCGAGCACACCGCCACGGTGGAGGCCGAGCGCGCCGCGAAGGCCGCTCCAGGGGACGCGGGCCTGCAGCTGCTGGCCGCCGCGAACCATCGCGAGGATCCCAACCTGAGGCGGAAGTTCCTGGAGGCGGCGCTCAAGGTGGCGCCGAACTCGGCGGGCGCGCGTCAGGCCATGGCCGAGCACGAGCTGGATCGCGGCCACCCGGAGCGGGTGCCGCCGCTGCTCACGCCGGTGGTGGAGAAGATGCCGGAGGCGGGCTCCGCCTCGCTGGTGCTGGCTCGCGCCTATGAGCTGCTGGGCGAGTCAGCCAGGGCCCAGGTGATGGTGGAGGAGGCCTTCCGCCGGCTGCCGCAGGTGCCTCGCGTGGTGCGCGCCGCCGCCTCGGCCTCGCGCAAGCTGGAGCGCAGCCAGGAGACGCTGGAGCGGCTGCGGGTAGCGCTCGCGCTGCGCTACGACGACTCGGCCAGCCGCCGCATGCTGGCCGCTCAGCTGGCGGACATGGGGCAGGTGGAGGCGGCCGCTCGCGAGTACACCGCTCAGCTCACCCTCAACCCCTTCGACAACGACTCGCGCGTGCGGCTGGGCGAGCTGCGGGCCGCCAACGGTCAGATCGATGCGGCGGTGGCGAACTTCGCCGAGGCCCGCGCGCTCTCGCCGGACGAGCCCGAGGTGTACGAGCGCGAGGGCCGCGCGCTGCTGGCCGCCGGGCGCCGGGACGAGGCCGTCGCCGCCATGGAGCGCTCGCTGGCGCTGCGGCCGCAGAACCCCGCCCTCAAGGAGGCCCTGCGCACCCTGAAGGGTGAGTCCGGCGGCTACGGCACGCGCTACCTGGTGGACCCCACGCCGCTCATCAAGGAGGCGGAGGCCTACCCCAACGAGGACGCCATCTACCTGTCGGAGAGCACCTACGTGCGCGTGCAGAAGAACGGCCTCACCAGCCGGCTGCATCAGCTGGTGGTGAAGGTGTTCAACCAGCGCGGCGTGGAGGACTTCCGGACGCAGCCGGTGGCGTACTCGCCGGATCGCCAGGAGGTGAAGGTGCTGCGCGCCCGCGTCATCAAGCCGAACGGCGCCGTGGTGGACAGCTACGGCGACACCGAGCGCAACATCAACGAGCCCTGGACGGGCATGTACTACGACGCCCGCGCGAAGATGCTGAACTTCCCCGCGCTGGCGCCAGGGGACGTGCTGGAGCTTCAGTACCGCATCGAGGACACGTCGCAGGACAACCTGCTGTCGGACTACTTCGGCGAGGTGGAGAACATCCAGGGCGTCTACCCCAAGCTGCGCTTCCAGTACCTGGTGGACATGCCCAAGGAGCGCCCCCTGTACTCCAACGCCGCGAAGGTGCCAGGGCTGGCCGCGAAGCAGGAGGAGCTGGAGGGTGGGCGCACGCTCTATCACTGGACGGCGAAGCACATCCCCAAGGTGGTGCCGGAGCCGGGCATGCCGGGCTGGGCCGAGGTGGCCCCGCCGCTGCACGTGTCCACGTACAAGTCGTGGGAGCAGGTGAGCCGTTACTGGTGGGGCCTGGTGAGGGATCAGCTCACGCCGAACGAGGAACTCCGCCGGACGGTGGAGCAGGTCCTCACCGGGGTGGACCGCAAGGACGACATGGCGGTGGTCCGGGCCGTGTACAACTGGGTGGTGGCCAACACGCGCTACGTGGCGCTGGAGTTCGGCATCCACGGCTACAAGCCGTACCGGGTGACGCAAGTCCTGTCGCGGCGCTTCGGTGACTGCAAGGACAAGGCGAGCCTCATCCACACCATGCTGAAGCTGGCGGGGGTGGAGAGCAAGATGGTGCTCTTGCGCATGCGCAACCTGGGCTACATCGGCGAGGAGCCCGCGAGCCTGGCGGCCTTCAACCACGCCATCATCTACCTCCCCAAGTACGACATGTTCCTGGACGGCACCGCCGAGTTCTACGGCGCGCGCGAGCTGCCCAGCGCGGACCGGCGGGCCACCGTCCTCATTGTCGAGCCGGATGGCACGAGCACCTTCCGCATCACCCCCGAGGCCAAGGGCGAGGAGAACCTCACGCGGCTGGACATGGACGTGACGCTCAATGTGGATGGGAGCGCGGAAGTGAAGGGAGACAGCACGGTGAAGGGCCAGCAGGCCTCCGAGTACCGGCGCGCCTACCGCACCGTGGCCACGCGCAAGTCCACCTTCGAGCGCGCCTGGGCACAGAGCTTCCCGGGCCTCACGGTGAACGAGGTGACGCTCAATGACACGACCGTCCTCGACCATGATGTGGACATCGGCTTCCAGATGACGATCCCGCGCTACTCGGAGGCACAGCAGGGCGGAGTGCTGCGCTTCCTGCCCTTCGGCACGGGCCGCACGTACCAGCAGGCCTACGCCACGCTGGTGGAGCGCCGGTTCGATCTGGTGATGCAGGGCCCGTGGATGAACAAGTTCACCCTGCGCTACACCCTGCCCCCGGGCTACAAGGTGGCGGAGATGCCGCCGCCCCTACAGGAGACGCACTCCTGGGGCCGGGTGAGCCTCACCTACCGCATGGAGGGCGGCAAGCTCATCGCCGATGGCGAGGTGCTGATGAGCTCTCCGCGCATCAAGGCGGATGACTACGCCGCGTTCCGGGCCTTCCTGGGCCGCGTGGACCAGGCCTTCGGGCGCAAGGTGGTGCTCCAGGGCCCTCCGCAGAAACAGACCGCCGAGCGCTGAGCCCGCACCCTCTCTCAGAATTTGAGATGCCGCTGCGCACGCTTTCCTGAGAGCGGGCGTTTGCATTCCTGGCCCAATCCGATCCATGCTCGGGGCCATGAGTCGTGAGGGTGGGTACCGCGAGGTGCCACTTCGCGGCGCATCAGCAACATTCTCCGATCTCTGGTCCCTTTCTAAAATCCGGTTGATCGTGTGAATGGAGATCACCTCCCTGGTGCATTCTCCCGGTTACTGTTTTCACCCCCAAGAGAAACGCTCGCCATGTCCTCAACTCCGTCCAACTCATCCGACAAAGTTCTTCGCAGCGAGTACCAGAAGTCGGTCGCCAACTACTGGAACACGAACCAGAACGACCCCGTGAACCTGCTGCTCGGCCATGTCGACGGCTACTACCACCACCACTACGGGATTGGTGACGTTGACTGGTCTGTGTTGGAGGGGCCCGAGAGCACGCGCAACGATCGGACCATCCGCGAACTGCACCGGCTCGAGCACGCACAGGCCGTGTGTCTGCTCGACCAGTTCGGGGACATCAAGCCCACCGACCGCCTGATGGACGGCGGGTCTGGCCGGGGCGGCACCAGCTTCATGGCCCACGAGCGCTTCGGCTGCCAGGTCGACGGCGTGACGATCTCCGAGTACCAGGTCGGCTTCGCGCAAAACCAGGCCGTGCAGCGCGGTGTGACAGACAAGGTCAAGTTCCATTTCCGCAACATGCTGGACTCGGGCTTCGAGACAGGGTCCATGCGCGGCATCTGGACCAATGAGACCACGATGTATGTGGATCTGTTCAAGCTGTTCGCCGAGTTCTCCAGGCTCCTGAAGGACGGCGGCCGTTACGTCTGCATCACCGGGTGCTACAACGACATCACCGGCGGCCGCTCGCGGGCTGTCAGCCAGATCGACGCGCAGTACATCTGCAACATCCACCCGCGCAGCGAGTACTTCAAGGCGCTGGCGGCCAACAACCTCGTGCCCATCCACGTCACTGACCTGACGGCCAAGACGATCCCCTACTGGGAGCTCCGCGCGAAGTCGTCGGTCGCCACCGGGGTCGAGGACCCGTTCCTCACGGCGTACAAAGAGGGCAGCTTCCATTACCTGCTGATCGTCGCGGATCGAATCGTTCGATGACGATCGGGGAGAGGCCGGTATAGGTTCGCCATCCCGGCACCGACAGGGGCAAACACCATGACGGAACCCAGCGACAAGACACAGGAGGACTCCGGCCTGGACGCGCTCAAGGCCGCCCTCTGGGCCAGGCCGAGTGGCCTGGGAACGTCCGCCGCCCGTCTTGCGGAGCTGCTCGCCCGGGTCCGCGCTGGCGACCTCGATCCGCCCCTGCCCCCGGCAGGCTCCAACCCTGCCTATGCCGAGAGGTCCTGGGGCGATGGGACCTTCTCCAAGCTGTACTGCCCCATCAC
>Ga0247825_10000114_pt1 | contig 44151 bp, 49 predicted proteins | sample 13C_Vanillin_Day_FD_194413 | JGI IMG/M metagenome (GOLD analysis project Ga0247825, IMG submission 194413) | Soil microbial communities from agricultural site in Penn Yan, New York, United States - 13C_Vanillin_Day48 | ecosystem: Environmental > Terrestrial > Soil > Agricultural land | place...
TGCAGGCGTCCTCGAACGAATACGACGGCCATCGTGAGCGTCACGGCGGCGATGGCCGCCAGCGGCCACAGGTTGGCGAGGATGTCGCCGGGCGGCATCGCCTTGAGCACGCTGCCGTGCACGATCACCAGGAAATGGGTGAGCGGGATCGCCTGGGCCAGCCACTGCAGCGCGAGCGGCATGTTCTCCACCGGCGTGGCGAAGCCCGACATCAGCACCGCCGGCACGCCGATGGCGAACGCGCCCAGGATGGCCTGCTGCTGGGTCGCGCTGACCGCGGAGATCATCAGCCCGATACCGACCACCGACAGGATGAACAGCACCAGGCTCGCCAGCAGCAGCCCGAACGAGCCGGTGAACGGGATCCGGAACACGAACGCGCCGGCCGCGATCATCAGCAGGCCGAGCACGGTGCCGATCGCCAGCGCCGGCAGCGACTTGGACACGATGATCTCCAGGGTGGAGGTGGGCGAGACCAGCAGCTGGTCGAAGGTGCCCAGCTCGCGCTCGCGCGCGATCGACAGCGCGGTGAGCATCAGCGCGCTGAAGAACGCGAGGATGCCGACCAGCCCGGGCACTATGAACCACTGGTAGACCAGGTTGGGGTTGAACCAGTGGCGCACCGCCAGCGCAGAGACGGGCGCGGCCCCCGGCTCGACCTCGGCGCCGAGGTCGGCGGCGATGCTGGTCAGGTAGCCCAGGGTGATCTGGCCGGCGTTGCTGCGCCGCCCGTCGATCAGCACCTGCACCCGCCCGGTGCCACCGGCTGCGATCTCGCGCGAAAAGTCGGGCGGGATCGCCAGTGCGGCGATCACCTCGCCGCGATCGATCAGCCGGCGCAGCTCGCGGCCGCTCCCCACCGGATGCACGCGGGAAACGAATCCGGCGCCGTCCAGGCGCGCGACCAGCTCGTGCGACCAGCGGCCCGAATCCTGATCGTGCACGGCGATGTCGACGTTGCTCACCTCCAGAGTGGCGGCAAAGGAAAAGATCAGCAGCTGGATCAGCGGCGGCGCGAATACCACCATCCGGCTGCGCGGGTCGCGCAGGATGCTGAGCACTTCCTTCACCACCTGGGCGCGCAGGCGGGCGGTCAAGAGCGGCCGGCTGCGTCGCGGCATCGCTCAGGGCTCCAGGTTCTTGCGGGTGGCGCGCCTCGCCAGCGCGAACAGGACCGCGCCGATCGCCGCCATCGCCAGCAGGTCGGGCACGAACACCGCCCAGATGTCGCCGGCCAGGAACACGGTCTTGAGCGAGGACACGAAGTAGCGCGCCGGGATCAGCCAGGTGATCGCCCGGATCGGCGCCGGCATCGAGTCGATCTCGAACAGGAAGCCGGAGAGCATGAACGCCGGCAGGAAGCCGGAGAACAGCGCGATCTGCGCGGCCAGGAACTGGTTACGCGCCAGCGACGAGATCAGCAGCCCCTGGCCCAGCGCCGGCACCATGAACACCGCCGACAGCAGCAGCAGCGCCGCCAGCGAGCCGTGCAGCGGCACGTCGAACACGAAGATCGCCAGCGCCGCCGCGCCCAGCGTCGACAGCATGCCCAGCGCGAAGTACGGCAGCAGCTTGCCGATGAGGATCTCGACCACCGACGCGGGCGTGGACATGACCGCCTCCATTGTCCCGCGCTCCCATTCGCGCGCGACCACCAGCGCGGTGAGCATGGTGCCGATGATGGTCATGATGATGGCGATGGCGCCGGGCACCAGCGCGCGCCGGCTTTCCAGCTCCGGGTTGTACCAGTAGCGCGGCTCCAGTGCGATCGATGCCGACGGCACTTCCCCGCCCATCCCGGCGCGCCAGGTCTGCACCACGCCCTGCGCGTAGTTGGCGACGAAGTTGGCGGTGTTCGGCTGCGAGCCGTCGGTGACGACCTGCACCAGCGGCTGGCCGCTGCGTTCGGCCAGGCGCTGCTCGAAGTCCTGCGGGATCACCACGAAGCCGCGCAGCTCGCCGGCCACGACCCGATCGGCCACCTCGCGCCGGTCGTGCGCGAAGGTCACGTCGAGATAGCGGGTGGCGGCGAAGGCGGCCGCGAGCTGCTGGGAAGACGCGCCCGGTGATTCGACTACCACGCCGATGCGCACCGTGCGGATATCCAGCGACACCGCATAGGCGAACAGGAGCAGCAGCACCGCCGGCAGCACGAAGGCGATCAGCAGCGTGGACGGGTCGCGGACCGCCTGCAGGCTTTCCTTGCGCACCAGCGCTGACAGGCGCCGGGTGTCGAAGGCGCTCATTGGCTAGCCTCGCCGCGCGCTTCGTCGGCCAGGTCGGCGGACTCCACCAGGTGGATGAAGGCGTCTTCCATGGTCGGATCGGCGTGATCGTCGGTGGCCGCGCCGCGCTTGAGCGCATCGGGCGTGTCCAGGGCGATGAGCCGCGCCCGGTACAGCATCGCGACGCGGTCGCAGTACTCGGCCTCGTCCATGAAGTGGGTCGTGACCATCACCGTCACGCCCTTGCGCGCCAGGCCGTTGATGTGAGTCCAGAACTCGCGCCGCGTGATCGGATCGACGCCCGAGGTGGGCTCATCCAGGAACAGCACCGGCGGGCGGTGCATCAGCGCGCAGGCCAGCGCCAGGCGCTGCCGGTACCCCAGCGGCAGCGCATCCGGCGCCGCCGAGAGCCAGCGGCCCAGGTCGAAGGTCTCGATCATCTCGTCGATGCGCGCGCGCCGGGTGGCGCCTTCCAGCCCGTACACGCCGGCCGAGAACTCCAGGTTCTGGCGCACCGACAGCAGGCCGTAGAGTGAGAACTTCTGCGCCATGTAGCCGAGCTGGCCCTTGGCCGCGCCGGTGGCCCGGCGCAGGTCCAGCCCGACCACGTGCGCCTCGCCTTCGGTCGGCTTGAGCAGGCCGCAGAGCATCTTGAAGGTGGTCGACTTGCCGGCGCCATTCGGGCCAAGCAGACCGAAGATCTCGCCCTGGCGCACCTCGAAGGTGACCCTGTCGGTGGCGGTGAAATCGCCGAAGCGCTTGGTCAGGTCGCGGCAGGAGACCGCGATGTTCGAATCCAGCCTTACCGGCGGCAGGCGTTCGGCGAGCGCCGAGGTGCCGCCGGGACCGCCGCCCAGCAGGTCGATGAAGGCGTCCTCGAAGCGCGGCGCCACCGGCACCAGGCGTGCATCCACGCGATCGGCCAGCGCCTGGATCTGCTGCCGGGCGGCATCGGCGCGCAGCACCACGCGCACCCCGGCGCCCTGGATCACGCCATCGCCAATGCTGTCGAGATCCAGCGCTTCGGCCAGCACGGCGCGGCGCTCGGCCCCGACCTCCTCCAGGCGGAAGCTGCGATCCCCGAGACTTCCGGTGAGCTCCCCGGGCGGCCCGGCGAAGGCGAGCTCGCCCTCATTGAGCAACAGCACCCGGTCGCAGCGCTCGGCCTCGTCCAGGTAGGCGGTTGACCAGACCACGGCCATGCCCTCGTCGGTCAGCGCCTGCACCATGCGCCAAAGGTCCTGACGGCTGACCGGATCGACGCCGACGCTGGGCTCGTCCAGCAGCAGCACGGCGGGCCGCGCCATCAGCGCGCAGGCGAGGCCGAGCTTCTGCTTCATGCCGCCGGACAGCTTGCCGGCCAGGCGCCCGGTGAAGGGGCCTAGCCGGGTGAAGTCGAGCAACTCGTCGAACAACCCGGCGTGCCGGTCGGCGTCCATGCCGCGAAGCTGCGCGTAGAGGCGCATGTTCTCCATCACCGACAGGTCTTCGTACAGGCCGAAGCGCTGCGGCATGTAGCCGCTGGCGACGTGGATGGCGTCGTTGTCGTCCACCACGTCGTAGCCGGCCAGGGTGACGCGGCCGGCATTCGGGACCAGCAGGCCGGTCATGATGCGCATCAGGGTGGTCTTGCCGGCGCCGTCCGGGCCCACCAGGCCGGTGAGGCGGCCGTAGCCGATGCGCGCACTCAGCCCGCGCAGCGCCTGCACCTTGCCGAAATGTTTTTCGACGCCGTCGAGCACCACCGCCGTGTCGCGATCCTGGCCGCGCGGCGCGGCCGGCAGCGGCGCGGCGGCGGCCATCTCAGCGCGCCTCGACCTCGATGGTCACCGGCATGCCCTGGCGCAGCGCGCCGTCGGCATCGGCCGCGTCGATCACCACCCGCACGCGATAGACCAGGTCGGTACGAAGATCGGGGGTTTCCACCGTCCTGGGTGTGAACTCGGCGCGCGGCGAGATGAAGCCGATCTGGCCTCGGTAGACGGTCGGCGAAGAATCGCTGCGCACGCGCACCCGGGTTCCCGGTGCGATGCGCCCCAGATCCGGCCCGCTGACGTAGGCGCGTACGTACACCGGCGCGTCCAGGCTCAGGCTGTAGACCGTGCTCTGGCTGGCGACCATGCTGCCCGGTTCGCGCAACCGTGCGATCACGGTGCCGGCGCTCGGCGCCAGCAATTCGGTATCCGCCAGGGCGGTGGCGGCCTGGGCCCGCGCCGCTTCGGCGGCGGCCAGACGCGCTTCCCCCGCGGCGATGTCTTCGCGGCGAAAGCCTTCCGTGGCCTGTGACAGGGCCGCTTCGGCCGCCTTGACGCCCGCGGCCGCCTGGTCTCGGGCGGCCCGAGCGGCATCGACGGTGCTTTGGCTGCTGGCACCCGACGGACGCAGGTCGCTCTGCCGCCGGTAGTTGAGCTCGGCATCTCTGCTGGCCGCCAGCGCCTGGTTGAGCGCCGCCCGTGCCTGGGCGATCTCCTGCGGGCGCAGGCCGCGGCGCAGCTTGTCCAGTTCCGCCTGCGCAACCCGCACGGACGCTTCGGCCACCGCGAGCGCCTCCTCGAAGGGCCGGGCATCGAGCACCGCCATACGCGTACCGGCGGTGACGGCATCGCCCTCGTCGAACGCCATCTGCGCCACGCGTCCCGATTGCCGAAAGGCCAATTGCACCTCACGGATATCGACGTTGCCGTATAGACGCAGCAGGCCATCATCATTGCCTGTGCGCTGCATCCATGCCACGCCGCCAACCGCGACGATGACAGCAACGGCGATGGCGATGATGATGCGCTTCGTCGTGCGGGAGAGACCTTTGACTTTCATTCGGCGGCCTCGCTCCGATGCCGCGGCGATAGATGGCGAGCACGGAAGGATACGGGTCCATGCCGCGAAATGCTCGCGGTTGCGACGTGTTTCGCGCGCGTTCAGGCAAATTCGGGAACGGCGAGGACTGCGAGCGCCGCTTAGGCCGGCTTCCCAGCTCGCGGGCGCGCGGCGGCGATCAGCGAGTCCACGGCACGGCTAAGTCATCACTTGCCGAAGAGGGAATTGAGCTCTTTGCCGGAGGCGGCGTTGGCGAAGCCGTCGAACCTGCCTTCTTCCGCGAGCATCCTGGCCGCACGCATGAAGCCGCCCCAGGCCGCCCGGGCAAGCGCGCCGCCGACGCTGATGCGCCGCACGCCGAGCGCGGCGATTTCCGGCACCGTGAGCTGGCTCGCCGAACCGACCAGCAGGTTGACCGGCTTCGGCGCTGCCGCGGCCACCACGGCCCTGATCTGCTCGGGAGTGTGGATGCCCGGCGCATAAAGGCAATCGGCGCCCGCCTGCGCGTAGGCTTTGAGCCGCGCGATGGTTTCCTCAAGATCGGGCCGGCCGACGAGGAAGCATTCGGCGCGCCCGACGAGCAGCGCATCGCCGCCCGCCTTGTCGATGGCGTCTCGTGCGGCGCGCACCCGCTCGACCGCGGCGTCAAGGTCGTAGAGCGGGCTCGCCGCATCGCCGGTGGAGTCCTCGATGGATAATCCCGCCACGCCCGTCTCGCAGGCAAGACGCACGCTTTCCGCGACGCCGGCTGCATCGGCGGCGAAGCCGCTCTCGAAGTCGGCATTCACCGGCAGCTCGGTCGCCGCGACCATTTCATGCAGGTGCGCGAGCGCCGTGTCGCGCGAGATGCCGCCGTCGGGCCGGCCCTTCGACCAGGCGAAGCCCGAGCTGGTGGTCGCCAGCGCCTTGAATCCGAGACTCTGCAGATAGCGTGCGCTGCCGACATCCCAGGGGTTCGGGATGACGAAGCATCCGGCCTGGTGCAGATCGTGAAAGGCACGCCGCTTGGCGGCGGTAACGGGGCGAGTGTCGGCCATCGGGGCTCCAGGTGTGAGGTGAATGAGGCTCAGGCCTGCTGCACCGCTGCCGGATACTCGGGGCGGATGTCGAAACGCAGCCGGCCGTGGGCGGCGCGCAGCGCCGCTTCCGCGGCTGCCGGAGTGGCCGCGCGGGAAAAGATGAAGCCGAGGTAGCTCGCGCCGTCGGGCGGCGGCGCAATGACCTGGCCGGGCTCCGCGGTGATCGCCACACCGGTGATGCCGGGCACCGCCTCGGCGGCGGCGAGGCCTTCGAGCCCGCGGTAGATGCCGCGCAGTGGAATCGGGATCATCATCACCCCCGCAGCGGCGTTACCCACAACGGGAATTGAGGGTAATTCGCTCACCGCCTGGCGCAGGATCATTTCCTCCAGGCTCATGCCCAGCAGATGGTGGAGCACGCGCCCGCAAAGGCCACCGATGGAGCGCGGCGCGACTTCGAGAAGCCAGACGCCCTGGTCGTTCACGCGCACCTCCGCGTGCACCGGCCCGGTCGCGAGCCCGGCGGCGCGGCAAGCGCGCGCTACTTCCTCGTGGATCGCGTGCTGCAGCCGCTGCGGCAGGCGGGACGGCGTGACGTAGAGCGTTTCCTCGAAGCAGGGGCCGTCCAGCGGATCGGGCTTGTCGAAGAGCGCGAGGGTGGTCAGCTCGCCTCGCCGGAGGCTGCCTTCCAGCGCGTACTCGCGTCCCGGGATGAAGTCCTCCACGACGAGACCCAGCGCCTCGGCGTCGCGGTCGGCGCGGGCCTGGATGGCGCGCACCCAGTGCACGGCGCGCACCAGCGCTTGTGGATCGTCGGCGCGGATGACGCCGCGGCTTGCCGACAGGCGCCGCGCCTTCACCACCACGGGGAACTTCACCGCGGCAGAGAGCTTTTCTCCGCTGGACAGATGCTGGAACGCGGGACAGCGAAATCCGCCTGCGCGCAGGAGCTCGCGGAACGCGAGCTTGTCGCGCACCCGGCGCACCGCCTCGGCGCGATTGCCCGGCAGGCCGAGGCGCTCCGCCAGCACGGCAGCGAGCTCGACGCCCGAGTCGTCCACGGCGAGCACCGCGTGCGGGGTGCCCTTCATCTCGCGCAGCGCGATATCCGCCGCGCTCGCCGGCTGGTCGAAGTGCAGCGCCATGATCGGCGCGAGGCCCCACGACGGCGCGAGCTGGTGACAGTAGTTGGCCGCGGCGAGGATCTCGATGCCGAGCTTTCCGGCGGCGGAGAGGAAATCCTGGTTGCGGTAGCCGGTGGTCGGCAGGAGCAGCAGGACGCGCTTCACTGCGAAAACTGCGCCTTGCGCCCCTGGTAAAAGCTCCCCATCGCCTCGTTGGCTTCCTGCGCTTCGGCGAGCTTCCCGGCGACCGAGGGCCACTTGTCGCCGGGTATGGCGACATACATTTCTTCGTCCGGCAGGCCGGTGAACGTGCGGTTGCCTTTGCAGCCGAGCGAAATCGAGGTTTCGCGGCTGCCTGTCGTCAGTGAAAGAACGGCACAGGCGGGACGCCCCAGCGCATTCGTCAGCGCGCTGCCCGCGCCGGCCTTGAGTGCCGCCTCGTAAATCAGCATCGCCTGCGCCGGCTTCGCCGCGATCAGCACCACGTCGGCCTTGAAGCCGGCGTCCTCCACCGGGCCGTACGCCACGACGCCGGGCGTCATGGCAAGCGTCGGGATGCCGGGCACTTCCTCGGTCGCGACGTAGCTGCTGCGCGCCATGAAGGCGATCGTGTCCTGCAGCTCGTGCGCGCGCTCGGGCGGCAACGGGATGCGGTGAGTATGGCTGCCGACCGCGCAGTTGTAGTGATCGGCCGGCAGCGTATAGAACGTCTGCCCGCGCATCGCCTTATCCCAGAACACGCAGCCGGCAGGCACGGCGCCCCCTTGCCAGCGCGGCACGCCGGGCGGCGGTAAGTCGAAAAAACCTATGGCGATGGCTTTCATGGGCGCTCAGAAAGACTGGAGCTGCTGCTCGGTCGGCTCGGCGCAGCAGTACCACGGTTCGGACAGACGCGGAATCGGCGTGCCGAGATCGCGCGCGAGCGCCGGCGCGTCGCGCCCGGCCGCCTCGTGGGCCACGCGCCAGATTGCCGCGAACACCTCGCGTCGCGCAACCCCTTCCTGCTCGCAGCGGGCCACTTGCGCCTGCAGATGCTTCTGCAGGCGATCCACGCGAGGATCACCATGGACCCAGGGATAGCCGAGCAGCGCGGGGTCGAAGGCGAGCAGCCTTTCCCTGAAGCCCGGCAACTTCAGCAGCCACGAGCCTTCGGGAACGAGGAGGCGAATGGTGAGCTGCACGGGCGGCACGCTCTCCACGAGCCGCAGCTCCACGAGCCGCTCGAGCAGCGCGATATAGCCCTCCAGCGTCGTCCAGGGCGTGAAGGCCACGAAGGTCGGCGCGAGCGCAATGCCGGCTTCGTGCGTGAGCGCGACGGCGCGGTCGAAGTCTCGGCTGGTGTGGTGCTTGTCGAGATGGCGCAGGATTTCATCGTCCACGGCTTCCACAGCCGAGGTGATGAACAGGCATCCGCTCGCGCGCAGCTCCGGCAACAACGCTCCATGGTCGATGAGGTGCTGGATCTTGATGGTCGCATCGAACGTGACATGGGGAAACGCCTCGTGCAAGGCGCGCGCAAGCCGCAGGCCATGGGTAGGCCCGTTGAAGAAGTCCGGATCGCCGAACGAGATGTGTGCGGCGCCGTCCTCCACCTGCTGGCGGATGTCCTCCAGCACCGTGTCGAGCGGTACGATGCGGAACTTCCCCTGGTACACCGGCACCACCGGGCAGTGCCGGCACAGGTGCTTGCAGCCGCGGCTGCCCTCGGCGAATCCGGCCACGCAGGTCGATCCGTCGGGCAGCACCAGGTGGGCATAGCGCGAAAGGTTCGGCAGGCCGCTGCGGTCCGGCACCTGGAACGCGATGCGCTCCAGGCGGATCACCGGCTCGCTCTGCCTCGACACCATTCCACCTGTCGATAGTTTCCGGGAGAGCGAAACGAGCGAGGGCTCGACCTCGCCGCCGAGCACCGTGTCGACGCCCAACTCGCGCAGCAGCGCCTCGTTCATCGGGGCGTAAAGGCCATAGACGCACAGGTGCGCCTCGGGAGCCTGCGCTCGGATGCGCGGCAAGGCTTCCACCGCGATGCGCGTGGCGGTGTGCATGCCCACATAGACCGCCACCAGTCCGGCGTCCTGGAAGGTTGCGCCTTCGAGCTTCTCCAGCGAAAGATCGAGGCACGTTACCTCGAAGCCCGCGCGCTTGAGCCAGGCGGCGGGCTGCGCCAGGGCGAACGGCTGCCGCCCCAGCTCGTAGGGGTTGATCAGCACGACCTTGAAGGCGCGGGCTACTTCGATTTCGGCCGTGCCTCGAACGGCGCCGGACCCTGCTCGCGGCTCGCTCCGGCCCGCTCCAGGCGCTCGAGGTAATCCTGCCATAGCTTCTCGCGGTTCTCGCCCAGCCAATACAAGTACTCCCAGGAATAGATGCCGGTGCTGTGGCCGTCGGAGAACGACGGCTGGATGGCGTAGTTGCCGCTCGGCTCGACCGACAAGATCTCCACGTTGCGCTTGCCGGCCTGCAGCACCTCCTGGCCGGGCCCGTGGCCGCGCACCTCGGCCGAGGGCGAGTACACGCGCAGCAGCTCGTAGCTCAGGTCGAACCGGTTGCCATCGGAGAAGGCGATCTCCATCTTCCGCGACTTCTGGTGCAGCTTGATTTCGAGCGGCTGCGGCGATGCGTCCGCCATCGAGGGCCCTACTTCTGCTGCGCCGGCGGCACGTAGCCCGCCGCCACGTCGGCGCCCCCGCCGAAGAAATGGGCCTCCATCTGCTGCGCGAGATAGTCGCGCGCCTTCTTGTCGGCCAGGTTGAGGCGGTTCTCGTTCACCAGCATCGTCTGGTGCGCGAGCCACTGCTGCCACGCCTGCTTCGACACGTTCTCGAAGATGCGCTTGCCGAGCTCACCGGGATACGGCGGCCGATCCAGCCCCTCCGCCTCCCGCCCGAGTTTGATGCATTTGACCATGCGTGCCATGCGGTCAGTATGCACAGCGGCCGCGTTCGATCAACCCTACGCCCCATAGGGCGATAGGCAGCACTCTAGGCGGGCGGGCGATCCCTAATTCCAGTTGTCGATCTTGATGTCGTCGGGCGAGGGCCTGCCCCGGCCGGTTTCGACAAGCTCCTTGAGGCTCAGCATGAATACCGCCCACTTCATGCTGCAGTGCTCGGTGAACTCGACCGCCTCGCGCCAGTTCCTGTGACCGAAGTGAACGATGGTGTGGTCGTCCTCCCGGGAAAGCCTGAATACCACGTCGGTTCCGATCCACTCCTCGGGCCCCGCCTTGCAGCGCCAATGCACCTGCCTGTCGGGATCGACTGCGATCACCTCCATGGACATGCCCCCAATGCGCTCTCCGCTCGGCGAGCTGAACTGGAAGTCGATCGTTCCGCCGGGTTCGGACACACCGGTGGTCTCCTTCGTCCACCAGCCGGCAACGCCTTCGATCGTCGAGAGCGCCGCATAGACCTTCGAAGGGGGCGCCTTGATGCCGACGCGATGGATGATGTCTATCGGTTTTGCGGGTGTCTGGGTCTTGCTGTTCATCGTCAGGATTCCTTGCAGAGCGCCCCGGATGGGCGCGGCAAGACAACTCTACCCAGGGGGTAGCCACAGCAGGGAGTAACAAGATCGTCGTGAATCCTGCCAGCGGCGGCGATTAGCCTGTGAGGATGGGCTTCAGTGCCGGGATCTCCCCGTCGATGAAGTCGAAGAAGGCGCAGACGCGCGGCGTGCGGCGCACGCTGGGGTGCGCTAGCAGGCGCCAGACGCGTGCGAGCTGCGGGATCGGGCCGAGCACGCGCACCAGGCCGGGCTCGTTGTCGGCGATGGCGGTGGGAAGCGGCGCCACGCCGATGCCCGACTTCACGGCGTAGACCAGGCCGAGCACGCTGTTGTTGCGGGCGACGACCCGGGCGTTCGGCGCCACGCTCGCGAGCCAGACGGCGGCGCGGTGCTTCGCCATGCTCTCGTCCAGCCCGACGAGCAGGTGCCGCTCCAGGTCCTCGACGCGCTCCGGCTTGCCGTGCTGCTCGATGTACCCGCGGCTCGCGTAGACCGCCCACAAGGAGTCGGCGATCTTGCGGCCGACCAGCTCGGCGTCGTCGGTGTCGCCGGAGCGCAGCGCGACGTCGGCTTCGCCTTTGGCGAGGTCGACGTACTTGTCGCTCATGACGAATTCCACACGCAGGTTCGGATGCTTCGCCTTGAACCGCTCGAGCAGCGACGACTGGGTAATGCGGTAGACGATCGGCTCGGGACAGGCGACGCGCAGCACGCCCGAAACCTCGCGCGTCGCGCTGTCGAGGTGCTGCTCGAAGGCGAGCGCGGCCTGCTCTACGCGCTCGGCGTGCGCAACCATCTCGCGGCCGAGCTCGGTGAGACGGTAGCCGGCGGGGCTGCGCATCGCGAGCGGCTTTCCGATGCGGCGCTCGAGATGCGTCAGGCGCCGCTGCACCGTCGACTGGTTGGTGCCGAGCGCCCGGGCGGCGGCGACGGTGCTGCCGTGGCGCGCCACGGCGAGGAAGTAGCGCAGGTCGTTCCAGTCGAGCAGCGGGCTATGCGCTTTTGCGGCCCCCGTTATGCGGGCCTGCGGCTTCCGCGATTCGGGTCGATCCGGATAGCGTTCGGGCATGAGCCTATTATCCGATGTGGAAACCTTCAAGCGCGCCACCCTCGCACAGTGGGAGCAGGCCGCGCCGGGCTGGAACGATCACACGCCGCAGGTCCGCGCCTGGCTGCAAGCAGCGACCGATGCGATGCTCGCGATGGCAGGCGTGCGGCAGGGCGCGCGCGTGCTCGACGTGGCGGCCGGCGCCGGCGACCAGACGCTCGACATCGCGCACCGGGTCGGCCCGGCGGGCGCCGTGCTCGCCACCGACTTCTCGCCGGCGATCCTCGCGTTCGCGAAGGCGAACGCGGACCGCGCCGGCTACGACAACGTCGAGACGCGGGTTGCGGACGCCGAGCGGCTGGAGCTGCCGGAGGCGAGCTTCGATGCCGCCGTATGCCGCCTGGGACTCATGCTCCTCCCCGATCCGCTGCAGGCCTTGCGCGCCATGCATCGCGCGCTCAAGCCCGGCGGCGGCATCTGCTCGATGGTGTTCTCCGTGCCGCCGGTCAACCCGTGCGTCGCGATCCTCATGGCCACGGCGCTCGAGCACGCCGGCCTGCCGCCACGAGACCCGTTCCAGGCGGGCAGCCTCTTCAGCCTCGGCAAGCCCGGCGCGATCGACGAGCTCTTCAAGGCCGCCGGCTTCGCCGATGTCGCCACGACGAAGGTGCAGGCGCCCTTCCGGTTGCCGAGCGCGGCCGCCTACCTCGACTTCGTTCGAAGCTCGGCCAGCCCGATCCAGCAGATTCTCGGTGGGCTCGACCCGGCGCGGCGCGAAGCCGCCTGGGCAGCCATGGAGCAGCGGCTGAAGAAGTTCGAGACCGCGGAAGGCTGGGTGGGTCCGAACGAGCTGCTGCTTACGGCCGCGCGCCGGCGGGGTCTCGACGGGGGCTAGTATTGCAGCGTGCGCCTGATCCTGCTTGCGCTCGCCTGCCTGCCGCTCTTCGCGCTCGCCGCCGAAGATCCCGTCGCGGTGGTGCGCGAGGCGCTCGCGGCGGTGTGCGCGAAGCCGGGCGCCGCGCTGCCGCCTTCCGTTTCGATCCGGCGCATCGGGGCCGAGCTGCATGCGGTGTACGGAAAAGAGCTCCTGGTGATCGCGGGCGCGGATTGCCAGGTGCGCTACGGCCGGAGGATCCATTCCTCGGCGGACGGCCGCCCGAGGGAAATCCGGTTCCTGCGCGACGATCTGTCGGATAGCGGCGCGGGCGAGCTGCTCGATGCGCCGATTCCGGCAGCGCCCGACCCGGGCGGCGTTGCCCTCGCGCATGTCGATTCGGGCGTCAACTACCTGCTGCCCGAAATCGCGCGGCGCCTCGCGCGCGACGCGGACGGCGCGGCGCTGGGCTACGACTGGTGGGACATGGACCCGCGCCCTTTCGACCAGGATCCGGCGCGCTCGCCCTTCTTTCCGCAGCGGCATGGCACGCGCACGGCGAGCCTCTTGCTGGAGGAAGCGCCCTATGCCCGCCTGATCCCGTACCGCTACCCGCGCGCCGACATGTCGCGCATGGCTTCGCTAGTGGACGCCGCCGCGAAGGCCGGCGTGCGCATCGTCACCGTGGCGATGGGGAGCAACCAGCGCAACGAATGGCAGGCCTACGAGCAGGCGGTGCGCCGGCACCCGGAGATGCTGTTCATCGTCTCCGCCGGAAACGACGGGCGCGACATCGACCGGCAGCCGGTGTACCCGGCGGCGCTCGAGCTCGCCAACCAGCTCACCGTCACCTCGGCGGAAGACGACGGCCGCCTGGCGCGCGGCTCGAACTGGGGTCAGCGAGCCGTGCACCTGCTGGTTCCGGCGGAGCGCAGGCTGGTCACGGACTTCGACGGCCGCCGCGTGTTCGCCTCCGGCGCGAGCTACGCCGTGGCGCGCGCCGGCGCGCTCGCCGCGTGCCTGCTCGGCGCCTATCCGAAGTGGAGCACGAAAGAGCTGCGCGACGCGCTTCTCGCGCAACGCTTCCCTCCGGATCCGCTCGAGCGCGACCGCGGCGTGTGCCCCGCTGTTCCGACTTCGGTGTCCGAGCGCACCTCTGAGTGGCTTGCCACCGACATGACTTCTTATGAAAAAGCGCTCGAGCTGAACGTCGCGGTGCTCGACGATGCGGGCTGGCCGCCGGCGGCAGTGCACATGATGGTGCGTGGCGCGGCGGCGATCTTCGGGCAGTGCGGCATCGGGCTGCGCAACGTGTCGGTGCACCGGCTCTCCGCGCCGGAACGGCTGCGTTACTTCACCGTCGAAACGGCGCAGGCGCTCGTCGGCGCGCGCGCCTACGCGAAGCCGGCCGCCTACCTCATGACCGATACCCGGCGCCCGGTGGCGTTCGACGCCGAGGCCTTCGCCCCGGCAAATTCGGCCGCCTACCCGCAGCTTGCCGACACGGTGTGGCTCATGCGCGGCATGCGTCACCCGGAGGTCGCGCTGGCGCATGAGCTCGTGCACGTGCTCACCAACAGCGGCGAGCACTCGAGCGATCCGGACAATCTCATGCGCGAGGAAACCGCGCTGGAGAACACGCGGCTGACGGCCGATCAGTGCCGCGAGATCGTTTCGCGCGGCAGCGCGCGTGGCCTGCTGGCCGGATCGAAGTAGCCGCCGTCCGTGCTTCGGGACCAGGCGAGCAGCCGGTCGAAATCGCCGCCGAATGCGCGGCGCTTGAGCTCTTCGTAGAGCACCGAGCAGTACATGGTGCCGCCGCTGTCCAGCCGGCTCTTCATGGCAGCGTCGCTGCAGGAAACGTAGCTGCGCTTCAGGTCGTCGATGGACATTGCCTGAGGCGCCGCTTCGTGCGCGAGGACCGCTGAACCGATCACGATGAAAACGAGGCCGGCGAGAAGCCGGGACGACGACGCTGCATTCGACATGGACGCCTCCTTCCGAGGTGGAAGGATCGTCGCAAGAGCGCGCCGGGGGCGCATGAGCCGCTGGTCCCGCCGCGCATGCGTCGGCGGCACCGGAGATGCGCAAGCCCGGGACCGGCGTCCCGTACCAGGGAAAGGTTTCAAAAGTCGCCCCCGCGAAGGCGGGGGTCCATTCTTCTTTCTGAAAAAATCGGGTCCCCGCCTACGCGGGGACGACGGTTCCTCTTTCGCCCCTAGTTTCCCGCCGGGCGGGCGCCGTAGCCCGCCTCGCGCGCGAGCACCACGGCTTGCGCGCGCGATTCCACCTCGAGCTTGGTGAAGATGGCGGACACGTGGTTGCGCACCGTCTTCTCGCTGATGCCCAGTTGCGCCGCGATCTGGTGGTTGTCGAGGCCGCGCGCGACGAAGTCGAGCAGCTGCTTCTCACGCTCGGTGAGCTCGGCGAAGGGGCCGGCCGCGGTGCGCGGCGGCGGCAGGAAGGCATGCAGCACGGAGACGAGCGCCTGCCAGGCGGGCTCGTCGGCCAGCATGAAGTGGTTCGCGCTGTCGAGCTGCACGAATTGCGCGCCCGGGATGAGGCGCGCGAGCAGCCGGCCTTCTTCCACCGGGACCGCGGCGTCGCGCTCAGGATGCGCGATCAGCGTCGGACAGCGCACGCGCGCCGCCGAGTCCTGCACGTCGATGTCGAACATGATGCGGGTGAGCGCCACGGCATTCTGCGGCGAGGCGGCGGCGCGCTGCAGCTCGCACCAGGAGCGCAGGTGCTCCATCGAGCCTTCGGGCTGGAACTGCGTGGCGAACGCGCGCATGAAGGCATGGTCCTCCTGCCCCCAGCCGAGCTCCATCATCTCGAGCATCACCTTGGCCTTCTGCGGCTCGAGCGGAGCGGTGCTGCGCCGGTTGCGGCCGCGGGCGTAGGTGCCGTAGAGGACGAGCCGCTCCACGCGGTCGGCATGCTGCCCGACGAACTCGAGCGCCACCGGGCCGCCCTGGCAGACGCCGACGAGGGAAAAGCGCTCGGCACCGGCAGCGTCGACCACCGCTTCGAGGTCGCGCACCCAGGTATGGAAGGAGAGATCGCTGACGTCGCGGTCCGACAGGCCGCAGCCGCGCGGATCGTAGCGGATCAGCCGGTAGCGCGCGGACAGCGCCTCGAGCCACGGGCGCCACGCCACGCTGCGCCACTGGTACTCGAGGTGGGTGAGCCAGTTCGGCAGCATGACGACCGGCGGCCCTTCGCCGCTCACCGCGTACGCGATGCTTGCGTCGTCGAAACTGCGGCAGAATCGTACCTGCTGGTTGCGCATCTCGGCCTCGCTCGCCTCGCGCGCGATATTACTCCGGGCAACAAAAAAGGCGGGGAAAATCCCCGCCTTCGCAATTCGGGGTCAGGGTCGTAATTATTCTCGAGCTACGCGTTTTGAATAATTACGACCCTGACCCCGAATTGGCTTCTAGCCCATCTTGAGGATCCACTCCACCAGCTCGTGGATGTCCTTGTCGGGCACCGCGGCGTTGGGCGGCATGGGGATCTGGCCCCAGACGCCGACGCCGCCTTTCTTCACCTTCTGCTCGAGCTGCGTCTGGGCATTCTTCTGCCCCTTGTACTTCTTGGCCACCTCTTTGTAGGCCGGGCCGATGACTTTCTTGTCGGTCTGGTGGCAGGCGAGGCAGTTGTGCTTCTTTGCGAGCGCTTCCATCTCCTTGTCGTCGGCCTGGGCGGACGCGGCGAGGCCGGCAGCGGCGAGCGCCAGCGCGAGGGTCAGTACCTTCATTGCGGCAAGTCTCCTAGTAGACGTCATGCTGCGTATTGTAAATGTTGAACTTGCCGGTCGGCGTGACCAGGCGCTTGTCCTTGATGACGTGCTTGGGCTTGAGGGTCTTGTCGTCGACCACCACGATGGCCGATTCCTGGTCCTTGCCGTTCCATACCGAGAACCACACCTCGTCGCCCGCCCGGTTGTACTCGGGCTGCACCACGCGCCGCGGGCCCTCCTTGATGCCGGCCCACTCGGCGATCGGCAGCACCTTGTAGGGCTTCGACGGGTCCTTGAGGTCGAACACCGCCACCGACTGGCTGATCTTCGGATCCGGATTGAGCGCCGTGTCGACGTAGAGATTGGTCGACTTGGGATGGGTCTTGATGAACAAGTTGCCGCCGCCCTGCCCTTTCAGGGTCCGCACCACCTTCCAGGCGTTGGACTTGTGCTTCTCCTTGTCGGTGCCGATGAGCGAGATGGACTCGTCGCCCAGGTGCCCGGTGGCCCACACCGGCCCGAACTTTGGATCGACGAAGTTGGCGCCTCGCCCGGGGTGCGGGATCTTGCCGACGTCGATCAGCTTCTCGAGCTCGCCCTCCTTGGAGTCCACCACCGCGATCTTGTTCGACTGGTTGGCCGCCACCAGGAAGTAGCGCTTGCTCGCGTCCCAGCCGCCATCGTGAAGGAAGCGCGCCGCCGCGATCTCCTTGATCTGCAGGTTCTGCAGGTCGCGGTAGTTCACCATCAGGATCTTGCCGGTCTCCTTGACGTTGACCACGAACTCCGGCTTGTAGTGGCTCGCAACGATCGCCGCCACGCGCGGCTCGGGGTGGTACTCCTGCTCGTCCACCGTCATGCCGCGGGTGGCGTGGATCTTCAGCGGCTCCAGCGTGTCGCCCTTCATGATGACGAACTGCGGCGGCCAGTAGGTGCCGGCGATGGCGTAGCGGTCCTGGTAGCCCTTGTACTTCGAGGTTTCCACCGAGCGCGCTTCCAGCCCGACCTTGATCTCGGCGACGTTGTCGGGTTTCGCCATCCACAGGTCGATCAGGTTCACCTTGGCGTCGCGGCCGACCACGTACAGGTAGCGCCCGGAGTGCGAGGTGCGCGAGATGTGCACCGCGTAGCCGGTCTTCACGATATTGACGATCTGCTTCGAGTCGCCGTCGATCAGCGCGATCTCGCCGGTGTCGCGCAGCGTGACCGAGAACAGGTTCGCCAGGTTGTACTTGTTCTCCTTCTTCTTCGGCCGCTTGGCGGGATCCACCAGCACCTTCCAGTTGGCCTTCATGTCCTTCAGCCCGAACTCCGGCGGCGTGGGCGGCTCGTGCTGCAGGAAGCGCGCCATGATGTCGACGTCCTTCTCGGTGAGCTCGCCCGAGGTGCCCCAGTTCGGCATGCCCGCGGGCGAACCGTAGTTGATGAACACCTTGAGATAGTCGGTGCCGCGCGGCTGGGTGATGTCCGGGGTGAGCGGCTTGCCGGTGGCCCCCTTCCGCAGCACGCCATGGCAGCCGGCGCAGCGCTCGAAGTAGATCTGCTTGGCGCGGTCGAACTCGGCCGCGGTCATCGGCGGCGCCTTGGGGCTCACCACGTCGGGCGCCTCGCCCGGCTTGATCGGCACCGGGGCGCCCTTGTAGAGCAGGTCCTCGGGCTGGGTGCCCGGGTGCACCGATTTGCCTTCGGGCTTCTGCTGGGCTTGCGCGGCCCCCCATGCGAGCGTCGCCGCCACGGCGACACTCAATACACGCTTGCTCATCGCTTTCTCCTAGGTGGTCTTGAAAACCACTTTACTTGCGCGGTGAAGCCGTGGGCTTGATGTGTATCAACTTGCTATCGGGCGCCTGTGAGCGCCGCTGTTCACGCTTGGTGCGGCGCTCGATGAGCGGCATGCAGCGCCGGTCGCTGTAGTAGGTCACCTGGCAGTCCAGGCAGTAATGGCATTCGTTGGCGTTGATCTCGCCGGTCGGGCGGATGGCGCGCACCTCGCAGTCGCGCGCGCACGTCTGGCAGGGCCGGCCGCACTCCTTGCGCCGCCGCAGCCACCAGTCGAAGACGCGAAAGCGGCCGGGAATCGACAGCGCGGCGCCGAGCGAACACACGTACTTGCAGTAGAACTTGCGGTTCACTGCCGACACGGCGATGAGCGCCGCCGCGTACAGCACGAACGGCCACTCGCGCTCGAAGCGCAGCGTCACCGCGGTCTTGAACGGCTCGACCTCCGCCAGGCGCGCCGCCTCGCCCATCGACTGCAGCGACACGCCGAACAGGCCGAGCAGGATCAGGTACTTCAATCCCCACAGGCGCTCGTGCACCACGTCGGGAAATTCGAGCTGGGGCAGCTTGAGCCGGCGCGCGGCCTGCTGCACGAGCTCCTGCATGGCGCCGAAGGGGCATAGCCAGCCGCAGTACACGCCGCGGCCCCAAAGGAGCAGCGTCATCGCGACGAAGCTCCACAGGATGAACAGCATCGGGTCGATGAGGAACGTCTCCCAGCTGAAGTCGCGCACCGCCGCGTGCATGAAGGTAAGCACGTGCACGATGGAGAGCTGCGCCAGCGCGTACCAGCCGATGAACAGCACCGTGTACGCGAGGAAGGCGCGGCGCACCAGCGTGAGCAGCCTCGGCTTGCGCGCCAGCCAGTCCTGGAAGAGCAGAATGAAGTTGAGCGCGAGCAGCCCCGCCGCGAGGACACCGATAGCAAACGCCCGATCGCGCCATACGGTTTTCCAAAGAGGTTCTTGCGAGGGGCCGGGGACTGCGCCCACGTTTCTCGACTCGGCTACCCGGCGTGCGGCGCGCATCAGCGTTTCGTTCTGCACCATCACCGTGATGGTGGCGCCGGAAATGGTGTCGATGTTCTCGCCCACCGCCACGCGCTCGAAGACGCTCTTGCCGGCGTACTGCGCGCTGAAGGCGGCGAGGCGCTCCTCGCTGATGCCGACGTCGAGGATCGGCTCGCGGTGCTCGACGATCGCCACGCCGCGGATGCGCCCATCGCGCTCGATGCCCACCAGGCTGTTGATCGGCTCGCCGGAGTAGGCCGGGATGCGCACCACGTCGCTGGTGTGGAAGAGGTACCCGATCACGCCGTCTTTGCCGTGCACCGGCGCGGCGCGCGGCTCGCCTTCCGCCGCGCCGATGCGCACGGCTTCGGGGAACCAGGCCCGGGCCTGCGGGTATTGCGCATGGGCCGGCAAAGCCATCAGCAGAAGTACGAGGAAGCGGAGCATCGCCCGCAGGATCCGGCAATCCGGCCGCGCGGCCTTGACTTCCATCAACCCTATACTGGCTGCATGCGGGCCCTTTGCCTTCTCTTTCTCGCTCTGGCTTTCCAAAGCGAGGCGGCGCGCATCCAGGACGCCCGGCCGCTCATGGGCACCGCGGTCGAGGTGATCGCCGAAGGCGCCGACGAGCGCTCGCTCGGCGCGGCGGCGGAAGCGGCGTTCCGCGAGATGCAGCGGCTCACCGACATGATGAGCCACTACGACGCGGCGAGCGTGGTGAGCCAGATCAGCGCCGCCGCGGGCGTGCGCCGCGTCGCCGTGCCGCCCGAGCTCGCCGAGGTGCTGGCGCAGGCGCGGCGCGTCTCCGAGCGCACCGGCGGCGCCTTCGACATCACGGTCGGCGGCCTGCCTATCGACTACCGGAAGCTCCGCCTCGAAGGCGGGCGGGCGTTTCTCCTCGAGAAAGGCATGAGGATAGACCTGGGCGGCATCGCCAAACTCTACATCCTCGAGGCCGGGCGCCGCGTGCTCGAAGCGCACGGCGTGCGGCGCGCGCTGGTGAACGGCGGCGGCGACGTGGTGGCGCACTCCGACGGCGCGCCGTGGAAGGTAGGCGTGCGCGACCCGCGCGCGCCGCAGCGGCTGCTCGGCACGGTGCCGCTCATGCGGGGCACGGTCGCCTCCTCCGGCGATTACGAGCGTCCGCACCATATCCTCGACCCGCGCACGGGCTACCCGGCTCAGGGCATGCGGGGCGTCACGCTGGTCGCGCGCGAGGTGGAGGCGGTCAACGGCCTGGGTCCCGCCATCATGGTTCTCGGGATGGAGGCCGGAAAGAGGCTCATGGAAGGCGCGGGGATAGAAGGCATGCTGGTCGACACTGCAGGCCAGCTCTGGAGCTCGCCCGGCCTGCGCCTGGATTGATCCAGGTTAAGCGCCGGCACCGGCCGGCGGCGTAGAAGGATAGCGCCATGAACCTCTTCGAGGCGCTGCTGCACGCGCTCAAAGCCCACGGCGCGCACGAGATCTTCGGCATCCCGGGCGATTTCGCGCTGCCGTTCTTCGCCGCGGCGGAGGATAGCGGCGTGCTGCCGCTCTACACGCTCAGCCACGAGCCCTCCGTCGGCTTCGCCGCCGACGCGGCCGCGCGGCTGCGCGGCGGCCTGGGCGTCGCCGCCGTCACCTACGGCGCCGGCGCGCTCAACATGGTGAACGCGGTAGCCGCCGCCTACGCCGAGAAGTCCCCGGTGGTGGTGATCTCGGGCGCACCCGGCCGCGAAGAGCTGAAGAGCGGGCTGCTGCTGCACCACCAGGCGAAGGCCATCGACTCGCAATATCGCATCTACGGCGAAGTCACCTGCGCGCAGGCGCGCCTGGACGATGCGCGCAGCGCGCCGCGCGAGATCGCCCGCGTGCTGCGCGAGTGCCTGACCTATTCGCGCCCGGTGTACCTGGAAGTGCCGCGCGACGCCGGCAAGCTGCAGTGCGAGGCGGTGCGGCCTGCCGCGCCGCCCGCGTTCGATGCCGAGGCGCTCGCCGCCTGCGCCGACGAGATCCTCGCGCGCCTGCGCGCCTCGCGCTCGCCGGTGCTCATGGTCGGGGTCGAGGTGCGACGCTTCGGCGTGGAGGACAAGGTGGCCGCGCTCGCGCGCCGGCTCGGCATCCCGGTGGTGACGAGCCTGCTCGGCCGCGGGCTGCTCGCCGGCATCGGCGCGCCCGTGGCCGGCACCTACCTCGGCGGCGCCGGCGCGCCGCAGCTCGCGCGGCTGGTGGAAAGCTCCGACGCGCTCTTCCTCATGGGCGTGATCGTCTCGGACACCAACCTCGGCGTCTCCGGCCGGCGCATCGATCTGCGCCGCGCCATCCAGGCGCTCGACCGCCGCGTGGTGATCGGCTACCACGTGTATCCCGACATTCCGCTCGGCTCGCTGCTCGATGCGCTGCTCGAGAAGGCGAAGCCGTCCGCGACCGCGCGCGAGGCGCTGCCGGCGGCCGCGGTGCGCCGCGGCCTGCCGGAGGACGACGTGCCGCTCGCGCCTTCGGACATCGCCACGGCAATCAACGACCTCATGGCGCGCCACGGGCCCCTGCCGGTGGCCGCCGACGTCGGCGACTCGCTGTTCGTGGCGCTCGACATCGCCGCCGGCGCGCACTGCGCGCCGGCCTACTACGCCACCATGGGCTTCGGCGTGCCGGCCGCCCTCGGCATGCAGGCAGCGGGCGGCAAGCGCCCGATCGTGCTGGTGGGCGACGGCGCGTTCCAGATGACCGGCTGGGAGCTCGGCCACTGCACGCGCTACGGCTGGGATCCGATCGTGGTGGTGCTGAACAACCGCGGCTGGCAGATGCTGCGCGCGTTCCAGCCGCGAGCGCGCTTCAACGACCTGGGCGAATGGGATTTCGCCGCGCTCGCCGCGGCGCTTGGCGGCGACGGCGTGCGGGTGCGCACGCGCGCCGAGCTCGGGAGCGCGCTACGCGCGGCGCACGGGCGGCGAGGCCGCTTCCAGCTCGTCGAGGCCATGGTGCCGCGCGGCGCGATGTCGCCGATTCTCGAGCGCTATGCCGGCTCGATGAGCACCTCGAAGCCGCCGTCGGCGCGCGGCGTACCGGTATAGGCGAAGCCGCGCTCGCGCAGCAGGCCATAGAGCGGCACCGGCTCGTGCGGCAGGATGGCACGCAGCGGCGTGCGCGGCGCCTTCTCCAGGGCCTCGAAGATGCGCACGATCGGCTCGGGCGGCTGCAGGCCGCGCAGGTCCATGGGTGAAGGTGGAGTGGCCGTGCTGAGCGGCGGCGGCGCGGGCGGCGGCGCGCTCATGCGGTCGGATTGCGGGTAGCAGGCGGCGCTTTCGCGCGCATGGTGCTCGCGCTGGAACGCGGCCAGCGCTTCCAGCTCGGCGATGCAGCCCTCGGGATCGTACTGCGGCGCGGCGGCGGCGAGCGTGTCGAGCATCGTGCGCAGCCGCGCGTGCTGATCCAGCAGCCCTGCGATCTCCGCCGCGCCCAGCCCGCCGCTTCCCAGCGCGGGAAACAGCTCTTCCTCTTCGTAGAGCATGTGCTCGAGCAGCGCCTCGCGCAGCGCGCCCAGGCGCGCGCGGTAGCCCGCCCATTCGTTGGCGCGGGCGGCGGCAGCCGTGAGGGCGAGCAGCCGATCCAGCTGGCCGTGCTGCGTGCTGAGCATTTCACCGATGCGGTTCATGCAGATACGTTCTCAAGCGGCGGCCTGGCCGCCCTTGATGTGCGTCAAGCAAGGCGCGTGTGCGCATACGCCGCGCCGCTTACCAGTACTGCGACGGCGGCGGCGTGCGCAATCATGGCGCCGAGCGGCAGGCCGAACAGCGCCGCCGCCGCGCCGCTCGCCGGCACGGCGATGGCGAGGAGCAGCATGAGCAGCCTCCCTTGCTTGAGCGCGAGCCAGCCCAAGAGAGCGGCAAGGCCGATGCCGAGCAGCGCGTGCAGCGCGAGCACCGGCGTCCACAGGGCGTCGGCAAAGATGGCGATCCAGGCGCCCAGGCATGCCTGCAGCGCGAGGAGCGCCCATAGCCGCTTCTGCGCCGGCTCCTTGGCGGCGAGCAGCCAGGCCAGCAGCCCGGCGAGGAACAGGCCGCCGAGCAGGTTGCCGGCCTGCGCCCAGGGCGGCGGCCCTATGCCGGTGGCGGCCCCCAGCACCGAGAGGAAGGCGGTAACCAGCACGATCGCTGCAGCCAACGCCCGGCGTTCGCCGCGCCAGGCCATGATCGCCACGGCCAGGATGAGGAGCGTAGCGAGCGAAGCGGAAAAGCGATGCGTCGCCCGCACCACCGGCAGCCAGCTTCCGAGGTCCTGCGACGCAAGGCGGATCGCCGCGCTCGCGATAATGACGACCAGGACGAGAAGCAGGCTTGCGGCGGCGAGGACTCGCTCAAGCGAGCGCGCGTGCATGCCTCACCGGCGCGCTTTCGCGGCAGGAATGCGCAAACCATAGCGCCGCCGCCAGCAGCAGCACTGCGCCGCCCTGGTGCATGGCTCCCAGCGCCACCGGCACCCGCAGCAGCAGCGTCGAGATGCCGAGCGACGCCTGCAGCACGAAGGCCGCCATGAGCACGTTCGCCGGCGCCGCAGCGCGATGGCGCCACCAGGCGAGCGGCACCAGCACCGCGAGCAGCCAGAAGAACCCGCGGTGCACCAGCTGCACCGTGGCCATGTTGTAGAAGAAGTTCTGCCACCAGGGCTCGAGCGACAGGACTTCCGGCGGGATGACGTAGCCGTTCATCAGCGGAAAGGTGTTGTACGCGTAGCCCGCGCGCAAGCCCGCCACCAGGCCGCCCGAGAGCGCCATGGCGAAGGTGACCAGCGGCAATGCCAACGCTGTTCTGCTGAAAGGTTCTCTTCTTTCAGAGAGCAAGCCCAGGGCAATCCAGAACTGCGCCGCGAAGATCGCCAGCGCCACGCCCAGGTGCGCGGTGAGGCGGAAGTGGCTGACGCGCGGGTCGTCGACCAGGCCGGACTTAACCATGAACCAGCCGAGCGCGCCCTGCAGCGCGCCGAGCAGGAAGATGCCGCCGAGCTTCCAGACCAGGGGTCTTTCCAGCTTCTTCCGGAGAAGGAAATACAGGAAAGGCAACAGGAACACGAGGCCGATGACCCGGCCGAGCAGGCGGTGGATGTATTCCCACCAGAAGATGGTCTTGAAGCCCTCGAGCGTCATGTCGAAGTTGACCAGGCGGAACTCGGGCGTCTCGCGGTACTTGGCGAACAGCGCCTGCCAGTCGGCTTCCGCAAGCGGCGGGATGGCGCCGAGGAGCGGCTGCCACTCGACTATGGACAGGCCCGAGCGGGTGAGGCGCGTAACCCCGCCCACCACCACGATCAGGAATACCAGCGCGGCGCAGGCAAGCAGCCACGCCGCGACGGCGCGTCGGTCGTTGGAAGTCATGCGAAACGGATGATGAAGGCAGGCACGCGAAAAAGCTTGATGAACATCAAATCGGGGTGCTCAACCCTAACTTAACGTGCGCTCATCAACAACCGGGGGACTGACATGGACACCGTGCGCGACGACGAAAACCTGCCCGAGGACGAGCCCGTCCCGGGGATGCAGCACCTGCTCGACAACCCTTTCCTGCTGCTGTTCATCGGCATCGCCATGCCCACGGTCCTGTACATCGTCTGGGGCGTGATGGAAATCGTGTCCCTTCCCTTAGCGAAATGACCCCGGCCGAGGCTATCCGATGACCATCTCATACACGAGCGAGCGCGTCTGGTGGAAGGAGCCGCTGGAGCGCACCGAGCTCATCTGGATCGTGATCGCGCTGATCTGGTGCCTGATCATGTTCTTCATGATGCCCTACTGGCATATCTACGGGCAGCAGAACCTCGCCAACGAGGCCTACCGCGCCAAGCCCGCGGACTTCATGCAGAAGACCGAAGACATGATCGCCAAGTACAAGGTGCGCGAGGAAGGCGGCGAGCAGAAGATCCCGGTGGTGAGGCCGCCGGCCGGCGCCGACGTCTTCCTGGTGGCGCGCCTGTGGAGCTGGTACCCGATGCTCGAGCTGGAGGCGGGCAAGTCCTACCGCATCCACCTGATGTCGATGGACTGGCTGCACGGCTTCTCGCTGCAGCCGGAGAACATCAACATCCAGGTGCACCCGGGCTACGAGCACGTGGTCACGGTGACCCCGACCAACCCGGGCACCTACTCGATCATCTGCAACGAATACTGCGGCATCAACCATCACACGATGGCGAGCCGCTTGTATGTCAAATGAGCGTAGCTACGTAAGGGAGAGCGCCTAATGGCCGTCAACCGGATGTTCAGGACCTGCCCCTCGAGCGGGCTGGTATTCCACGAGCCCGCCGAGAAGCTGATGCGCTGGAACGCGGTGGCGGCGGTGGTGTCGCTGCTGATCGGCGGCCTGCTTGCCATCGGCGTGGTGCTCACGCGCTGGCAGGCGGTGCACCTGCTGCCGCCCGACATGTTCTACCAGTTCCTCACCGCCCACGGGCTCAACATGCTCGTGTTCTGGATCATCTTCTTCGAGATCGCGGTGCTGTATTTCGCGGCGAGCACGCTGCTGAAATGCCGCCTGGCGACGCCGCGCATCGCCTGGGGGGCGTTCTGGCTCATGGTGCTCGGCGCGCTGATCAACAACTACTCGGTGTTCCGCGGCGACTCGAGCGTCATGTTCACCTCGTACGCGCCGATGGGCGCGCACCCGACCTTCTACCTCGGCCTGATCCTCTTCGCGGTCGGGGCGCTGGTGGCCTGCTTCGTGTTTTTCGGCACCCTGGTGGTGGCGCGCGCCGAGCGCACCTACCGCAACTCGGTGCCGCTGGTCACCTTCGGCGCCATCACCGCGGCGATCATCGCCGTATTCACCATCGCGGCGGGCGCGATCATCCTCATCCCGACGTTCTTCTGGTCGGTCGGGCTGGTGGAGCACATCGACTCGCTCATGTACAAGACGATATGGTGGGCCTTCGGCCACTCCTCGCAGCAGATCAACGTCGCTGCGCACGTCTCGGTGTGGTATCTCATCGCCGCCATCGTGTTCGGCGCCAAGCCCATGTCGGAGAAGGTGAGCCGCACCGCGTTCCTGCTCTACATCTTCTTCCTGCAGCTCGCGAGCGCGCACCACCTGCTCACCGACCCGGGGCTCACCTCCAACTGGAAGATCTTCAACACGAGCTACGCCATGTACCTCGCGGTGCTCGCCTCGATGGTGCACGGCCTCACCGTGCCGGGGGCGATCGAGGTGGCGCAGCGCAAGAAGGGCTACACGCAGGGCCTGTTCCAGTGGCTGCGCAAGGCGCCCTGGGGCAACCCCTCGTTCTCGGCGATGTTCATCTCGCTCATCGGCTTCGGCTTCCTCGGCGGCATCTCGGGCGTGATGATGGGCACCGAGCAGCTCAACCTCATCATCCACAACACCATCTACGTGCCGGGGCACTTCCATGCCACGGTGGTGGTGGGCACCACGCTCGCCTTCATGGGGCTCACCTACTTCCTGATCCCGGTCCTGTTCCGGCGCGAGCTGATGTTCCCCGGCATGGCGAAGTGGCAGCCGTACGTCTTCGGCCTGGGCATGAGCGCGGTGTCGCTGTTCCTGATGGGCGCCGGGACGCTGGGCGTGCCGCGCCGGCACTGGGACATCGGCTTCGCCGGCAACCTGTTCCCGCACGAGTTCCCGGGCGCCGCCTGGCTGATGATGGCGCTCGGCGGCCTCACCGGCATCATCGCGGTGATCGGCGGCGGCATGTACCTGCTGATCACGGTCGGCTCGGTGTTCTTCGGCAGGAAGATCGTCACGCCCGGCTTCCAGCGCGTCAGCGCCCGAGAAGGCATGGCGCCGCCCGCGCCCCAGGTTTCGGTTTCGGGACATGGAACTGCAACCGCAGGAGCCCTGGTGGCCCCGGGCACGTTCGTGCTGGCGCTGGTCTTCCTGACGGCCTTCGTCCTGTACTACTTCATCAACTGGAAGTACCTGTCCACCGTCTGGCCGCTCAAGTAGAGCCATGAAAGCGGTGCTCAACCTCTTCAAGGTCCGGATCGGCGTGGCGATCGCCCTGGCGGCCGCCGCCGGCCTGGCCGTTGAAAAAGGTTCCTCACCCGGTTGGGGCGCGGCAGTGATTCTCGTGTTCTCGGTATTGGTTGCGTCCGCCGCAGCCGGCGCCTTCAACCAATACATCGAGCACGACCTCGACCGGCGCATGGCGCGCACGCGCAACCGGCCTTTCGTCACCGGCGCGCTGAAGCACGGCCCGTTCTGGCTGTGGATCATCGGCCTCATGCTTTTCGTCTCGGTAGCAGCAACCGTTGCAGCCACCAACGTTCCCTCCGGGATATATGTATTCCTTGGCGCCTTCACCTACGGCGTGGTGTACACGGTGTGGCTGAAGCGCCGCACCTGGTGGAACATCGTGGTCGGCGGCCTGGCGGGAAGCTTCGCGGTGCTCGCCGGTGCGGCGGCGGTATCGGCCACCCCGGGGCCCGAAGCGCTGGCGCTTGCCGTGGTGCTCTTCCTCTGGACGCCGCCGCACTTCTGGAGCCTCGCCATCGCCTGCCGCGAGGACTACGCCGCCGCCGGCGTGCCGATGCTGCCGGTGGTGGTCGGCGACGCGCAGGCCGCGCGCGCCATCTACGCCAGCGCGTGGCTGCTGGTGCTCGCTTCGCTCGTTCCGGGGTTCTTCAACCTCGGGTTGCCGTACCTCGCGTCCGCCGCTGCAGGAGGGCTCTTCTTCCTCCTCCGATGCAAAGCCCTCGTGCAGCGGCCGGGCCGAGCCACCGCGCGCGCCGCGTTCCTCGCCTCGCTGGTGCAGCTCTCCGGCGTGCTGTTCGGAGCGATGCTGGATGCGCTGGTTTAGGGAAATTCTGAAAAAAATCCCGCGTGCCGTCGTTCCCGCGAACGCGGGAACCCATGTTTTTCAACGGCAGAAGACGGGGTCGCCGCCTGCGCGGGGACGACTTTTTCAGACCTGCCTCGGCTTCTCACTCGCGCTCCTCGCCGTCCCAGTTCTTGCGCTCGACGAGAAAGCGGCCCTGAAGGAGAGCCAGGCAGCCATCGGGCGCGAAGTCGGCGACTACCGCTTCACCGACAGCGACGGCCGGCCGGTGCGCTCTGCCGACCTGCGGGGCAAGCCGCTGGTAGTGAGCTTCGTGTACACCGGCTGCTTCCAGGTGTGCCCGGCCACCACGCAATTCCTCGCCCAGGCGGTGGCCGAGGCCGAGCGCACGCTCGGGCCGGGCACCTTCCGCGTGGCCACCGTGGGCTTCAACCTGCCCTTCGACAGCCCGGCGGCGATGAAGGACTTCCGCCGCAAGTTCGGCCTCGCCTCGCCGAACTGGCTGTTCCTCACCCCCGAGGCGGATACGCTGGCGCGCCTCACCGCCGACTTCGGCTTCCGCTACGAGTCGACGCCGGCCGGCTTCGACCACCTGCTGCAGGCGAGCATCGTTGACGGGCAAGGCCGCATCTACCGCCAGGTATACGGCGAGAACTTCGAGACCCGGCAGTTCGTCGGCGCGCTGCTCGAGCTCGCGCAGAACCGCCCCGTGCCGCCAGGCAACCTGGAAGCGCTGTGGGAGCAGGTGAAGCTGCTGTGCACGGTCTACGACCCGGCAAGCGGCCGCTACCGGCTCAACTACGCCGTATTCATCGAGATCTTCACCGGCACCACCGTACTCCTCGGCACGCTGTGGTTCGTCGCTTCGGGCTGGCGCCGGCGCCGGCGCGCCGCTTAGGAATGACTGTCGTTCAACCGGCTAGCGCGCCGGATATCGGGCTTACGCAATCGACACCATTAAGTGGCCGGCAGCTCGTCCCTTTGCCTTCGGCCGGATGACGATCTACACGTCGCGGTCGAGCTGCGTCAGGAAACGCAGCAGCCGCTCGGACGAAAATCGGCTCAGCTTGTAGTTCTTCAGGTCTGAGACGTGCGGCTGCGGCACCCCGAACAGCGTCGCTGCCTTGGCCTGCGTAAGACCACGCTCGACGATCAGATCGTTAAGGCGCATCGCTAACTGCGTCCTCAGCTTGCGCTCGCCCGCATCCGCGAACCCCAGATCGACGAACACATCGCCCGAGCCCGCCTCGACCTTCTCACGCCTTCTTGCCATATCGCACCTCGTAAACGTTTCGCGCCGCCTTCAGGCGCACATGTATCAGATCCACATCCTTCATGGCGGTCCGCACGCCCGAAGGCGACTTCTTCTGAAAGCAGTGGAGCACATACACCGCCTCTTCGATGCCCTGCTGCACCGCCCCGAGCGCATAGCCGAAATCGTCCACCACCTCGTCGGGAAAGCCGGAACACTCGGGCGCTCCCTTGCTCATCGATTGACACACATCAAATCGAGTCCCGACGGTCCGGCCTAGCATCGGTTGTGCGCCGTATTCACCTGATCGGGCAGTGGTTTTTCATGAAGGTGGAGGGGCTGTTCAACCTCGCCTTCGGCGACCGGCTGAATCCGCTCTACTACCTCGGGCCGATCTCGTACTACCTGATGTGGGTGGTGGTGATCAGCGGCCTTTACCTGTACGCGTTCTTCGAGACGAGCGTCTCCGGCGCGTACGACTCGGTGGAGGCGCTGACGCACGCGCAGCCCTGGGCGGGCGGCGTGCTGCGCTCGATCCACCGCTACGCGTCCGACGGCGTGGTGATCACGATGCTGCTGCACGTGGCGCGCCACTGGACCTTCGACCGCTACCGCGGCTTCCGCTGGTTCTCGTGGGTTAGCGGCGCGGTGGTGCTGGCGCTCGTCTACGTCTCGGGCATCAACGGCTACATGCTGCCCTGGGACCGCCTGTCGCAGTTCGTGGTGGTGGCGACCGCCGAGTGGTTCGACTGGCTGCCGCTGTTCAACGGCGCGCTGGTGCGCAACTTCATTTTCGAGGAGAACGTCAACGATCGGCTGTTCTCGCTGCTTTCCTTCATCCACATCGGCGTGCCGCTCGCGGTGCTCGGCGTGCTGTGGGTGCATACCCAGCGGGTACCGCAGGCGCGCACGGCGCCGCCGCTGCCCATCGCCGTCACTCTGACCGGCGCGCTGGTCGCGCTGTCGCTGCTGATACCCGCGGTGAGCCAGCCGCGGGCGGACCCGGCGGCTGCGGCGACCGCCATCGAGTTCGACTGGTTCTACCTGCCGGTGTATGCCCTGCTCTACCGCTGGAGCGCGGGAGAGGTGTGGCTGCTGATGGCAGGGGCGGGCCTCGTGTTCGTGCTGCTGCCCTGGCTGCCGCCGAAGAAAAAGGCCGGCGAGCGCTTCATGCTGGCGCGGCCCGACAACCGCATCATCGCGCTGCGCGCCGGGGAAACGCTGCTCGACGCGGGCCTGCGCGAGAGCCTCGCCATGCCCTACGAGTGCCGCAACGGCGGCTGCGGCAAGTGCAAGGCGACGCTCGCCTCCGGCACGATCGACTACGGCGCCTACCAGCGCGACGCGCTGCCCGACGCCGAGCGCGCCCTGGGCAAGTTCCTGCCGTGCACCGCTACGGCGCTCGGCGACGTGGAGATCGAATACGTCCCCACCGCCGCGCCGGGCGGCCTGAAGCTCAAGACGTGGAAGGCGGCAGTGGAGTCGCTCAACAAGCTCGCGCCCGACGTCATGCGCGTGATCCTCAAGCTCGACGAACCGATCGCTTTCTACGCGGGGCAGTACATCAACGTGCTGCTGCCCGACGGCGCGAAGCGAAGCTTTTCCTTCGCCACCCCGCCGCAGGTGAACGACCGCATCGAGCTGCATATCCGGCGCATCCCGGGCGGGCGCTTCACCGGGCACGTGTTCGAAGGCATGCACCCGGGCGAGCCGCTCGACTTCGAGGGCCCGCTCGGCTCGTTCTTCCTGCGCGAGGACTCGGATAAGCCGATGATTTTCGTCGCCGGTTCCACCGGCTTCGCCCCGGTGAAGAGCATGCTCGAGTACGCGTTCCAGCGCGGCGTGCGGCGCCGGATGCTGCTCTACTGGGGCGTGCGCAGCCTCAAGGACCTGTACCTCGCGGACCTGCCGCGCCAATGGGAACGGGAGCATGCGAACTTCAAGTTCGTGCCGGTGCTCTCCGATCCCGAGCCGGCTGACCGCTGGGAAGGCCGCACCGGCCTCGTGCACCAGGCCATCCTCGCCGACTTTCCCGACCTCGCCGGCTACCAGGTGTACGCGTGCGGCTCGGTGGCGATGGTGCAGGCCGCGCATCCTGCGTTCCGCGCCAAGGGCCTCGCCCAGGACGATTGCTTTTCGGACACGTTCCGCCTGTCGCCGCAGCTCGAGGTGGCGAAGCTCGGAGGCACGGCATGAAGCAGTCGCTGCGCTTCGCGGCCCAGCTCGCGCTGTACGTGCCGCTCATGGCGCTGATCGGCTATTTCTCCACCCAGCCGCGCTTCTCGGTGCTCGAGCCCGGCCAGGCGCTGGTGCGCCTGTCGTTCATCCACGCGGCGGAGCGCAAGGAGGCGTGCCGCAACCGCACGCCCGAGGAGCTCGCCAAGCTGCCGCCCAACATGCGCGCCGCGCAGGACTGCCCGCGCGAGCGCGCGCCGGTGATGGTGGAGCTGGAAGTGGACGGCCAGGTCGTCCTGCGGCGCGAAGTGCAGCCGGCCGGCCTCAAGCGCGACGGCAACGCCACCCTCTACCACCGCCTTCCCATCCCCGCCGGCAAGCACCGCGTCGTCGCCCGGCTGCGCGATCGCGCGGGCGAGGGCTTCAACTTCCAGAAAGACGAGACGCTCGAGCTCGCACCCGGCCAGGCGCTGCTCATCGACTTCGTCGCGACCAAGGGTGGCTTCGTCTTCCGGACCTAAAAATGGGGACAGACCTAGAAATGGGGACAGACCCCATTTCTGGAGAAATGGGGTCTGTCCCCATTTGGGAACTTTCGGATTCTTCCTGTTCTGGGTGCTGGCGGCGAGCGGCGCGTACCTTTACCTGCGCTTCGACACCAGCATCGCCGGCGCCTACGACTCGATCGGCGAGCTGGAGTGGTGGTTCGGCGGCGTGCTGCGCAGCGTGCACCGCTATGCGGCCGACGCGTTCGTGATCGTGGTGCTCGCCCACCTCGTGCGCGAGCTGCTGGCCGGCCGCTTCCGCGGCTTTCGTGCCTTTTCGTGGATCTCGGGCGTGCCGCTGCTGTGGCTGCTGTATGCCTCGGGCATCGTCGGCTACTGGCTGGTGTGGGACGCGCGCGCCCAGTTCTCGGCGCTCGCCACGCTCGAGTGGATGGGCATGGCCGACGCGGGCGCCGAGCTGGTCTCCGACCGCCTGTTCTCGCTTTTCGTGTTCCTGCACATCGGGCTGCCGCTCGCGCTGCTCGCCGGCATGTGGATCCACGTGCAGCGGCTGAACCGGCCCCGGACTTTGCTTCCGCGCAGCCTGGTCCTGCAGTCGATTCTCCTGCTCGTGGGGCTTGCCCTTCTTCTGCCGGTAACTTCAGAGCCGCGCGAGCTGGCCGAAACCGTGGCGGTGGACTGGTTTTTACAGTTCCTGCATCCGCTGATGTACGCCAGCTCGCCCGCTTTTCTTTGGATCTTGATTGCTGGCGCAAGCGCCGGCCTGGTGGCCATCGCGTTCCTCCCGCCGCGAGACAAGATCCTCGCGGCGAAGGTCGATCCCGCGAATTGCAACGCCTGCGGGCGCTGCGTGGCAGATTGCCCCTACGAATCGATAATCCTTCGAGACGACAAGGCGCAGGTGCTTCCGGAACGCTGCGCCGGGTGCGGCATCTGCGCGGGCGCCTGCCCGTCCTCGACGCCGTTTCGCAGCGTGGCCGAGCTCGTCTCCGGGATCGACCTGCCGGATTCCACGGTGCACGCGCTGCGCCGGCGGCTGCAGCAGGCGCTGCCGGCGGATGAAATCGTGTTCGCTTGCGAAAGATCAAGCCGCGGCGGCGGCCTCGGGCTACGGTGTCTGGCAATGCTGCCGCCCGCGTTCATCGAGTACGCGCTGCGAAACGGCGCGCGCCGGGTCAGGGCGCGCGGTTGCGACGCGGACTGCGCCTTCCGCCTGGGCCTCGAGCTCGCGGAGGAGCGCTTCTCGCGCCGGCGCGAGCCGCGGCTGCGCGGCAACGTCGTCGCCACCCGGCATGGCCATGAATACTCGTTCGTCCTTCGCTGATTCTGCGGCCGTCCCTGCGGCGGCGTCCTATGCGCTGCCCGTGCCGGCCGGCGCGCGCCGCGCGCTCGCCGCCGGCTGGCTGGGCCTCGCGCTCGCCTCGCTGGTGGGCGCCGGCGTGTTCTCGATCCTGCTCGTGCTGTCGCGCGCGCCTTACGTAAAGGACCTGTTCCCGTTCGTAGACTTCTTCCGCGTGGCGCTGGTAGTGCACGTGGACCTCTCGGTGCTCGTGTGGTTCGCGGCCTTCGGCGGGTTGCTGTGGAGCCTGCACGGCACGCCGCGCCTGCTCGGCCTGGGCTGGGCGGCGCTCGCGCTGTGCGCCGCCGGCACGCTGCTGATGTGCGCGGCGCCGTTCCTGCAGGACGCGCCGCCGGTGATGAGCAACTACATCCCGGTGCTCGACGGCGCCGCGTTCATGACCGGTCTGGTGGTTTTCGCAGCCGGCTTTGCGATACTGGTGTTGCGCTCCATGCTGTCAACCCGGCCCGTCGGCACTCGCCCCGGCGGCGCCGGCGCGCTCGCCTTCGGCCTGAGCGCCGCGGCGGTGTCGGCGGCGGTGGCGCTTATCGCGTTCGCCTGGTCGTGGCTGGCGCTGCCCACGGGCCTCGACGGCAAGGCGTACTACGAGGTGCTCTTCTGGGGCGGCGGCCACGTGCTGCAGTTCACCTGGACGCTGCTCATGTTCGTCGCCTGGTTGTGGCTGGCCGACGCCATCGGCGCGCGCGTGCCGCTCTCGCCGCGCGTGGCCATCCTGCTCTTCGCCATCGGCCTGGTGTCGGTGTTCGCGACGCCGGTGATCTACCTCGCCTACGACGTGACGTCGGTGGAACACTACCGGCTGCAAACCTGGCTGATGCGCATCGGCGGCGGCCTGGCCATCGTGCCGTTTGCGTTCGCGATGCTGGTCGGGCTTTTGACTTCCAAAGCGAATCTGCATACCCGCCCGCAGCGCGCTGCGCTGGCGTGGTCGCTCATTCTCTTTGGCGCGGGCGGCCTCATCGGCGTGGCGATCAACGGCAGCAACGTGAAGATCCCGGCGCACTACCACGGCGCCATCGTCGGCGTGACGCTCGCCTTCATGGGGCTCGCCTACCACCTGCTGCCGCGCATGGGCTACGCGCGTCCCCACCCGCGCCTCGCCGCGCTGCAGCCCGCGCTGTATGGCGCCGGGCAGCTCGCGCACGTCATCGGGCTGGTGTGGTCCGGCGGCTACGGCGTGCAGCGCAAGGTGGCCGGCGCCGACCAGGTGCTGCGCGGCTTCGAGCAGGTGGCGGCGATGGGCCTGATGGGCCTGGGCGGCCTCGCCGCGGTGGCGGGCGGCCTGCTCTTCATCGTGGTCGTAGGGCGCTCGGTATGGATATCGTCTGGTTCACGCTCGTAGCGGTCGGCCTGTACTTCGGCGCCGACGCCCTGCTCGACTGGATCGAGCGGCGGCGCGGCGCGCGCTTCGAGAACCGGCAGGTGGTGTTCTTCGCCATCATCCTGCCGCTCGCGCTCGCCGCGTTCTGGGTGATGCGCAGCCTTTAGCGGGCGTCGTACAGCGCGGCCCAGTCCACCACGGCCTCCGGCGTGCGCGCGAGCAGTGCCTCGAGCATCGCGATGTGCTCCTTTTCCTCGGCAGCCATCTCGCGCGCCAGCGCGCGCAGCCCCGGATCGCCGGCAACGCGCTGCGCCTGCTCGAAGAACGCCTTGGCGTTCTTTTCGGCGCGCAGCGCGACGCCGAGCGCCTGGTGCGGCGTCATGAGGCGGAACACCAGGTCGTGCGCCAGCGTTTCGGGCGCGCCGATGTCGATCCAGGAATAGTCGGATTCCAGCGGCGGCAGCTCTACCCCGGAAGTGCGTCGGCGCAGGGTCGCGAGGTGCTCGCTCTCCTGCGCGGCGAGCCGCGCGAACAGCGCGGCCACGTCGGTGTTGCCCTCGTCCGCCATGCGGCGGGAAAACTCCGCATAGCGCTCGGCGGCCTCGCGCTCCATTGCGATGGCGTGGACGTACAGCTCGGCAGTCGACTCGACCATGGCGTCACCGGTACACGAGGGTCGGGATGCTGGAGTGCGTGAGTACCTCGTGGGTCTCGCTGCCGTGCAGGAGCGCCGACAGGCCCTTGCGGCCGTGCGAAGCGATGAAGATCAGGTCGCAGCCGTTCTTCTCCGCGGCCTTGATGATCGCCTGCCAGGGGCGGTCGCTCAGCGCATAGTCGGTGCGCGGCTCCACGCCCGCCGCCCGCGCGCGCGCCGCGATGCCGTCGAGCAGCCCCTTCGCCTGCACTGCGGAGCGGCGCTCGTACTCGGGCAGCGAAACGTCATCGCGCGACACGAACTCGCCGCTCGGAACCTGGTACTCCGGCAGCGCGGTAAAGAACGTCACCTTCGCGCGTGCCCACTGCGCGAACTTGAGGCCCTCGTCGATTGCCTTGCCCGCGATCTCGGATCCGTCGGTGGGAATCAGAATATGCTTGTACATAAGTCCTCCTTGTCGCCTTCACTGTAGAAGGCGGCGGCGATGAGGTCTTGATGCAGATCAAAAGCCATTCCGGAGTCAGGGATACTGTCGGACCATGCATTACCACTACTTCACCATCGAGCAGCGCGAGTCCCTCGAGCGGCGGATCCGATCGGACAAAGCGAGCGATGCGCAGCAGACCCTGCAGCGCCTGCATTCGCCCGACTACGGCGTATGCCGACGTTGCGGCGCGGACATCCCGTACGTGCAGCTAATGGCGTCTCCGGCGACGCTTTACTGCGCCGCCTGCCAGTCGCTCCGGTAAAGCCAGTCCATGTTCAAGCACATCCTCATTCCGACCGACGGCTCCAAGCTCGCCGTCAAGGGCATCAAGGCCGGCGTCAAGCTCGCCAAGGCGCTGGGCGCCAAGGTGACCGGCGTTTACGTCGTCCTGCCTTACGTGCCGCCGGTCTACGGCGAAGCGGCCGCCTACTATGCCGGCTACTCGCCCAAGGAGTACAAGGACATGGTGGAGAAGGCGGCGCGCAAGGCGCTGGCGGTGGTCGAGATCGAAGCGAAGGTGGCCGGCGTACCCTGCGCCACCCGCATCGTGGCGGACACACCGCCCTGGGCGGGGATCGTCAAGGCCGCGCACCAGCGCAAGTGCGACGCCATCGTCATCGCCTCGCACGGCCGCGGCGGCGTCGGCGGCCTGATCCTCGGTAGCGAGACGCAGCGCGTGCTCGCGCACTCCAAGGTTCCCGTCGTCGTTATCCGCTAGCAGGCTTCGCCCAGGGGTCGCCCAGCCCGACCGGCGCGGGCGCGAGGTTCACGATGCGCGTAAAGAGCTGCTCGAAGTCGCGCTCGCGCATCCCGGCGATCGGGTCGGTGTTGGCAGCGAAGGCCGCGTCGATGGCTTTCCAGTCCTCCGGCTCGAGATGACGCTCGGCGAGGGGCAGGAGCTCGTCTTCCTCCTTGCGCATGTGCTTCCAGTGAAAATCGGAATAGGTCTGCACCGCGGCCTGGAATTCCCGTGCGCCGCCCGGCCAGGCGTCCTCGAAGAATACAAGCGCGCGCTCCAGCTCACGCACCAGGCCGGCACCCTGCACGTGCTCCGCGTGCAGCCCCTCGATCAGCTTGCGCGCCTCGGGTGCGCGCACCGCGAGACGGGCGAACAGGTGCTCGTCCTCCTTGGGATGGTGCAGCCGCTCCGGATACTCGTCGATGTAGCGCAGCATGGCGCGAAACACCTTGAAGTCGGGACGAACTTTCGTGCTCTGCGCATCTTTCGCAAGCTGCTGCAGGCCGTGCAGCACGGCCGAGATCGAGCGGTGCTCGCTTTTCAGGATGGAAACGGCGTTCTTCATGTATGGCCTCCGATAATGAGCGAATGGGCGAGCCCCCAGGCGCCGTAGGCGGCGACCAGGCTGCCGGTCGCGGCGCGCACCGGCCGGCGCTGGATCCAGCCTCGCAGCCGCGCCGCCGCCACGCCGGCCGCGAGCAGCCAGGGCAGCGTGCCCAGGCCGAATGCCGCCATTGCCGCGGCGCCGCGCGCCGGGCTGCCGCCGAGCGCCGCCGCGCCGAGCGCGCCGTAGACCAGCCCGCAGGGAATCAGGCCCCACAGCAGGCCGCCGGCAAATGCGTTGGCGTTGAAAGCGCGCGCCGCCAGCGGCGCGAGGCGGCGCCACAGCGGCGCGCCCAGGCGCTCGAGCCACTGCAGGGGCGTGCGCAGGCCGACGAGATGCAGGCCGACGAAGACCAGCAGCACGTTGACCGCGATGTAAAGCACGCTCGAGCCGTGGAACAGCGCCCCGGTTGCACCTGCGACCAGGCCGGCTGCGGAATAGCTCGCGATGCGGCCGGCATTGAAGAGAAGCTGGTTGGGGAGAAGCCGGGCCCGGGGCTGCAAAACCCTGGTCGTCGAAAAAGCCGTGACGATGCCCCCGCACATGCCCAGGCAATGCAGGCCTGAGGCGAGTCCCAACGCAAATAGGGTCAAAGGCAGCGCAAGCGGCAGCGTGGCGTCCATGCTAGATCACCTTCGAATAGCTTGCCTGCCGCGCGCGCTCGCGCAGGTAGCGGTCGAACACCATGCAGACGGTGCGCACCATGAGGCGGCCCTTGGAGGTGACGATGATCCAGTCGGGGCCGAGCTCCACCAGGCCGTCCTGCGCCAGCCTGCGCAGGTCGGCGAGCTCGTCGGCGAAGTAGCGCCGGAAGTCGATGAGGTGGGCGAGCTCGATCGACTCGATCGACACGCGGAAATGGCAGACGAGCGCCTGGATCACGGCGCGGCGCACCAGGTCGTCCTGCGTGAGCTCGATACCGCGCGCCACCGGCAGCCGGCCGGCGTCGAGCTCGGCGTAGTACTCGCCGAGCTCCTTGCGGTTCTGGTAATAGGTCGGTCCCACCTTGCCGATCGCCGAGACGCCGAAGCCGAGCATGTCGGCCGCCGGGTGCGTGGAGTAGCCCTGGAAGTTGCGCTGCAGCCGCCCCTGCGCCTGCGCGATCGCGAGCTCGTCGTCGGCCTTGGCGAAGTGATCCATGCCGATGTAGAGGTAGCCCTCGCGCGTCAGGCGGCCGATGGCGAGCGTGAGGATCTGCAGCTTCGCTTCCGGCGAAGGCAGATCGGCTTCGGCGATGCGCCGCTGCGGCTTGAAGAGCTTCGGCAGGTGGGCGTAGCTGTAGAGCGCGATGCGGTCCGGGTCGAGCGCGATGACCGCGTCGAGCGTGCGGTTGAAGCTGTCGAGGGTCTGCTTCGGCAGGCCGTAAATGAGGTCGAGGTTCACCGAGCGAAAGCCGCTGGCGCGCGCTTCCTCGACGACCCCGCGCGTGAGCTCCTCGCCCTGGATGCGGTGCACCGCGCGCTGCACCGCCGGGTCGAAGTCCTGCACGCCGACCGATACGCGGTTGAAGCCGAGCTCGCCCAGCAACGCCAGGGTGCCGGCCGGCGCGCTGCGCGGATCGATCTCGATCGAGCACTCGAAGCCCGGCGCGCGCTCGAAACGCGCGTCGATTGCGCGCATCAGCGCGCGCATCTCGTCGGCGGCGAGGAAGGTCGGCGTGCCGCCGCCCCAGTGCAGCTGGCAAATCTGCCGCTCGGCGCCCGCGAGCGGCCCGACGAGCGCCAGTTCCTTCTCCAAGTACTTGATATACTTGGCCGATCTGCCGTGGTCGCGAGTGACCACCTTGTTGCAGGCGCAGTAATAACAGACGGTATTGCAGAACGGCAGGTGCATGTAGACCGACAGCGGCTGGTTGATGCCGCCCACGTTGCGCCGCGCGAGCCACTGGCGAAACTGCGCCTCGCCGAAAGCATCGACGAAGCGGTCGGCTGTCGGGTAGGAGGTATAGCGCGGCCCGCTCACGTCGTACTTGCGGATCAGCACGGGGTCGATGACCAGCTCGGATGCCGGATAGTGCATAAGGGGCAATATGAATGGCGGCGGCGCTAACCTCTTGACCTCGGTCAAAGGAAGCGCATTGCGCCATCCGGCGGTCATCGCCGCCGGCGCCGCGGCGCTCGGCGCGCTGCTGGTCACCAACGCGGTCGCATTCATGCGCGGCATGGAAGCGCCCTGGCTGCTCGGCGCGGTCATCCTCACCGACATGCTGGTGATCGGCGCGGGCATCTTCGTCACCGCGCGCGAGGTGGTGACCGCGGGGCACGAGGTCGAGGTAAGCCGCGGACGATTGCGCGCGATCCTCGATTCGGCGATGGACGCGGTCATCACCGTGGACGATGAGCAGGAGATCCTGCTCTTCAACCGCGCGGCGGAGCAGGTATTCGGGCTCAGGAAGGAGGAAGTCCTCGGCACGCCGCTCGAGCGGCTGCTGCCGCCTCGCTTTCGCGCCGCGCACCGCGGCCACATGGAGGGCTTCGGGCGCACCGGCGTCACCAGCCGCCGCATGGGAGACGTGACCACCCTGTGGGCGCTGCGCGGCGACGGCCGCGAGTTTCCGATCGAGGCGTCCATCTCGCAGGTGAACGAAGACGGCAAGCGCTATTACACGGTGATCCTGCGCGACATCTCGCTGCGCAAGCAGCACGAGGACGCGCTGCGCGCCTCGCAGCAGGAGCTGCGCGAGCTCTCGGCACGCGTGCTGGAGGCGCGCGAGGAGGAAAAGACGCTGATCGCGCGCGAGCTGCACGACGAGCTGGGGCAGCTCCTCACGGCGCTCAAGATGGACCTTGTCAGCCTGCGCGAATCCCCTCCCGAGAAACGGGATGAAAAAATGCAGGAGATGGGACGCCTGCTCGACCAGACGGTAAGCGCCACGCGGCGCATCTCGGCCGACCTGCGCCCGCTGATGCTCGACGACCTCGGGCTCGCCGACGCCGCGAGCTGGCTGGTCGAGGACTTCGCCAAGCGCTCCGGCATCGAGTGCCGCATGGACACCTCGGGCACCGAGGCGCTCTCCGGGGTGAGCAAGTCGGTGGCCACTGCCGTTTACCGCGCCATCCAGGAATCGCTCACCAACATCGCCCGCCACTCCGGCGCGACGACCGCCTGGGTGGTGCTTGCGGTCGAGGACCACTCGATCTTCGTCGAGGTGGAGGACAACGGCCGCGGCATCAGCCCCGAGGCCATGGCGAAGAGCCGCTCGCTCGGCCTGAAGGGCATGCGCGAGCGCATCACCTACCTCGGCGGCTCGCTGGAGGTGGCGCGCGCCCCGCGCGGCGGCACGCGCCTGCGCGTGAGGGTGCCGCTGCGCGGGCTGCAGGAGGCGGCGGCATGATCCGCGTGCTGCTCGCCGACGACCACAAGATCGTGCGCGACGGCCTGAAGCGCATCCTCTCGGGCAACATCGAGGTCGCCGCGGAGGCGGCGAGCGGCGACGAGGCCCTCGCGCTGGTGAAGGCGCACGACTACGACGTGGCAGTGCTCGACATGTCGATGCCGGGGCTTTCGGGCCTGGACCTCATCAAGCGGCTCAAGATCGAGAAGCCGAAGCTGCGCATCCTGGTGCTGTCGATGCACGGCGAGCGGCAGTACGCCGCCCGGGCGCTGAAGGCCGGCGCCTCGGGCTACCTCAACAAGGACAGCGCCGCGGAGCAGCTCGTCGGCGCGGTGCGCAAGATCGCCGCCGGCGGCGTGCACATCGGCGAGGCCGCCGCCGCCAGCCTGGTCGCCGCCGAGAAGGCACCGCACGAAGCGCTCTCCGACCGCGAGTTCGAGGTGCTGCGCCTGCTGGTGGAGGGCCTGGGCCCGACCGACATCGGCGAGAAGCTGCACCTCTCGGTGAAGACGGTGAGCACGCACAAGACGCGCATCCTCGAGAAGCTCAACCTGGGCAGCACCGCCGAGCTGGTGCGCTACGCGCTGGACCACAAGCTTCTATGAACGTGTTCCTGGTGGAAGACTCGGCGCTGCTGCGCTCGCGGCTCGAAACCATGCTCGCAGCCATTCCCGGCGCGCGCACCGTGGGCCACGCCGCCGGGGCGCAGGACGCCATCCAGGCGATCCTCGCGCAGCGCCCGGACGTGGTGGTGCTCGACATCCACCTCGAGCAGGGCAACGGCTTCGACGTGCTGCAGGCGCTGCAGCAGGCGGCGCTGAAGACCTCGGTGTTCGTCCTCACGAACTATCCGAACGACGCCTACCGGCGCAAGGCCGAGGGCCTCGGCGCGCGCGGCTTCTTCGACAAGTCGCAGGAGCTCGACAGCCTGCGCAGCGCGCTGGCCGCCGCCGCGGCCTAGGAATATTCCTACAGCCGTTTTCAGCCACCGCCGATAGGCCGGGCGGGGCGCCGCCGGCACACTGGCGGCATGCAAAAAGTCTTTCTGGTCGACGACTCCCCGCTGGTGCGGCAGCGCCTTGCGCTGATGGTCGGCGGCCTGCCGCAGACCGAGGTCGTCGGCCAGGCGGCCGGCGTCGATGAGGCCATCCGCGGCATCCTGGCCGCCAGGCCCGACGTGGTGCTGCTCGACCTCTCGCTCGACCACGGCGGCAGCGGCTTCGAGGTGCTTTCGGCGATCCGTGCGCAGGATCCAGCGATCGCCTTCTACGTGCTGTCCAACTTCGCCTCCGAGCCGTACCGGCGCCACGCCGAGCGCCTCGGAGCTCTCGCATTCTTCGACAAGTCCACCGATCTTGAGCGCCTGCGCGCCACACTGAAGGGACAAACGCCATGCCAGCCGTCATCGCACTGAAGCGCACCGAGCAAAGAATGCCCACCCAGGCCAAGTTCGAGGTCGGCTGCTCGAACTGCAATCTGCGCGAGCTGTGCCTGCCCGGCGCGCTGTGCGCCGAGGACCTGGCGCGCGTCGAGAACATCGTCTATGCCCGCCGGCGCCTGAAGCGCGGCGAGCCGCTGTTCCAGGCCGGCACCGAGTTCAACGCGGTGTACGCGATCCGCAGCGGCTTCTTCAAGACCAGCGTGGTCGACAAGGAGGGCCGCGAGCAGGTTACCGGCTTCCACATGGCGGGCGAGCTGATCGGCCTGGACGGCCTGGGCAGCGGCGCCTACAACGCCACCGCCACGGCGCTCGAGGACAGCGAGGTGTGCGTGCTGCCCTACGCGCTCGTCGAGCAGATGGCGCGCGAGATCCCGGCGCTGCAGCGCCACCTGCACTCGGTGCTGGCGCGCGAGATCGTGCGCGACCACGGCGTGATGATGCTGCTCGGCTCGATGCGCGCCGAGGAGCGTCTCGCCACGTTCCTCCTCAACCTCTCCAAGCGCTTCGTGCGCCGCGGCTACTCGGCTTCGGACTTCCACCTGCGCATGACGCGCGAGGAGCTCGGCAGCTACCTCGGCCTCAAGCTCGAGACGGTGAGCCGCCTGTTCTCCGCCTTCCAGAAAGAGGGCTACATCGACGTGGAGCAGAAGCACGTGCGCATCGTCGACGTCGCGGGGCTGCAGGCGATTCTCAACGGCGCCGGGAACTGAGGTCATGTTCAAGCACATCCTGATACCCACCGATGGCTCGCCGCGCTCCGCGCGCGCCATCAAGGCCGGCCTGCGCCTGGCGCTCGAGACCGGCGCGCGCATCACGGGCTACTACGCCGCCGACCCGGTCGAACGCGAGGCGGCAAGCAAGCATCTCGCTCCCCTGGCGCGCGCGGCGCGCGCCGCCGGGGTGCCGTTCGACACCGTCACGGATACGCCCCCTACCGCCTACGAAGGCATCGTGCGGCTCGCGCGGCGGCTCAAGTGCGACGCCATCGTCATGGCCTCGCACGGCCGGGGCGGTTTGGCGAGCGCGCTGCTTGGCAGCGTGACGCAGGAAGTCCTCGCGCGCAGCAAGCTGCCGGTGATGGTGACCCGATGACCAGTTGGACTGGGTCCCCGCCTTCGCGGGGACGATTCTTCGGAGCCTCCCTAGCAAGACGCTGCTAGGGCACGAGGAGCACCGGCACGGCAGTCAGCGCCGCGCTCTTGAGCGCCACCGAGCCGATGAGCGCGTGGTGCGCGGCGCCGCGGCCCCGCGTGCCCACCACGATCAAGTCGGCCTTCGTCTGCTCGGCAAGAACCATGATTTCCCGCGAAGGATCGCCCACCGTGAGGTGCAGGTGGTGCGCAATCTTCCCGCGCGCGAAGAGCTCGCGCGCTTTCCGGGTCGCATCCTCGCCTTCCCTGGTGCTCCATTGGCCGATCACGTCGTCGTGCGGCGGCAGCACGGCCTGCAGCATGGTGAGCGGCTCCTGCACATAGACGAGATGCACGTCCAGCTCGCCCAGCCAGCCGCGCCAGGCCACCAGGCGCTCGGCCGCGCGCAACGCCGGCTCGGAGCCGTCCATCGCCAGCAGCACCTTCGTGCGCAAGCCGACAGTGCCCGGCAGGCGGTCGTCGGGCTTCACCAGCAGGACCGGCGGGCCGTTTCCGTGCGCCACGCGCAGCGCCACCGAGCCCAGCGCGAAGCCTTGCACGGCGCCTTCGCCGCGCGTGCCCATGACCACGAGATCGGACTGAGCGGTTCTCGCCTTGGCGAGGATGGTCGGCGCGACCGGACCCGCTTGCACGTCAGCTTCCAGCGCGAATCCGGCGGCGGCGAGGCGCTCGAGCGCGGGCTTGAGCACCGTGCGGCCCCGGTCGGATGCGCTTCGCTCTACGTTTAGTAGCGTGACGGAAAGCGACGCCGGGCTGCCAGCATAGCCGGCGACGAGCTCCACCGCATGCCGCGCGGCCGGCGAGCCGTCGAAGGGAAGGAGCAGCTTCATTGAGGTATGGTACCGCCCGAAAGCTCCCGATCGCTCCTCCCTTGACTTCCTGGCACTCGTTCGACGCGAAGGAGGCGCTCGGGCGCGTAGGCACCGAGCGCCGCGGCCTCACCTCCGCGGAGGCGAAGCTGCGCCTCGCGCGCCACGGCTACAACCGGCTGCCGCCGCCCCCGCGGCGTCCGGCCTGGCTGCGCTTTCTCCTGCAGTTCCACAACGTGCTCATCTACGTGATGCTCGCGGCCGCCGCGATCGTCGCGGCGCTCGGCGACTGGATCGACACGGCGGTGCTGCTTTCGGCCGTCGTCGTCAACGCCTGCATCGGCTTCGTCCAGGAAGGCAAGGCGGAGCAGGCGCTGGATGCCATCCGCGACATGCTGTCCCTGCGCACTAC
>Ga0247825_10000115_pt1 | contig 44071 bp, 69 predicted proteins | sample 13C_Vanillin_Day_FD_194413 | JGI IMG/M metagenome (GOLD analysis project Ga0247825, IMG submission 194413) | Soil microbial communities from agricultural site in Penn Yan, New York, United States - 13C_Vanillin_Day48 | ecosystem: Environmental > Terrestrial > Soil > Agricultural land | place...
GGGTAGGTGAGTAGCCAGACGGTCATTGCTCTTGCCCTTTGCCTGACGGCTGGGCAGCCCCGGCCTGCCCCGGGGGCAGGGCCACCCCGCCCCCCTGTGTGTCCCCTCTATCACCTTCCCCTTTGTTAGGTACAGGTGAGGCCGGTCTAGCGGCATGGGGTAAGCGGTCAACGTATTTGGCATTGGTGCGCCAGCGCGCCCCGCACGCTCTACACCTCAGCCCGCTATAGCTGCTAGGCGTGTAGTGGTAGCCGCTGAACGCTGAGTAATTGCAGCGCCAGTCCACCACCTCCCAATCTGTTGACGTGCAGCTTCCAAAGGTGGCCCCGGCATGGCTGCTGTACCCGCTCATGGGCGCACCAGCCGGCACGTCAGCTTGCCGCCCTGCCCCTCAGTTAGAACCGTTGGCTTGGGGCAAGCGATGCCACGCTCTAGGCACTCATAGCAAATGCCATAGCGTCCGCACGGCTGCCCCTGAGCGTGCGCGATGCACATCAACTGAGGCTTAGGGTGCTCCGCTTTGTCAGGCGCTTGCGGCCCGCATGACGGCACCAGCAGCAGCAGCGATATTACCAGCATCGACACTTTCATGGTGCCCTCCGCTCTCCCACCACCAGCACGGGCCTCGCGTGCTGCCGGTACAGCCGCACTACCTCAGCACGCAACGCTTCGGTAGAGCGCCACGCACGTTCTAAAGCAGCAGTAACATCGCCCGGCGCTGCCCTCTGCTGTACCGTTAGCCCCGCATCGCGAAACACCTTTTCCACCTCACCCTGAAGCTGCTCGTATAGAGCGCCGGCCTCGGGTGGTGTCCACTGCACCTCGAAACGAGCACCTGCCTTGCTTGCCACCCCCTTCAACTCAGGGTGAAGGGCTACCGCTTCAGGCAATGTGTCAGGGAAACCGTTTTCATCGAGCGTGACAGGCACGGCGCTGGCCAGCATGCCATCAACCTGAGCGGCTTCAGCTTCTTCCCACTGTGACCAATGGCTGCCGTGCTTGTCGTACATCGCACAATCGGGATCGGCCAGCTTGCGCAGTATGTGATACCCCTCGCTCACATCACGCGCCACAAGCGCGTCCCGCAGAGCCAGCAGGGTGCTCACCGGCACGACCACCACAGCGCAAGCATCTGAAGGGCTAGCACCGACAAAATGATGGCCACGTCCTTGTAAGGAAGGGCAGCTTGGGCGGTGTGAGCCATAGAACAGCGATCCGCATTGAGGACACCCGGCCATTAGTACGCCTCCATCGGGTCAAAGCAAATAGGTTGTGGAGCGAACAGGTCGCGCATAGCGCGGCCTGCACCATAGGACCGGCCACGCGCACGCGCCTTGGCGTCATGCCGGTTGTGACACTGCTGGCAGAAGAATTTGAGGTTTGCATCGCTATGGTCAGTCAACTCACCGTCAAGGTGAGCCACTGTGCAGACCACGGCGATGACCTTGCGCCGGCAGCCATCCAGAAAGATGGTCAGCGGCGGTCGCTGGCCGTCACGCTCATACTCACGCCGCAGGCTATACGGCACCTCGGTGAACTCACCCGTAATCGAGTGCCGCCAGCCCCATACCCCGTTGCGCACACTACACCCCTCGCAACAGTCACCAGCACGAGCCCGGATACGAGCCCTGATCGCAAGCCATTCCGGTGACTTGATTGAGCCCCCGGGGTATAGCCGCATCTTCTCTTTTGATATTGGCATGGGCGCTACTCTATAGCGCGCAGGTCAGCCATCACGTCCTCAAAGCTATCGCTGAGGTGGATGGGCTCACCGCGAGTGAGCAACAATGCGCACCCGCCGTCACCAGCTAACGGCGGGTCGATCCTGACCACGTGCAACGCACTCACCACCACGGGGAAGTCGTCACCCTTCCTTCTGAACGTCAGAAACATGCCTGCCATAATACCCCCCTCAGCGCTTACGCGCTTGGCGCAAGGCGGCCTCGCCAGCCTCTTGCGCCTGCCGCAGGTGGAGCATTGCAAGCGGCCCGTTCTCAGGGCGCTCACTGGTGCAGTGCCGCACCATGGTGGCGTTGATGTTGTCGCGCCATAGCACCACGTAGGGCCGCTCTGCCGGCGGTGCGATGTACGCCTCGATGGACAGGTTTCGGCTGACGCGCTGAGCCTGCATGCACGCGTCATAGACCGCGGGATACCCCAGCTTCAGCGCCGGGTGAACCTCCACCACCGGCCCCGGTGCACCACGTGCACCGAAGCCCCAGCAGCCACCCAGCAGCAGCGAGGTGACCATAACCATTGCGATCCTCAGCATTTGATCCTCCGTGCTCCTTTAGCGCCAAAGCCACATCGCCAGACTGATCCATGGCGATAGTATAACAAGGCCGACGAATACCCACGGGATCAGAAAAGCTGGGGCCAGCAGCACTATCCCGACCCAGATGGCGATTTGTTTCATGGCGCAATCCTCGTCCTTTAACCTCATGGTGCAGCCGGGTCTTTCTTGTGCGGCCACGCGCGGAAGTCCTCAGCTAGCGCGGCGGCCTCAATTACCTTGTCGTTACGCACGCCGGCAGCGCGAGCGTGGATTGACCACAACTCCACCAAGTCAGCCGCCAGCGGGTCTTGCGCACGCAAGATGAACACCGGCTCATCATCGTGCGCCTTACCCAGACAGCCCTTGCCTACTGCCGCAAGCGCTCGCTCAATCCGTGCTGTAGCCATTGTCACCTCCACCCTTGCTGAAGCGCGGCCAGCGTTATTGCTAGCCGCGAACCTTACTCTCTAACGACTTCAGCGAAGCGGCCCCGGTCAGCCGCAACACCGTATGCCGCACATCACGCCGCACCTTCGCCGGCACGCGCCAGTCGCTAGGTGTCTTTGCCATGTAAATACGAGCACTGCGACCATTGACGGTCACAGTGCCCTCGATGTTGGAGCGTAGAACAATGAACGTGAAGCTGGCACCGAGGCGAAGGGCCTCAGCCTCAGCAGCGCGCACATGCTCTAGCTGTTTCTTGCTCATGGCTAGTTCAGTTAGGCTACCAACCCGGCCAACACCTTCGCGAAGTGTGCACGCATGTGACTGTTTACCGCCTGCCAATGAGCATGCGACAGCGCTTGCAACACGTCAGCGTGCTGCCGGGCATACCGGGCACGCTGGCGCTTGCTGTCATAGGGATAGCGTGCGCTTGAACTCCAACCGCTGCCACCAGTGCTCTGCCGGCGACGCTTGCGCTCTGCCCGGCTCTCAATGCGTGGGGCCTCAGCCCTCACACCAGCAGCCGGCGGCAGAGCCCCTAGCATCCCCATGCCTAAGGCCGCGGCTGATAGCACGCCGTAGAAAGATACCGGCCGGCGATACATGGTCGCCATATTCACCTCCTGTTTAGCCCCGGGTGCCCATCGCACTCCGGGTCATCGCACAGATTGCACCAGCCCTCCGGGCCGCTCTCATAGGTGTAAACGCGTGGCTTCGGCGGTGCTGGCTTGCTAGCGTAGAACACGAACGGCGGCGGCAACGCGTTCACGCGTTCAGCGAACAGCCGCAGCAATCCGGCGCGCACGCGCTCATCGGTGGGCATTGGCCACCCGCCGCCACTCGGCGGTGCCTAGCACCTGCACCTGACAGCCGCCAGTGATTGTGAAGCGAACCGGCGTAGCCCCGCCTGAGCGCTCAATAGCTTTTTTGAGTGCGGCACATTGCAGGCCGCGCCCCATGGTGATGCCTGCAAAGCTGGCGACCACGATGCAGATGAACGTCACGGCTACGCAAAACGCGGTGTTGCTGAGGCCCGGCATGGCTCTTGCTCCAATGTCCTAACGGCGCGTTGACATCGCCCTTTCAAACGCAGCGGGAAACGCTTTCTCAATCTCCTGAACCATGAAGCGTTCAAAGTCCTCGTAGAACGGCACGTCACGGCGAATGTGAGCATTGGCGTGGAAGCTATATTTCAGATGCAGCCTACCGCCCTCACCGACGAAGATGCCACGCTCCGTAATTCGCAGCGCGCGGCGTGGCGTATTATCCACAATAGCTCGCGGCAGCAAATTCTTGCGGATACCGCGAGGCCCGCGGTTATAGGCAATCGTCCACGTGGGGATTGCAAGCCTGCCACGGCGCGGCGTGCGCAACCCACCAGTGGCGTGCAGCAGCAGGTTGCCGCGGTTGAGCACGTCAGTGATAGCCACGGCTAGGTTATGCTTTCGCGCCGGCTGCACCCGCAGGGCGGCGCGCAGAAAACTACGATTGCGCGCCTGCACGTGCGTTGGCCACGTCTGCTCTGACAGCCGCAGCCTAGTAGCGAACGCCGCGGTGGTCATGGCGTTCGCTAGCGCGAACGGCACCTGATCGGCGTATCCGCCCATCTGAGCACCGGCGCGTTCAAAATCGCTGAGGTCAAATTCCAACCGCATGGCCACCCCTGAAACGGCACACGCCCGGCCACCGAAGGTGCCGGGCGCGGCCGAGCGCGCAAGCACGGAGTGACCACGTGTAGGCGCATCGATGCTGGCGGCTATACCTGCCGGGTGGTCGCCACCAGCGAAGCGAAGGTGCTTTCGCGCGATTGCATTGTCAACCCGCCTCTGCTGCATAGTTAGCGCAAAATGCTGGGAAGCCGCGTCAGACAAGGGCCGCGCGTTAACCTTGTGTGTCGCGCGCCGGCTTGACACAAGAAAGCGGGACACCGCCGGGACAACCGCGTGACAGCCGGGACACCTACCCCTTAAAACTCCTGACTTTTGGGCATTAATCATCGTCCACCTGTGACGCAAAGACCCGTTTGCCCTTCTCAGTGACACGCCAGATCGTGCGGCTGGTGCCATCCTGCACTACCCGCCGGCCGGTGTCCTCGACCAGCCCAGCCTCCACCAATTCCGCGCGCCTAGTCCGCAGGGTGGATAGGCTGTTAGCGCCGCGCTCCTGTAGCCGCAGATCGGTCAACCCCTGAGGCCCCGCCATCACCAAGATGGCGAGCACCTTGCGCTGTAGAGCGTTGAGGCGCACTTGCACCCGGCGCGCCGCCTCGTGCGACGGCTCAACGTCATTTGGTCGCGCAAGCTGGTACTGCTCGCGCTCCACCAGCGGCGGCCTGACGGCCTGCCCTGAGAACATATCAAGCTGAGGTGTAGGCTTGCGGCTAGTCATCGGCCATCCTCCATCGCCTTGGCACGTAGCGCCCCCTAGGAGCACCCTTGCTATGGCCGGCGTCAGTGAGACGCAGACCTAACAGCGTGTTGGTTAGAAACCCATCCCGCACCAGCTTCTCAACATCGCCATGGCGCGGTGAGCCCGGCGGGTACACCGTAACCACGCCTTTGTTGCGCACCGCCTCTTGCAAGATGAACTTGCCCATCTTGGAAACGCGTTTCATTGGTCACGGTCGCCGGTCACGGGGTCCATCGGGATGATGTTGCGGGTGCTGGCGCTACCCGGTCCCACGCCATGACGGGCCTCATCGGTGAGCCCAGCCGCCAGCTTCAGCCGGTGCCTACGCTGCAATTCTTCAAGCGGCATTGAGGTGACGCGCTCAATCTCACGCACCTCGCAATACTCGGCCGACAAGCCCATGGCTTGACACAGAGCGCGCACGCACACAATGACGCCGCCCACCTCTTGCCACGCCTCGCCGGCCGGGCGGCCGTACACCCGGGCAGCAAGGCGGGCAACGTCATCCCACGTCACGCCAGCGGCCTGCCCAAGCTCCAACGCTTCCTCAACCATCCGTAGCGCGCGTTCGCGCTGCGATCCAGCCTGTGCACCCCACACCCTTACAGCGAAGTCGTAGATGAACTGCTGCCGGTCGTCGGCAGCCATGGATAGCATCACGTCTCTGGTGCGCATGGGTGATTACCTCGATGTGCGGTGGTAGCTGGCCGGGATCGCGCCGTTGCGCAAGTCAGCCAGAACACGGTCAACGGCTCTGCCGATAAGGTGCTGCACGTGGTGCCGTGCCGCTAGCTCCGTCCAGCCTATGACGTAGCAGGACACCAGCGCCCCGCCGTAGCGCGTGCCCTGCACTTCCAAACCGAAGGGGCGTACAGTCATACTCAACGGCGCGAACTTGCGTGCCTCGAACTGGCGCTGGCGCAATTCCTCGAAAGCTGTCACCAGCCGGTCGCTGTCAATCATCGTCCCCATGGCTTCCTCCGTGCTGCAAACCTCTGACGCGGCCACTTGCTAGCTGACCGCTGCCGCTTTGGCTTGTGCTTCAGCAGCAACCGCCGCACGTGCTCAGCGTTGGCGGTGTCGATCCTGACCGCCTTGGCCGCGCGTGAGGTATCTGCTGCATCCTTTGCCTTCAGGTCAGCGTCACGGCGGCGCATATCCAAATTCCACCACTTGTCCTCACCGCCGAAGGCGTGAAGCTTTATGTGGTCAGGTGTGAACATGCGCACAACCTGAAGCGCCGCCACGCGCGCCGAACGCAACGCGTCACGCTCAGCCGGCGGCAGCTTGTCGGCCAACGCTGAGGCCAGCAACTCCACCAATGGGATATGATGGCGCTTTCGCCGTGCCATGGTGCCTACCCCACCACCACCTTGCGCACGATACGGAAGCTGTAACCCAGCATGTGGCGGGCATACGCCTGTGCGGCTCTAGCCTTTGCGCGCCGTGCAGCGCGAACCCCCTTGTGCTGAGAATAGAACTTCCAGCGGTGACGCTTGAAACGATATTCAACGGTCAGCATTTTGCGCCTCACTTCAGTGGGCCAAACGTGTCGGCGTCAACTGGCTCGCTGTCCAGTATTTCGTCAGCGGCACGCTGCTGTGCATTGGCGTTCACGCGCTCGCGCGGTGGCCATGAGAACCCGTCACCATAGACCGGCCTACCCGTTGGCCAGATATAGCCAACTTCACCGACTTTTTTGGTGCTGATAATCCGCTTCTCGTAGCCCCACTCGCGCAAGCGCTGAAGCGCTTTGCGCAGGCCGTCAGCGTGCTTCTTCGCGTCATCTTCCTCGGGCAACACCGTTTGCCTGTAGAGCGCCTTGACGTGGTTATAGTCCACGACCAGCGGCACCTCAGCGGTGAGGTGCAGCGAGGGCGGCGGCTTAACCCCGTACTCTGCAATGGCCTTCAGTAGTGCGTCACGGAAGAACAGCAGCCGCGTGTTCGCAAGGAATACGCCCTCAGGCGGCCGGCGGCGCTCATCCCGCGCCGGGCTCAACTCGCTGGCCACCACGGCGCAAGACCTCAGAGGCTCGTCATCCTCATCGTACCCCACAACGACCGGCAGCAGCATGCTTACCAGCCGCGCGCCATCCGGCCCATCTTTCATATACTCCACTGACGCCTCAACGTAGCCGTGACCGTTCTTGCGCACGGCTATCTGTGCGTCAGCGGCAGCGGTCAGCGATGTATGACCGCGCGGCCGGGTGCCATCAATGCCGCAGTGGTGCACCACAAGAACAGCGCAGTTGAACGCATCGCGCACCGCGTCAGCGGCGCGGACATAGTTAGCCATGTCCTCATCTTTGCTTTCCGATCCGAAGAACGATCGGTTGAGAGTGTCAATCACCACCAGTGACGGCGCTTGCTCACCCACCTGCTGCACAATGTCCCGAATAAGCTGCTGGTGCTGTGCGATCAGGTTTAGCGGCATGCCCATATAAAAGAACGGCGCTTTGGCCCACGCCTCTGCTGTTACTTGGTGGTGCTGCCTCATGGCCTCTGACCTCTGGCCGAAACCCTCAGAGCCCTCAAGGCCGATATAGACCACGCCGCCGCTCTGCACCCGCCGTCCCCGGTATTCCCAGCCCATGGCAACGTGCATCGCCATATCAAACGCCCAGAACGACTTGCCGCACTTCGGTGGCCCCCACACCACCACCAAGCCGACGCGAGGCACCAGCCCCTTGACCAGATAGGTGCGCTTGCGCGTCAGTGGCACGTCCTGAAGCTTCACCAGCTTGAACACCGGGGCGGCGCTGGCGGGCTTGCTAGCCGTTTCCTCCGTCCAATCTGCCGGCGGCCCCTCGGTCACGTGCTCAGGTAGCCCATCCTGCACCGCCGGCATTTCCGGCAAGTCACTGTCACCCAGCCCGTGAGCAATGGCCGCCTCAGCCGTGGCGCGTTCTTCTGGCGTCACCAGCCCCAGCGCCTCAGCGGATTGCGCCAGCGCCTCGCTCACCAACCCCGGCGGAACGCCTTCCTCTCGCAGAGAGCGCGCGGCGGCGGTGAGCGCGTACAGCAGCATCGGCATGCCGCGCTTAGCCGCTTGGTATAACACGCGCTTGGCGCTCAGCACCGCGGGGTGCGCAACCGGCTCATAGTCTGGGGCAGCATCGGCCGGTGCCTCAGGCTCATCGGCAGGTGCCGGCGCGGCGGCTTGCTCTGAAGGCGGCGGCATAAGCGCCTTTGTCTGGGCGGGCGACACCTCAGCTAGCAGCGCGGTTAGCGCCTTGACCGCTTCAGCGGTGGTGTAGCCCTGAGCCTCAACGAGGTACGCGACAGCATCGCCGTCTTTCTTGCTCGCCGCGTCCTTCCACCTATTGGCCTTGTCGTCTACAGAGAACGAGCGCGCGGCGCTGCCTTCCTTGAACGGAGACGGGCACGCCCACTTGCCGCCCTTCTCCACCAGCCGTACACCCAAAGCGCAAAGCACCTGCGACAGCGGCATGAGAGCATGCAGATCGGCCAGCAGCTTCTTCGGTATAACAGCCATTCCCGGCATTCCTTTATTTGTCAGGGTCCAGCACGGCCCTGAATAGATCGCCCTCAACAATCGCTTCCCACACCATGGTCGCCAGCGCGCCCTCAGTCACATTCATGCGCTGGGCCTCGGATCGGATAGCCTTCACAGTAGAGCGGCGCACCAGCGCCACCACCTTCACGCCCCTCACGCTGTTGCCGCCGCGGCGCAAGCGTATGCCGCGCTTAGAGCACTCAACCTTTACGCTGCCCGGAGTTGAGTTGATGGCCGCCGCTATCGCCTTGGCACCGCTGCCATCGCGCGCCATGCGGCGCATGGTCCTGACGGCGCTGCTGGTGAACACGGTGCGGGCCATCGGGTCACCTCTTGGGCTTCGGTGCCGACTTTTTAACCAACTCACCTGAGGCGCACATATCGACCATGCGCGCCGTGCGCTCAAACACCTCGGCCTTACGCACCTCAGCGGGATTGTGCTTACGCTGGAACCCGCCGTTCACCCACCGCTCTTGCTGACCGCGGATAGCTATGGCCTCGCAACGCAGAACCCACGCCATTTCCTCCAGCGTAATTGGCTCGGCGGCGGGCTCAGTAGCCTCAGGCTCAGCGCTGGTGGTGTTTGCTTCAGTCAAAGGCTATCCCCGGTGTAACTAGCCCGGCGAATTCCGGGTACAGCCGCTCTATTGCGAAGAACCTGACCGCCAGCGCGTCAGCCTCATCCGGCGTCTGAACCTTGAAGCCGTTGGCCACGGCAACAGCTACCATGTCGTTCTTGTCAGCGCGGCCGTTGCCGGTCCACCACGCCTTGACCGATTGATTGTTGGCCTCCCGCACCGCGCACTTGCCGCGACACACGAACTCGGTATGTGACGCTAGGCCGTACAGCTTGCGCAGGATTAGAAGCTGGGTCTTTTGCCGGTTCAGAACGGGTTGCTCGAACACCAGCACGTCAGGTGAGTGCTCAGCGAGCATGCGGCGCAGCCACTTATCGTAGTGCCAGATAAACAACCCCAGATCAGGGCCAGTCTTTGGCAAATCATGGTGCCCGAACTGCGGTTGAGCATCGTGGACGGGGCCGCAACTCCACCCGATGTGCGTGCTCAGGTCGAGCGTAAGCATATCGAGAGAGTTGCGGCCCCGGCGGGTCATGGGCGTGGCTCTTTTTACTGAGCGGTTTCCACGCCGGTATGCGTAGGCTCAACGCTGGCCGGCGGCTTCAGCGGGGCCACGTTGCTCTTGGGCTTGCCGGCGCGCGGCTTGCCGCCGTTGTCCTTCTTCGCCTTCGCAGGCTTCTTCGGCTTGCTGCCGCCGGTGGCTTGCTTGCCATCGGCCTTGCCGGCGCGATCCGGCAGCATGTCGGCGGCCTTCATGTTGTCGAGCTTCAGCGTCTCGCGCATGGCGTCGAAGTGGTGAAGGTACTCGCCCAGCTTCACGGGGTCTTTGCCACCCATCTTGACCAGCGAGGCGATGTGACCCCACGCGCGGGTGTGAAGGTTGTGCTCGGCCTCGGCCGCTTTCACCTTCTCACCGTAGGTGCCGCGCGCCGTTGCTGACTTGTGCTCGGCAGTTTCCTTCGCCTGCAACAGGTCGGTCAGCACCGACTTGCTGGGCAGCCGGGCGGTGCGAGCCGGCTTCTCGATAGCTTGTGCCATTTGTGGCCTCTCAGGGTTTGAGTTGAGGTGGTAACACGCCATCCAAACACTCTGCCGGCCGGCCGGTCAACGCGCTATCGGTAGGGCGCTATGACCGGCCCACCCGCAGCATCTAGGCGGCCTCGCGCAACTTGCGAACCCTAGCCACCTCAGCCTTCGTGGGGCGCTCAATGCCCACGTCAGGCCACTTCACGCCGGCCGGCCACGTGTCGGCCATGAACGCCACCACGCCGTCAACGACGCGCAGCGACACCATGGCGCGACCGGCGGCGAGTTGAGCGAAGAACGTGGAGTTGCCTACCGCGCGAACCGCGATGGTAGATGGGCCACGGCCGGTGTGCTTGGTGTAGACCGCCGCCAGCTTCGGCAGCGCCTTGCGAACTTTATCTTCGAGAAGCATTGCAATCCCCGTCCTCAGAGTGCCACCGCTACGACAAATCAGCAGGGCGCGCGGTGTAGCCGATTTGTTTTTGGTTGGCAAACACGCCTCGCGGCTGAGGTGGACAAGGTTGGTTTAGGAGCAACTATAAGCACGCGCGCGGTATTGTATTTTAATCCAGTATTGTGCCACCCATTCCATGGGTGGCACTTATAACAGTTGGAGTAACGTCCACAGCGGCTCACAAACCTCTGGCGCTCAGTCCGCAAATCAGCCATAAGCGCAACCCTTCCAACCTTGCCGGGTGGTGCACCATGAAAATCAATCGAGTTACGACCGACCACGCGACGGTGAGCGCTGACCTTGAAGCCTACCGGCGCGAGGTTATCCGCGCCGTGAACCTAGCGATCCTCACCGTCAGAGCGCCTGACCTAGAGGCGCGGGCCGTCATCGCGGCCAGCAGCGCCGGCAAGACCACAACGGTGGACGTACCCACCATGATCGAAGCGCTGGTGTCCGTGGCGGCGTACTACACCGCCCACGCCAACGCCTCGCCCACCAGAGTGCGCGAGCGTGCTGAGTATATCCGCAAGGCTTTCATTCAAGCGCACCGCCAGTGCGCCGATGAACTCGCCGCTGCCCAGCAAGGGCAGCGCTAACCACGGGAGTTGCCAGATGACTGAGCGGCTTTTCCAGATCACGTGCGTCACGACCCACGACAGGCTTAACACCATCACGCAGCTAATCGCTGACCAGTGCTCCAAGTTCGAGGTCCTCGAACTGAAGCCTGAGCCCACCACCCGGCGAGGTCGAGCGCGCGGCCCAGCCATCGCCTCGGCCAATCACGTTCTTCAAACTGATAAGGGCCGGCGCGCTATGGCGGCGGTGCTGGCCTTCATGGAGCCCGGCAAGGTGTACCACTATGAGGACCCGGAGTTGGGGCAGGTCATCGTTCCGGTTGGCTACGCGGCCACCACCATCAACCCGGTGCTCTCAGCCATGGTGGCGCTGGGCAAGATCGCCAGAATTAAGCGCGGTCACTACGCGCGGGTTGCCTGACCATGGCGAAAGCGAAGAAGAACAGCCAGATCAGCGGGCTGCCGGAAGGCGTATATTTTAACCTGCCCTTCGACGACTATCACAACGACCCGGCGCTGGGCTCAGGTGACTTGCGCGCGCTCAGAAAGAGCGCGCCGGACTATTGGTATGAAAGCCCGCTCAACCCGCAGCGCGTGCGAAGCAAGACCACGCCGGCCCGGCTACGCGGGCAGGCCATGCACTCAATGGTGTTAGAAGGCCGTCAGGCGTTTGACGCGCGTTTCGTTTGCGAGCCCACCGGCAGCGATGTGCTTTACACCATCGCGGACATGACAGAGTGGCTGAAGGCGCACGGCTCGCTTTTCCCAAAGGGCAGCAAGGCCGAGCTAGCCGCGCTGGTGCAGAAGTTTGCCAAGCGGCTAAAGCTGAAGAACCCGCCCGTTCTCTATGACGACTTCAAATCCAAGGTTGAGGCCAGCGGCAGGATCATCCTCAACTTCGATGACTATGCGCGCATTTCAATAGCCAGCGCGATGATTACCAAGAACCCGGAGTTGGCGACAGCCTTCACCGGCGGCGTGTCGGAAGTCTCAGTGTTCTGGCGGCGGTCACCGCAAGACCCGATGATGAAATGTCGGTTCGACTATCTGAAGGTCCGCGGGATCGGTGACCTCAAGGCCATCACCAACACCATGGGCGTTGACTTTGGCGAGGCGTGCAAGAACAACTTTGCGCGCTACCGCTACGACATTCAGGCGGCGCACTACCTTGAAGGCCGCGCCATGCTGCCGCTGCTGGTGCGGGGCGGTCACGTGTTCGGCAAGCACGATAAAAAGTGGCTAGCCGAGGTGGCAGCCTCGAAAGAGTACGCCTTTGTGTTTGTGTTCTTCCAAGCTGAAGGCGCACCCATCACCGAAAGCTTCAAGCTGTCACCGCGCAATCCCATTCTCGCCGTTGCTCAGGATGACATTGCCGCGGCGCTGGCGCGCTATCACCAGAGCCTCAACACGTTTGGCCCGCACGAAATGTGGGTGCGCATCGCGCCCACCGCTGAGCTAGATATTGGCGAATTGCCCGGCTACTACGGCAGGGCGCAACCCGGAGAGAAGCCATGAGTGAGAATGAGGGCGACACCACGCGCCAGCAAATAGCCACCCTTGAAGCCGGCCATGAACTGGTGACATTCGAGCGCGCCACCATCGACCAGCAGATAGCCACCGCCAAGCGCTTTCCGCGCCGGGTGCAGGTGGCTATGGAAAGCATGACCGCGCTGGCCATCATTACGCCTGAGGCCGCGCGCACCATGATCTACACGCTGCCGCGCTCAGGCAAAGATATTGAAGGCCCGAGCGTGCGGCTGGCAGAGATCATCCACCAGTGTTGGGGCAACGCCCGTGTCAGTGATGGCATCGCCGCCGTCAATCGCGCGGAAGGCTACGTTGAGGCGTTCGGTGAATTCCACGACCTCGAGACGAACAGCGCCACGCGCACCACCACCCGCCGCCGCATCACTGACAGCATGGGCAGGCTCTACAGCAACGACATGATCGTGGTGACAGGCAACGCCGCCCGCTCTATCGCCCGCCGCAACGCCATTCTGGCCGGCGTGCCAAAGGCCGTCTACATGAAGGCTTACGAGGCTGCCGCTGAGGTGTGCGGCGGCACCATGCAGACCTTGGGCGAGAACCTTGACGCTGCACTGCAAGCCTTCAAGCTGGAATACAACATCGAACCGGCGCGCGTGTACGCCGCGCTCGGTATCAGCGGCGAGGCTGACGTTGGCCTGAAGCATATCCGCAAAATGCGCGGCATGTATGCCGCGCTCAAGAATGAGGAAGCTACGGTGGGTGAGCTATTCAGCCCGCGCACGGCTGAGGCCACCGAAGCTGAGGTGGCCAACCCACTGACCGACGACACTGGCAAGGGTGACGGCGGCAAGGGCAAGCCGGGCAAGCCCAAGACCGCGGCGCAATACATCGAGCACGCCACCAAGTGGATTGCCGAAGCCAGCAACGAGCCGGCAGCGCGCCGCCAGTGGCGCGATGAACGCACGTTGCGTGAGGCGTGCGGCGTGTCAGCAAAACAGCGCGAGCCCTTGGAAGCCGCGCTTGAAACCAAGTTCGCAAAATAGGGCGTTGGCACCTATGCCGTGCGAGCCACGGTGCACCCACCGCACCCGACAAGCCACGGTGAACACCCCCAGCGAGCGGCCCGGCGCTGGGGGTTTTGTTTTGCCCGTTCGGTTGTGCTACACCCCACGACCCTCAACACCTGCCCGGGAGAACCCCAATGCTGCTGAAGATCATCGCGATGCTGCTGACCGCTGCCGCGCTCACCGCCTGCGGCGATGACCGCCGGTCGATCTACGACCCATGCCATGACAACCGCAACGCTGACGCACCTCAGCGGCAGTGCATCATTGAGCGGTGACGTTTGCTTGCCGCATGGCAATGTGATACGTGCCACGCCAACGTCGCACGGCCTGCAAGTCAACGTGCGACGTGATGGTGCTGAAGCTTCAGACGCTAGACCGTCAGGACCCGGGGGCAGTACCCGGCGGCTCCACCGAGTGCCAGCTACGGCGCAAAGCCAGCCTTGCCATGGAAGGGGCGCTGGCACTCGGCGGGGCCGACATAGGATCGACTGAGGACGAAGGGCTGAGGTTGCACCCGGAGCTACGCCGCCGTTACAGGCCACACCACAACCGCCAACGACAACACCGTTGGTTCTCAGGCTCAGGCCCTCGCGGCCTAACTGAGTAGGGGCAGGGCAGCCCTCGTAACAGAAGGGTGGCGGCACATCACCGCCACCCGCCCACCTCACCAGCCCGCGAGCGCGGCCCCAGCATCGCTTAAAACCGCCCGGCCCTTACCAGCACCGCCCCAGCGCCCCCTAACGCACTGGCGGCCCGCCCGGATTAGCTGGCGGGGCCGCCTGAGCGCGAAAAACCCGGGGCTACTGGCCCCGGGCCGATGTTTCACGGGAAACATGCCCCGCGCGGGTCAGCGGGCGGCAGCCCAGCGGGTGCGGCGAACCTTGCGCTTGCCGGCGCTGACGCCATGGGAAAAGCGGGTGCCGTGCTCACGCCCCCCGAATGAGACGTGGTAGTGCGGCGTGCGAAGGCGGTGGTAGTCATTCGACGCGCCGCCCGGCCAGCCGGCCAGATGCTTGGCGATACAGCCCGGGTTGCCGGCAAGGTCAACCGCGCGGCCTGACGCGTGCAGGCTCTTGGTGCGGGTGCCGGCCACATAGGTATTGCGCACCGCGCTGATAACGCGGCTTCCGCAATCGGCCACCACCTTGCTGGCGAACGCCGCCAACTCAGGCACCACACCCGACAAGCTGACCGAGCGCCTTGCCACCGCCTCAACGTAGCCGGCGATGGTTGGCGCTTCACGGCGCTCACCCGGCTTGTGCGGTGGCAGTGGTGTACGCACCACCGCAGTGCGCGCCTTGCTCACGCGAGCCAGCTTGCGCTTGTGCGCCTTCTTCCGTTTGACCGAGTGCGCGGCACGCTGGTGCGAACCGTCAACACAGATCACGCGCCCCTCGTTGGTGTATATGCAAGCCGCCGAAGGTGTAGCCGTCACAAGCAACGCGACAAGCGCGGCGGCCATCTTAAGTGCTGTCATTTTCAGTCCCCCGAAAGTTGGCGTTTAAGCCCGGGGTTTATGCCCGGCGCACCGCGCGCGCGTCAACCGCCCAAACTGCCGCAAATCACTTTTTGTTACACGCAACCCTTAGCAAACGAGTGTCCGCGTCACCGCTAAGTCATTGATCGCTGTCCGCAGAGTGCAATTCGCAAAATGCGATTTGGTATAATTGCCATTGTTCACTCAAATCATGGGAGTTACACCAATGCCAAAGGACAAGCGGATCAAGTGGTGGGATGACGAGCGCGACATAGGCAACTGCCTGATAGTCACGCTGGCGCACGGGTGGGCGTTCGAGCCTCACGATAATGAGTGCGTGGCTGAGCACGTCAGAGGCTTTGACACTGTGAAGGAAGCGCGGGGCAAGTTTCGCGGCGTTGCTTCAGCCCGGCCGTGCAAGTGCCAGCGCTGTCAGCGGGGGTACTGAGCCATGGTCACCCGCGAAGCCCCGCCCTTCCATATCTGGAATTGCAGTGACGTGCACGAACTGGTGTGCACCGACCATGCAGACCTCAGAGAGCGCATGCGCTACGGCGTGCGCCGCTGCGATATAAAGGACTGTGACTGGTGCCGTGACAACCGCACGCTAACCGTCATAGCCGGCGGGCGGTGAAGCATGCTCACCACCAGCCATCACCTCTACATTGAGACAGAGCTACGGCGCATCAACACCGGCTGGCGGCGCATCGAGGTGCGCCGCGGCCGGCGGTGGGCCTACCTGAAGGAAGCCGGCACCTCGCGCAAAGATAAGGTGCCGGTGGCTGTGCTGGACGCGCTGCTGGCTAGCCGCCGCGTGGATCGCGCACCACAAAGTGCACGTCCGGTGACGCGAACTCCAAGGGCCAGAGCGTGAAGCAATCCCACGACACCTGCACCGGCACCGTGATCTTGGCGCGGTACGTCGCCACGCCGGGGCGCACGCTGTCAGGCACCGCAATGCTGGTCACCCGCACGTGCTGCCCCAGCGTAGCCGGCGGCTGCACGGCGCGGCTTTCAAAGGTCTTGACCTCGGCAACGCTAGCCCCCGGCGCGCGTGGCAATACCAGTTGCCTCGCAACCTCAACGACGCACGCGCGCTTCCACTCATGGTGCCAACGCACCTGAAGCACCTGCCCCGGCATAACCGGATCGTTCACCACGAACCCCGGATCGAACGATATTGGCGGCGTGCGATTGAAGCCGGTGACAAGCGTGGCACACAGCACACCGGCCACGACAGCCGGCAGCCAGTTTTCGCGGATGAAGCGCTTCGCCGTGCAGCGGCCGGTGTGAGCGCGCAATGCGTCCCGTGCTAGCATGGTCATAGTCCACCCTTCCAAAATTTCAGAACCGTAATGGTGCCACCTGCTACCGCCAGCGCGGCCGTCGCCCAGCCGAGCCAGCGCTTGACCAGTACCTTAAAACGCTCGCGCCAGATGAAGCGTTCCAGAATGAGGCGCAACCCCTGCCGCTCATCGCGCGTGAACGGCCCCGCCGATTGCGCGTCAATTTCGTCCCCGTAGTCTGCCACCTCACGTGCCCTCCCGTCTCACTTCTTTTTGATCGGTACGGGCTGCGGCGGCACCTTCGCAGGTGCAACGGCAACGCCGGCAATCTTTTCCTGACCGCGCGACCACACCGTGACACCTACAACGGCGGCCGGCAGACCCAGCACGGAAAGAATGAGAGGCCATGCGCTGACCAGCGCGTTGAGCAATTCAGGATCGCGTGAGAAGCCGGCGCGGGCCACGCCAAGCATGGTGAAGGTGCCCAGCACGGCGATCAGGTAGCACAGCACCCAACCCGTAGCCGGACGCCAGCCCCACTGGAAAAAGCGCTCAGGCGGTGCCTTCAACTCAGCGCGCATCGTTTCGTTGACTTGCTCAACCTGCGTGCCGGCTAGCTTGGCCCATGCTTCTTCAACACGCGCCCAGCCGTCTATGGTGGCGCGCGCTTCGTCAGCCGCGGCCTTCAGCTTGGCGATGGCAACATCCTTGTCCGTGGTGGCCAGCGCGTTGCTCACCGCCTCAGGCGTGGGCGCGACCCCGAAGTGCTTGGCAATGATGGTGCCTAGCCCTTGACCTATCAGCGCGCCGCCCGGGAACGGGATGAAGCCACCAAGCACGCTGCCGACCATGGGCGCTAGCGGCGCAACGGCGGCAGCTACGTCAGACCACTTCAAGGCCATGGGGCCGCCTCCGTTGCTAGAGGTCGTCGCGCTTCTCAGCAAGCTTGCGGAAATACTGAAGCAGGCTCACCACCGCGATCATAATGATCGGCCACGCCATGGGCGGGATGCTGGCCGTCAGTGGCGTGGTGTCCACCATGCCCAGCACCGGCCCCAGAAAGTCCGCGATGGTGACCGCCACCGAAGCAGTGACCACCAGAGCGCCGAGAAGCTTTTGCTTCAGGCCGCGCACCTTCAGCACCAGAGCGGCGGCGATGCTTTCCTCGCGGTCGTACAGGTGCTTCAGCGTGGGGTTCTGACGCAGCAGCGGACGCAGCCAGATAAAATACAGGGTGGCCAGCACCGCTGCGATGATAAGGCCGTACAGCATGGGGCGTCTCCCGGGTCAGTGCCAGTTCGCGCGAACCGTGCGACGCTTGAGTAGCACAATCGTCACTCCCAAGACCAGCGCGGCGATGCCGAAAGCGGCAAGTGTCCACGCTAGCTCGCTAGATAGGAACGGCGTCTTATCCGGCTGCACCGTCATGGCCTTGCCAGCCTCATTACCGCCGCCGGCAGCGGTCGCAGTGCCGCCGGCCTGCGTCAGCGCCTTGCGCTTCTTGCGCGCGTCCTCGGTGGCTGCCTCCATCACCTCAGCCGGCGGCGCTGGTGTAGGCGGTGCGCCGGGCTGCCCCCTGAGCACGGGGGCGATGGACTTGGCGATAGCCATGCGCGCGATGACCGCATCGTTGCCGGCCATCAAGTGCTGACGGTCAGCAAGGCCGATTTGCCCGCCGTTCCAGATCTTCACCACGCGCTTGAAGTCGCCAGCGTCGGCTACCGGGTTTAGCTTCTTCCAAATCCAGAACGCAACGCAGACCGCCGGCTGGTGCGGGTAGCTGATAGCGTAGCGGATGGCTTGCTCAGCGGTCATGGCCGGCACGCCTAGCAATTCAGACAGCAGCCGCGCCAGCGCTTCATGCCCATCACGGCCCGTCCACTGAGGCCCGCCGTGACCGATGAACAACGATCCGTCACGCGTGCCCGGCCGGTTGCCCATGCGGTTGCCGTACACGTCATCGAACATACGCAGTTGCCAGCCCGGCCCGGTGCCGTACTTGCGGATGACGCTCTGGGTTTTCTCGGCCAACGTGCTGCCAGCGAAGCGGCCCGGCCAGATTTGCGCCGCGCGCTGGTGAGAATAGTTGGTGTTTTCGGTCAGGTTCTTGATCGTAAAACCACCGCACTCATGCTCGATGTTTGCGAAGAAGTGGCCCAGCCGCGTGCGCGTGTGAGAGATTTGCGCACGGTCCAACATGCGCTGCCAGTCGGCCGCCACGTCCTCAATGCAGGCGCGCGGTGCCTTCGGAAAAATTGCGCGCAACCCCTCAGCCGTCATCTGAATGGTCATAGCCACCTCCCGGTCTTGATGTAGTGGAAGCTTTACAGGTGCTCGCCAGTGCGCCAGAGGTTATCGATCGCGCGGGCGTTGAGCCCCATGATCTGCCCCAGCACCACAGTCACCAGTCCGTCAGCGCGAGGCACGTTGGCCATGGCCTCGTAGTCATCGTGCACGTCAGGGCCGGCAGCAGCGAGCGCGGCCTTGAACGCCACGTCTAGCCCCGACTGACGCAGCGCGCGAATAAGCTGCACCTTGGTGAGCACCGGCGGCACCCGCTGGCGCGTAGGATCGTGAGCCTGCATAACCATCGCAAGCTTGGCGCGGTCGGTGGTGCTCAGCTTGTCTGTGCCCAGCACCTCACCCGTAGCCGGGTCCCATGACAGCACCGGCGCAATGCCGGCGGCCACCAATTCAGAACCGAAGGTTGGGCCGAACTTCATCTTCACCCCCATACCGTCGCCTCAACCCACGTCTGGCTAAAGGCCAGCGCTCCGGTGGACGTGCGACCAATAGGCGTTGCGTAGTGGCGCGTGGCCTCTGCGAACGCCTTTGACAGCGTGCCATTGAAGGAGCGGTAGTCACCGCTGACCGCGTTCTGTTGCGTGTAGATACGGCTAGCCAGTTGGCCGGTGGTGCCGTTGAGGCCGATATCAGCCTCCATCGCGGCAGTGTTGGTATCGTGAGCCCAATGACCTTGCAGCGTTAGCCTCACCTCGCGCGCGTCATGGGCGATGAAGCCCAGACGCATGCTGCTGGCCAACTCTGCCCACGATGCTGACGTAGTGGCGGGGTTGGCCACCAAGCCGCGGGCCGTCTTGGGCTTCGGGTTCCAATGGCTGATCGTCTCGCTCTCAACAGATGACCACGTGTTGGTTGCTGTTGCGTATGCCAGCCCCACCAGCGTCTTGCCGGTGTTGCCGTTCTGCACGGGCAACCCGCTGGCCGCAGCCACCAGCCAGCCGGTGGTCGAGTATTCAACGGTGAGCACGCCCAACAGGTCGTAGGCGTAGATGAAATAGAGAGTGTTTGCCACCACGCCCGAAGCGCTCACCGCCAACCCCGCTTCAGGGATAATCATATTGGTGGTGCCGCAGGTGATATATTTTCCGTTCTTGCGCTGAAGCGTCAGCGTGCCGGCGCTGTTGTTTAGGTAGCACTGAGCAACGATGGAAGCGCCGGTGGCAGCGTCAACGTAAGCGGTGCTGGCGGCATGCAAGCTGTTGTCGCCCGGCGAGCGAGTGTAGACGGTCACGTATCCGCCCTGAAAGGCATAGTCCCCCGTGAAGGTGCCGCCGCCAATGTCAGAGGCCGTAAGCGTGACCGCGCCGGTTCGGCCGGCAACGCTCTGCACGCGCGATTGCGCGGCCGGCACAATGCCGCTGCTGTCTAGGCCGGCATAGCCGTTGTTAGCGCCTTTGTTAGCCGTGGCCTCAGCGCCGGTCACGTCAGCCACCGCCAAGGTGACCGCGCCTTGGCGACCGGCCACCGAGGTCACCTGATCGGTGCTGTCAACCTTCTCCCAAGCACTGCCGTTGGAAATGATCCAGTCGCCAATCTTCCAGTCCGTAATGCCGTCAATGTTGGTGGCACCAGCGGTGGTGACCACGTAGTAGTGACCCTTGTTTCCGACAGCGGCGGCGGGAATGGTGGGCGTGTTGGCGTTGGCGTTCCAGCCACTCTGGTACTTGACCGCACCGATGACAGCCTCGGGCATTTGCTGCACCGGCACCTTGCCGGTAGCATCAAGTTCGGCGTAGCCGTTCGGCTGCCCTTTCTCGGTAACGTCCTCAGCGCCAACATCGGCCGGCGTGAGTTGGATATTGCCAGCCCCGTCAGGCTCGATGCTGTTGACGGTGAGCAACGGGCTGTCCGCGCCGGGCTCACCCTTCTCAGCCACCAGCGTGAAGTTGTCGGGATCGAACACCGCACCGGCGGTGTGGCTGACGGTGCACGCATACACGTTGCCGCCGAAGCGCACCGCGGTGGCCGGATAGGTGGCCACGCACACCAAGCCCTGCACCCAATCCACCACAGGCAAGGCAAACGGGACCGGCCCCTGAGGGCCGGCGGCAACCGCTACAGCGGGCGGCGTGATGGCAGCGCGAGCAAGCGCCGTGAGAGATTTGATAATCATGCGCGCGTCACCCCGTGCACGTGGGTCCAGATGCCTTGAAGCACCACCACCGTCACGCCATCGGCCGTGGCGCGAATGTCAAAGTGGTACTCGCCCGCCGGCAGCCGGGCCATGCTGCTGTCATCGATGCTGACGGACAGAAAGTTGTTCGAGGCCCCGGCCACCGCCAACTCACCTGACGCCGTGCTGGCGTCCAGCGCCGCCGTCCTATCCGTCAGGTTTTTGCGAAGCTGAAGGCGGAAAGCGATGCCGGTGAGCGCCACCGGCACATCATCCACCGTGAACTCAAAAGAGCCGCGCGCGTCAGCGTTGCTACGCGTCTCAATCTCAGCCTCATACAGCGGCAGGTCTAGGATGGCGGTCATGTCGCGCGGCCTCAGAAGGCCGGCTTGTCAGGCCGGGCCGGAAACTTTTTGCGCCCCACCGTGCCAGTCTCAGCGCCGGCAATGTCGCGCATCTTCTGACGGTACTCGCGCCACGCCGCCGGAACCTTCATGTCGGCTTCGAAGCAACGCAGCACTATACGGTCGCTTTGCTTCAACTCCGCCAGCGCCTTCGCGCGCCAGTGCTTCCACGCTTCGGCCTCGGCCTCGGCCGGATCGGGGGCAGTGAACGCGCCGGACTTCTCATCGTAAAGCGTGCCCACCGTGCAGCCGGCTGGTGCACTGACCAGCAAAAGGCTGGTGTGCAGAAGCTTGGCGTCCTCATCGCTGTAGAGGCGGTGAACCTTGCCTTGGTGGATTAGTGCCTTCGTCATCGCCGCCTCCGTTGTTATCCAACCCACTCAACAATCACCAAGCCGTCAGCGCCGTCGCCGCCGCGCGCGTTGGTGCCGGTGGCAGAACCGCCACCTGAGCCCGCGCCGCCCGGGAACGCGCCGTCACCAGATGAGCCCGTTGACATCATGCCGCCGCCGCCACCTTCGGGGCCGGGAGCGTTGCCACCCGCGCCACCATATCCGGTATATTCGCCGTTGGTGTTGGTGCCAGACGCACCGGAGCTTCCGTAGCTTCCGGTGGAATTGACCTCACCGCCAGCGCCTACGCCCGGCGTAGAACTGGCCGGCGTGCCGGGGATGGGATCAATGCCAGCCTCACCGCCGCCGCCGCCTGTAGCTGACGCCACCACACCAGCGCCGACCGTGGACACCGAACTGGTGCCGCCATCATCGCCGGCAGTAGTGGTGCCGACAGGGCCGCCAGCGCCGCCAGCGCCGACCGTGATTGTCAGGCTCTCACCCGGCGTCACAACCAAGTCTTTGCGGCAGTAGCCGCCTGAGCCACCGCCAGCGCCGCCGACGAACGTAGCGTGCCCGGTGCCGCCGCCACCGCCGCCGCCGTACACGTGCAAGCGCACCTTGCGAACGCCGGCCGCCACGACATGGGTGTGCAGGCCCGGAACGTAGTAGCGCTGCTGTTGCGGGAACGCCGCCTTCTCCAGCCCGTTCGCGGTCACCAGCTTGAAGCCGCCCACCAGACGGAAGGCCGCGCCGTCATAGACCAGTTCCAGCATTGAGCCCGCCGGCAGGTCACCAATACCGCTCAGCGCGTTGCCTTGCGCATCCACGATGGTCTTTGCCGCGTTGGCACCGACCGTGATCGTCGGCGTGGTAGTGGTGCTGTCACTGCCGGCCTTCTTCACGCGCAACGGCAGACCAGCCACCAGCACCACCGCCGGGTCAGGCGTCACCACCAGCGCGTTCGCCGTGCCGGCGTCCTCAAGATAGTTGAGCGTCTGGCTGCGAACGGCCTTGGTCAGTTGCTCCAAGTCCGCCTCAGAAGCGGCGAGCCCGGCGTTGGTGATAAGGTTGACGATTTCGCGCTGCGGGTGCTCGATGGACGCAGCCGGCGGCACTGAACCTTCGGTGCCGGTGCTGGGGTTGCCGTTCACATACGGCGCATCCGGGTCCAATTCACCGTAGGGCTGCTGATACTTCATAGGGGCGTCCTCTCTTGGAGCTACGGCAGGCCGGCGAACTCACCGCCATCAAGCAAGCCGGAATAATCAAAGACCACATCGGTGTGAGCAGGCTTCCAACGCCGAATGAGACACTCAAGATCGGTGGCCAGCGCAATGCGCAGGTGCGGGTCAACGCCGGTCTGGCCCTTTGATACTCGAAACCACGTGAGGCGAGCAAGGCCAACCCGTATCTTCCAGTAGAAGCGCATTTCCAGCGGGCCTAGCTGCCACAGCGGATCGCCCACCTCATCCACGTGCTCGCCGCACCGCGAGATACCGCACATGAAGGGCGAGTATTCACGGATGGTGATGGTGTAGCCAATGCGCGCCGCCACCGCGATGAAGAACTCCCGCGACTGTGCGCCCTCAATAGTCATCCACTGGACAAGCGCCTTCTGGCGGTCGCCAATGGTCAGGGGCTCAGCCACGCACTTGTCGGGCAGGCCGAAGTTACGTTCCCAATCGGCCAGCATTTCCAGCGTGGCGCGCGGGTCGCTCTCACGCTCCAACAGGTCGGCAATCCGCCCGTCAACGTAGCCCCAGATTTGGGCCAGCCCGGTGACCGCCTGCATTAACACCGTGTCAGGATCGCGCGGCCACGCCGCGCCCTGCGGCAGCAGCGCAGCAAGCGGCTCCGCATAATCATCACCAGAGCGGCGGAAGAATTTACGGGTCATAGCTGATCGTTCCGAGAACAGCCATGTGGCCGGCGCTATCCATCACAAAGTCATCGGCAATAGGCGCGAAGTGGCCATCACCGATGGCGCTGCTGATCGCGTCGTTCACCCACACCGCATAGATGGTCTGCCCCGGGGCCGCGCGCTCAGTAAGCATTTCAGCCACCGCCAGTTCGATGAGCGCGCGCGTAGCGGCGTCGTCCTCGCTGAGGTCGGTGATGGTAAAGTCGATGTTTTGCGCCAGCGGCGACAGCACCCATCGATCCTTGATGCAAACCGGCCGCACCGTATCGAGGTACTCAGTGACGGCTTCCAAGTCGTCACCAGTGGGGAAGCCGCCGGCCTCAGCGCGCACTACGTCAAACATCACGCGCACCGTAACGGTGCCGATGCCCATTTCATTCGGGGCGCACCACGCGCGCGTCACACCGGGCACGGCCTTTGCCCAATGCTCGTAGTCATCCTTCGCCCCACCCATGGGCGGCTTGCGAATGCGTTCGAGCACACGCACGCGAAGATCCTCGATGCTCTCCTGATCCACGCCGCCGTCCAGCGTCACCACGGTGAGTGACCCCGTGACGCCGCTGATCGCTTCGCGCAAGGTCAGCGCGGTGCCGGGCTCTTGGTTTCCGGCCACGCCACCCACCACCGCGCGCACGGGCACATCGGTGGGGCCGCCGCTCAACGTGACTTCTTCAACCGCCTCGAACTCAACACCGCTAGGTGCCGTCAGCACCGTGCCGGCGGGTATGATGGTCCCAAGCGTGCCCTCGGCCGTAGCCGTGCCCTCAGCCAGCGCGGCGCTCTTGCGGCCTATGCTGCCGTCAGAGTTGACCAGCCAGATGCTACCGTGCCGCTCAAGGAATTCATCCTCGGCGGTATCCGGCAGCAGTTGCTTGCTGACCCAATCGACATACAGCAGCACCAAGTGAGCTAGCCCGGCCTTGGCGTCAGACATGACGCGCAAGACGCTGTTAGGCACCAGCGCGGCACCGCGCACGGCCGCCGTGACAAAATCACGGGTCATCTTGCGAACGTCAGTGAGAGTTGGTGTGGCCCAAGCCATCACGCGCTCCTAATTTGATCCCATAGACCTTGGAATTGAAGTGTGACTTCGGGAACGCTGCCGCGGTACATGGTCACCAGAGCGTCTATACGCTCTATGCCGGTTCGCGTCACCTCCACCTCAAAGCGCGTGGCAATTCGCCGGTCAACGAACGGCTGCAACGCCTCCTTGATATAGCCCTCAATTTGGAAAAGCGTGCCGCCGCCCTGTGCGTTCTGGCTCGTGATCTTGGCGCGGGACATGAGCCACAGTTTACTTCCAATGTCCCAGCCGTCCCAGATATTGCCGGCGTCAGCGTCACCCCACCAGCCGCGCCGGGCAGTGTCGTCAGGATCGGGCAGCACGTCATCCAACGCGGCACGGGCGTCTGTGCCCAGCGCCACCGTGACCGCGGTGGCGAGGTCATTGCTCACGTCCAGCAGCCCGGTGGGCTGAAGCAGCCAGTCCAGCGTGACAGCTTCTAGGGTGGCGCTACGGTGTATGCGAATATCAGTCATGCTTTGTCGATCTCACCCCAGATGACGTTGCTGGGGCCATCCTCAGTGACCATGCGGATTGACGCCGGCACCTTCACCAAGTCGATACGGTCTTCCTTGACTGACAGCTTCATGCCCTTCACGTCGCCAATGATCTGATCCTTTTTAACCACCAGCGTGACGCTGCCCACCTTGATGGTGACCGGGAGTTCTTTCTTGCCGCCGTCGATGATGATGCCATCGCGGCTGACGTGCACCTTCTGGCCCTGATCGTCGTACTGTGCGCTTTCGCCTTCCTTCAGGTTGCGCAGCCGGTGCCGGCGGTCATCCATGGCGACGATGACGCCGTGCGATCGGTTGCCGCCGAGAAAGACGATGACGAACTCGGCCGCCTTGTCGCTGCCCTCACCGTCCTCCTTGTGGGGCACGCTGGTGAAGCCATAGTTCTGGAAGCGCTCAAGGGTGGTTTTCTTCTCACCCTTCAAAATCTCAACGTCCACCTCTTGCATTAGAGGTTCATCGTTGGCCTTCGTCAGGGTGCCACGCGCGCTGCCGTTCTGAGAGCGGTTAGCCGTATCTCTGGTGTTCGCGCGCATGGCTCAGTTCGCACCGCTCAGGTTTGCAGCACCGCCCGTGAGCCAGTTCTGGCGCACCAGCGTGAGGACGGTCAAGCTGCCGCTCTTGTCGTCTTGGGTAAACGTCAGGCACTTCACGTATAGGGTTTCGTTGTAAAGCAGCAGCATCGGGGAATTTACGGTGACCGGCTGACCCACCTGCCACAGGCCGCCGCTGGGGCGAAGCCAGCCATACACGGTTATATCCGCCACTATCTGCACGCTATCGCGCCAGCCGCCCTCGAACTTGCTACGCAACAGCGCTTCACCCTTGCGGCCCGGGTGCTCGGTGAATTGCTCGAACGGCCGTGAGCGGGCGGCGTCACCACCGTGCTCGCCGTGCACTTGGCTGACCTTCTTGCCCCACTCTTTGTTGTCGCCGTTAATCTGCGAGAACGAGGCGTAGCTACCGCCTAGGCTCATGTCGCTGATCGTGCAGCGCGCGGCTTGAATGTTGCCGCCCTCCACCAGCGCGTCACCTGACCCGCCCTCGAAACCGCCGGCCGCCACTAGGTTGCCGCTCACATCATCGGACAGCACGATGCCACGCATGCGCGCCAGCCGTTCGATAAACTGAAACACGCTCTCGCCCGGGATAATGTCCGCGCGCTTGAACGGCGTGCTGTTGATGGTGCCCTTCGTAACAAGGCCGATGCCGTGCTTGCTCAGCATCTTGCGCGCGATGCTTTCCCACGGCTGCTCTTTGAACTCGCCAGTGTCCAGCGGCGCGCTGCTGTCAACTAGGTCACCCGTCTTGCTGCGGCCGACGATCATAACGCCGTGACGGTTTGCATCGTATGACGCCTGCCGCAGGTACACGTGACCGGCTATAGCCAGATGACCGGCCAGCTTCACCGTGCACGCGTCACCCGGCTTGATCTGCAGACTGGTGACCACGCGCGCCAGCGGCACCGCCTCAGTGCAGGTGAATTGAAAGTGAGACACGGCCACGCCGTACTCCCGGCGCACTAGTACCGTGGTCCAATCTTTGTAGATTGTGCCGTTGACGGTCAGTTCTACGGTTTCGTTAAGCGGCGTAGCCATCACTCTGCAATCGCCCTTCCGGTCACCGGCATGAACGCCGGGTGCGCCACGCTGTTTTCCTGAACCAACTCAATGAAGCGTTTGCCATCACCGTAAAGGTGGTTCGCCAGCGCCAGCGCCGGCATGCTGCCGGGCGTCGCGTAGGTGACCATGCGCGGCAGCGGGCGGGCACGGTCCACAAGATCGCGCGTGCACGCCGCACGCATGTCGATGAGCGCTAGGTACAGCGCCGCGTCTAGTTCATCTGCGGCCTCCAACTCTGCCGCATCGAACCCGGCCAGCATGCGATCAAGGTGCAGGTCAACGTCAGTGCGACTGACGAACGTGGTGCGGGCGATGATCTGCACCATTGCGACCAGAGCGTAGCGCACACCCGCGCGCGCGATAGCCAGCACACCTGCACGATCTGACGTCTCAGCCTGCATCAACGCGCGAACGCGATCCATACCGTTGAACGTAGCGCCCACCGCCACCGCCTCAGTGAAGCACGGCACCAGCAAATCGGCCAACGTGCCGGCGCGGACAGCGTTGATGGTGCCGGCGCGTGCGCGCCCCACCAGATAGCGAAGCTCAACGCCGGCCGAACTCGAGGCCAGCGCCGGCACGGTGCCCAGCACCTCGCCCATCATGCGATCAACCAACGCCTCAGCTTCCTTTAGCGGCGTCATGGTCAGTACCACTCTTGTTGCTTAAGAGCGCCGCCCAGCACTTGCGTGATGGCCAGCGTTGCGGCGTTCGAGGTGTCCAGCGATACGCCCGCCGTGTCCACACCCAAGATGGTGAAGCCCGGCACGCCGGCCTCAACAAACTGCATTTCTACCGTGCAGAAGCCGCCGCGCTCGCGCACTTCCGTCAGCGTGTAGCCCTCGCACACCACCTGAAGCGCGCTGATCTTGGGCAGCACCAGCAGCCCCGGGCCGTCAGCCTCAAGCGCGGATACCAGCAGGTCCCGCGGACGGGTGAAGTTCGGGCCGATCAAATAGCCGCTGATACGGAAGCGCTTTGCGCGGCGTCCCATATCCTCCGCATAGGGCAGGTTGCGCTTCGGGTACTCGTGCAGAGCAACGCGGCGGCCTGACGCCTTGCCGCCAGCCTCAACGTGGAAGAACGCGCCACGGAAAGAGGCGGGTCCAAGACCTTCACGCCACGGAGCGCGCGGCATAGCCATTAGTAGTCTCCCAGAGCGCCATAGTCAGGCGACAAGCTTTCGTCACCCTTTGGCATTTGCATGCCGCGGTTTATCTGCACACCTGAGAACAGCCCCTCAGCGTCAGCGCCAACCTTCGTGCCCCGCGGGGCGTTCACGTCAACGCGGATCGTTGCGTTGCCGGTAACACTCTGTGCGCCGCCGGTCTGCCCCTTCAGCGCGCGGCGGAACTCGTACTCGCCCACGCCTTGGTTGATAACCGGGCGGCCTTGATTGCCCCCCAGCAGATTGAAGCGGCCAGTGGCCGGGTCCACGTCCTTCACGATGCCGACATGGCTGCCGGTCGCGCCGGTAGGCGCGTAGCCGCCATAGCGGCTGCGGTTGCGAACAGCCACGTCACCCGGCTGCACATCGTGAGGCTCAACGCGCGTGCCGTACTTGCGCCAGTTGGAAGCGATGCCCGCACCCTTGGGCGGCTCACCACCTGAGGCGCGCACCACTGAAGCTGCGAATTGACCGCACCACGCGCCGGACTTCGGGTAGCCCTGCGAACTCATAAACGCCTGAAGCTCGCCGGTGGTAGCCCCGCGCGATAGCAGCGCCTCAGCCTGCTTCAGCACCTCGCTGGGCACACCAGCCCCGTCGCTGGCCAGCCCGCCCACCTTGCCGGCGTTGATGTTCGCCGTGCCCTCAGCGTGAGTGATGCCGCCGAACACGCGCTTCGCCATGGCCGGGTCATTGGCTAGGTCAAGCGGCTCGTTAGGATCGACGCCCGCGCGCTTGGCAACGGTGGCGGCCCACGCCTCCTGATCGGTGGTCGTGTATTTGCGCGCCATCTGGTTGACCGATAGCCCGCTGTAGCTCTTTTGCAGCAGCGCTTGCGCCGCAGTGTCGCCCGTCTCCTGATCGGGGAAGATAGCAAATCCGCGGTCGTCAGCGCCGGTGGCACCCATGCTCTGAGCGAAGGGGCCATACTTGAGGTTGCCGCGGTTATTGTTGCGCACGCCACGCGTCAGGCCGGTTGCCGCGGCGTTGGTGCTGTAGCCGCCCGTGCTCAGCGACGTGCGCTGAGGTCCGCTATCTGACGGCACATAGATGGCGCGCGGCCCGCCGGTGCTCACCAGACCGTCACCGCCACCACCGCCGCCAGTGTAGCTCTGAAGCCGCAGGTAGTCTAAGAAGCCCTTGCCAACCTCTTTGCCTATTTCAGGCGCGGCGTTCTTGATGCCTTGCTCAGCGCCGCGCTCAACCCCCTGCTCCATGCCGCGCGGGGTGGGCATGTCATAGCCACCCAACGGGGCGCGCTGAGGTGACGGCGATGGCGTAGGCACCACGCGGTCACCGAACCACTTCCACACGTCACCCCACGTGGCGCTAGGGCTGCCGGGCTTTTTGCTCTGATCGTTCTGATCCTTCATTAGCCCGGTCACCAAGCCCGGCACCATCGACCAGTTCGGCATGCCGTTCTGGCCAATATCGAAGAACCAACGAACGCGACCGCTAACCGTATCCAGCCGCTCAGTGGCGGCGGTCAGCGCTTCAATGCCGGCCACCATAGGGCCGAACGTGAGGTTGGCCATCGACACCTTCAGGTTATCGATAGCACCGGACAGCTTGCCGACCTGAAGCGCGTACTTTGCCGCGGCCTCGGCGTCAGGCACCTTGACTTCGCCAAGCGCCTTCGTCAGTTCGCGCACCTGATCTATGGTCATGCGCGCAAACTCAGGCGAACCGAACAAGAAGGTGGCCAGCGTGGCGCGGTCGTGTGGGTCCTTCAAGCGCTGTAGCGCTTCCATAGACCGCTCAAGCGCCTTGGTAGGATCGTTGGAAAGAATGTCCTCGCGAAGGTTGCGGTAGAAGCCCAGCGCTTGGTGCTTGGCGAAGAACTCCACCACCTCAGCGGACTGGCGCTTGATGCCGTACAGCCGCTCTGAGAACGTGCGCAGACCTTGCGTGGCCGCCTCAGGTGCTATGCCAAGCTGAGGCGCAAGGCGCTCAAACTGCCGGATCGTCTCCATGGCGAAGCCGGTTTCGCGGCTGGCAAAACGCAGGCCGAGCACGCCTTGCGAATACTCATTCAACGCGCGGCCGGCCAGCACCAGCGACCCAGCCACACCGACCACCGCCGCGCCCAACCCCAGCGTGGTGCCGGTCAGGCCGCGCATCGCGGGGCTCAGCACCCCGCCCACGTTGCCGCCTATCTGATCGATGACCGTGGATAGCTCACCGAAGTTCTTCTTCAGTTCGCGGCCGGCGGGTGAGCGCGCAATTTCCTCAAGCGAACGCTTGATGCCTTGTAGCGGGCCGGTGGCGTTATCGCGAACCCTTGCTTCAAGGTGCAGCGGTTGGCTCGCCATTAGTCCTCATCCTCTGCTAGCGCCTTCAGCAGCACCCCGGTCATAAGGCGGTGCATGGTCACCGCCCCCACCGGCTCTCGCAGGAATTGGCCGGGGTGCACACCGTAGAACTTGGCCAGCTTGTAGCACTCCAACAGAGGATCGGGGTTGTGCGCTACAGTTGGGCCATGTCCGGAATAAAAAAACTGGCAACACCCCACGCCACCGTATTCCAGTCTTTGGCGCTCAGCTTGTCCACCGTTGAGGTGGGCACGCTGCACAACGTGGCGATCATAGCGCGCATCTTCGGCGCGTCGAACGACACCTGAGGCGGCGTCATGTTGAAGTCGATAAGCACCGGGTTTCCGGCCCGCATAATGTCCATGCCGGTTGGCTCGCGTACCACCAACTCCTTGACCGCCTCACCGTGAGCGTCCACCGGCTTTGCCAGCTTGAACGTCAGCGGTTGCGCCTCTGCCGCTGCCGCCTCAGCAGGGGCGGCAGCCTTCGTGTTCTCGGCCATCTGTCACTCCGTAAAGTTAGGGGCGTTGCTGGCCCCGGCTACGAAACCTCATCGCATGACACGCCTTCGAAGCGCACGCGCACCTGACCTTCGCGCGATTGCAACTCCAACGCATCCTTGCACCACGCCTCCCGCAGCACATACACCTTGCCGTTCGCCAGTTCGGCAGTGACGGTGGCGTTGATGACCGCGGACACGTCATCCATCGACAGGCCCGGCACCAGCGACACGTCACCTTCGATGAAGGGCACGCGCGGCAATTCGCTGAAGCCGTGCACGTAGTCTTGGCCGGCGATGCCGGCGCGCTCGACGGCAGAGGGCGATACGGTGAAGTTGCCCTTGAGCGGGTACTGGTTTCCGTCAACCTTCAGAAACGCAACACCTGCAATGCGCGGAGCCATGCTGACCTCTCCCGGGTTTCGCCCGGGCCGGGTCAGGCCGGGGCTAAGATCAAGTTGCGACGGTCAACGGCGCGCGCCGCGACCTTGTACGATGGGAGCATGTCTATCACGGCAGCTTCCGCGCTGTCATCCAGCACTTCCACAAAGAGCACCGGGCGGTCGCGAGCCAGAAGCTTGCTAGCGCCGGCCAGCACCGCCAACTCATGGCGCTCAACGTCTATCTTGATCGCGCTAACCGGGTGGCTCACCAGCAGGCAATCCAGAGCCACCGTTTTCACGGTGATTTTGTTCGGCCCGCTCTTGCGCTTCAGGCTGGCACCGGCGGTGAACGGGGTGTTGGTGTAGCAAAGCTGTGCCTTCCCACAGGTGGCGTCAGCAGCGCCGCAGATTAACCTTAACCCAACGCCGTTGGCCTTGGCGTTCACCTCAATGCGCTCTTGCATCAACGGCAAGGGCTCCACTACCAGCACCTCGGCCGCGCCGGCTTTGGCCGCGGCAATACCGAACAACCCACTGTAGCCGCCAACGTCGATGACCGCGCTGCCGGGGCGGCACGCCTCAACCCAGCGGGCCAGCGTGTCAGGCTCGAACGGGGTGCCGGTGGTGGTGATGTGGCGAACAATGCGGTCGCCTTCATCCACCAGTTCTACTGCCACGCTGCCAATCTCGATCTTCATTGCCACTGCTCCCTGACCCATGCCACGCCGCAGTTGTGCGGCTTATGGCTGCCGGCGAATATCACCAGCGATGCCGATGCCGGCCGCACGCTGGTGAGGTGACGGTATCCCAGAAAGAACCCCGGCGGCATAAGCCGCTGTAGGATCGCGGCGTCAGGCACACATTCTTCAATGACGCGCTGATCGCCATACCGACCGTGCTTTGCCATCCACACGCTATCGCACACCAGCACCGCCGCACGGTTAAAGGCGTCATCCCCGAAGCTTGGGTTAAGCACCATGACGCAAGAGCCATAACGGCACGGCCAGTTGAGGTTGCCGGCGGCGCGCGTGAAGTTCTCACAGATGGCGAAGTCAGCGCCTACATTTTGCAGCGGCGTCAGGTCACCGACCACCGCAGTGTCTAAGTCGATATAAACGATCCGGCGCGTCTGCCGCCACGTGTATTGCAGCAGTGCCAGCTTAGCCCACCAGCCCAGCAGGCCGCCCGGCACGGGGTGCATCTTCACGCCCTCAATCTGATCGGGCTGATCGGTGAAGCACGCAATATCGAATGAGCCCGGCGCGGCGTGCCGCCGTATGCCGTTGCGCAAGCGCTCAACGTACTCAGGCCCGTAACGGGTGCCTGAGCGCACGCATGCGAAGGTCACCTTCATACCGCACCAGCCCACACATCGCGCGCCGCGCGCCACTCGTTGGCGTAGGCTACGTTTTCAAAGCCCGGCAGCCACGGCCCGCCATCGGTAAAGTGAACGATCGCCGGATTGACGGTCGCCGGCGAGTGACCCACCAGCCAATTCCACTCCACCCCCAGCGCGCCTATAAGGCCGTCAGTGGGGGCGAGCCAATCAAACTGGTGCAGCGCTAGGCCGCGCCACGTGTTCACCACCTCAACAGTGAGCCCACCGCGCACGCCCGGGTGCTCGCAGTTAAAGACCATCATGCTTGACCAGTTCTTGCGCGCGTAGCCCGTCTGCGGCTGCCCATCCATCTTTTGATCGCTGGTAGGGCGGTGGTCATGCTTCACGCACCATACGGCAATATCGCGGTGCTCTGCCGCTTGCTCGAACAGCGGCCGCACGTCACGGCGCACCAGCATATCCGCATCAAGGAAGGCGGCGATGCCGTGGTAGCGCGTCAGCGCCGGCACCAGAAAGCGCGTCAGCGCAAACTCGGTGGCCATGGGCTTGCCGGATATTTCATCCATCAAGATGCCGGCAGCAGTGCGGTGAGTTGGCCGCGTGTAGAGCCCAGCGGTCACCAGCCGGTCCATCCTCAGCGCGTGCACCTGTAGGCTACCCCACCGGGCATGCCTCAACAGGGTGTGGCGCGCTACCGCGAACGCCTCAACCTCGCGCGGGTCATACCCGATAAAAACGTGCCACGGCCTCAGCATAGGTATCCGCCTTCTCGAAACAGTTGATCGCACTTTCGGGAAACGCATTGACCACGCGCACGCCGGCAGCCTTCAGCCGCGGCGCGATGACGTTGAACGCCGCCGCCCACGTGGCCCAATTTCCGTTGCTGTGCTTGCGGGGGCGAATGTAGTGCTGCTCGTTGTGGTGCACCGGGCCGTCCTTTTCCTCACCGCGGTAGTCGAAGCCCAGCAGTATGACGCCGCGCGGTGGACCCAGCGCGTACACCATGCCCAGCGAGCCGAACCCCGAAGATCCTCCGCTATACACCTCGCCCGGTGAGCGGGACAGCCCGACGCCCGGGTGGCGCTTCACAAAGCGAACGCACGCCGGCTTCTGGGCAATCATCGTGGCCGCGCCGGGCTCAGGCACCGCCCAATATACCGGCATGGTTACCTCGGCCGCGAGGCGCTCGCGCCATTCTTCATAGCGCGGCGTGTCCAGCCCGAAGCCGCACGCCGCCCACGGCAGATCGAATATGCTGCCCTTGACCGCCATCACGCGCACGTCATCGCGGCGCATCTGGTCGAAGTCGAAGCCGGCCAACGAACGGCCGCCAGCAACGATGACAGCAATCTTATCTTGAAAGATCATGGTGCGCTCCCGGCAAGAGAAAAGCCCGGCAGCACTCTGGCTGCCGGGCTCCGTCGTGTCAATCCATGCTGACACGGCTTCAATAGGGGCTAGGCCCCTCACAGAATGCTGGTGTCCACGCCGCGGTTATACTGAAGGCGGAATTGGCCCAGCACCGCGAAGATACGCAGTTGGTTCACAAGGTCAGGCGGGTACAGCACCGACACGCGGTTCGGGTTATTGCTGTCACGCTCCACGATCAAGTTATCCTTGAACGCGGCGGCGTTCTCCACCAGCCCGTTGAACTCCGCGATACGATACTGAGCAATCAGTTCGGCCTTGATGATCTTGGGCGTCACGATTGCCTGACCCGGGCCGAAGCGCGTGCCGTCATCGGCCAGCTTGTGGCGCGGCCACTTGCTGGTGACCGCGTGCTGCAGGTCGCGGAAAAGACGCGCGAGGGTGGCCAGCGTGGTCACCAGTTCGTAAGCGTCATCGCCCTGACCGTAGCTGTTGAGTTGGTACGTGGTGCTCTCACGCAGCAGCGCCACGTTGCCGTTCGGGTTGACGTTCGCCGTGGCCAGCCCGTTGCCGGCGAGGTTGTTCAACTCCGTTTTGCTGAAGCGCTGGTGCTTCGGTGCCGGCTTCAGGCTCAGCAGTTCGAGCGTCTGAAGCGGGCGGGCCGGGTCATTGAGCAACGCGCGCGCCGCCTTCGCGGTGTACGCCGCTGACCACTCCCACTTCGGTGACGGCGCTGCCGTCTCCATGGCAATCACGCTCAGCAGACCGCTGTTCTGGGTTGCGCCCCAGACCAGCAGGTTCGCATACGTGTCGCGGTAGGCCGAGAACAGGTGGCCGTAGGTCTGGCGCATCCAGCCCCAGCGGCCGGTATCGCTGAAGCCGTATTCGGTGTTCCAGTCCGACAGCGACGTGGTGTCGGTGAACGGCATGGCCACGAACTCGTATGGCTCATCGCCAAGGTTGGCGATTGCCGCCGCAAAGTCCGGTGCCGCCGTGCCGCCGGTGAGGAAGTTGCTGCCGCTGTACGCCAGCGCAATGCCGGCCGGCATACGCTCGCCGCCGTTCACGCCGAGGTAATTGTCCTGCATGCGGATATCGTTGCCGCTCTCACCCTTCCACTTGCAGGTCAGTGTGACCACCGCACCATCGGACGCCGCCGAAGCGGTCACCGGGAGCGTGGCCAGATCGTTGATGGCCGCCACCAGCGCTTGCGCCACCTCAACCGCGGTGTCATCCACGGCCACCGCCAACTCAACGCGCTGGCCGGCGATGTAGACGTACAGCGTGCCCGCCCCGGTCGCGGGGCCGGTCACAGTGATGGTGCCGCTCGCGGTCACGCCAGCGCCGGGCTCGGCCACGGGCAGGCCATAGACTTCGTGGGCGAAGTTGTTCGCAAAGAACGCGGTGAACATGCGCGCCAGCATCGAGCCTTCACCGAACGCGTCGTCGGCCTGAGCCTGAGACGAGATTGCGATAGGCACGTCCACCGGCGCGCTGCCGGCTGCCAGCTTCACACCCACCAGCAGCGCCGGCAGGTTAGCCACGGGGAAGCCGGCCTTGCTGGGATCGACCTCAACCCATACGAGGGGCAAGCGCCAGTTCGCCGGGAAGTTTGAAAACGAGATAGGCATTGCTATCGCCCTCCTTCAGGGTTTCAGGCCAGCCGCGAACGGCTGCGACGAATACGCTTCTGAGGTGCCGACCCGGGCACTTCTCGCACCGGCTTCGCAGCCGGGTTTATGTCCGTAATAGCGCCATCTTGCAAGCGGCGCATCGTAAATTGATCGCGTGGCCACAGCCCACCCTTGACGGGATCAGCCCGGCCGGCCGCCGGGTGCTTCAGGAGCTCAGCCGCCGGCACCGCCGGCCAGACCCTCAACGTCACCATGTCTATGCTCCGCTCTCAGTGTCACCGCTCACAGGCACCAGCCACTTGCGGATGATGGGGTTAGCGTTGCCGGGGTTCGGGTAAGGCGCACCCGTCAGGATGACGCCCTCGAAATCGTCAGGCACGTTCGGCGGGTAGTCAGTGCGGTAGGTGAACACGTACTCAATCTGCACCTCCGCGAATGAGGCGTCGCCAATACGCGGATACACCACCTTGCGATCCATGCTGGCCACGCCTTCAATCATGGCCACAAAGGTTGGATCGGTTAGCAGAACGGCGCTCACGCGCTCAGGCACCGCGCGCACCTTCACCAGCATGTCATCTTCATCGTTGGCGAGCATCAGCGCAGACACGCCGATTGAGCACTGGTGGTAGAAGCTGGGTTCGCCAGCATTGGCGTCACCGTCAGCGGTGGCCAGATCGCGCATCAAGAACACGGACAGGCTGGGCAGGTGCTTTGGGTCCACGTCCAGCATTGGCGTGCGGCGAAAGGTGGTGAAGGCTGCTTGCAAGGTGGCGTCAGCGCTCACCCTGAGGAACGCCGCTTCATGCAAATCGTTGGCGTGATCGTCACTCATCGACCCAGCCCACCAGCATGAGGGTGCGACCGCCTTGACCGTCATCGTCGGTATCAGAGACGCGATACCAAACGCCATCAACGCGAACGCGGTCGCCTTGCTCAGGTGCCACAGCGAACATGGCCGTGCCGTTCGCATTTTGCTCATCCAGCTTGATGCCGAGCGTTGTCCGCTGGGTACTCACCACGCCTTCAAGGGTCTGCACGTCAACCGGCGCGCTACTGAAAACACCGCGCGCATCGTACTCAGCCCCGGCAGGTACAGACGCGCGCGGCTCTATGCGAACCGCGCGCGAGAACATGGCGACTGCCGGGCCTAGTACCAGCTTGTTTAGGTCAAGGCCCATGGCACCGCAGGCTTACGCGCCCAGCTTGCCCTTCAGCAGCACGCGCGGGCGGGTGCAGATGTGCAGCGCGTTCATCTGCACGTCGAGGTGCACGCCCTTGCCGTTGCTCATTTCGTACTGCTTGGCGTACAGGCGCTTGCCCGGGGTGTTGACCGTCTCGATGTAGTCAGCCGGCGCGTGGTACGAGCGGAAAAGCCCGGGCACGCCGACCGGGATGAGGTGGCACTTGTCGTCATCGATGTACTTGGTAGCGCCCACCGCGCCGCGGTAGTTTTCCCAGACGATGCCGCCGAACTCGAACGTGCCCCAGCTTTGACCGCTCTGCACGTAGCCGCCGCGCAGTTGGCTCGCCGCCTCCTGTGCGAGGTAGCTTTCGCGCACCTCGGCGTTCTTGATGAGCGCATCGAAGAAGCTATCCGAGCAGAGCGCGTGCACGCCGCTGAAGGGCAGGCCGCCCAACTCGTTGCCGGTGGTGCGGATGATGCCCGCCATGAACGCACGCAGGTTGCCGCTGTTCTTGTTCGCAAAGTCGAACGCCAGTTCGGCCACCTGCTCCACGCCGAACTCGTCGAACAGGTTCAGGTCGCTGCCGTCATCCGGGTACACCACGATGCCCTTGATGGCACCGATACGGGCGTATTCCTCGGTGGCAGCGAACGAGCGCTGGTGGTCGAGGAAGCGGCTGGCCAGCTTGCCTTGAAGCGTCTCAACGGCGCGCTCCTGACCGAAGGCGCGGATACCCTGCACTTCCTCGGCCATCACCGCATCGTTGATTTCTTGGTGCGGCACGTAGAACGGGCGCAGGTTGCGCTTGCCCTTGCCGACCGTGGTACCCGGCGCACCGCGCGGTGAGCGCGGCACCAAGATCAGTTGTTCCTCGGCACCCTTTTCGATGCCCACGGTGGTGGTGTCCACCGGGGTTTCCTCGAACAGGCCCATTGCGCCGATACGGCCGGGCACGAACTTCACATCGTTGATCGCGTCCGTCAGGTTGATGACCGAGAACGCGTCTTGCTTGAAGATATCCAACATTGGATTTGGCTCCATCCTTCAGGTTAGGCGCGTCTCAGATGAGTACGGCCGGCGTCAGCAGCAGCAGGCTTCAGCGAACGATGATGCCGACCGCCGACAGTTCGGCGTGCTTCGCCGCCTTCTCGGGGTCGGTGGTAACGGTGCTGGCGTACTCAAGAACTTTGCCGTTCACCTCGGCGTCACGCGTGATGGCGGCCACGGCCTGATCGGCGTCGGTGGCGTCCACCTCGTAGATGGTGACGGCCACGGCCGTCTCCGCACCTTCTTCGCCGGTGTCAATGCCGTCATGCGACGGCCAGTATTTGCCATCGGCCGTGATCTTGCCGACCACCGTGCCGGCCTTGACCACGCCAGCGCCGGTCTTGATCGTGATGCTGTCACGGGAGCGGGAGCCACTGGCTTCCGACAGAATGAACTCACCCGGGTGACGGCCTTCGGTCAGTGCAGCCATTTTGGCGATCCTTTCTCCTGAGGGGCACGCCCTCTGAAAATCTGGCAGCTTTTACGCTCTTACAGTGGCGAGGTAAATCCCCCCGCCCCTACTTCTCAGCCTTTTCGAGGCCGGCGCGAGCGTTGACGGCCTTGACCGCCTTGCCCCAGCCGGCCTTGGCTTGCGCCGTGGTGACCGTGCTGCCGCTGGTGCCGGTGTCCGCATGCTGCCCCACCACCGTTTCCGGCTCGCGGTCAGCCTTGGCTTTCGCCAGCGCGGTGCGCACCTCAGCGACAGGCTTGTAGGCGGCGATGAAGTCGGCCGCCTTGCCGGGGTATCCGGCCAGCGCACACAGGTCGCGCACCTCGGCGGCGTAGGCCGTAAACTCGGCCTGAAGCTTGGGGCGGGCGGCGTCGAGGCTCACCACGTTGCCGCCAGTCTCGGCCGGCGGCGAGGCGGCGGCAGCCGCCGCGGCCGGCGGCGCGGGCGGGGTGACGGGCGGCGGCGCATCCTTGTCCAGCGCCGCCTTGAACGTGGCGCGCGCCTTTTCGGGCAAGCACGCCAGCGCCGGGGCAGCGAACTTGGCGGCCATCTTCACATCGGCCGTCACCTCATCGACATAGCCAAGCTCTTTGGCTTCGGTGGCCGTCATAAGACGGTCCTCGGCCATCAACTTGCCCACCGCCTCGGCCGACTGGCCCGAGCGCGACGAATAGGTGGCCGTGAAGCTGTCCGTCATACGCCCCAGATCGGCGGCCACGCGCTCCATGTCAGCCTTGGTGCCGAACGCAATGCCGTGCGGCTCGTGAATGAGCATGAACGTGTTCGCCGGGGCGATGATCTTGTCAGCGGCCATGACGACATAGGACGCCGCAGATGCAGCGATGCCGTCGATGTGCGCCTCCACATCGGCCTTGTGGTTCTTCAGCATGTTGTGGATGGCCACGCCGTCCATCACATCGCCGCCGGGCGAGTTGACGCGCAGCTTGATCTTGCTCACGTCCCCCAGCGCCTTGAGGTCGGCGTTGAACTTCTCAGCCGACACGGCGTCATCGTCCCAATAGCTCTTGCCGATAACGTCATAGATGATGATTTCGCCAACGCCGCCTTCGGCCTTCATGCTGTACCAGTTGCGCATCGGGGTTCTCCTTCTTCGGTGTTGGGCTAGGCCGCGGTGGCGGCCGGGTCATCTTCTTCGTCGTCGCGCTCAGGCGTCTGCACCACGTCGCTGCCTTCAAGCAACGGATCGGGCAGCACTGACCCGGGCGCGCGGGCTTGCGTGAGCCCCGCCTTGCTGACCTTGCGCGCATCGCTGTCAAGGACCAGCCCGTAGTCATCCAGCAGCGCCGCGTCATCGGCAATGCGTTCAAGTGCCTCAACCGCATCGTAGCCGTTGGCTTCCAACACATCACTGAGCGGCTTGAAGCCAGCGCGCACGGCGATCAATTCAGCGTTGGTGTCTTTGTACGGGTCAGCCCACTGAGAGGCTGGCGCGATCCAGCGCGTGCGCACGTAATCCAGTGGCGCGGTGCGGTACTGTGTTGCGGTCACCGGCAGCGCGCCGGACAGCACGCCGGCCTTGAACCATTGCGCTCGCACGGGGCGGCACATTTGGTAGACCATCACGCCGTGCTGCACTTGCTCAAGGCGGCGGTGAAATTCAACGATGCCACCGCGCGATGACGAATAGTTGGCCTTCTTCAGGTCACCCGTCATGGCCGCATAGGGTATGCTCAGCGCTGAAGCGATCGATAGAAGGTTACGGTACTGAAACGCCTCGTATGATCCGCCCACGTCCGCCGGCGAAGCAAACTCAATTTCCTCACCGGGTAGAAGCTGCTGAAGCGTGCCGGGCTCTAGCGTCACCTGCGGCACGTCTTGCAAGTCATCCGCCTCAGGGGCCTCATCCTCGAACACCGCCTCGGGTGCCTTGATAAAGCCGGCGAACAGCGCAGCTACCTTCTTGCGCTCCAACTCAGCGTCATCGTAGCTGTCCAGCAGCCACAGCTTGAGCATGGCCGGCGCAACCCACGGCAAGCCACGCACCTGACCGGGGCGAAGCGGGCGGAAGATATGCAACACCTGATCGGCCGGCACGCGAACCGGCGAGTTGGTATCGCTGCCATCGAACACAAGGCCATCACCCGGGTGGCGGCGGTAAAACCAATAGGCCACGCGCGCGCCGATGGCGTTGAACTCCACGCCGTTGACAATGCGATTGCCGTTGTCCGCGACCTTGTTCAGTTCGATAGGGCACATATCCCCTTCAAGTAGCTGAAGCTGTAGCGGCACGCTCAGCCCGTCCTCGGGGCGGCGCGCGCGCAAGCGGATGAAGCACTCACCCGCCTCAAACATGGCGCGGCCGGCCAGCGATTGCAGGCCGTAAAAATCTGAGAGGCCGTCAGCGTCGGCCTCATCTGTCCAGTCAGACCATGCCTGCGACACGGCCTTGCGTAGCGCCTTGTCGCTGATAGTGGGCGACGGCTTGATCCCGGTGCCAACCAAGTTGGCCACAAAGCTTTCGCAGGCTGACGCGGCGTAGGGATTGTTTCGCACCAACTCACGCGCGCGGTCGCGCAGCTTGCGGCCGTCCATGGCCACCAGCCTATTCGGCCCCTCGCTACCGGGTCGCCAGTGACCTAGGCGGCGGCGCACCGATGCCGCCTCATAAGACATGCGCGCACCGTGGGCGACCTTCTTCGCCTCGGCCGGCACCTTCACAGCCTTTGCCTTGCGGGTGGTCTTGCTAGCCATGGTCAGATGCCTGAGCCTGAGTAGTAGCCGCGGCTGGCGGCAACCCTCAGCGTCTTGCGCTTAGGCTTGCCATCGAGTTGAGCCTGAAGGTCAGCGCGCGCTTGGCGCATTTCGTCAAGCGAACGGTACTCGGCAGACTTGCCATCGTAGGACGCACGCAGCACGCCGCTGGCCATGGCTTCATCGAGTGCTGCGATCCACGCCTGAAGCTGCTGTGTAGTGGCCACCGCCTGCCCTCACCGCCCCATGAACAGCGACCGAAACAGACGGCGGCGCTGCCCCTTGCGAGGCGCACTCATAACATCGGGGCGGGGCAGTTGGCTATCCCCCTTTTTCGGGCGGGCTGGGGACGGCCCGGCGGGCGGCGGCGGCGCTTGCCGGCTGGTGGCCGGCACCTCAGGGGCCAGCGGCGGCGGGCCGACCAACCTAATGGGGATAGAAGCCCGCGCGGCCAGCGCATAGACGTAGGTATCAAGCGCTTCGTTTCGCTTTTTCTCGGGCAGCACCCAGACGCGGTAGGGCTTGCCCTCTTTCTTGCGCGTCACAACCTGTTCGGCGGTCAACTGATCGAAGTAGTCTGCATCGAAGCCCTGACCGGCCGGGAAGTGAATGTAACCGGGGCCGGGTCTGGTAATGCGAAGGCGGCCGTAGATCGTATCCTTGCCGGTATCAACGCCCACCAAGAACACTTCGTTGCGCTTGTCCTTTGTTTTGCTGACGCGCTTCGGCCACACCGGGTAGGGGCCGGCGCGACCTTTGATCGGGAAGATACGCCGCGCGCGGCGCTTGTTGGTGAAGTCGAACACCGCGTTCGCATGGTGACCGCCAGTGTCAACGCACGCCGCGCGCACGCGTAGCTCCCGGCCGTCATCCGTGGTCAAGCGCTCAAGCAGCAGCGCATCTAGGTCATCCCACACTTGCTTCTGTGCCGGGTCACCATGGATGACCTCGTACCGCAGCGCCCAGCTTTCTTCGTTGACGCCCCAGCCCCACCATTGCGCCTCTAGGCGGTCACCCTGCACGTCAACGCCTACAGTCACCAGCCGCACGCCGGCCGGCACCGTGGCAGGCGAGTAGTTTTCGCCGCGCGTCAGCAGGGCGCTGCCCTCAACCTTCTCAGCAGGTTCCTCCCACACCTCGCCCAGCACGGTATTCGTCCACACCTGCAACAGCGCAGGATCGTGCCGCGCCGCCAAGAACTCGCGCACAATGTCTTGCATGGTCAGCCACGGTGACAGCAGACCGGGGATATGAAAGCCGGCAACGCCGGCCGGGCTCACCGCTGTTGCTCGCCATTCGCCGCGCTGAGCGGCGTCAAACCTATCAATGTCATCCCAGATGGCACCGCAGTGCTCGCACACATAGTGCGCCGTGTCGGGCATGTGCTCACCCTTCTCATCTTTGTCCCACCGCACCTGCGACCACTGAAGGTGCTGGGCTTCACCGCACGCGTGGCACGGCACAAAGTAGCGGCGCTGATCTGACGCCTCCCACTCGCGGTTTATGACGCTGGTGGCCTTCAGCACTGGCGTGGACCCCACCAGCGTCTTCCTATTCCAGAACGTGGTCTGGCGCTTGGCTGCCAGCGATAGCGGGTCACCTTCGGTGCCGGCTGACACGGGGTAGCGGTCAACTTCGTCAGCTAGCACCACGCGTATAGGCCGCGAGGCAAGCTGTGACGGCGCGTTGGCACCGATGATTGCCAGCCGCCCGCCGGGAAACACCTTGCCTAGTATCGTGTTGCCAGTAGTACGCGAGCGGGCTTCCTGCACGCGACCACGCAAGGCCGGCGTGTCGCGCAGCATTGGCGCTAGCCGATCCTTTGACCACACCTCAGCAAGGTCAATGGTGGGCTGGATGACAAGCAGCGAGCACGGGTCTTGATCGATGAAGTAGCCGCACGCGTTATTCAGTATCTCAGTCCACCCAACCTGAGAGCCCTTGATGCACACCACCTTCCCTATGGCTGGGTCACAGATAGCGTCCATCACGCCGCGCTGGTATTCCGCACGCGCGGTGCGCCACTTGCCGGGCTCGGCAGAACTTTCAGGTGACAGGTAGCGCTTCGCGTCGGCCCACTCAGATATCGTCAGCCTCGGCGGCGGCGCGAACGCGTGCATCGTCGAGGTGGCCAGCGCTGCCACTGGCGGCCGGCAGTGCAGTGACATTGAACCTTGAGAGTTCTGAGAGCGCTTCGGTGATTTCGTCACGTAAGGCTTCCTCGACGGCTAGCGCGGTCTTGACGGTCAGCAGCCGTGCACCAAGCTTGCTCGGTATCACCAATAACCTAGTCTTGACGTTCTGGACAATAGCCGTCCACGCCATACGCACTTCCTCAACGTGCAAGTAGGTGCCGCGCATCCGCGCTAGCTCAATCTCCGCCATGTCAGCAGCCGCCTTCGTCTTTCTAGCGCGCTCCTGCGTGAACGCCTCGCTGCCTAGCTCAACACCGACAGCACGAGCGCGAAGAAACTTCACGTAACCCTGCACGCTGCCGATCAACTCATACTTGCCGCGCTCAGGTGCAGGGATAACGCCATCCTTGGCTAGCTGCTGCACCCGCCGGGGCGTCACGTCCAGCAGCTTTGACAGGTTGGCCAGTGAAAGGGTGACAACGCCGCTGTCCGCCATGGTCATTCTCCTAGAGGCCGTTTTGCTGGGGTTTTGAGGGTCCGGGCGTTGGCAAATACGCCACGGCACCCCTTGCAACCCCTGCGGGGAATTGGGATATTGTTGGGGTCGGTGCCAACGGCGGCAGTAGCCAGCCCGCGGCACCCAATAAAACCAACGATACGGCCACAAGGTAAGGGCCGGGCTCTTTGAAAAGCGAACCTCAAGACCAAGGCGCAGGCTCCTACTCGTTGTAGCCGCCGCCCGGTCACGCAGTGGGCAGCAGTAGCTAGCCCAGCCGGCACACACTCGCCGGTGATTGCGCGACTGAGGCGAACCGCCGACAGTGCAGGTTCAGACCAACCAAGCATGTATCTCAAACAAGCAAACACGTCCACGGGGCGGCGCACGCTGCCCCGTGTGGTGTTTGCTTTCCACCTCAACCAACCAAACGGAGAATGACGATGGCTGACAACGATGGGATGACGC
>Ga0247825_10000116_pt1 | contig 44044 bp, 39 predicted proteins | sample 13C_Vanillin_Day_FD_194413 | JGI IMG/M metagenome (GOLD analysis project Ga0247825, IMG submission 194413) | Soil microbial communities from agricultural site in Penn Yan, New York, United States - 13C_Vanillin_Day48 | ecosystem: Environmental > Terrestrial > Soil > Agricultural land | place...
GTCCCACCGAGCGCGCGCAGCCGATTGCCCAGACGGAGCCCGCCTGGCGCTCCCTGCTCACCGCGCGCTGGCCGCACCGCACGGGCGTGCGCTACTCCCTCACGGCCGAGTCCCGCTCGCTCCAGCTTCCCACCTTCGCGCGGCGCTTCACGGACGCCGGTTGGCGCACCGTGTTCGCCACGGACTGCTCGCGCTTCCATTTCGAGGGCCCAGACTCGGGCTTCACCACGCGCCTCCAGCCGCCGCGCGGCGCGGTGAACTTCCTGCTGGAGAAGCTGCGCTACCGCGGGGTGGGCCTCTTCGCGGACCACCGGCTGGGCGCTGCGTGGCTGCCCGAGTTCGTCGAGAACCGCGCCCTGGCCGGCGTCCATGATCCCATGGGCTACGCGGATCGTCTCGCGGCGAGGCTCCTGTCCGAGGCGAGCCAGGGCCCCGCGCTATTCGCCTTCCACGCCACCGCGGCACACTTCCCAGGCGATCCCACCTATCCCTTCTACCGGCGCTTCGTGCCGCCCTCCGAGCCGCTCGAGCGCCGGCTGCGCATGCACTTCTCGCCGGTGGTTCCCGGCGCCGCGGGAGGAGCGGGCACCTGGAGCCGCGCGGGCTCCGAGGGGCTGTATGACGAACTGCTCGCCCAGGCGGATGCGCAGGTGGGCCAGCTCTTCAACGCGCTGAAGCGAGCCGGGCGCTACGACGACGCGCTCATCCTCGTGCTCTCGGATCACGGCGAGAGCTTCTACGCGGACCGGCCCGAGCTGGAGGGGGCCACCTCGGTGCATGGAGCCCGGCTCTCCGAGGAGGAGAACCGCATCCTGCTGGCGGTGAAGCTCCCCCAGGGCCAGCGCGCGCCCGCCCGGGTGGACACACTGGTGCGGCTGGTGGACGTGGGGCCGACGCTGCTCGAGCTCTCCCAGCTGCCCGCGCTGCCGGACGACGTGGATGGTGTCTCCCTGGTGCCGCTGCTGCGAGCGGAGCCCTTCCAGCCTCAGCCGCTCTATGCGGAGACGGCCTTCACGCACGTGAGCCCGGAGATCTTCGATCCCAGCCACTGGCCGGGCGCACCCCGCAGCTTCGATACCTACCGCATCCGGCAAGACGGCGTGGTGGAGGTGGACGGCACGGCGGACGGCGCCATCCTGCGAGAGAAGGATCGCGGCGCCTTCGACGGCCAGCGGTGGCTGGTGGATAGCCCCCGGTCCGATGGCAGTGTTCAGCGCTCGTGCGCGGGAGACTGCTCCCAAACAGCCGAGTTGTCTGTCTGGTTGGATGCGGTCCTGGCCCGAGCCCCGTGATGCCAGATGGGCTAGGGTGCCTCCCATCATGTCGACGACAGACTCCCTGATCCTCCAGGAACGCTACGGTGCCCACAACTCCTGCTTCGGGTGCGGTCCAGCCAACCCGCAGGGCCTGCGCATCCGCAGCCGAATCGAAGGCGAGCTCATCGTGTGTGACTGGACGCCCGCCGAGCACCACCAGGCCTTCCCCGGAGTCCTCAACGGCGGGATCATCGGCACCATCCTGGACTGCCACTGCAACTGGACGGCGACGTATCACCTGATGAAGCAGGCCGGCGCGGAGCTTCCGGAGTACACCGTCACCGCCGAGTACACCATCAAGCTCAAGCGCCCTACGCCCATCGCCCCGGTGAGACTGGAGGCCCGGCCCGTGGAGATGAAGGAGGACCGCGCGATCATCGAGGGCACACTCCTCTCCGAAGGCAAGGTGACGGCCACCTGCAGGGGCCTCTTCATCAGGGTGAAGAAGGACCACCCCGCCTACCAGCACTGGTAGCCCGCAAAGCCAAGGGCCCCGGCGCCTCCTTCATGGAGAGGCACGCGGGGCCCTGGGAGCCGCACGCAGCGGCGGAGCGCTACTTGTTCGTGGGAGCCAGCAGGTTGTTGAACTGGGCCGCGGTGGGGTTGGGCTCGCCCTTGTCCGCGATCCGGTGCACCTGGCCGCCGATCTTCTCCTGCAGCAGCATCAGGCCGTCCAGCACCTGCTCGGGGCGCGGCGGGCAGCCGGGGATGTACACATCCACCGGGATGATGCGGTCGATGCCCTGCAGCACCGCGTAGTTGTCGTAGAAGCCACCCGACGAGGCGCACACGCCGAAGGCCACCACCCACTTGGGCTCGGTCATCTGCTCGTACACGCGCTTGAGGATGGGGGCCTGCTTCAGGTTGATGGTGCCCACCACCATCAGCAGGTCCGCCTGCCGGGGCGAGAAGCGGGGGAACTCGGCGCCGAAGCGCGCGATGTCGTAGCGGCTGGCCGCCACGGACATGAACTCCATGCCGCAGCACGCGGTGGCGAACGGATAGGTGAACAGCGAGTACTTGCGGGCCCACCCCAGGCCCTTGGACACGAGCCGCTGGACGAAGCCCATGGCCTCGTCGCGGCGGGTGGCAATCACAGGAGCGTTGTCGATCTCAGAAGCCATGTTTCCTCAGCTCTCCCACTCGAGGGCGCCCTTCTTCCAGACGTAGATAAGGCCCACCGCGAGGGTTGCAGCGAAAATCACCATCTCCGTGTAGCCGAACCAGCCGAGCGCCTGGAAGTTCACTGCCCAGGGGTACAGGAACACCGCTTCCACATCGAACACGATGAACAACAGGGCCACCACGTAGAACTTCACCGCGAAGCGCTGGCGAGCCATGCCGCTGGACTCGGAGCCGGCCTCGAAGCTGGTGGACTTGATCGCGCTCGGCCGCCGAGGGCCCAACAGTCCGGAGATGGTGGGGATCGCCAGCGCGAGGACGCCGGACAGCAGCAGCACCACGGCCAGCGGCAGGTAGGGGGTGAGGGGTGTGCTCATCGGCGGCGGACCATAGGGACACAGCCCGCGCGCTGTCAAAGGGAAACTCCAGTCCGGAGCAACGTAAACCGTTGAGATGACAGCGAAAAGCCAATGTGGGCCCGAAGCGGGACAGGTGGCGGGCTCGCGGAGGGCCGCGCTGGGAGGCAGGGCAGGCAGCCGGGCGCGCACTGTCTGTTTGACGCTCTTGGCCCCAGGGGCCTAGCGTCGCGGAGATTTGCGCAACTCCGGGGAGAACCACGGCATGTGGGGTCGGCTCAGTCTACGGTGGCAGGTGGCGCTGGCGGTGCTCGTGCCCTCCATCGTCATTTCCGTCCTCAGCAGCTTGTACTTTCCGCCGCGGCAGATGGAGATCGGCCTGCACCGGCTGAAGGCTCGAGCCCGAGCGGTGGGCATGCTGGCCACGGAGCAGGCCGGCGTCATCCTCTCGGAGCCCGAGTCCGAGCGCGCCGAGCGGCTGAAGCGGCTGTTCCTTCATGTGGAGAGGGGCGGGGACGTGGCCGTCCAGGCGATCATCGAGCCCGGCGGCACGTCGCACCTGCAAGGCGTCCTGCCCGTGGGCATCACCGAGCTGCAGAGCACGGAGGGCTGCACGGACAAGCTCTTCGAGAGGATCCTCGTGGTGCGCTGCGCGCTGCCAGGAGGACGCAGCTACGTGGTGGGCCTCGACACCTCCGTCGTGCGCGAGGAGATGCGCTCCTACTTCCAACCGGGCTTCGCTGTCTTCACGGGCGCCACGCTCATCGGCCTGCTGCTGGCCTTCGTCATCGGCCGGGCCATCACCGAGCCCGTCTCGCGGATGACGGAGGCCGCGCGCGACGTGGCCAAGGGGGATGTGTCCCGCAGCCAGCTGGACGTGACGCAGGCGGCGGGCGAGGTGAAGCTGATGGCCCACTCCTTCAGCGAGATGCTGAACACGCTGCGCGGCACGGTGGCGGAGCTGGTGTCCCGCACGGATCAGCTCTCCAGCGCCTCGCGAGGGCTGACGGGGGCCTCCGCGGATCAAGAGCACGTCATCAGCCAGCAGGCCGCCTACGCGCAGCAGATCGCCGCCACCTTCGAGGAGCTGAGCCGCACCGCCGAGCAGATCTCCAGCTCCACCGAGGTGGTGGAGTCCAGCGCGCGCCGCACCCACGAGGCGGTGGCCGAGGCCATGGCCGTGGTGGCGCAGGTGGTGGCTGGCATCAATGACATCCGGATCGAGGCCAAGGGCGTGGCGGACTCCATCGTCGGGCTGAACCAGGATCTGCAGCAGGTGTCGAAGATCGCCCAGGTGATCAACCAGGTGGCGGAGCGCTCGGACCTGCTGGCGCTCAACGCGGCGCTGGAGGGCACCAAGGCGGGCGAGGTGGGCCGCGGCTTCTCGCTGGTGGCCGCGGAGATGCGCAAGCTGGCGGAGAACGTGTCCGGCTCGGCGCGGGACATCGCGCGCATCGTCGAGAAGGTGCAGGACTCGGGCGAGGAGGCCGCCAGCAAGGCCCGCGTGGGCATGGCCACCTCGGATCGCGGGGTGGAGGTGGCCGAGCAGGCCTCGGCGGTGTTCGAGCGCATCGTCGAGCTGGCGCGCGGCACCAGCGAGGCGGCGCGGCAGATCACCATCGCCACGCGCCAGCAGCGCCAGTCCAGTGAGCAGGCCGTGCAGGGCGCGCGCAACGTGGCCGAGCTGGTGAAGCAGGGTGTGGACGCCACGGGCCGCACCACCCGCATCGCCCAGGATCTGCAGGCGGTGGCCGAGGGGCTCACCGCCGTCACCAGCCGCTTCAAGGTCGCCCGGGACTAACAGGCGCCGCCAAGCCTACTCCTGCTCCGGGTCCCTGTCCTGGGGGGCCAGGGCATGCACCTGCTTGAGCAGCTCGCTGAGGGAGAAGGGCTTCTTGAGGTACGCCGCCCACGAGTACTCCTTGCCCTTCACCGCGGGCGTGATGGCGCTCATGATGAGGATGGGCAGCTCGGCGAACTCGGTCCGCTGGCGGATGGCCTTGATCGTCTCGTACCCATTCATCACCGGCATCATGATGTCCACGATGGCCAGATCCGGCTTGCTGTCCTCCAGGCACTTGAGCGCCTCGCGGCCGTTGCCGCAGGTGACGACCTTGTAGCGCTCCTCCTCGAGGATGGCCTTCACCGCCTCCACGATGTCCAGCTCGTCGTCAACGATGAGGACCGTCTTCATGAGCGCCTCCGCCGGGAGCGGCCACTCTTCTTGGCCTTCTTCTTCAGGCCCGCGGTGCCCATGGGTGCGGAGAGCTCCTTGTCCCTGTTGCCGTTGTGCAGGCGAGCGTGGCCCGTGAGGATGTTCTCCGCGCTCGAGAAGGTGTCCGCGACCTGGATGCCGTCATCCGTGATGGAGAACTCGCGGATGCCGCTGTCGTACTGGCTCTCGCGCATCTTCATGATGGAGATGAGCCGGTAGAGCTGGGAGCGCAGCTCCACGTAGCGCAGCAGGATGATGTTCTCCACGTAGGCCGCGGACTCCGCGAGCGGGGCCTCCACCCCGGGGCTGAGCAAGGGCGTCTCGTCGGAGTAGAGCGTGGTGGCGTCCAGCATCCGCAGCTGGTGAGAGAGGGCGGAGAAGAAGCGCCCCATGCGATCCGGGTACACGGCGGCGGAGCGGAAGCCGGACACCCCGTCGATGAAGAGCCGGATCCGCTTCACGTTGCGCTCGTGGAGCCGCTCCAGGAGCCGCTCGGCCAGCGAGTCCATGTTGTGCTCCAGAGGGGGCTGCCACTGGATCTCGATCAGGCCCTTGTCCACGTACTTCTTGAGGTCCTTCATCCCCACGCCGACGGCCTTCTCGATCAGGCGAGGGGGCGTCTCGTAGAAGCCGAAGTAGACGCCGGGTTGCCCCTCGCGGGCCCCTTGCAGGAGGAAGTGGAGCCCCAGCAGCGTCTTCCCTGTGCCAGGAGCGCCCAGGAGCATGGTGGTGGAGCCGGACAACACCCCGCCTCGCAGCGACTCATCGAGGCGATCGATGCCAAAGGCCATGCGGATGCGGTCCTCGCGGCCCTGCTCCTGCGGGTTGGCGAACTGCACCTCGGTCCGCGGGTGGATGACAATCCCCTTCTCCGAGATCTCCACCTCGTGCCGGCCCAGCAGCGAGTCGCTGCCGCGGAACTTCATCGCGACGAGCTCGCGCACCGCCCGAGGGCCTGCCAGCCGGAGTGACAGCTCGAAGATGCCGTCCACCGCTGTGTTCTCCGGGTGTCTCTCTCCCTCATGGTGGGGGGAGAGCAGCAGGGTGGTGCAGCCCAGAATGCTCGTGAACGCCTGCAGATCCTGCAGGAAGCGCTTGAAGGTCAGCTCCGAGCGGGCGTACTCCCTGGCGGCGTCCATGCCATCGATGATGAGCAGGGTGGCCTGGTGGCGCTGGGCGGCACGGCGCACCATGTCCAGCAGGCCCTTGAGGTCCTCCTTCTCGAGCTCGGAGTAGCCGCTGATGTAGTGGATCTTGTCGGGGATGACGCTCCGATCGAAGAAGCTCATCTCCTCCAGGTTCTCGAGCATGCGCGCGTGAGACTCCGAGAGGAGCGTCACATACAGAGCACGGCCCCCTTGCTTGACATGGTTGAACGCCATCTGGTTGGCCAGCACCGTCTTGCCCGAACCTGGGGGGCCCTGCACCGCATACGAGGCTCCCTTGATCAAGCCGCCCTTGGTGATGAAGTCCAGCCGGGGAACTCCCGTAACAAGCCGCTCCTGGCCCGGCTTGCGATCCTGCTCACCGTGGCCAGCGCCTCTGTCTTGCGACGCCACAACGCCTCCTTCTTGGGGTGCTCAATATCTCTCAGTCCTGCGCAGGGGCAGCAGCACCTGGAAGGTCGCGCCCTCGCCGGGTTTACTGCTGACCGTGATGTCGCCGCCGTGCGCCGTGACAATCTCCTTGGCGATGTAGAGGCCCAGCCCCAGGCTCTCGGATTGCCGGGTCGCGGTGGCTCTCTCAAAGCGGCCGAAGATGCGGGCCTGATCCTCGGGGGCAATGCCAATGCCCAGATCGCGCACCAGGATCGCGGCTTGGTCCGTGCGCTCCTCCAACCGGATGTGGACGGGGCGGCCGGCGCCATACTTGATGGCATTGGTGACTAGGTTGTTGAGCACCTGATCCAGGCGCAGCCGGTCCCCGAAGATGATGATGGGCTCGTGGGGCAGCTCGAATCGGAGCTCCACACCCGCGACGCGGGCCTGGGCCTCCAGGCGCAAGGCCATCTCCCCGACAGTCTCCACCAGATCCACCGCGCTGACGTCCAGCCGGAGCTGGTGGGTGGTGACGCGGGACACGTCCAGCAGCGCGTCCAGGAGCTGTTGCAGCCGATCGATCTGGCGCAGCGCGGGTTTCAGGCTCTTCTCGGTGCTGGCCTTGGGGATGGTCTCGCTGGGGGTGCGGACCGTGAGGTAGAGGGCACGCTCGAGGTGAAGACGCAGCGCGGTGAGGGGAGTCTTCAGCTCGTGGGCGGCGACGGTGAGGAACTCGTCGCGGGCGCGGACGGCATCCTGTGCGCGCTTCTGGAGGCGTAGGAGCGCCTCGATGTTGGCGAGCAGCTCCTCCTCCTCCATGGGGGTGGTCCAGTAGGCGTCAGCACCCTGGGCCAGGCCGCGGATGCGGTCATCGCGCTGGACGGAGACAGCCGAGAGGTGGGCGATCAGGAGATCCTGGGTCTGCTCGTCGGCACGCAGGCGCCGGCAGACCTCGTAGCCGTCAATGTCCGGCAGGTGGACATCGAGCAGGACGAGATCCGGCCGTCCGGCGGCAATGGAGAGGGCCTGCTTGCCGGTCGCAGCCTCCAGGACCTGATAGCCGGCCATGCGCAGCATGTGGCTGACCATGTAGAGGGTGGCAGGGTGATCATTGACGTTGAGGATGGTGGCCTTGGGGGGTGGCCGCTCACCCGTATGTCCAGGTGCGTTCACAAGTCTTCCCGCGAGGAAGAGTGTGTACCGTCGGGCACCAGCGGAATCCCACTCAGGTATTTTTTACTCCCGAAATCCGCCGAATCTGCACACATCTGTTGACTGGTAGGCAGGACGGAACAAGGGGTGAGTAGGATATCAGGGCCTGGGGGGCTACATGGATGGAGGGCGGAAAGCAGTCGGATCCGACCAGTCGGATCCGACCAGTCGGACATGGCAGTCCCCCGGCCAATGTCTCCTCTGGGCCCTGCCTCACCGCGGCAGAAGGCTGTACCGCTTTGGTGGTGCGCGTTGTCAATGAGGGGTGGCGCGGGAGCGCAGCTTCTGGAACAGCTCCGGGGGCATGGAGGCCGTGCCCAGGTTCCGTCCCGGTGCCACCTTCTCGCCGTGGAAGTCGCTGCCCGCGGTGGGTACCAGGTCGAACTCCTTCGCCAGCGCCAGGTACTTCTCTCGCACGCTCGGGTTGTGATCCGAGTGGTGCACCTCCAACCCCGCCAGCCCTGCCTTCGCCAGGGTCTCAATCTCCATTCGGTTCATCTTCGAGGTGCCCGGGTGAGCGAGGGTGGCCGTGCCCCCTGCGTTCCGGATGAGCTGGATGGCGTCCGCCCCGTCCAACCGGTAGCGGTCCACCCACGCGGGGCGTCCGTCTCCCAGGAACCGGTCAAAGGCCTCCTTCGTGTCCACGCACCATCCCTTCTCCACCAGCACCCGCGCCAGGTGGGGACGGCCCAGGTGCGCCTTCTCCGCGATGGCGTACACGTCCTCCATCCGCACCGGGAAGCCCAGCTTGCGCATCTTGTCCACCATCAGCTCCATCCGCTGCTCGCGCTCGGTGCGAAGCTTGTCGGCAAACCGGGAGATGTCCGGGTCCTCTGGCCGCAGGAAGTGCCCGAGGATGTGCGCCTCCCGCCCCAGCACGAAGGCCGACAGTTCGATGCCCGGTACCAGCTCAATGCCTCGGGCCCGAGCCGCTTCCGTCGCCGCTGCCAGCCCCGCCACGGTGTCGTGATCCGTCACCGCCAGGACTGTCACCCCCGCCGAGGCGGCCAGCGCCAGCAGCTCGTCCGGCGAGTGCTGTCCATCGCTCGCAGTGGTGTGGGAGTGCAGATCGATCACGGCAGGCTCCAGGGCTCAGGGGAGGGAAGGGCTCCCCTTATCTATCCGAAGCGCTACCCCCAGTGCATGCCCGGGAGCCGACTGGCCATGACTGAACTGTGGGGCTTGAGCCGCTCCCCGTCCGGGGGCTCCTGCGCGTAGAGTCCTCGACACCTATGGCCAAGACGGACGACACCATCGAGAACCGCGTCTATCTCTTCGAGTCGCTCGCCAGCAGCTATGTGGCGGCGGCCTCCGAGCTGCTGGGTTCGGAGGATCCAGCGGTGCGCGAGCGGGCCCGGCGGGCGCTGGCGGAGCTGGCATACGTCTCCTGCGTCGTCGCCGACACTCAGCACCTGGCCCCCGAGCAGGTCCGCGAGCGCGTCCTGGGCGCCCCCGAGCCGGAGCCACCGCCGCGGTCCAAGTCTGGTGGCCGCCGCTAGCGCGAAGCGTGCTCCCCACCGAGCGCCGCCAGTGCTATAGCCGCGCGCCATGGCCAAGACCTCGACCCCGAAGAAGTCTCTCCGCGCCGCCTACTCGGGGGCGCGCAAGGCAGATCCCCGCCCCATCACCGGCAAGGAGAAGCCGGCGGAGCTGCTCGCCCATGCCTTCAGCGCCTATGTGGGCCGCCAGGAGCGCACCGCCTTCGAGCTGATGACGAAGTCGGTCGAGCAGGACGCCTCCATCTTCCTCACCCTGTCGGGCGCCATGACGCCGGCGGGCCTGCACCAGAGCTGCCTCATCCCGCTGATCGAGAAGGGCATCATCTCCGCGCTCACCACCACCGGCGCCAACCTCTACCACGACGCCCACCGCATCATCGGCCACGCCATCCGCGAGGTGAACCCCAACGCGGGAGATCTCCAGTACCGGCTGGCGCGCATCATCCGCATCTATGATCTGGGCTTCTGGGAGGAGGCCCTGCTGGACACGGACCGGCTCTTCTCCGCCATCATCCGCGGCCCCGAGTTCCAGCGGAAGATGACCACCCCCGAGTTCCACTACCTGCTGGGCAAGGCGGTGTATGGGATCGAGAAGCAGCTTGGAGTGAAGCAGCCCTCGCTGCTGTCCACCTGCTACAAGCACGCGGTCCCCATCTGGGTGGGCGCGGTGCAGGACGGCTCCATCTTCCTCAACGTCGTCAAGCTCAAGCGGCTGCTCGGCGCCGAGTTCAAGTTCGAGCTCGACATCAACGACGACGTGTACTCCATGGCGGCGATGCAGCACTTCTGCCGCCACAACGGCTCGAAGCGGCTGGCGATCTGGATCCTCGGCGGCGGCGTGCCCAAGAACTACACGCTCCAGGGCGAGCCGCTGCTGGATCAGATCCTCAGCGTGCCCACCACGGGCTTCGACATCGACGTGCAGTTCTGCGTGGACCCGGTGGACAACGGCGCGCTGTCGAGCTGCCCGGCCGGTGAGGGCCACACCTGGGGCAAGGTGTCGGTGGAGGCGGTGGAGACAGGCTCCGTGTACGTGCACTGCGACGTGACGGCCGTCTTCCCGTGGCTCACCCACGCGCTGCTCTCCGATCCGAAGAACAAGCGCAAGCCCATGCGGCTGATGGACAAGATGAGCGAGGCCATCCGCTTCCTGGACAAGGACGTGCAGAAGCGCCGCAAGGAGCTGATGAAGACCTTGGACTGGAGCATCCAGGACGTGGAGCCCTCCACCGAGGAGGATGCCAGGCAGCATGAGGCCTATGTCCGCTGAACCTCTATCCCCGGGAGCAATGTCATGAGCCAACCCTCGCAGCCCACTGGCGTGGTGATGACCGCCGCCACCGCACCGGCCTTCAAGACGCAGCTCGAGCACGGGCCCTCGGGCACGCGCATGGCCACCGAGGCTCCCAAGGACAACGGAGGCACGGGCGGCTCGTTCTCGCCTACGGATCTGGTGGGCGCAGCGCTCGCCTCGTGCGCGCTCACCACCATGGCCCTGGTTGCCTCACGGGAGGGCATCTCCTTCGGTGAGGCCAAGGCCACGGTGGAGAAGCGGATGACACCGCCCCCGCGCCGCATCGGCGAGCTGGTGCTCCAGATCCAGATGCCCGCGGGCCTGTCCCGCGCGCACCGCGCTCGGATGGAGGAGGTGGCCCATGGCTGTCCCGTGGCGCGCAGCCTGCACCCGGAGCTGAAGCTGCCGATGAGCTTCAACTACCCGGACGAGCCCCGCGAGGGTTGAGAGCCCCAGGCAGGCTGGCTGCTCTCCAGACAGCGGGGCAGCGGGGTCTGCATCCGGCGCATGGCGTGCTGACCCTCGCGGAGAGGACTCCGGGGAGGCAGGCCATGGACGTCAAGCTGCTGGGCATCTACCTGAATGATCACCTTGCGGGTTCAACCACCGGGCTGGAGCTGGCCCGCCGCGCCGCGCGGGAGAACCAGGGAACCGAGCTGGGGGACTTTCTCTCCACGCTGGCTCGGGAGCTGGAAGAGGATCGGGGCGTGCTGCAGCAGGTGCAGCGCGCGCTGAACGTGCCGCATGACCACTTCAAGCAGGGCACGGCGTGGCTGATGGAGCGGCTGGGGCGGCTGAAGCTCAACGGCCGCCTCGTTGGCTACTCACCGCTGAGCCGCATGCTGGAGCTGGAGGGGCTCTTCCTGGGCTCTCAGGGCCGGCGCCTGCTCTGGCGCATGTTGAAGAAGCTGGCGAGGACGGAGCGGCGGCTTGCCGGCTTCGACTTCGAGGCCCTCATTGCTCGCACGGAGCAGCACCTGAGGGGGCTGGAGCGCTGGCGCCTGCTGGCGGCAGACACCGCCTTTACGCACGCACGGTTCCTGCCGCACACCGCGGCTCCCATGGAGAGCCACGGCGCCTGAGCCGTCCGGCGGGCAGGAAGGGCTGGAGCGTGGGTTGCTGGGTCTCCACTTGTGCCATGGGTCATCGCCTGTGTCTTGTGTTCAAAGAAGCGTGCGCCAGGACACCCAGTTGCCCGCCCCCCACTGAGGCACACGCGGACCTTCCTCCTTCAACGCGAGCATTACCCTGGGCGGACGCTTCTCATCCGCCTCGGAAGCGAGGGACGGAGGGACAGATGCAAGGCCGGTACTACCTGCCATTGAGCGACTACGCGCTGCTGGGGGACATGCACACAGCGGCGCTCGTAGCGCGTGACGGAGCGGTGGATTGGTACTGCCTGCCGCGCTTCGATGGGCCCGCCGTGCTGTGCCGGCTGCTGGATGCGCAGCGCGGAGGCTTCTTCCGAGTGGGGCCCACGGGGAGGTTTCATGCCGGTCGCAGGTACATGGGCGATACCTCCGTGCTGGTCACGGACTTCGAAACGGCACGTGGCCGTGTGCGCCTGACGGACTTCATGCCTCTGCCCGAGGACGGCAGCCACGAAGGCAGCCCGTTGCTGCTGCGCCGCGTGGAGGGGCTGTCCGGTGACGTGGAGGTGGAAGTGGAACTGCGGCCGGGGTTCGACTTCGCGCGCGCCCCGGCCCATGTGGATCTGGGGAGCAGGTGGGCTGTTGCGCGCGGAGCGGGGCAGGCACTGGGGCTCGCCAGTCCCGTGCCTCTGGAGCGCGGTCCCCAGGGCTCTCTCGTGGCCCGCTTCTGGGTGCGAGCAGGGCAGCGGCGCTGGGTGGTGCTGACGTCGGGAGGGGCAGAGCCAGTGTCCGCCCCCACGGCTGAGGAGGCGGAGGCGGCGCTCCTCCGCACGCTACGGTGGTGGGAGGGATGGGTGCGCAAGGGGCAGTATCCCGGACCATATGCACCCTTGCTGCGCCGCAGTGCTGTCACGCTGAAGCTGCTCAGCTACGCGCCCAGCGGCGCGCTGGTGGCTGCTCCGACCACCTCTCTGCCCGAGGTGCTTGGGGGCTCTCGCAACTGGGACTATCGCTACTCCTGGCTGCGGGACTCGGCGTGGATTGTGGATGTGCTGACGGGGCTTGGGTTCCATGGCGAGGCCATGGAATTCCTCGGGTGGTTGGAGCGCCTGGGGTTGGACCGGCGCCCACCCGCGGTGCTCTACCGCATCGATGGCATGCCCGCAGAGGAGGAGGAAGACCTGAAGCACCTGGAGGGGTACGGCGGCGCGAGGCCGGTGCGGGTAGGCAATCGGGCGGCGAGCCAGGTGCAGCTCGACATCTACGGTGAGCTCATCGCTGCCGTCTGGATCTGCTCGGAGCTGGTGGAGGAGATGCGTCCGCTGAGCCCGGGGCTGTGGCGGGCGGTGTGGACACTGGCGGACGAGGTTGCGGAGCACTGGTGTGCGCGCGATCGAAGCTTATGGGAGGAGCGACCTCATTCGCGGCACTACCTGGCCTCGAAGCTGATGTGCTGGGTGGCGCTGGACCGGGCGCTCAGGCTTGCGAAGCGCGACAGACTGCCCGGAGCGTTGGAAAGGTGGCATCACTCGCGGGATCAGCTGCGCGAGGTGGTGGAGACGCGGGGCTATGACGTGCGCTTGGGCGCATTCACCCACGCGCTGGGGGAGCCGGAGCTGGACGCTGCGGCGCTGCTCATTCCCATCACCGGGTTCCTGCCGGCCTCGGATGCACGCGTGCGCTCGACGATCGCACGCATCCAGGAACGGTTGGCCGTGGGGCCGCTGGTGCGCCGCTACGTGCACGGTGATGGACTCCCAGGACGGGAGGGAGCCTTCACCGCGTGCAGCTTCTGGCTGGTGGATGCGCTCGCGTTGGACGGCCGGCTGGACGAAGCCAATGAGCTGTTCTCGCAGGTGGCCCGCTACGTCAATGACGTGGGGCTGTTGTCCGAGGAGATTGACCCAGGCACGGGGCAACTGCTGGGCAACTACCCGCAGGGACTCACGCACCTGGCGCTCATTCGGGCGGGGCTGACACTGGTCCGGGTGGAGGAGCGGCTCACGGCAGGACAAGAGGTCCGGAGCTCCTGGCACCAGGAGTTCGCCCGGTAGCGCATGTTCAGAGGGACAAGGCGGATGCGGGCTGGCGAACATCCGCGCCACATGCGCGTGGAGTAATCGACAGGCACGCAATCTCTGTCGTCCGCAGCGGCGCCCGCTCCTGTACTGCGAGAGCTTGGACCTTCAACTGATGGTGTATGGGGCTCTTTCCTGCAGGGACTGACGAAGTGCTGCGCGGCCTGCTCGGCCTGCTCGCGGCGTTGCCCGTGATGGGCAGCGTGGCGCTGATGCTGCTGGCGCGCAGTCCCCTGGGCACTGCTTCCTTCGAGCCGGTCCAGCAACCGGTGCAGTTCGACCATCGCCACCATGTGGGGGATGAGGGCATTGGCTGCCGCTACTGCCATGAGGGCGCGTGGGAAGGGCCCTACGCGGGTGTTCCGCCGACCAGCCGCTGCATGGGTTGCCACGCGCAGATCTGGAACGAGAGCCCGCTGCTGGAGCCCGTGCGCGAGAGCTCTTTCCAGGACCGGCCCATCCCGTGGAACCGTGTCCACCGGCTTCCGCACTTCACCTTCTTCGACCACTCCATCCATATCCATAAGGGCGTGGGGTGCGTGAGCTGCCACGGCCGCGTGGACCAGATGCCGCTGGTGCAGCAGGTGGTCCCGCTCACCATGGGCTGGTGCCTGGAGTGTCACCGCGATCCGGCACCGAACCTGCGGCCGCTCAAGCACATCGCCGACATGACGTGGCGGCCTCCCGGAGATGCACGCGAGGTGGGTCGCCGGGTGATGCAGGAGTTGAACGTCTCTCCTCGCACCGAGTGCACCACATGCCACCGCTGAAGGATCAATACCCCTTGCCAGTGCTGGCCGGGGCGCCCAGGGCGTGGCGGAGTCTCGAGGAGCGCCGTGGCGTGTCAGAGCAGCCCGGGGGTGAGTTTCCTCCGGGAGCCTCCGAGCCGCCCGAGGGCCTCTCACGTCGAGCGGTGCTGGAGCTGGCCGCCTTTGGGTCCGCTGCTGCGGGCCTGTCCGGCTGCTTCCGGCAACCGCCCGAGAAGGTGATGCCCTATTCGCAACAGCCTCCCGAGGTGACTCCCGGCGTGCCGCTGCACTACGCCACGGGCCTCACTCTGGAAGGGTACGTGCGCGGCCTTGTGGTGCGCAGCTACGAGGGGCGGCCTACCAAGGTCGAGGGCAATCCCGAGCACCCCGAGAGCCTCGGTGCAACTGGCGCGCACGAGCAGGCGTCGCTGCTGGGGCTCTATGATCCCTACCGCGCGCGCGTGGTGCGGCACCGGGGTGAGCCTACCTCCCGTGCCGCGCTCTTCTCGTGGTTGCGCGAGCGCTCGCAGCGGACCGATGGAGGGGCGGGTCTTCGCTTGCTGGTGGAGCCAGGCGCCTCGCCACTGTGGGCGGATGCCTATGCCTGCCTGATCGAGCGCTACCCGCGCGCGCGGGTGGTGCCCTTCAGCGGGATCGACAAGGGGCAGGCGCGTGAGGGGGCACGCCTCGCTTTGGGACGGCCCATCCGGGTGCTTCCACGTTGGGCAGAGGCGCGCACGGTGGTGTCTCTGGAGGACGACTTCTTGTCCACGCTGCCCGGCAGCCTGCGCGCGGCGCGCGAGTTCGTCTCCGCTCGTGCTCGGCCGGAGCTCAACCGGCTGTGGGTGGTGGAGAGCCACCTGAGCATCACCGGAGCCTTCGCGGACCATCGGCTGAGAGCACGGCCCTCCCGGGTGCCTCACCTGGCGCGCGCTCTCGCCGCCGAGGTCGGGCGGGCGCTGGGACATCCAGGGCTCGCGAGTCTCGCCAATGGTGCCGCATCTCTGAGCGAGACGGAGCGGCGCTGGCTCGGCGTGGCGGCGCGGGATCTGGTGGATCACCGAGGCGCGGCACTGGTGAGTGCCGGGGAGCGGCAGCCAGCGGCGGTTCATGCGCTCGCGCACCTGCTGAACGAGGCCCTCGGTCCCGGTGGGCCGGTGCGCAGGGTGGAGGACGTGCTGACGCCTCTGCCTGATGCCTCGGCACTGCCCACGCTCGTGGAGGAAATGCGTGCGGGCACCGTGGATACACTGATCATCACCGCCTGGAATCCCGTGTACTGCGCGCCCGTGGACGTGCCGCTCGCCGAGGCGCTCGGCCGGGTGCAGCACACCGTGTACTGCGCACTCGAGGAGGATGAGACAGCCGCGGCGTGTGGCTGGTTCGCCCCAGCCTCACACCCCTACGAGACATGGGGTGATGGGCGTGCTCCCAATGGGACTGCGACCGTCCTCCAGCCCCTCAGCGCTCCGCTGATCGAGGCCGCGGTGGCGCCGCTGGAGCTGGTGGCGCCTTTCACGGGCACGCTGGAGGCATCGCCCTATGAGCGGCTGCGCGCCTTGTGGCACGAGCGGGCAGGGCGCCCGATGCAATTCCAGGCGACATGGGAGGGGTGGCTGGCCGCGGGGGTGGTGCCTGGCACTGAGCTTCCCGAGCTTCAGGTGCGGGTCGATGAGGCGGCGGTGCTCGCCGCGGCGCGGGGGCTTCCTCCTCCGGCAGAAGAGGGGATCGAGCTGCACTTCGTACCCGACCCCAAGGTCTACGATGGGCGCTTCGGTGGCAATCCCTGGCTTCAAGAGCTGCCCGATCCCATGACCCAGGTGACGTGGGACAACGCAGCGCTTGTGAGTCCCGCCACCGCCGCGAGGCTGGGACTGGAGCGGGGCTCGCGAGCCCAGCTGGAGCTCCGAGGCCGCACGCTCGAGGTGGCGGTCCTGGTCGTCCCGGGACAGGCCGATGACACGGTGACACTCCCACTCGGTTACGGGCGCACCCGTGGCAGCCCCGTGGCGCAGGGCGTGGGATTCAACGCGTACACCCTGCGATATCAGGACTCACCCGGGTCGGCCCCTGGCGCGCGGCTCACTTCGCTGGAGGGCCATCACGAGCTCGTGCTGGCCCAGGAGCACTGGCGGATGGAGGGGCGGCCACTGGCGCTCCAGACGACGGAGGCTCAGCTCAAGGCCCACACGGACATGCTCAAAGGGATGCAGGAGCCCAAGGAGGGCCTCTACTCGCCGGGCCCTCCCGTCACTCCGCCCCACCGCTGGGGAATGGCCATCGATCTGCACCGCTGCACCGGGTGCAGCGCGTGCGTGGTGGCCTGCCAGGCTGAGAACAACATCCCCGCGGTGGGCAAGAACGAGGTGCGGCGTGGCCGGGAGATGCACTGGCTGCGCATCGACCGCTACTTCCTGGGGGACGAACACGATCCGGGCGTCATCACCCAGCCGCTCATGTGCGTGCACTGCGAGTACGCGCCCTGCGAGTACGTGTGCCCGGTCAACGCCACCGTCCACTCGGACGAGGGCCTCAACCAGATGATCTACAACCGCTGCATCGGCACGCGGTACTGCTCCAACAACTGTCCCTACAAGGTCCGTCGCTTCAACTACCTGGACTACACCGGGGGCCACGGCCACTCGATGGCGCGGATGCACCGCAACCCGCAGGTGACAGTGCGCTCGCGCGGGGTGATGGAGAAGTGCACGTACTGCGTGCAGCGCATCGAGACGGCGCGCATCAACGCGCGCGTGGAGGACCGTGCCATCCGTGAGGGAGAGGTGCGCACCGCCTGTCAGCAGGCGTGTCCCACGGAGGCCATTGTCTTCGGGGATCTCAACCGCCGGGAGTCCCACGTCACACACCTGCACGAAGATCCGCGCCACTACAAGCTCCTGCACGAGCTGGGGACCTCGCCGCGCACGGTCCATCTGGTGCGGCTGAAGAACCCGCACGAGGCGCTCGGATGAGTCAGCCCGCTCCCAAGGCCCCCGTCACGGCCGATCCGCTCGTCACGCACCCGCTCATCGCCGGGCGCTACTCGAACGCGGAGCTCAATGAGTCGCTGATGCGGCCCGTGCTCGCCGGACCCGGGCGCGGGTGGTGGGTGCTCGTGGGGATCTGCTCCGCGCTCACCGTCCTCCTGGTGGTGGCCATCGGAGTGACGCTCCTGAAGGGCATGGGGACCTGGGGCAACAACATCCCGGTGGCCTGGGCCTTCGGCATCATCAACTTCGTCTGGTGGATCGGGATCGGCCATGCCGGCACGCTCATCTCGGCCATCCTGCTGCTGTTCGGCGAGAAGTGGCGGAGCTCCGTCAACCGCATGGCCGAGGCGATGACCTTGTTCGCCGTGGCGTGCGCGGGGCTGTTCCCGCTGCTGCACCTGGGACGGCCCTGGAAGTTCTACTGGCTGGCGCCGTACCCGAGTGAGCTGCGCGCATGGCCGCAGTTCCGCTCGCCCCTCACGTGGGACATCGTGGCGATCCTCACGTACCTCACGGTGTCGGTGCTGTTCTGGTACATGGGGATGCTGCCGGATCTGGCGTCCGCGCGAGACACCGCTCGTGAGACGTGGAAGCGCCGCGCCTGGGGCCTGCTGGCCATGGGGTGGCGAGGCAGCGCCCGGCACTGGCTCCAGTGGCGCGCCGCCTATGTGGTGCTCGCGGGGCTGGCTACGCCGCTGGTCGTCTCGGTGCACACGATCGTGTCGTTCGACTTCGCGGTGGCCCTGCTGCCGGGCTGGCACAGCACCATCTTCCCGCCGTACTTCGTAGCGGGCGCCATCTTCTCCGGGCTGGCCATGGTGCTCACGCTGCTCATCCCCGCGCGCCGGGCATTGCGCCTGCACCATGTGATCACGGACGCACACATGGATGTGCTCTCGCGGCTGCTGCTCGTGGCCGGGCTCTTCGTGGCCTACGGCTACGTGCAGGAGCACTTCTTCGGCTGGTACAGCGGCAACGAGTACGAGCAGCACGCGATGAACATCCTGCGCGTGGGCCCGTATGCCCCGATCTTCTGGACGGTCATCGCCTGCAATGTAGGGGTGCCACAGCTCTTCTGGATTGCCCGGTTGCGCACCCAGCCGGTGGTGCTCTGGGTGGCCGCGTTGCTGGTCAACGTCGGCATGTGGCTCGAGCGCTACCTGATCGTGGTGGCACCCCTCAGCGAGGACTTCCTGCCGAGCAGCTGGAAGCACTACGCGCCCACCTGGGTGGACCTGAGCCTGCTGTCGGGGTCACTCGGGTTGTTCGGCCTGGGCTTCCTGTTGTTCCTCAAGCTGCTGCCACCGGTGCCCGCCAGCGAGGTGAAGCACCTGCAGCACGAGCTGGAGGCTTCCGAGGCCTTCGCTCGTGAGGTGGCGGCACGGGAGCGGAGTGCCGGAGGGGCACCATGAAGCGTTGGGTGCTCGGAGAGTTCCGCTCGCCCGAGCGGTTGCTGGCGGCGGCTCGCGCTCTTCGCGAGCGTGGCTTCTCGCGGCTCGATGCCCATACGCCGTTCCCCGTGGAGGGGCTGGCCGAGGTGCTGGAGTTGAAGCCCTCACGCCTGCCGGCATTGGGGTTGGTGGGAGGGCTCGGCGGAGCGGCCGGGGCCTACCTGGTGCAGTGGTTCACTCAGGCAGTGGACTGGCCGCTGAATGTTGGAGGGAGGCCGCTCCACAGCGCTCCGGCCTTCATCCCCATCACCTTCGAGTCCGGTGTGCTGGCGGCCGCGGGTGCTGTGTTTTTTGGCCTGTTCGTGATGTGCGGGCTGCCTCGGGTGACACACCCCGTCTTCGAGCTGGAGTCCTTCCGCAGCGCGAGTGTGGACGGTTTCTGGGTGAGCGTCGCGGTGGACGAGGCCGCCCAGCTCGAGCCCGTGGCCGAGACGCTGCGCACCTTGGGCGCGGTGCAGGTGTCCCAGGTGGAGGGCGAGGAATGAGGGCGCTCCTGCTCCTGCTTCCGGTGGCGGCCCTGGCCTTGTCCGCCTGTGAGGACAGGGACCCGATGCAGGTTCAGGAGCGCGACAACGCCTTCTCCGCCGAGCCCTATTTCGCGGATGAAAGAGCCATGAGGCCGACGGTGCGAGGCACCGTGCCTCAGGAGTGGCATCGCCAACAGGCCAGCTTCATCGTCAGCCAGAGTCCGGATGCCGGCTGGGTGGCCCGGCCCCCGATGCCACTGACGCGCCAGCTGCTCCACGAGGGCCGAGGCCACTTCGAGACCTGGTGTGCCCCATGCCATGGACTGCTGGCGGATGGCCGCAGCGTGGTCGGGAAGAACATGCAACTGCGGCCCGCGCCCGCGTTGTTCGGGCCGCTGCATCGCTCGCATCCGGCGCTCAGTGCCTCGCAGTTCGATGGAGGGAGCCCCGAGCCGGACGGCGGAACCACCGCGGCCTCCGCTGGATGGGGGGCACTGCCGCACCCACCGGGCTTCTACTACTCGGTCATCACCGAGGGGTACGGGCTCATGCCTTCCTATGCGAGCGAGCTCAAGCCCTCCGAGCGCTGGGCTGTGGTGGCCTACCTGCGAGCGCTCGCCTACAGCCAGGCCGCGCCCGTGTCGGCTGCGCCGCCAGCGATTCGAGCCTCGCTCCAGGAGCAGGGAAGTCCGGGAGGTGGGCCATGACCACTGTGCTACCGCGCTTCGAGGGCAGCGGGCGACCCATGGCAGCCTCGCTCGTCGTGGGAGGACTGGGGCTGGCGGCCACTCTGGTGGGCGGGTTCGCTGACGCTCGCGAGGCGAGCCACGGCTATCTGTTCGCCTTCGCCTTCTGGCTGTCCCTGTGCCTCGGAGCCCTGGTGCTCCTGTCCGCCTTCCATACCGCGCGGGCTCGCTGGCCCACGGTGCTGCGGAGGCAGTTGGAGGTGATGGCGGCATGCTGCCCGCTGTTCATCCTCCTCTTCATCCCCGTGGCGCTGACGACGCGGCACCTCTTCCCTTGGGTGGATCCGTCGCCGGTGCTGGGCGAGCACGCGCTGCACCTGCTCGAGCACAAGCGCCCCTACCTCAACCTGCCGTGGTTCTTCGTTCGCGCGGTCGTCTACTTCGGCGTGTGGTGCTCGGTTGGGCTGTTGCTCTACCGCTGGTCCGTGCGTCAGGACGCCGAGCCCGAGAGCAACGAGCGGGTGGTGCGGATGACGCTGTGGCAGCGGCGGCTCGCCGCTGGCTCACTGCCGGTGGTCGTACTGTGCCTGTCGTTCGCCAGCCTGGACTGGATGATGTCCCTGGAGCCGCTGTGGCAATCCACGGTCTACGCGCTCTACGTGGGGTGCGGCGCGGTGGTGGGAGTGATGGCGGTAGTGGGGTTGTTGGCGGCCCTGGGGCAGGGCTCGGGACAGTTTGGCGCGCTGATGAGCCCCGCGCACTTCCGGCGGCTGGGCACGCTGCTGCTCGGCTTTGTGTGCCTGTGGGCCTACTGCGCGTTCTCGCAGCTGCTCCTCATGTGGATCGCCACGCTCCCAGAGGAGGTGATGTGGTACCAGGCCCGGCTCCACGGCGCCTGGCAGTGGCTGGCAGCACTGCTCGCTCTGGGGCACTTCGCGGTGCCCTTCCTGCTCCTGCTGCTCCGGACCATCAAGGAGCATCGCCGGCGGCTCGCCGCTGTGTGCGCGTGGCTCCTGCTCATGCGTGTGGTGGACATGTATTGGCTGGTGCTGCCCGCACTCCACCCGCGGCAGTGGTACCCGCACTGGACGAGCCTCACCGCCTTTGTGGGCGTGGGAGGGCTGTGCGTGGCGGCCTGCCTGTGGCTGCAGCGCGGTGGCTACACCGTGCCCGTGCGGGATCCATTCCTCCTCCACTCGCTGCGGGTGCCGAGCCATGAGTGAAGGATTCACTCCACCCCCTGCGCAACATGATCAGCTGCCGAATCTGCGCATTGCCGTGGTGGCCAGCGCTTGGATGGTACTCGTTGTCCTGTCGGTGCTGGGCATCCGCTGGTGGCAGCACAAGAGCATGCCCTCCACACGGGCTGCGACCGCGGCCCGGATGGGGGAGAGCGAGATCGCGGACGTCAACCAGCGGCCCTTCGCCCTGGACAACGAGGCCCCGCGTCTGCGCGCCGAGCAGGGCACGCGGCTGGAGCACTATGGCTGGGTCGATCGCGACGCGGGTGTCATCCACATGCCCATCGAGCAGGCCATGGAGCAGGTGTTGGCGGAAGAGGGGAGGAAGCCATGAGCGAGCTGCTGCGGCACCTCCTGTTTCTGCCCAGGGCGGGCTCCACGCTGGCGGATCGCGTGGATGGCATTCATTTCTTCATCATCATCATCACCTTCATCGTGGCGGTGTGCATCGGGCTCACCGGCTTCGTGTTCCTGGTGCGCTTCCGGCGCCAGCAGGCCTTCGCCATGACACCCCATGTGCAGGCGCCCATGTGGCTGGAGGGCCTCTTCATTGGCGTGCCCCTCTCCTTCTTCCTGCTGTGGGGAGTGATGGGGTTCCGCGACTTCGTGTGGGCGAAGAATCCCCCGGCGGGCGCGCTGGATGTCTACGTCACGGGCAAGCAGTGGATGTGGAAGTTCGCCTATCCCGACGGCATCGGCAGCGTGGGGGAGTTGTACGTGCCCATGAACAAGCCGGTGCGCGTGCTCATCACCTCGCGGGATGTCGTCCACTCGTTCTACGTGCCCGAGTTCCGGCTGAAGCAGGACGCGCTGCCGGGGCGCTACACGGAGATGTGGTTCCAGGTGAAGCGCCCAGGGCGTTACCAGGTGCTGTGCGCGGAGTACTGCGGGCTGGATCACTCGCACATGCGCGCGGAGGTGGTGGCGCTGGAGCCGGGCGACTTCGAGGCGTGGCGGGCTCGGCAGAAGTCGCTGCCAGAGCCCGGGCCGGGCGAGGAGCCCCTGGTGGTGTCGGGCGCGGACGCGCCGGGGCCGCTGGCCGAGCTGGGGCGCGCCGTGGCCACGCGCAAGGGCTGCTTCCAGTGCCACACCGTGGATGGGACGCCGCACATCGGGCCCACGTGGCTGGGGCTGTACCAGCGCGAGGAGTCGCTGCAGTCCGGAGAGCGGATTCGCGCGGACGTGGCCTACCTCACCGAGTCGATGATGGATCCCGCCGCCAAGGTGGTGGCGGGCTTCAACCCGGTGATGCCCAACTTCCAGGGGCGGCTGAGCCCGCAGGAGGTGGCCGCGATCGTCGAGTTCATCAAATCGCTGCGACCCGAGCGCCCCGTGCCTCCGGCCGCGCAGGAGCCCACGTATGTCCCAGTCAGGCGCTGAGCCCGTGATGCCCGAGCGGCACTATCTCAACGCCGAGCGGGGCCTGTGGTCGTGGCTCACCACGCACGATCACAAGCGCATCGGGTTGATGTTCCTGGGGCTGCTGCTGCTCATGTTCCTGCTGGGCGGCGTCTACGCCCTGGCGCTGCGGATCGAGCTGCTCACCCCCGGCGAGACGATCATGAGCCGGCTGGCCTACAACCGGTCCTTCACCCTGCATGGCGTGGTGATGGTGTGGCTGTTCCTGATCCCCTCCATCCCGTCGGCGTTCGGCAATTTCCTGTTGCCGTTGATGATCGGCGCGAAGGACGTGGCCTTCCCTCGCCTGAACCTGGCGAGCCTCTACCTGTACGTGCTCGGAGCGGCGATCACGCTGTGGGGCATCCTTCAGGGTGGGGCGGACACTGGATGGACCTTTTATACGCCCTACAGCACCGCCACGGGGACGGCCGTGCTGCCGGTGCTGCTGGGCGTCTTCGTGGTGGGCTTCTCCACCATCCTCACGGGCGTGAACTTCATCACCACCGTGCACACGATGCGGGCGCCGGGCGTCACCTGGACGAAGATCCCGCTGTTCGTCTGGGCCATCTACGGCACCTCCATCATCCAGGTGCTGGCCACGCCGGTGCTGGGCATGGTGCTGGTGCTGGTGATGCTCGAGCGCCTCGGGGGCCTGGGCTTCTTCGATCCCGCGCGCGGGGGTGATCCGCTGCTCTACCAGCACCTGTTCTGGTTCTACAGCCACCCGGCCGTCTACATCATGATCCTGCCGGGCATGGGCGTCATCAGCGAGGCGGTGTGCGCCTTCACCCGCAAGAACCCGTTCAGCTACCGGGTGCTCGTCGTAAGCACGGTGGGGATTGCCTTCGTGGGCTTCCTGACCTGGGGCCACCACATGTTCGTCTCGGGAGCCTCCACGCTCGGGGCCGGGGCCTTCAGCGTGCTGTCCATGCTGGTGGCCATCTTCACGGCGCTGAAGATCTTCACCTGGCTGGGCACCATGTACCGGGGCAGCATCTGGATCACCACGCCCTTCGTCTACGTGCTCGGCTTCATCTTCCTGCTCTTCTTCGGAGGAATGAGCGGGGTGGCGGTCGCTGTCACCTCCGCGGACATCCATTGGCACGACACGTACTTCGTGGTGGCCCACTTCCACTTCATCATGGTGGGCGCCTCGCTGATGGCCTTCCTGGGAGCGCTGCACTACTGGTTCCCCAAGATGTTCGGGCGCCGCTACCCGGAGGCGCTCGGGATCGGTACGGCGGTGCTCATCATCTTCGGCTTCATCGCCACCTTCCTGCCGCAGTTCCTGCTGGGGAACATGGGCATGCCACGGCGCTATGCCGACTACCCGGAGCGGTTCCAGCCGCTCCACGTAGCGTCCACGGCGGGGGCGTCGCTGCTGGGCTTTGGCTTCCTCATCATCGCGATCTACCTGATCTGGTCCTTGCGCCACGGGCGGGTGGCAGGGCGCAACCCCTGGGAGAGCCGTGGCTACGAGTGGACGAGCGAGTCGCCGCCCCCGAAGTCCAACTTCCACGAGCCGCCCTCGTTCCCATACCCGCCACATGACTACGCGCGGCCGGATGTTGCTCCGGAGGTGGGCCGTGCAGCCTGAGGCGAGCGCGAGGCCTGTGGTCCCGCATGCCGAGCACTTCGGTGACGAGGCGTCGCGCCAGAACGCGGCGCACCTGGGCATGTGGATCTTCCTGGCAACCGAGGTCCTGCTGTTCGCGGCCCTCTTTGCTCCCTACGCCCTGTACCGGCTGGCGTACCCGGAGCTGTTCCACCAGGCGCGTGAGCACATGGACCTGACGCTGGGGACGATCAACACCTACGTGCTGGTGAGCAGCAGCGTCCTCGTGGCGCTGGCGGTTGCCTCCATCCGGAAGGGGAGGGAGCTGGTCGCGAGCGCGCTGCTCGTGGGCGCGGTAGTGCTTGGCATCACCTTCCTCTGCATCAAGGGCATGGAGTACGCCCACCATGCGAAGGACAAGGCGCTGCCCGGCGCTCACTACGCCTTCCACCAGTTCGCAGTCCCGGGCGCCAGTCTCTACTTCACCCTCTACTGGATCATGACGGGCGTCCACGCGGTGCATGTGACGGTGGGAGTGGGCGTGCTCTCGGTGCTGTGTGGCCAGACGCTGTCGGGGAAGTTCAGCGCGGCCTATCACACGCCGCTCGAACTGGGCGGCATGTACTGGCACCTGGTGGACATCGTCTGGCTGTTCCTCTGGCCGTTGCTCTACCTGTCGTGAGGAGGTGCGCATGGAGGGGACTCTCGGATATGGCAAGGCCTTGCTTGTCGGCGTAGCGCTGCTGGCCCTCACCACGCTGTCCTATGGGTTATCGCGCCTGCACCTGGGCAACTGGGGGCTGGTGGTGGCGCTGGCCATCGCGGCGATCAAGGTGTCGCTGGTGGCTTTCTTCTACATGCACCTGTCGGAGCGGTCCGGCGGGCCTCGGCTGGTGTTCGCGACTGCGGGCCTCTTCGTCGTCATCCTCATCGGGCTGATCCTCGTGGAGGCCAGCGATCGTCCCGCGGCTGTGATGCCGCCGGGGCCGTTCTCCATCGAGCGGCTTCCAGGCTTGGACAGTCAGCCTGGTGGGGAAGGTGGCGTGCGTTGACGCGCTAGGCCAGCGCGTGGCGATCCCCCCGTAGGGTGCGGTGCATCCGGTCGAGCGTGGCCACGAGCCTGCGTGTCGGCACCACCGCGCCCAGTGACGCGCCGAAGGCGAGGTGCACCAGGAGAAAGGCTCCATGTGGCGCCTCGCGGTCGAGCGGCGGCGACGCAAATGGCACCACCAGCGCGGGCATGACCACTTGGAGCGCGAGCCCCATCAACAGGCCTAGCATCAGCGCCGCCGTGCCAGTTCCCCCTTGAGGCAGGAGCAACGCGAAGAGAGTGGCCAGCCCTCCCGCAGTGGCCACGTGGACCGCCAGGCCCACGAGCACCGCGAGCGTGTGGTCCGGAGACTCGCGGAAGAAGACACCTCCCACCAGCCGGGCCGCATGCCAGAGATCTCCTCGGGTGAGAGCTCCGAGAGGCAGCGCCAGTGCCGCCATGAGCACCGCGCCGAGCAGGCCCACCACGGTCCCTGGCACCATCACGTCCCGGAAGAGGTGCCAGCGCTCTGCTTCTTCCCGCTTGCCTTGCTCAATGGCCTGTCCCAGCAACTCACGGGCCGACTGGATGCTCTCTTCCTTAGAACCGATCATGTCGTTCAACCCCCAGCGCCATCCTCACGGCCTCAGGGGCCCCTTGGTCTTGTCCCTCTGGAAAGCTGGACCTGATCCAAGCGGTCTGCAGTGCCGGGTGTGGCGGCGAGGCGCAGCGCCTGATGGCATTCCTGCAGGGCCGCCAGGCAGCGCGCCGCCTCACTTCAGATCTTGAGGCTCCAACCTATTTTCACCGAGGGAGAGGTGTCTCCCAGGTCCATGGGGAGCTGCAGTGCTGGAGCGGATACAGCGTGGCGGGAGCGTCGCACCCATCGAGCGGATTGAGGCATCCGCTTACAAGATCCCCACGGATGCCCCAGAGGCAGACGGGACCTTCGCGTGGGAGTCCACCACCCTGGTCATCGTGGAGCTGACGGCCGATGGCCAGCGGGGACTGGGCTACACGTATACGGATGCAGTGGCCGCGAGCCTCGTTTCACGTGTCTTCGCCGAGGAGCTGCGCTCCCGGGACGCGATGGATATTCCCGCACGGATGATCTCGCTCCTGCGCCGGGTGCGGAACCTGGGGCGGCCAGGCCTGGTCTCCATGGCGCTGTCCGCGGTGGACGCAGCCCTCTGGGATGTGAAAGCCCGCCTGCTGGGAGTGCCGCTCGCCCGGCTGCTCGGAGCCGCGAGGGAGCGCATCCCTGTCTACGGCAGCGGAGGGTTCACCTCGTATTCCCTGCAGCGGCTCCAGGAGCAGCTCGCTGGCTGGGTGGAGCAGGGCATCCAACGCGTCAAGATGAAGGTGGGCAGCCACCCCGAGGAGGATCCAATCCGAGTCCGTGCCGCACGGCAGGCCATCGGGAAGGGCACGGAGCTCTTCGTGGACGCCAATGGAGCCTACACGGCCGCGCAGGCCCTCGCGCTGGCGGAGCGCTTCGCCGAGCAGGGAGTCACCTGGTTCGAGGAGCCTGTCTCCAGCGACGATCTCGCGGGTCTCCATGCTCTGCGCGCGCGGATGCCAGCGGGCATGGCGGTGGCCGCGGGTGAGTACGGCGACGGTGGCCTCTACTTCCGGCGGATGCTGGAGGCTGGAGCCGTGGATGTGCTGCAGGCGGATGTCACGCGGTGCCTGGGCATCACCGGCTTTCTGCAGGCGGACGCTTTGTGCGACGCGCATGGCGTGCCGCTCTCCGGGCACTGTGCCCCATCGCTCCATGTCCACGCGGCCTGCGCGGCGAGGCGGCTCGTGCACCTCGAGTACTTCCACGATCACGCTCGGCTCGAGCGGATGCTCTTCGATGGTGTGCCTGAGCTGAGGGGCGGGGCGCTCGTGCCGGACCTCTCACGCCCGGGACTGGGCTTGGAACTGAAGCGCGCGGATGCCGCTCGCTATGCGGTGGGAGGGAGCGCATGAGGACCTTCAACCTTCTGGAGACGTGGGTTGACCAGCGCCGGCTGGAGCGGGGGCGGCGCCCACCGCAGGCACCTGATCGCCGCGAGCGGGAGAAGGTGGATGTGGCAGGCCTGGAGAAGGCTCTGCGAACACGCCTGGAGGGCGAGGTGGAGTTCGACGCCGGTAGCCGCGCCCTCTACGCCACGGATGCCTCCAACTACCGGCAGGTGCCGTTGGGAGTGGTGCGGCCACGCTCGGTGGAAGACGTGGTGCAGACACTACGGATATGCCGCCACTTCGGCGCGCCGGTGCTCAGCCGGGGAGGGGGCACGAGCCTGGCGGGACAGACGTGCAACGCGGCCGTGGTGATGGACTTCTCGCGCTACCTCAACCGCATCCTCCATGTGGATCCGAGGCGGAGGCTGGCGCGGGTGCAGCCGGGCGTGGTGCTGGACAACCTGCGCAAGCTCACCATCGAGCGCTATCAGCTCACCTTCGGGCCGGATCCCTCCACGCACAATCGCTGCACGCTGGGAGGTATGCTCGGCAACAACGCCTGCGGCACTCACGCGCAGATGGCGGGCCGGATGGAGCAGAACGTGGAGGAGCTGGAGGTCCTCACGTACGACGGGCTACGCCTGCGCGTGGGCCCCACTCCCGAGGAGGAGCTGGAGCGCATCATCCGTGCGGGGGGACGGCGCGGGCAGCTCTACGCGGGGCTCAGGGCGCTGAGGGATCGGTACGCCCCGCTCATCCGCGAGCGCTATCCGAAGATCCCCCGGCGCGTCTCGGGCTACAGCCTGGACGAGCTGCTGCCGGAGAAGGGCTTCAACGTGGCTCGAGCGCTGGTGGGGACCGAGGGCACTTGCGTCACGGTCCTGGAGGCCACGCTGCGCTTGATCCCCGAGCCGCGTGCTCGCTCGCTGGTGGTGCTGGGCTACCCGGATGTGTTCCAGGCCGCGGACCACCTCCCCGGAGTGCTCGAGCACGAGCCCATCGGCCTGGAGGGCCTGGACGATGCGCTCGTGAAAGACATGCGCCGCAAGGGCCTGCATCCGAAGGACCTCGAGCTTCTGCCCGAAGGGCAAGGCTGGCTCGTCGTGGAGTTCGGCGGGGACTCACGGGAGGAGGTGGATGACAAGGCTCGCCGGCTCATGGAGAGGCTGAAGGGCCACGCTCATGCGCCCACGATGCGCCTCTACGACAAGCCAGAGGTAGAGCGGCTGATCTGGGAGGTGCGGGAGTCCGGCCTGGGCGCTACCGCCTTCATTCCGGGAGAGCCGGATGCGTGGGAGGGTTGGGAGGACTCGGCGGTGGCGCCGGACCAGCTGGGCGCATACCTGCGCGAGTTCAAGCAGCTCCTGGGACGGTACGGGTACAAGACGGCACTCTATGGGCACTTCGGCCAGGGGTGCCTGCACTGCCGTATCAGCTTCGACTTCACCACGCGCGAGGGCATCCAGAAGTACCGCCGCTTCGTGGAAGAGGCCGCTGATCTGGTGGTACGGCACCATGGCTCGCTGTCCGGTGAGCACGGCGATGGCCAATCCCGCGCGGAGCTGTTGCCGAAGATGTTCGGCGAGGAACTGGTGCGTGCCTTCGGCGAGTTCAAGGCGCTGTGGGATCCGGCCAACAAGATGAACCCCCACAAGAAGGTGGCGCCCTACCGGCTGGATGAGAACCTGCGGCTGGGCACGCAGTACGCGCCGCCACCGCAGGAGACCCACTTCCAGTACCCGGAGGATCGCGGCAGCTTCGCTCGGGCCACCCTGCGCTGCGTGGGCGTGGGCAAGTGCCGCCGTGAACAGGGCGGCATCATGTGCCCTAGCTACATGGTGACGCGCGAGGAGAAGCACTCGACGCGCGGCCGGGCTCACCTGCTCTTCGAGCTGCTGCAGGGAGAGCCCCTCGAGAAGGGCTGGCGCAGCGAGCATGTGAAGGAGGCATTGGATCTGTGCCTGGCGTGCAAGGGCTGCAAGTCCGACTGCCCGGTCAATGTGGACATGGCCACGTACAAGGCCGAGTTCCTCAGCCACTACTACGCGGGCCGGGTGCGGCCGAGGCACGCGTATGCCTTCGGGCTGATCATGTTCTGGGCGAGGCTGGCCTCGCTGGCCCCTCGCGCAGCCAACTTCTTCACCCAGACACCGGGGCTCCGCTGGCTGGCGAAGGCCTTGGCGGAGGTGCACCCATCGCGGGAGATTCCCAGGTTCGCGCCGCGCTCGTTCCAGCGCCTGGTGCGAGGGCGCAAGGCGGTGCCGACCACGCGAGGGCCGGTGGTGCTCTTCCCGGACACCTTCAACAACTTCTTCCATCCGGACACGGCGCGCGCCGCACTGGAGGTGCTAGAGGCGGCAGGCTTCGAGGTGCGTGTGCCTCAGGGCTTCGTGTGCTGCGGCCGGCCGCTCTACGACTACGGCATGCTGGACATGGCCAAGGCGCTGCTGCGGCACACCCTCCGACGTTTCCGTGAGGAGATCCGGGCCGGTATGCCCTTCGTGATCCTGGAGCCGAGCTGTGCGGCCGTCTTCCGCGACGAGCTGATCAACCTCTTCCCCCATGATGACGACGCGAAGCGCCTGAACCAGCAGACGTATGTGCTCAGTGAGCTGCTGGAGAAGAAGGCACCTGATTTCGAGCTGCCGAAGCTGCGCGGCCGGGCGCTGGTGCAGGGCCACTGTCACCACCAGGCGGTGCTGAACTTCGAACAGGAGCGCCGGGCGCTGGACCGGACAGGGCTGGACTGGGAGCGGCCGGACTCCGGCTGCTGCGGCATGGCGGGGGCGTTCGGCTTCGAGAAGCCCCACTACGAGACGAGCGTGGCGTGCGGCGAGCGCGTCATCCTGCCGAAGGTGCGTCAGGCGCGGAAAGGGACGCTCCTCGTCGCGGATGGCTTCAGCTGCCGGGAGCAGATCTCGCAGGGCACGGGGCGCATGCCAGTGCACCTGGCGCACGTGCTGTGGGGCGCGCTCCAGCGCAAGCAGCACCTGCTAGACCAGGATGAGCCAGAGAGGGCCCTGCTGGAGGCAACGAGAGTCCCCCCGCCGGAGGCCCGGCAACCATGGAGCCGCACGCTGCGGTTGGGCGCTGCGGCCAGTGCCGGGCTGCTCACGGTGGGAGCGGTGGTTTGGACGCTGTGCCCGGGCCGCCTTCGCCGGCTGCTGCCCGTCTGAGCACCCAGGGAGCGGCGGGCCCTCGTACCTACAGGCGCCTTCCGTGGTGCCTCCCAGGTGCTCAGCTTCAGAGGGGGGCTATCCACCCAATCCCTCTTTCGTCCGAGGAATACGATGAGCGCGACCGTTGGTGACTACCTGCTCTACCGCTTGACCCAGTGGGGTATCCGCCGCGTCTATGGGTACCCGGGAGATGGCATCAACGGCATCATCGGCGCGTTGGGGCGGACCACGGAGCTTCAGTTCATCCAGGCTCGCCACGAGGAGATGGCCGCCTTCATGGCATGTGCCCATGCCAAGTTCACGGGAGAGGTAGGCGTGTGCATGGCCACCTCGGGCCCGGGTGCCATTCACCTGCTCAATGGCCTCTATGACGCGAAGCTGGACCACCAGCCCGTGGTGGCCATCGTGGGGCAGCAGGCCCGCGCGGCGCTGGGCGGCCACTACCAGCAGGAGGTGGATCTGCTCACGCTCTTCAAGGACGTGGCCAGCGAGTACGTCACCATGGTGACGAAGCCCTCGGCGGTGCGCCATGCGGTGGATCGGGCAGTGCGGATCGCTCAGACCGAGCGCACGGTGACCTGCGTCATCATCCCCAATGACATCCAGGAGGAGGAGTACCAGAAGCCAGCGCGCGCGCACGGCACCATCCACTCCAGCGTAGCCTACAGCGTGCCGCGCGTCCTTCCTCAGGAGCAGGACCTGCGCCGCGCGGCGGACGTGCTCAACGCGGGTAAGAAGGTGGCCATGCTGGTGGGCGCTGGTGTGTTGAACGCCGCCGACGAAGTGATGCAGGTGGCCGAGCTGCTGGGAGCGGGTGTGGCCAAGGCGCTGCTGGGCAAGGCGGTGCTGCCGGACGAGCTGCCCTATGTGACGGGGAGCATCGGCCTGCTGGGCACCAAGCCCAGCTGGGACATGATGCAGGACTGCGACACGCTGTTGATGGTGGGCACGAGCTTCCCGTACTCGGAGTTCCTGCCCAAGGAGGGCCAGGCGCGAGGGGTGCAGATCGATCTCGATGGACGGATGCTGGCCATCCGCTACCCCATGGAGGTGGCGCTCGTGGGCGACAGCAAGGAGACGCTGCGCGCGCTGATCCCTCTGCTCCAGCGCAAGCAGGACCGGAGCTGGCGCGAGCAGCTCGAGAAGGGCATCCGGCAGTGGTGGAAGACGCTCGAGGCCATGGCCATGAACTCGGCCAACCCCATCAACCCCCAGCGGGTGTTCTGGGAGCTCTCGCCGAAGCTGCCAGACAGCGTCATTCTGTCGGCGGACTCGGGCACGGGGACGGGCTGGTTCGCCAGAGATCTCAAGATCCGCAAGGGGATGATGGCCTCGCTGTCAGGCAATCTGGCCACCATGGGCTGCGCCGTGCCCTATGCCATTGGCGCGAAGTTCGCGTTCCCGCATCGGCCAGTCCTCGCCGTGGTGGGCGACGGGGCCATGCAGATGAACGGCAACGCCGAGCTGGTCACCGTGGCCAAGTACTGGAGGGAGTGGAAGGATCCGCGCTTCATCATCCTGGTGCTCAACAACCGCGACCTGAACATGGTGACGTGGGAGCAGCGGGTGCTGGCAGGGGATCCGAAGACCCCGGCGACGCAGGATCTCCCGGACTTCCCCTACGCGGGGTACGCGGAGTCGCTGGGGTTCAAGGGCATCCGCGTGGACAAGCCCGAGCAGATCGCCCAGGCGTGGGACGAGGCGCTGAGCGCGGATCGGCCAGTGGTCTACGAGGCGTATGTGGATCCGGACGTGCCGCCGCTGCCGCCCCACATCAGCTTCGAGCAAGCCACGAAGTTCGCTCAGGCCCTGCTGGGAGGTGACGTGGATGCCGGGGGGATCGCCAGGCAGGCCCTCAAGGGCGTCGTCGACAAGCTGCTGCCGCACAAGGACTGACCGTCAACCCTCGGATTGGCCTCATGAGTGATGAGCCCGTTGGAGCAGACGAGCAAGCAGAGGGTTCACGGGAAGGTGCCCGGCTCCTTGCTAACAAGGCTCGCATCCTCACCCTCTGGGAGCAGCGCGTGCGGAAGGAAGTCCCAGCCGCAGCCGGTGAGAGCCACCCCATTCTCATCGACACGCTGCCCGCCCTGCTGCGGCAGCTCGCCGAGGCACTCTCACCCAAGCATCCCCGGCGCACCGCGACGGAGGGCAGCACCCTCGCCGAGGAGCACGGCAGCGAGCGTGTTCGCATCACGCGGTTCCGCTTGGAGGACGTCATCGTCGAGTACAAGCTGCTGCGCGAGGTGCTCTTCGCCGTGCTGGAGGAGAGGGGGCCCCTGGCCTTAGAGGAGCGGAACACGCTCAACGCCTCCTTGGACCAGGCCATCACAAAGGCCTGCACAGCCTACGTCCTGGTGCAGGAGGGGCTCCGGGAGCAGCTCTTCGCCACGATCGCGCACGACCTGCGTGGGCCGCTGAGCGCCGCCAAGGTCAACGCTGGCCTCATCCTGCGAAAGCCTTCGAGCGAGCAGGTGCCGCGATGGGCCGCGCGGATCGCCGACAGCCTCGACCGTGCTGACCGGATGGTGCAGGACCTGTTGGATGCCATGCGGCTACAGGTCGGCGGCCAGTTCTCACTCGAGCTGGAGGAGTGCGACCTGGTGGACATCGTGCGCCAGGGCATCGAGAACCAGCAGATCGAGCACGGCGATCGGTTCGTCCTGGTAGCCCCAGAGCCCGTCCGAGGCTACTTCGCGCCAGAGCCGCTGCGGCGCGCGGTGGAGAACCTGGCCAGCAACGCTGTGAAGTACGGCACCTCGTTACGGCCCATCACCATCACCGTGAGACAGACACACGAGCGCGCCTTCATCGTGGTGCACAACCATGGCGGCCAGATTCCCGTGGACCAGCAGGAGATGCTGTTCCAGGCCTTCCGCAGGCTGCCAGATTCGGAGTCCAGCGGTAAGCGCGGCTGGGGCCTGGGGCTGGCCCAGGTCCGGGGCGCGGCCGAGGCCCACGGAGGGAGCATCGCCGTAGACAGCCTCCCCGAGCGCGGCACCAGCTTCACCATCGACATTCCGAAGGATGCCCGCCCTTTTCAGAAGAGCCCCACCCTCAAGCGGTGAGGAAGCCGAGGAAACCAGCTCAACGTTCCTCGGGGTCCTGTGCAATGGGGCGCGCCCGGAAGCGCGGCCTTACGGTGGAGCGGAGGCGGCCGCCTCCACAGGGGGGCTGGCGTGGGCGGAGGGGCACGGCGCCAGCGAGAAGCGCACCCTCCAGTCCGTGCCCGGGGTCAGGGTGACGCGCGGATGCTCGGCCAGGAGGGCACGGACGGCGCTCGCGAACGCCTCTTCATCCGCGCGGCGCCGGCCTGTCGCCTCGGGAGGGTGCTCCGCGCAGATCGAGACCTCCGCGATGCTCGCCGAGGCCCGCAGCGCGGGGGCAAGCTCGGCGATGAAGCGCAGCTCTCCCTCCGCCCGGGTGAGCTCGGAGGGGGGGAGCGCGACGCTCGACAAGGAGACGGGCCTCCCCAGATCCGTCGTGAGCGAGCGCTCGAGCGCCTCGCGCCCTGGGGCATCCAGTCCTTGTCCCAGGTGAACCACCCGGACTCCAAGGGAAGGCCCGCTCGCACCGATGTCGATGATGAGGGGGGCCCCGGAGGCACGCGCGGGCCAGGCGCTCTCGATCGCCGTCCGCACGAAGGTGCGTGAGCTGTCGAGCGTCTCCGCCGGTGAAGGCGGGGCAGGGGGCGGCAACGGTGGAGGCTTGTAGAGGATGGACTCGATGCCAGCCAGGGCCGAGGCATCCGCCACGGCGAGGACGTCCACCTGCGGCGTCACACCCGAGATCTGCCGGATCTGCCCGTCCAGCTGGCTCCGCGCGGCCTCGGCGTCCGCGTTCTTGCCCAGCAGGATGACGAGCACCTCGACATCGCGCCGTCCCACACGGACGCGGCTCTCCACCACGCGCTGCGGCAGGCTCTCCACCGTCATCTGCACGGAGTTCCGGACGCGGATCTGCCACGCCACCTCATCCAGGGCCTGGCGCAGGGGCACATAGACGATCGCCAGCAGCATGAACGGCATGAGCACCCGGAGCCAGTGCCCCCAGCGGGCCTCGAAGAGCTGCTCTAAGCGCCGGGAGATGGCCCAGGTGATGCGGCCCTGGTTTCCTTCACGCTGGTCGAACTCCGCCTGCTCCAACTGGGCGACGTTGATGCGGTTGAAGCCCACGGCGATGAACGCCACCGTGGCGACCAGGACAATGGCGACCATGTTGGTGAGGAAGAGCAGCGCCGCGCCCCCAGCGACTGGCCAGGCGCTCGTCCCCAAGCCGTAGCCGCTCGCGCAGAGCGGTGGGACGAGCGAGATGCCAATCGATGTACCCGCGGCTGTGGTCGCCGTATAGCGGGGCGACAAGCATGGCTCCGATGACCACGGCGGTGCTGCCGAGCACCAGCCCCAGGGTTGCAATCCCCACCGCCACGACAAGCTGGAACCAGTACGAGGTCGCCTCGCGCGCATCCGTGCGCATCATCGACGCGACCAGCGGCTCACGGTCCGTGGGGCCGCACCCCAGCAAGGCCCCCAAGCGATCCTGAAGCCGGCTGAGAGAGATCACGCGCGTGTCGCTGTTGGTGACGACAGGGGGGCTGGACATGAAGCAGAAATCTATATTAGTTTGAGTTCAAACTAAAGGGCCCTATGGCCCCACGCTGAGAACCGAGAGCATGCGCCGATCCATCACGCTCGTGTTGTGGCTGACCTCATTGCCGGCGTTCGCGCTCGAAGAAGGGCTGGAAGGCCGTATGCAGGGAGTGCTGCCTCCCTTCTTCTTTGCGCGGCCCTTCTGGGTGTTGGAGGTGTGGCAGTGGTTGGGGCTGGCGCTGATGGTGGGGGTGGGGATCGTGGCCGGGCGCCTCCTGGAAGGGCTTGCGCAGCGGTTGGTGAAGCGCGCGGCCGCGCTGACGAAGGCAGGCTGGGATGACCAGATCGTGAGCGCGGGCCGCGGCCCTTTCCGCTATCTGCTGTTCGCGCTGCTGGTGGCCGGGAGTGGACGGCTGCTGCTGCTGCCTCCTCCCGCCCAGCACGCGGTGGACGTCGGCGCCCGCTCGGTGATGATCGTGGCCGTGGCGTGGTTCCTCCTGCGCTTCGTGAGGCTGGCCGCGAGCTTCGTGGAGCAGAAGGCGGCCCTCGAATCGAATACTGAGGACGTAGGCCGTGCTCGAGGGTTGCGAACCCAGCTCGCGGTGCTCCGGCGCGTCACGGAGGTCGCGGTGGTGCTGGTGGCGGCGTCGCTGCTCCTGCTCCAGTTCGAGGCGGTGCGCAGCGTGGGCGTGTCGCTGCTGGCCTCGGCGGGCATCGCGGGCCTGGTCATTGGTCTGGCGGCTCAGAAGTCCATCTCCACGCTGCTGGCGGGCATCCAGCTCTCCATCACCCAGCCGGTGCGCATTGGCGACACCGTCATCGTGGAGAACGAGTGGGGATGGATCGAGGAGATCACCCTGACCTACGTGGTGGTGAAGGTGTGGGACTTGAGGCGGCTGGTGGTGCCGATGACCCACTTCCTGGACAAGCCCTTCCAGAACTGGAGCAAGGTGTCGCCAGAGATCCTGGGCACAGTGGAGGTGTACGCGGACTTCCGCACGGATGTGGCCGCGGTGCGTGCCGAGCTCAAGCGCATCCTGGAGCAGGAGTCAGAGGGCCTCTGGGACGGCAAGGTCCAAGGGCTTCAGGTGACGGGTTGTACGGACCGCGCCATATTGCTCAGGGCGCTGGTGAGCGCCAAGGATGCGGGCACGGCCTGGAACTTGCGCTGCCTGGTGCGTGAGAGGCTCATCGCCTGGCTGCAGCGCCAGCCTCATGGGCTGCCGCTGGTGCGCGCCGAGGCGAGCCATTCTCTGTCCGGGGATCCCTCGCTGTTGCTCGGGGTGCCCGCGACGGTGGGCGGCCGGCCGAATGGAAATGTCGTGGCTGTCAGACCCAAGGAGTGAGCCCCCCTGGCGGCTCAGCTGGGACGCTGGCCCGCACGGTTCTTGTCCCAGCACGGTGACAGTGCGCGCCAGGGCCAGGTCGATGCTGGGCACCAGCACCAGATCAATCAAGGGGTGCGGTTCCGTCTCCACCCACGCATCAGCAGCACTGCGCACGCCGCGCTGAGCAGAGCGCAGAGGATGTAGACAGCTTCAGCCATGATCGTCCTCTCTTTTCCGGATGAGGAAGGCATCCGCGAAGCCGCGCACGCGCTCCTGCGGCTTCGAGAAGATGAAGGTGATGACGCTGACTCGCCGCTCGGCGTACGCCGTCGCCAGCTCCGAGATGGCGCGCACGTCCTCGGAGTGGGCGGGGCTGTAGCGGTAGCCCGTGGGGGCTGCTCTGTTGCCCACGAGCAGCCCGCTCGAGGCCAGGTCCACCAGCCGTGTGGCTGCGGAGGCTTCTGTGATGCGGAGTTCCAGCGCCGCCTCGGATGCCGTCCATTCCCGCTCCGTCCGGTTTCGAAGCAAGAGGAGAACCTCCAGCTTCTCGATGGAGTCGATGTGCGTCATGAGGAAGCGCTGGACCCGCTGAGATAAGGCGGTGCCAGTCACAGGAATAGCTATGGTGCCTGATGGTTTGAGCTGCAACTAAAATCGAGTGCGGGACTGTTCACGGGACGCCATTCGGCAGGGCTTGTCGTCGCGCCGTGGCGGGCGCCCCTCTGCGAGGATGGCCTGGGCCCCGGCCCGTGATGGGGGCGCATCAGAACGTCCGCCTCAGGCGGCCGCCAGGAGCCGTTGACAGGCCTGCTCACAGCGGCGGCAGGCTTCCGCGCAGACCTGGCAGTGCTCCATGGCCTGGGCATGCCGCTCACACTCGTCGCCACAGAGCCTGCACGCCGCCACACAGGCCTGAAGGATGGCTTGCGCCATCGCGGGCTCGAAGGCCGTCTGCCGCGACAGGATCTTGCCGGTTGCCTCGCAGATGTTGGCGCAGTCCAGGTTCAGGCGGATGCAGCGCACCATGCGGCTGGGCTCCTTCTCACCCAGGCACGCATCTGCGCAGGAGATGCAGGACTGTGCGCAATCAAGACATGCCTGGATGCACTCCAGCAGGGCTTCCCGATTCACGGAGGAGGGACTGGGGTGGGTCCGCAGCATCTGTTGGACATGCTCCAGGAATCTCTGACCACTAGAGGTCTGTTGCTCGACGCGTGCCATCATTCTCTCCATTCCCCAGGGGTGTCACCCGCGTCTTGGCGGACGCATGGTCCTGATGAAGAGTTGGGGATGCAGGTGTCCCCAGACAAGCCGGACCCGGGCGACGACACTGGCCAGAGAGCGCCTGTCAGTCACCCTGGCATCGCTCCCCTTGAGGACAGGCAGGGAGGTGAGCGCCTGGAGCACCTGGCGCCCCTTCTGGAGCATCGAGCGGTGAAAGGTGCTGCTGAAGAGTGGAGTCTCCTGCCGAGGTGCCCAGCCAGGATCAGTGGTGCGGGAGGCGAGGTTCTTTCGCCGGCAGAGCTCGCTCGGTGGTGCCCAACCCCACCACCACTCCCAGCAGCCCCCCTTGTCATCCAGGACGTTGAAGACATTGCCGTTGACGTCGAACGCCTTGATGTCGAGGGAGGGAGTCGGCAGCTGGAACCCCAGCGACATAGCCTAGGGCGCTGCGCGTCCCGCGGCGAGGTCCGCCTTGCAGGCGTCGTCGAACTGCAGGCTCACGGTCTCGCCGCCCAGGATCTGCCGCGCCAGCTTGTCCAGCGAGGTCGAGGTGTCGAACGCCCAGAACATGACGCAGCGATCGTTGCTGTCATGCTGGCCATGAGTGGCATCCTGGTGGGGGGCCGCCATGGGCAGCCCGTTGTTCACCAGCCCGAGCAGGTGGCCCAGCTCATGGACCCAGACGCCCTTCTCGGCGGCCTCGCACACCTGATCGCCCAGCGTGGCGCCGAGCCCTGAGCGGCACTGGCGCTCGATGGTCTCCTTGAACACGACCAGGTGCGTGTTGGCCCAGGCCAGCCCGAGCACGTTGCCCCCTTCGTACTGCCCGTCGAGGAACATGACGTGCATCCGCACGGCCCCAGCCCCTGGCGCCAGGGTGAACGTGCTCGTGGCGAGCTGCTGCAGCTCCTGGAAGGTCCACTCGTGGGTAGAGCCCTTGCGCGCGAGCGCCATCTGGTCGCGCGCCACGCTCACTCCCCCGGGCTTGTCTACGGCCGCACGCAGCGTGTCCAGCACGGCGCTCTCGGCCGTGGCTCGGGGAGCAAAGCCCTCGGTGGCGTCCACCTCGAGGACGAGCCGCGAGTAGGGGCTCGCCTTGAGATAAGCGGGGATGCGCGCCGCGCCCTGGGGCTCCTGCTGAGCCCCAGGGTTCCCTCCGTCTGGATCCCCCGGAGAGGTCGTCTCACCGCATGCCGTCAGCCCTAGCGTGACAGCACTCAAGAGCCAGCACAGGCGCCGCGTCATGGAGGCCTCAGGTCCCGGTGGGCGGAGGGGTGATGCGCGGGGGCGTGCCTGCCTCGTGCGGAGCCACCAGGCGGAGCTGGCCGTGGCTGGCCGCAGCGAACTTCGCGTCCACGTCCCGCTCCAGGTACGTGTAGCCGGACAGGCCCTCCTCGTACATTCGCAGCAGCGAGCGCGACTCGTCCAGGGTGATCCGGCCCTGGCGCAGCGCCACCTCGGTGAACTTGCGCAGCCGCGCCACCAGATCGTCCTTGTTGTAGCTCACGTAGTGGAGCACCTCCGTCACGGTGTCTCCCTCCACCACGTGATCGATCAGGTAGCCCCCGTTGGGCGCCAGCGACACCTGCACGGCGTGCGTGTCGCCGAACAGGTTGTGCAGATCCCCCAGGATCTCCTGGTACGCGCCCACCAGGAAGATGCCCAGCAGGTAGTCGTCATCGTTGAGCTGGTGCAGCTCCAGCGAGTCCTTCACCTCGCGCTTGTCGATGAAGTGCTCGATCTTCCCGTCCGAGTCGCAGGTGATGTCCGCCAGCACCGCCTTGCGCGTGGGCTTCTCGTTCAGCCGGTGGATGGGCATCACCGGGAAGAGCTGGTCAATGGCCCACGAGTCCGGCAGTGACTGGAACACCGAGAAGTTGCAGAAGTACGTGTCCGACAGCTGCTTCTCCAGCGCCTCCAGCTCCTCGGGGATCTCTCCCTGCTCCCGGGCGATCCGCATGATCTTGTGGCAGATGGCCCAGTAGATGTTCTCCGCGGCCACGCGCTGCTCCAGCGACAGGTGGCCCAGCGAGAACAGGGTGAGGCTCTCCTCCTTGGCGTCCTGCGCGTCGTGCCAGGACTCCAGCAGGTTCTTGTTCGTCACGTCCCGCAGGGTGCTCACCATGTTGCGCACCACGTTGTGGGACTTGTCGTCCGCCTTGTCCGGGACCATGGCCGGATCGAACTCGCTGGTGCCCAGCACGTCCACCACCAGCACCGCGTGGTGGGCCACCACCGCGCGGCCGGACTCGGACACTAGGGTGGGGTGCGGCACACCCGCGCGATCACACGCCTCCATCACCCCGAACACCACGTCGTTGGCGTACTCCTCCGTGGTGTAGTTCATGGACGAGGTGAAGTTCGTCTGCGAGCCGTCGTAGTCCACGCCCAGGCCGCCGCCCACGTCCAGGTACTTCAGCGGCGCGCCCTGGCGGGCCACCTCCACGTAGAAGCAGCCCACCTCGCGCAGCGCGTTCTTCACGTTGCGGATGTTGGAGATCTGGCTGCCCAGGTGGAAGTGCAGCAACTCGAAGTAGGGCAGCAGCCCCGTCTCGCGCATGAAGCTGATGGCATTCATCAGCTCCGACGAGGTGAGCCCGAACTTGGAGCGGTCTCCGCCCGAGGCCTCCCACTTGCCTGCCCCGCGCGTGGACAGGCGCACCCGCACGCCCAGCCGCGGGGAGATGCCCGTGCGGCGCGCCACCTCCGCGATCAGCGGCAGCTCGCTGGGCTTCTCCACCACGAGGATCACCTTGCGGCCCAGCCGGGAGAAGAACAGCGCCGTCTCCACGTACTCCTCGTCCTTGTAGCCGTTGCAGATGACGAGCGCGTCCTCGTTGTCCAGCAGCGCCATCACCGCCAGCAGCTCCGGCTTGCTGCCCGCCTCCAGGCCGTAGCCGTAGCTCTTGCCCGTCTCGACGATGGTCTCCACCACGTACCGGTGCTGGTTCACCTTGATGGGGTACACGCCCCGGTACTGGCCCTTGTAGTTGTGCTCGCTGATGGCCTTCCTGAAGGCCTCGTTGAGGTGGATCACCCGGTGGCGGAGCACGTCCGTGAAGCGGATCAGCAGCGGCAGGCCGATGCCCCGGCGCCGCACCTCGTCCACCAGCTCTTTCAGGTCCATGCTGGCCGCTTGCGGGCCGTCCGGGTGGACACACACGTGGCCCTTGTCGTTGATGCCAAAGTACGGGTTCCCCCAGTTGCGGATCCCGTAGGTCTCCAGAGCGTCGGCAAGGGTCCAGCGGTGCTGCGGCGGAGAGGTGATGGCCATTAGAGTCTCAGGGCCTCCGGGGTGAGGGGGGGAAACAGCTTGAGTGCATGTGAACCGTGAACGCGCGCAACTATAGGGAAAGCGCCCCGGCTTCAACAGTTGCCTGATCGGAGAGCAGCCAGCCGGACGGCTTGGCGGGCCGGGTGCCCGGGCAAGGTGGGCCCCTTCGCGGTTCATTCCTACCCTTCTGTTGAACGCTGGGAGGACGCGTGGACCGAAGGGGAGGGTACATGGAGTCGTCCGCACGCAGGGAAGAGGGGCCGGTGCTCACCCCCCGGCAGATCTTCGAGCGGCTGGATCGGTACGTCATCGGGCAGGAGGAGGCCAAGCGGGCGGTGGCCATCGCCGCCCACAACCACCTGAAGCGCATCCAGGCGCGGCGCATGCGCCGGGGTTCGCTCATCAAGAAGTCCAACATCCTGCTGATAGGGCCCACGGGGAGCGGCAAGACGCACATCGCGCGCAACCTGGCGGAGATCCTCTCCGTCCCGTTCACCACCGTGGACGTCACCGAGTACACGGAGGCGGGCTACTACGGCAAGGACGTGGAGGTGATGGTCTCGGATCTGCTCTTCAAGGCGAACCACTCCGTGGAGGACACCCAGCGCGGGATCATCTTCATCGACGAGGTGGACAAGATCGCCCGGCGCTCGCAGGGGGCGCGCAACGGAGCGGGCAGCCGGGACATCGGCGGCGAGGGCGTCCAGCAGGCCCTGCTCAAGCTGCTGGAGGGGCGCGAGGTGTTCGTCCCCATGAACGTCACCCAGGCCTGGAACAAGAGCGACTTCGTCCAGATTGACACCCAGGACATCCTGTTCATCTGCGCGGGCACGTTCTCGGATCTGCACGAGTACGGCGAAGGGGGCTCGCGGCCGGTGGGCTTCGGGGCCGAGGAGGCGGTGCGGCACGCTCGGCGGCGCATCAAGGTCAAGGAGCTGGCGGACTTCGGGATGCTGGCCGAGTTCCTGGGCCGCCTGCCGGTGATGGTGCAGCTGCATGCGCTGGGGGAGGAGGACCTGCTGCGCGTGCTCACCGAGCCGCCCGACTCCGTGCTGCGCGAGCTCCGCGAGCTGCTCGCGTTCGACGAGATCGAGCTGGACTTCACCCAGGAGGCCCTGCGGGCCGTGGTGCGCTTCTCCGCGGAGAAGGGGCTGGGCGCCCGCGGCCTGCGCTCCATCCTGGAGCACGTCATGGCGGACGTGATGTTCGAGGCCCCCGAGCTCCGCCACCGGCGCTTGCATGTGGACGAGGGCTTCGTGCGCGCCCGCCTGCACGGGCTGGACGCCACGCAGCTGGGAGCCTGAGCCCTCGGAAGGGGCCGGGAGGTGGGCCGGGCTCAGCGCTCGGAGGCGCGGGAGGCGGCACCCAGCCGGGCCGCGAAGTCCGGATCCTGGATGAGCTGGAGGATCAGGTTGCTGCGCAGCAGCGCCTGGGTGTCTCCCTGCTCGAGCGCCCGGCGCAGCTTCTCGTCCTTGAGCGCCTGCTGGAAGCGCGGATCCTGCCGCAGCGCCTTGTAGGCCGGATCGCTCTGGAGCTTCGCGGCCTGCTCCGGATTCGTGCTGGCCTGCGCCACCCGGACAAAGTCCTTGATGGGCGCGAATTGGGTGGCCTCGAAGAGGTTGTACCGCCGCGCGATGGCGAAGGCCTTGGAGTCCTTGGGGGAGATGCCCAGCTTCTGCCCCGCCACCGTCACGTGCTGCTCCACGAACGTCAGGGCGCTGAGGATCACGTAGCAGATGATGCCGATCTTCGCCCCGCCGAGCGCCAGGCCGATCATCCGATCCGGGCCGCGGTTGGCGGGATCCTTGCCCCGCATCAGCCGGTTGAGCAGCGTGCCCAGGATGAACCGGACCAGGACCAGCACGGCGATGAAGAGCAGCAGCGTGCCCAGCACCACGCCGATCAGATCCGCCGTGCCGAGCGCGGCCGCCAGCTTCGGCCCCACCACCGGCCCCAGCCGCTTGCAGACGAAGTAGCCCGCGGCCATTCCCACCATGTTGGCGATCTGCTTCGCCGCCCCGGCATAGGCGCCCAGCAGCGAGAAGAACACCACCACGCACAGGATGATGACGTCGATGACCACCGCAGGCCCCCTCCAGCCTTCCGCTGCGCTCTATTTGATCTTGAAGGCGTCGCCCCTGGCCTTGGACTCTTCGTTCAGCTTCTTCTGCGCCTCGGCGAGCTTCTCCTTGTACCGGGCGTTGGCCGGCTCGTAGGTGAGCGCCATCTTCAGGTTGCGCTCGGCCGCGGCCCACCGGCTCGCGTCCAGATCCGCCGTGCCGAGCTGGTAGAAGTGCCGGCCCTTGGGATGGGTCCCGATCTGCTCCTCGACCTCCTTCTTCACCGCGGCCTTCGTCTCGGCCTCGGAGGCCTCGGTGAAGCGCAGCTTCTGGGCGCGCTCCGGCCCCGTGACGTCCGCCAGGTACTTGCGGCGCTTCGAGTCGTCACGAAGCATGTAGTAGGCCTCGGTGACGCGCTTGTAGAGCTCGTTGACCTGGTCCTTCAGCTCCTTGTTCTCGAGCTGGTAGAAGCGGTCCGGGTGGTAGGCGCGGCTCTCGCGGTAGAAGGCCTTCTTGATGTCCGCCGGAGTGGCGTCCTTGGGGAGCTGCAGCACCTCGAAGTAGTCGAGCTGATCGAGCTGCGCACAGCGCGCCACCAGCTCGGCCATCTGGGTCTCATCGAGCGTGCCTTTGGCCGCCGCGGCGGGTGGCGGTGGCGGTGGCGTGGCCCGAGGGGCCGCCGCCGGAGGACGAGCCGCGGCGGGCGCCATGAGTGGCACTACGGGCGCGACGCCCACGGCAGGAGGCCGGGGCGGGGCAGGAGGGCTCGCCGGCGCCACACCCGGAGCAGGACGTTGCGCTGCTGCCGGCTGGATGGTGGGGATGCCCGAGCGCGAGGGAGGCCGCTGCCCCGCGGCGGCAGGCTGCGCCGGCTGGATGGTGGGGATGCCCGAGCGCGAGGGAGGCCGCTGCCCCGCGGCAGGGGGAGCGCCTGGCACGGGCGCAGGGCTGCGAGGCACAGGCCCTCCCGTCGCCAGCGCTGGGAGTGACACGGTGGGTTTCTCACCTGGCCGGTGAGGCGGGAGCGTTGCCGCCGGAGGCGGAGGCGGAGGCTGGCCCGGAGAGATCACAGGCGGCGGGCGTGGCGAGCCGGCGGTCACCGGACCGGGAGCACGAGGCGCCTGGGGTTGCCCCGCGGCGGGTGGGCGC